>ERZ773162.669-NODE-669-length-36633-cov-3.930751_pt1 | contig 36633 bp, 56 predicted proteins | sample MGYA00511113_ERZ773162 | MGnify/ENA primary metagenome ERZ773162 (study PRJEB29015, sample SAMEA2737807) | human gut metagenome | biome: human gut; feature: human-associated habitat; material: faeces | place: China | collected 2012 ... | reverse complement strand
TGAATTTTCGAAATTTATTTTGTAAAACACCAACCAGAAAAATACTGCCCCCAAAAACCATGCGAGCACTGCAAATACATATGGTTTGGGCTCTGCCAGTTCCTATGGCCATGTTAAGTTATCAGACAGTTATACTGCTTCGGGTGGCGCTGCGGCGAATGGAGTGTGTGCCAGCAGTAAAGCCGTAAATGAGGTGTATAAAAAATTCAACGAAGAAAATACTACCAATTCAGGTCAAAATATTCAATCAATAACATCATCGGTTGATAATTACACAGACATAAAATCTATTGATATTTCCCCTGGCGTATATGTTGCTATTGCTCGTATTGAATTTCAATCCTTATCAGCAACAGGAGACAGGAAAGGTAGACTTGCTTTTTCAACATCGTCTGGTACCTTTGAGCTTGCTACTGAATGTGTTCGTGCGGCCTCGAATAACTGGGCACGTTTGAGTGTTTGTGATATTTTTAAAACTAATGTATCCGGAAGTATTAAAGTTCAAGCTTCTCAGAGCTCTGGTTCCGCAATTGATACGTTTGGATGTGTAACTTTTGTTCGCTTAAAAACTCTATAGACGCATAATGAACATATTTATGCTGCAGTAAACTTAAACCATCCAACGAACTTATACTCCCAGATCCGTGCAATCCAAAAAGTACCAACAAAACGTGGGGATGTAATAACTAATGTGCCATAACGACAACCAGAAGTTGTTACTTGGTGTCCAAGCAGGAAAGCGTAAAAATCTCCTGTTGTATAAGCTGTGAATTTCATGGAATCTGCTTCAACCTGACTATTCACATCCGCCGAACAGGCCGCAATTCTATAAAAACCGGCATGTGTGAGCTGTGATGGATTACTTAATGTAGTTATGGCTTCATTATTTATCACTCCCTTTTGCTGGTTGGTGTTTTACCCATCAGTATAAAAATACGACACAATTTTGCTTTTATTCAGGTCTTGCAGCTACACAAAACACCAAGGCGTCTAAGACCGGTCACACTCATGACGATCGGTACTATACGGAAGCTGAAATTAACAGTAAATTAAACGCCCTGAACGTAAATACTGATATTAATTTTGTACCGACCGTAAATTCATCCTATCTTACCAACACTAGCGTTTACGGGAAGAAGACAGGAAAAGGAGCAGCGATTGGTTACATCAATATGATATTTCAGACCAAGATGGACACAACTCAATGGACTCGTTACAAAATTCTTTCTTGTCCGTATTATTGTACGTGCGCATACGGGTTCGTTGTTAACCAAGATAACGGCTTATGTTATACTATCGAAATTGACAGTGGATCAAAAGACGTATATTTGCGAGTAGATAACGTAGCCTTGCCTAAAGGTTCTTGGTTACGCGGTCAGGCTGTCTTTCTCTGTTGGGGCTAAAGTTTCTAAAAGTGTCAATAGGCCGATAATTAACATGGCACTATAAAAAAGCCATAATTTCTTGTGCCTGATAAAGCTGTATTTCTCACATTCAAATATAGCTTTCTATTGTTGTCGATGCTAAACCACGGATTTCCATTACCTGCTTTATCGTCTGTCGATATAATCGTCATACATGCATGACCACCGGCGGATCGAAAATCTGTTGGGATTGTCCCCAAAAAATATGATGTATATGTATCATTGCATGCGGATGTGAGAGTAAAATCGAGAAAGCCAAATGTCCAACCACAGCATTTAAAAAGATTCGACCCCATTCTAGAAACACATGACGCGTTTACAGCTATCGAATCACTCTTATAGGTCATTGCTAATTTGGCATTAATCTCGGCTTCTGTGTAATACCGATCATCATGGGTATGCCCGGTTTTAGAGGTCTTGGTGTTTATCTGCTTATGAGCATCAGCGTCCCATGTATAACTATTCCAGACAATTTCGTCACTGTGCAAAACTCCGGCCAGAAGGCGCACTTTAATAGGCCCCTCCGGCGCCGGTCTTAAATTTTATCTGCAGTTATGCGGAAACGTACAGATCATAATCGTACTTAAGCTTTTGCCTGGAATTTTTTGCATAGATCCGCGTTGTCTCAACCGATGCATGGCCCATTAGATCACACAGGCCAGCGAGTGGCATGCCCTTATTGAGTGCGTGAGTCGCAAATGTATGCCGGAGCAAGTGCGGAAACACCCGCTTTTCTACCCCCGCCCGCGCTGCGATCTTTCGGACGATGTTTTCCAGGGCATTTTTCTTTAGACCCTGATACGGAGCACGCACAGAAAGAAAGACCGGTCCACTCTTACGATTCCCCAGGTACTGCTCCAGGAACTCTATTGCCCTAGCGCCCAGAAATACAATTCGCTCTTTGTCACCTTTTCCAAGCACTCGGATGCACTCCTCCTTGATGTCGATATCCTGGATTCGCATATTGGCCACCTCACTGACACGGCAACCGGTTGCCAAAAACATCTCCAGGATAGCATTATCACGGGCATCAGATCCGCAGGCAATCCGAAGTTTTTCAACCTCTCTGGCTGTAAGCGCCTGCCGGACGGTCTTGGTATACTCGATAGCCTCCACGCGGACCATGGGATTTCCATGCGGCAAATGTCCGTTGTTCAGCAGATAAGTGAAAAAGCTGCTTATAATCCGGCGCTTGCCGTCCTTGGTCCGTTTCTTGACCTGCCGTGCCCGCTCGTAATCATCCAGATAGCTTCGGATGTCCCCGTCCGTGATCTCGCCAATCGGCTTATTGACGTAGGCTAGGAAGCTCACCAACGTGGCACGGTACTGGATAATAGTGGCATCACTGCAATTCCGGTACTGCATACGGCTCAGAAACATATCCAACTCTGGAAACTCCACCACCGTTGTGCTTAATGATGTTTCTTTTCGGGTGACATCATAATTACGCAGCACCACCGACACGGCAGCCTCCACCATTTGCATCACCGGCTTGTCCAGTATTCCGATCAGCTTCGCCAGTATCTCATCCTGTAACCTCGCATTATCCATATGACCGCTCCTTTCCGATGCAATATTTGTATCTTTATTGTATCGGAAAAAATCCTGTCAGCCTATTGTCCATTACTGTGCGAAACACCAAGGGAAAAGAAAAGTGGATTTATGAGGTGGTTGACTGCACTACTGACGCCCGTTACACACTGGCTTTGCCACAAAAATCTGGCTACCGAGCAGTGGCCGTCGTGTCTCATGATCCACAGTATGCGGCTCTGATATATAATTTTGGATATCATGCCATCCCCATTGATTACATAACTTTGGGGCACGCTCCTGCAAGTATTGTAATAAAAACGGGTATTTTATATTTGAAAATTGGATTATGATTTAAAAGCGAACTCACGAGCAATCCAAGTTTTACTCTCAGAGTTGTAAAAATTCAGAATACGGCGGCTCGCATCATATGCCGTGTACTCCTGAATAATATAGTAATCAGTACCAGAACCCGTTGAACTATATACATGTAAGACAAATGCCTTATCCATCGGACAGTTTTTGAGCGAGTTGGCAATGTCGTTGTTAGCACAGCCATAATTCCCAGATTGTATGATGGTGTGCATATCCGTATCGGCTGCAATCCGAGTACATCTACCAGATAATGACCAGTATTTTTTAAAAATTTCTTGCTGGTTGGTGTTTAGCACATTATAAAGGTCCATCAATACCTTACCCTGCGCCGCCGATAACGGCAGTTTAGCATTGTCCGTGACGCAGTTATTTACAATCTGCCCCAACAGGCACACGCCCGTCATCCAGTTCCGGATGTCCGTAAAAAACTTCTGCACCTTACCCAGGACTGTCTTGACACTGTCTCCTGCTGCCGGCACCGGATACTCAGCCTGAGATGCCTCCACAGTCGTGATCACAGTTTCTGAGATGTCACCTCCGGACGCGTCTGCCTTCTTTGCCAGCTCCTCATCAATCTTCTCCGTGTTTTTATTGATTTTGTCGATCTCAACAAAATCGTTCGCATCCGGCATATTTAAGCCAAGATTTTTTGTTGTCTTCATCGGCTTGCTCCTTTCTGCCACTTCGCGTCCTCATGCAGCCCCGCCCAGGTCTCCGTCTTAAGGCTTCCCCAAGTTGCGCTTTTAAATCTGGACCATCGGTTAAATACCACGTACACATCCCGCACCATGTTGGCCGGTACCATGTTATTTACAATTTCCCGGACATTGTCCGTAAGCCGTACCGATGCCAGCTTTACACCGACATGTACCGTATACCGTCCAGGCTCTACAAGCAGAACATAATTCTCCGCCCCGCCACACAGCACATTCAGCACTTCAATCAGCTTATTCTGCGTATACGGCAGATTCGATACAAAGTATCCTTTTACCCTGCGTACCCGGTCTTCCAGAGTGTCATCCGGCAATGGAACGATTCCAAGCATAGTCTCCAGTTCAGAGCATTCCTCTGCGTCCATTGATGTCAAATAACGGTTATCAAGCACGCTCTTCAACGCTCCCCACAACCGTTTTATTTCGATGTCTGCCGCTTTGCTGATCTCCTTAAACTCTTTCATGTTTCCGATATATTCCGGCCAGTACAGGCTAAAACTGCGGCTAAAATCATTCTCATTCAATTGTCGTTACCTCCATTGTTGAAAAAATCGGGATAGCATCCGCATCCAGCACCAGGTTTGCACTGGCACCATTCAGTGTGGTTTCGGTAATATCCGCGATACCTTTCACATCTAGGACTGCTGATTCCAGTCTTGATATGTAGACGGTCAGATTGTTTGATTCTTCCCATGTTTTAGACAGGCTGTGCAAATACTCTTTCGCCTTGTCCTCTATGGCCGTCTTCAAGCTGCTGTAATCATAACCGCTCTCAAACTGGATTGATGTCTTCACAGTTACATTTTCCGCAGTTACTGCCGCTGCTGTGAAATCGTGCCCGATTGGAGCCACCCCATAACCTTCAGATGGAGTCGGACAAAACTGTTCCTGTACCTGGCTTACCAAATATTCCGATGGCACCGTAAAGTCTGACGATATCAACACAGCCTTGACCGTTCCACCGCCGTTCCATGCCGGATAGATTTTCGCTCCGCCAATCCCAGCCACGGCCTTCAGCTGTTCTTTGTATGCGGCAATATTTCCAGCGAACGAGGTAGTGGTAAAGGATTCCAGATATCTTTTGTAAAAGCTGTCCTGAGATTCATAATCTTCCCCAGGCGTCAACAGCTCAGTAATGACGCAACTATTCAGGCCATCCACGAAATCAATCATGGTCACCTCGCCTTTTAAGCCGTTCGGTCCGCTTCCTGTCTCCTCACATACCATGCGGTAACTTCCATCATTCAATTTTTCAGCTACCCTGTAGTTATACGCTTTTAAGTTTGCCCGGGTACCGATCGGCAGCTCCGCGTCTGCCGTTGCCTTCACTTCCGCACAGCTGGACTCTTTCGGAGTCAGCCCGCGGTCCGCCGCGATCAGCTTCAGATGCTCGTAGTCCGCTGTACTTGCATGAGCCTGTTCACCGATAAAATCCATCTGGATATAAATCTTTTCCATCTCATAGGCCAGCACCGACAGCGCATTAAATACCAGGCTTCCCTCTGTTTTCAGCACATCGTCCGACACATTGCCCTGCGCGCGCGCCAAAATGGCGCTATATGTTTCATTGCTATAAGTTAACATCGTACTCCTCCTCTATGCTTCCCAACAGTGTCTGAACAGAAAATGTTACTGTAATTTTCGAACCGGTCCGCTCAAAAGCATAATCATCAATTTCGGTAATGTACTGGTTCACCTTAAGGGCCTCTTCGATTTCATCTCTCAAATCTGCCTCCAGGTACTCATCGGTCAGCGTCTGTCCCACATACTGCTCCAGATCGGCCCCATAGTCCCAGGAATATATCGGATACCGGAAGCGCTGCGTATGCAGGCAGCACCATACCCAGACCTTAATAGCCTCAACGCCTTCCACGATTCGCCCTGTCAACTGTCCAGTCGCAAAATCCACCTCGTATTCCTTCGGCATCTCCACGACCGCTGCCGTTGCTGTCTGGGCCTGTATGGTGCTTGATAAATAACTCGGTAATATACTCATCCGCCATTCACCACCCTGTCTAATATCACATACTTTGTGTCTGACAATTTAAAAAGAGCTACCACGTCCCCCGCTTTCAGCGGTGCACTGTAGCTGCTCTTATCCTGGTGTGATTCCGGAACATTAACCTTTGTACAGACAGAGGCAAGCAGACGATCCGGAATATACAAGTCCTCCGCATATATTGGCAAGTCCCCAATGCTGCAGGTTCTTGCTCCAGTCATGGTCGCCAGCTGGATCGGGGCGGTGTTGTTAACCGCTCCCTGTTCCCGCATCATATTCACCATCTCTGCAAAAGGGTCCGTCATTTCTTATCACCGTCCTCTTCTGTTTCAATGTCTTGCTCATCCATGAGTTGCTCAAAAGACAGCTCCAGCTCCATCTGGTACGTGCCGCCCTGCCAGGTGTGCTTGTCCGTCTTGATCCAGTATTTTCCAGATAGTCCGGTAGCCGCATCCTTCACGGCCACGGAGTAACCGCTAAGACAGTTCCTGTCTCCGATAGCCGACAAAGATATGTTCTGTGTCGGATTTACCTTTAACATGTTTTTGGCCGCTGTTGTTGGATCCACGCCTTTTTCCACCGTGTAAATATCCTGGAATGTTCCAAACTTCTGCAGGCTGCTATCGTCTTTCACCTCACCGACCTGGTTGCCCTTATCATCATAGATTTTCACAGTGTTTTTGATTCCGTCCATAGCCTCCGATATGGAAGCCGCTGTTGCATTCAGCTCATCGGATAACACAAAATTTCCCACCGTATACACCGCCGGCCATACTCCAAAAGCCCGCTGCCAGATCATAGGCAGATACCGGCTCCCGGTTATCCTGTATGCCTGCGTGTAAGCACCCATGATAATGTCATAAAACGCTTTGGAATCACAGATCATGGACTTAATATTGATCCCGGTCGGCTCCAGATGGTTATAGGGCACCTGGATGTCTGCCAGGACCTGCGCCGCAATGGCTTCCGGAGTCGTATTTTTAAAGTTATAACGTCCGTTTGATTCCAGCAGATTCTTCATCATGTCATAGGTGGTATATGTGATCGTTCCGATGGCCGTAGACCGCTCTATGCTAAAAATCTGGCCATAAAACAGTTCTTCGGATCCAACCAGGAAGGAAATATAATCCCCCACGCTGACCGCCGGAATCTTTAAGCCAGAATCATATGGATCATTTAAAACTGCAAATTCCACAGACCGGCCAGCACTTAATATGCTACCGGACCATGTCACAGATTCCACTGCATCTGAAATATCATAAACAATATTCTGGTCTGGTTTGATTAACTGTAATGTCATGATTTCGCCCCCGGAATGGTCAGCACCTGTCCCGGCTTAATCAGGTTCGGGTTGCTGCCGATTACGCTTTTATTCTGTTCATAGATGGCCTGCCAGCTAGTGGAGCCGGTCAGTTTCCGTGCGATCCCGCTGAGGGTATCACCGGATTTGACCGTATAGCTCTGCGTTGCAGTCTCAGCTGCCGGAGCTTCCCTGGTTGCTGTATCCGTTGCCGCCGGAGCTGCAGGAGCCTCTTTTACTAGGGTGGATGACGGGATGCTGACAGTACGGTATTCTTTCATAGTCAGTGTATAGTTCATGTCTCCGGTACCATCATTCTCTCCCCACTCGAAAGATTCAATGGTCACATACATATTGATTCCCGTGCCGGTGATTGTAAGCTTTACTTTCCCGGCACGCTTCATCTTTTCAATACGTTCCACCATCTTCTGTGACTTGTCGCTTCGACAGTCACAGTAACCTTCATCGTAGTAACATGGAAAAAAACTGGAAAAACTAATGCTCCGCAGCTTCCGCTTTCCAAGCAAAGTTACTTCGCCCAGATTGCACACGGTCACAGAAGTGTTTTCCTGTTCCGATGTTACGGTATATTCTGCTGGCAGCACCGGGATTCTCACCCGGCCGCCGCTTCCCTTAAGCCATATCTGCAACTGGAACACCTCCCATATTTCCGGATGCGGCTTTTATTCTGCGCATCAGCTCATCTGCAATACGCACGATGTCAGCCTCTTCGCGTACCACAATCTGATCAGCCAGCTTTGCGACATTCACAGACTGTCCCTGTCCGGCTTTTGCCATCTGCATAGATACATCATGCGGGTAGATGCGGGTGCCCTGCGGCAGATCCAGAATCTCGCCGCCACGCTCATGCACCTGTACCAGGCCGCCGCGCCAGGAGCGGTCTCCAATAGCTCTGCCAGATACCTTTTTTGTACTGGTTGCTTTCTCACTTCCACTATCCATGCCAAAAATAGCTTTAACGCCATTCGCCAGACCACCAAAAGCACCAGTCACCATTGATATAAGGCCCATAATCTCATCAACAATTCCGCTAAAAATCTGCTGCACACCGCTCCAGGCTTTTTCCCAGTCCAAAGTAAACACGCCTGTTATAAACGTGATAATGCCCTGGACAACATTAATAAATCCAGTAATGTACTGCGTAATTCCTGCAAACGCACCGGCAAAGAATGAAACTGCCGCACCGCAGGCACCAGCAAACACATTTCCAAACACGTCCATGACCACCGATGCCACTTCCACGACCTTATCAATAAACGGCTGCAATGCATCTTTGATTTTCTGGAAATTAGCACTGATTTTTTCAAATGCCGGAGATGCGCCACTCAGTCCAGCTTTGAACGTATCGAAATGCGTCTTGATTGCAATCACCGCAATGGCCAGCGCTGCAATCACGCCCAGAACAATACCAACCGGTGACGTGATGGCCGCAATCGCCGCCTTTGCCAGTCCGGCACCTGTATGCAATTCCTTAAATCCTCCGGCCGCTTTTGACGCAATGCCAATGAATTTATTGACACTCATGCCAACTCGTCCAATCGTAGATATCACCTTGCCGAATGCGATCAGGCCAGGGCCAACCGCTGCCGCCATTGCCGCCCATTTGATAATCTGCTTCTGCTGGGCTTCATCCATGTTGTTGAACTTGTCCAGCAATCCAGTAACCTTTTCAACAAACGGTGTGATGGTATTGGCCACCGTGTCACCAACCGTGTACTTAAATACATCAAATGATGATTTCAGCTTTTCCACCGCACCGCCCGGACCGGACAGCAACGCATTCGCCATATTGTTTGCGGCTCCGGTCGAGTCTTTCAGCCCCGCCGTATACTGTGCAAAAGTATCCGGAGACTGTTCGATCAGAGTCAGCCATCTGCCCATCTGCTCTTTTCCGAACATTGCGGATGCCGCCGACATTTTTTCCTGGTCATTCAGCCCCGCAAAAGAATCATGCAGCTTTTTCTGCATAGTCAGCATATCGTCCATCTTGCCTGTTGAATCAAAGAAATTCAGCCCTAGCTGCTTCAGAGCATCTGCACCATCTTTCGCCGGTGAGGCCAGTCTTGCCAGGCCTGTCTTTAATGCCTCCGCTCCTTTAGATCCAGATATGCCCGCATCTCCGAACACATCCGTGATAACAGCCAGATCTTTAAACGACCATCCCACGGAATCTAGCATCGGTCCAGCTGTAGACATTGCATCAAACAGATCCTGGACCGTTGTATTCGCCTGCGCCTGAGCCTTTGCAAGCATATTGGAGGCATCCATAGCATTCAGCCCCTGATCAGAAAAGATTTTCAGGGCATTACCAACACCTCCGGTAATCACAGACAGATCTGTCGCGGTACCAGCGGCCAAGTCCATAGCCGGTGCGATCATATCCGCCGCCTGCGCTGCGTCAAAGCCCTGTCTCGCAAAGTTCAGCGCCGCGTCTGCCGCGTCCTGCATGCCATACACAGAATTGGCCGCCGCGGACTTAATCGCGCTTTCCAGGCCTTTCGCTTCGGCATCCGTGGCCCCCATTGTCTGCTGTACCAACTTCAGAGACTTGTCTACACTTCCAAACTCTGTTGCCGAAGCCGCCGCCAGGCCAACAAGTGGCATTGTCACCGCTGCAGTAGCCTTTGTTCCCAGGCTGGAAATTCCATTACCAAACTTTTCCACGCTTTTCCAGGCATTCTGTGCCTTTTTGGTTCCAGCTGTCAGCGTTTCAATTGTTTTTTTAAAGGAGGATGTGAAGTTGTCAATCAGGTTAAACCGTACATCTACGTCTTTTTTAGCCACAAGTTCACCTCCTTACAGGTTATGTTTTGCAATCATGTTGCTGATTTTCTCCGTCATGAGTTCCGGATATTTCTCTTGATACTCCTGCCGCGTCCGTTCTGCATAATGCCTGCCAGGGACAAAACCGCCTGTATAACGGCCATGAAAGTCATACTTCGCATGGCCGTTCTCAACCAAATGAAAATGAGGGGCACGGTTGGTGCTCGTCACAAATGAGCTTGGTCCTTCCTTTGCTCCTGCAATCTTCCATTTTCTGATTCTCTTCCCGTACTTACTCGGCATTTTGGCATTCACATCTTCATTAAAGCTTCCCGCCACTTCAAAGAGCGCGTCTGATGCTTCTTTCGGATAATCAGCCACAAGCTTTTTCATATCCGCAATGAGTTCATCCGCGCCGTCAAATTCAAGTCTTACCATACCTACCTCCCGGTACTGTCCTGCAGTTTCTTAATATGTTCCGCTTCCATTTTGACAAAGGCGTGAATGACTCGCTTATCGGATTCATGTGCATCGTAATAAACCGATGGTTCCCAGTCATGATTACAAAAAAGGTAATACATTAACTGGAAATCAGCATCGGTTTCTACAAGTTTTTTACCTCTTCATCCGTGTCCTCATCGTCTCCATATCCAGAAAGAGTCGCAATTTCGCTGTAAATATCGATCAGCTCGCCACCTGGAAACAATATTGTCGCAAGTTCCGCTGGGCTTGCAGCGCCAAAATGCGTCTGCAGTTCCTGGTCCTTCAATGATGGCTCCTGCACGCCCTCTGCAACAATCAGGCTCTGTGCTTTATAGAGTTTGGAAGCGTCAATTCTGTCTTTTTTATCCTTTGACGTTGCTAACAAGCTAGCAAAAGTATTCCCAGACAGCGCCTTAATTTTTACAACCACATCAGTTCCCGTAATCTTGGACAGGCGCTTTGCGCGCACTTCCTTGGTCGGGATCTCTGTAATGAGGCCCCTGTCAATCTTCATCAGCGCATCAATTGATACAATTCCCATTGTTTTTTCCTCCTACGCAATAATCAAATCCAGGAAATCCCAATCCTCAAACGTGAAATCATAGGATTCCTCAGTTTCTTTTTCCGCTTCCCAGTCCATCAGAGTTGCCTTGTTGAACTTACAGCCATACAGAACCACACGCTCCGCGCCTAATGCGTCCGGATCCTCCAGGCGCATGATAATCTTCACGCTGAGCGTTCTGCCACTCTTGATAGCATCAGACATCTTTTTCGCGATGTTGGTTCTTACATGATGCAGTTTTACAGATCCCTTTCCCTCTGCCTTGGTCATTTTCTTTCCATTGATCAGATGACGCGCCCGGGAAATGTCGCTGTAGGTAACTTCAACCTCCGCCTTTCCAGAAATGATCTCACCCAGGTAGTCATCATCTACCCAGGCGTCACCGAAGGTGCCGTTAATAACCTGATTTGCTTCAAACTGTTTCATCTCTTACCTCCTACACATTGATAATAAGGTCAACATCCTCGATTGCATCCATCAGCACAACTGTTGCACGCAGGAACACGTGGGAACCGGTATTTGCAACCTTTACCTCATCATCTGACAGATCTTCCGGCGTCTTAGTGCTGCCGTTTACCGTGACATCCTTGCCAAGTCCCTCCAGATAAGTGCGCTGGGTGGTAATGTCGATTTCAGCAATTCCGGATTCAATCACGCCCTCATTGACCAGAGTTTTGAAATAGCTGTTGATAGCAGTAATCAGCAGGCACTTGTTGTCATAGCTGTTTGCATATTTACCGATATAGCTGTCCTGGACCGTGGACTGGATGTCTGTTTTGATCATGTCCATGCACTCAACCAGTTTGATTTTCTTAAAGGAATCACCTTTAGTTCCAGTTGTGGTCACAAAAGAGGTAACTGCGCGGTCCAGCTTCACTTTCTCACCGTCCCAGATAGCAATCAGCTTTCCGGCACCAACAGCTGCATCGCGCTCTTCCTTATTCAGTCTGGAAGTATCATCGAAATCCGTTAATGGCGCATAGGTTGCGCTGATTGTCAGATCAGTTCCAGCCAGCAGCCCGGCAATTCGCGGCGTGCACTGCTCCGGTGTGCACTCCTGTACAGTAGACTCCCCATCTGCCGTTTTCACATGGTAAAGAGAGGACGTCCAGTTGATGATGCCCTCACAATCCGCCGCATCCGCATTCGGAAGTACCGCCTTAACCATGATATCGTTCTGTCTCTGAGTTTTTACCCAGGAAATAATGTCAGCGGTCTTTCCATCCGTCTCAACAGTCGGAATAGCCAGCCACTGGAAAACTTCTGTTTCCAGGTACTCCATCATATCCGCATACAGCTGTGTATCCTGTTCTCCTTTTACGGGCATCACATACACGATCACCTTTAATGGTGCCTTGCTGTAGCCGGTCAGGCAGTCTTTAATGTATCCTGCATTGGTTTCCGATAATTCCGCCGGGATATTGGCCACGTCCCGTATTGTATAAGATTTTGGTGTACTGCTCGCGCTGGCATCTCTTAACACCAGTGCCACAATTCCACGGGATCCCCTCTCGATCAGGCTGGCTGCCTTCTCGACAAAGGTAATAGAAATGCTCGGCGATAATAATTTAGCCATTTGAATCTCCTTTCGTTGTCAGTTCGGTATGCAGATGTTCCATTTTTTCACCAGTCTCCGGTTCCTGGGTGTTTTCCCACCAGTCCAGTCCAAAGGATATCTGCAAAATATTGTTCGTATCCCCAATGTATTCATGCGAATACCTGAGCACCCTGAGCTGCCTGCCGCCAATCGGAAGCAGCATACCCAGACGATTTTCTATCTCATCGACCTTTGTCAGGTTGTCCAGCTGATCCGGAACTCTCTGAACATAGGTGATAAGCACGGAACAGGTTTTGTGCAGCATGTTGCGAGTCTGCCGATTCACTCCGGCCGGTACGCATTCCACAAAAAAATACGGCGGCACTGCTTTATCAACAGTGTCATTGCCGTATCGTGTGATTTTAGGATACATTTCTTTCAAAATTCCATTTACAATGCGGATCACGTCCGCATAACTGACATCAGGCATGATCCGCCTCCTTTACTGCATGGTCTTTCGATTCTGTGCACATGAGTTCCAGGTAATAACTATCTTCCAGCGGATTCGTAATGTAATTGATTTGGAACTGACGGCCATTGTACGCTACGACATCTTTTTCCGTCACGTCCGTGTATCGGATTGTAATCTTATACATCAAATCATTTACATTTTTAAAATACTCCAGCTGTTCTTTTCCTCTGACCGGTCTTAACTCGGCCCAACAGGATTTAAGCGGGGCAAGCTCCTGACTAGCATTGCCCAGTGCATTCTCTGTCTCCTGGTACCGCATAATGGTAATTCGGTGCTTTAAACGCCCCGGATTGATTCCTTTCACCTGACTCACGCATCCGCACCCTCTTTCATGCTGTACTTCACCTGGAGCTGCAAGATGATAGACTGGAAGGTGTATTCAATCCGCTTTTTCATCTGCTGCTCCGACTGCATCAGTTCGCGGTTATCGTACATATTCTGTACAATGGCCGCCAGAAGAACCTGCGCTGTTGGATCTGTATCATCGTACTCGCCAACAGCAGACCGGATATATTCCGCTCCAGCCTGCATCATGCTCTGAATCAGCGCATCTTCCTCATCTCCATCGATTCGAAGATAAAGTTTTACGTCTTCCAGTTTCATCCGTCACACTCCTTATGATCCTGTTACAGTATCATCATCCACAGTAACAACACCATTTACCAGTGCCTTTGCATCCTTAGCCTTCGCATCCAGCCTCAGAATGCCACGGAACAGAGTCATGTCGTTCTCATAAGCATTGAATCCGGTCACAGAAGCGGTATTAGATGCCAGAATGGAAATCTTCTGACGATCAAACACCTTAATGCCTTCTTTCGCATCGCCGCAGATCATCGGAATGCCTCTCTTCTTCGTAGTAGCAACGTTAGACGGAAGAATGGAGTTCGGAACAACCATGATCGGGATATTGGTTGCTCCGACTGCCAGCTGCTGTTTAATCGGGGAAGCCGGATCCATGCTCGGCTTCAGCAGATAGTGGCCATTGGAATCTTTTAAGGTATCCAGCCAGTTCAGGCCGTCATCATTGGTGATGATCTTTGAGCTGTTTTTGAATGCAGAACCAAGGGTGACGTTGATAGCCTTCTTGATGCCGTCCAGATTTGCCAGTTCAGATGCGCTGCCATTCTGCATCAGTGCAAGAATCAGGCGGTTTCTGGTTGCGATGTCCTCCTCACCTAACCATTTAATCAGGGTGTTTGTGATATTGGCGTCAGAATCGGCCAGCAGCTCACTGGTTACCGGCATCCAGCCCGCGTATTTCTTAATCGTGTACTCAATTACCTCGAAGGTCGGTCCTGCAACATTTTCGATCTTGCCACCCTCGGCAACCTGTTTGAATCCAGTATGGTTTGCTCTGGACTGGTAGGTTCTGCGTCCACTGCTAGTAGTTACAGTCTCGGTATCAACCAGAGACTGAAGGGAAAAATGCTCCTCTCTGTAACGGTTGATCTCAGTCCTGATGTCATCCGGAACCGTATAGCCACCATCAGCATCAGTACCCGCGGTATTTGCTTTTGCAACATTCTTAAAAAGGTGGCGTGCCGCATCAGCAAATTCATGTACCGCATGGTTCTTATTGATGTTTACCGGATGCATTCCAGACGGCTCTGCGCCCTGATTGGTCGGCTCAGTCGGCTCTGCTGCCGGTTCCTGATCCAGAACATCTTTTAACAGGTCGAATTTGTCCTGCATTTTCTGGAGTTCTTCTTTGGCTGCCTTTGCCTCCTCCAGTTTTCCATCGTTTGCCAGATCTACCACTTTCTGCTTCTGTTCGTTAATCTGGTTTAACAGTGCAAGTAATTTTTTATTCATACTTTATCTCCTTTCACACCCCGTATAAATCGAGGTCTTTTAATAAATCTTCTTTTTCCGCTTCCATAGATTTTTTCTTTTCTTTGGCCACTCTGAACTCTTTCACCATATCCGGAGTTACTGCCATCATCCCTGCAGTGTTGGTCATGACTGTCGGCTCTTCTGAAATTCCATCAACAAAGCCAAGTTCTACAGCCCTGTCTGCCGTCAACCAGGTTTCCTCATTCATAAGCTGTAAAATTTCATCTTTGGGGCGGCCAGTTTTCAACACATAGGCATTTGCGAGTGCCTCATCATATGTTCGCAAAGTCTCAGCCATTTTTTCCATGTCCTGATGATTTCCAGCGACCCGACTGGTAGATACGCAGTGAATCATCAGCATTCCAATCGGGGACATGGTACAATGTCCTGCCATCGCAATCACCGATGCTGCTGACGCTGCGTAGGACTCCACCTCGATATCAATATCACTCCGGCCACGAAGCATAGCATACATTTCCTGCCCAGCCATGACCTCACCGCCTCCAGAATTGATCTTCACCTGCAGACGGTCACCTTTTGGCAATTCTGCGAGTGCCTTCTGGACATCTCCCGGCGTGGAACACTCAATCCCAAACCAGTCATAGATTTCCTTCCAGTCGTTTCCCACAATGTCACCATTGATTTTTAAAACCACTATTCTTTTCCTCCTTTCCCATTTACTCCATATGCAGCGCCGACCGATGTCAGCGGAACATAGTTACCATTTACAATCAGTACATCGCCGCCATCCTGTGACGGAAGGTCCAGATAGTGCCGTGCCTCATTCGGCGTGTAAACACCGTTTTGAACGGCCGATGTGATTGTTTTCATCTGCGTTTCCGCATTGGCCCGAAGCAGAACCCGCTCGTTGAACTTGTACAGGAAGCCATCAGCCCGCTGCTTGTCCATCAGGCACTTATAATTGATTTCCTGTTCATACATCGTGAGCCGGTACAGCATCGTATCAACTAAAAAGGCCAGCTGCTGCGTTTCTGAGTTCGCATAGCTGGACTTTTCATAATCATTGATCTGATTCGGTTTTACTCCAAATGCCGCTGCAATCTGGAGCGCATTATACTTTCTGAGTTCGTAATACTGTGCATCGGTCAATTTGTAAGTAAGAGGCTGCAGCGTAAAACCTATTGGCAATGCAACAACTTTTCCAGCATTTTTTACACCAGTCAGCAAATCATTGTATTCTTTTTGGAGCTGCAAGCGGAGTTTCTTGTCTAAATCACCCGTATATTGCAATGTACTGGATGCTGTCAAACCGCCCTTATACAATCCATTCAGATACGACTGCGAATGCCATGCTCCTGCCACGGTATCTTTCAGTATATCCTGCACAGATTTACCCATGATTCCATCCCACGTCAGCCAGGTCTTGAAATGCAGCACACTATCCTGCCGGAATGTATAGGTTTTTCCAGTCTTTGGGTCAGAATAACGATAGTAAAGCTGCCCTTTTGCCCCAAAAATTCCCGCATCATCCATCAGAACATCCACACATTCAGACTGCATGGGCCAGAAGCCTTTTACTACAATATCTCCTCCATATTTACCTTTTCTGACATATTCCGTCTGAATCCATGCATAAGCGTTCCCGTAATGCTGACAATTCGCTTCTAACATTGACCAAAACGTTGACGGTGTCATAATCGGATTTGGTCGATACATCAGCAAATTTGCCGTCTTATCGGTCGGCGCCCTCACCCGTCCACCACTCTTGTCTTCCTGATAGAATTTAAGCGGCATTTTCCCCATCGTCTCTGACAGAACCTTCAGGCAGGTGAAATATGTAGTTTCCGCAATCGCCTTCGGCTTACTCGAATCAAGCCCCAACCACTCTACCAGTTTTTCAAATCCATTGTCCGCAGAAACATCTGCAGCAATTTCATTTCGGAAGATTATTCCTTTGACTACATTTAAGAATCCCATTATCCAATTCCCTCCAAAAATTTTGCAACATAATCATTGATATTTTCCGCTTCAAAATCATGGTATAGTGCCAACTTAAACGCCGCCAGCGTTGCATCAATCGGGTCAATTCGCTTTGTAGTGGCATCTTTATCAATCTTAATCAAACCATTATTTGTTCTAATCACAGCATTGCTCATGGCATAATTTAAAAGCGGGTTATGCGTATATGCCACATTTCCCGCAAAAACCTGTTCCCGAAAGCCCTGCGTTGACTCATTTAAAGATTTGTGGCTCTGGAATACCTCTTCAACTGTGTATCCCTGATCTGACAAATCTGTCATGAGCTTAGATGCATTTGCCGGATCAAAGCACAAACACTGAATATCCAGGTTGTACTTCTCACATTCATCCAAAATATATTTCATAACAAAATTCTGATCCACAATCGGTGTATTCGTTAACGTCAGATACCCCAATCGTTCCCAGGCATCGTACGGCATTTTATCTTTTATGATGTGCTCCCGCAGCTTGTCCGCTGTAGGAATAAACGAGTGCGTCCACATCACATACTTCACAACAGGATTTCCCTGCGCATCCAAATCAGTACTCTGATACGGGATGATAAAGGCTACAGACGTCAAGTCAATCTTAGATGATACATCGAAACCTACATAAACCGGATGCCCTGTAACATCTATCGGCAGTTCTTTTACTTCACATGCCTTCCATTTGGCCATGTCCATGTAGCCATTATCCTTGGCCTGCACCCACATATTCAGTACTTTCGTCAAAAATGCTATCATTTTTTCCGGAATCTGCTTAGCAACCTCATAATCCCCTTTGATTTTCTGTAAGCCTTCCGCAAAATATCCCCTGATTGGATTCGCCTTCTTCCAGGTATCTTCTGATCCAATATCATCTCCTGGATCCGCCTCGCATATATCGACAAAATACTCGTCGTTATGCACATCCACGCTGGGATCTAATAATTTTGAGCAATAATCATATTCCTGCGTGTAGCATGGATATGTCAGATCCTTACCCGCCGTTGTAATAATTGATAGCAACGGCTCCTTGGTATTGGAGCCAAGTGCCAAATCGTAAAAATCCGTAGTTGGATGCTGATGATACTCATCAATGATCAAAAATGCCGGGTTCGTTCCGTCTCCAGATTTTCCATCCTCTTTTGACAAGGCCTTGATAAAAGATCCTGTTTTTAGATGCTCAATACAATCTCGCTTAAAATTAAATTTAGAGCGAATAAGAGTCCCTTTTGTCATCAGATCACATTCATCAAATACAATTTTGGACTGATCACGTTTAACTCCCGCTGTGTAAATTTCATTTACTTCATGATTTTGCGACGAAGTGATGCCAAGCTCATACAAAGCCTCACCGGCTTCCATCTGGGACTTTGCATTTTTCCTGGCAACCTCGGTAAATGCCTTTCTGAAGCGGCGCCTTCCCGTTTCCCGGTGGATCCATCCATAAATCTGGCACTCCCTAAATTTTTGCCAGGGTGTTAAAATTATTGGTGTTCCAGCCAGTGCTCCTTTGGTATGTTTCAATAAGGCAAACCATTTTACAATTTTATCTGCCCTCTGTTCATCCCAAATATACGGAAACTCCGGTGTCCCAATTCGTTCCAGATCCCGAAGGAAGCGTTCACAGGCCCATACATGTTTCTTTCCGGAGGGAATTACACCTGAAATACAGTCATGGCAATACTGAATGATTTCTTCTTTGTTACTCATCAAAAATCACCAAAGACTTTCTTTAAATCTTCTTCCTCCTGGCTTACCTTTGCATGTGCCGCTTTAAGCTGACCGTCCAGTGTCATGCCCAAACGCCTGGACGATTCTGCCATATCCCTCCTGGCTTCATCCATCATCTTTACCAACGGATTTGGCTTTGGACCGCCGCGCGTCTGAACAATATACGTGAAGTCTTTCTTCCTTACCTCTTTCACCAGATCCATATAGCGGCCATAACTGTTCGCATAATTCAGAAGATCAGATTTATTTAAATTTCCAACCATTCCTACTTCCTCACGCAGACGCTTTAAAGCTCTGTCATATTCCTTCCGCGCGGTCGTATTTACAAACTGTGATGCGGTTACCTCATCCAGATCTGTACCATCAGACTGTATCAATGATTCTTCATATTCTCTGCGAGCTTTTTCCGCTTTTGTTCTATGTTTTGAGCTAAGCTGCAGTACTTTTCTATTATTGGCCATATCTATCATCACCTTCCTTTTTGACCCCCAAAAGGGAAATTTGCGGAAAGAAAGGGGAGGCTGCGGTCTAGCCGCGGAACCCTTATACTTTTCTATAGCCCCCTGGGTGGTCTGCCCATTCTGGTACTCTTATGAGTTCTCTCAGTTCCTCTTGTGCTTTCCTCTTCTCCTCATCGGATACCCGGTACCGTGTGTGCACCTCGTCGTGCGATGATCTTGATAAAGGTATCAGGTTGTCCAGCTGCCAGAAGCGTTCCGGATCTTCCTCGGCTGGCACGATATGATGAACCGTGAAAGCATATTCAAGTTTTCCATGCTTCTGTGCGTACGGATCAATGCCGGAATAAAAGCTAATGACTGCTGCCCTTGTCTTCTGCCATCTGGAAGAGTGGTACAGCTTCCGCGTTTTATCTGGCGCGGCATACTCCCGCTTATATCCACACCCGCATTTTTCTCCTTCCGGCACTCTTTTTTTGCAGTGCGGACAACGTTTGTAAATCATGTGCTTCCCCCATATTTTGGCATAACAAAAGAGCGCCCAAACGGACGCCCTTTCATTACATATTCTTAATTTTACGTATCAATTTTCTTTTCTGCCACCAGCTTAAACAGGGATTCTTTTTTATGAGTTCTATGTCCTCTTCGCCTGGTGGCGGCATCAAACTCATTAATTTCTGTACAGCTTCTGACAGTTCTTTAGTAGAAACACCGCAATCGCTCATGTTTAAGTTCATTTGTTCACGCTCCATTCTGCTCCTCAATAAACTTGTTCATCATTGCAGTGATCTGTGCGGCCTGACTAACGCCAGCTTTTTCACAGGCTTCTGCAAATCTTTCTGCCACATCTCGTTTCAATTTAAAGCCTTTGGTCATATATCCGGCTTTCTTCTGATACTTTTCTGATGCTACAGTCTGAGCATTGGGACTACCTTTTGGCATGTTTATCCCTCCACTTTCTGTAAGCAACACCAGCAATCTGACTAACAATAACTGCTACAATAATTGCTACTATAACTTCTATTTTCATGCTTTACAAAGATGAGCGTTTGTGTTATTTTCTAGTTACAGGAGAGAGCTCTGACCTCTCTCCCCAATCAACTTACCGGGTAATCATATGGACAACCAACCCTGAGATTACTCCAGCAATAACTCCTGAGATTGTCTGCACTGCGAATGCTTCCCAATCGATGGAGTTTTTCTTTTTCGGCTTGTGCCGATTTCGATTGCTCATCTCTTTTACCTCCTTACATTATGTATTATAATATAGGGTTTACCATATGTCAACACTTTATGCAAAGAAGTATAGAAAAACACCCATCTTGCGACAGGTGTTTCTCAGAAAGGTATGTTTATAAAATTAAATACATACATCAGATGGCCACCATCTGATGTAATTGGAACGGAAGGACTTGAACCCTCGACACGCTGGATATAAGCCAGCTGCTCTGACCTGCTGAGCTACGTTCCATTATGCAGCTGTTTGCAATCGGTAGCTGCCAACCAAATCCCCCGCCAGGCTGTGACACCTGGCAAAAGGAAATTCACATATGAATTGAGGAGGTTTATAAAGCCGCTTGCTGTTTGGAGTAGCCTCAGCTTTTCGCCTTTGGCTTCGACTATATTATAAAACGACTTTTCCGACTTTTCCGACCTTTTTTTATTTTATGCCCACTTTTTTTAAATAAGCATCTCGAATATGTAACCGCGGATAGTCCGGACTATTGGCATAGCCAAGCTGATTCGAAATTTTCGTCCACGTTGCCCCATCAATATAATACATCCGGAAGACCGTTCTGGCCTGCACATTCTCTATACCATCAATCCAATTTTCCACAGCCTGACACCGTGCTTTTTTCTTTTCAAGGTCCTGCTGCCGTCTGCCATACCGTTCCCAATCGAATCCAATCACAGCCTGCGCTCGTGGCTCCCCAGTTTGATAATTCAGAATTACGCTGTTACCAAAACCATTATCTCCCTGCTGCATATATGCAATTTCATGCTCCAGAAGAGGGATCTCGCTCTTGGTCTTTCTGTATGTACTTAAAAGCTTTTTTGTCATCTTAATCCCGCTCAATGGAATCACCTCCAACCGGCCTTATCTTAATCTTACTCAAATCTATCCCGCTGCATTTAAGGCACTGACACACATCTTTCCACTCCTGCTGATCAGCTTCACTCATCGAGTAATTTCCCTTCCATTTTGATGCCCGTCCAGCTTCTTCAAAAGTATATTCGCCGCGAAGTTTTCTACAGCTATGCGCGTACACCCGAACGATTCCAGCGGAACATCCTAATTTTTGGGCTGCATCTACTGCTGTATACTCACCGATCAGTTTCCCACTACGAAACACATTGTACTTTTTAGCTACGGCCATTACCACCACCTCCCTCATTTATCCACGCCTGAATCGCAACTGTAAATTTCAGTTTTGCTTACCATTCATGCTGCTCTGCCTTAATTTCAAACTTCAATTCGTCTTCTTTAATATCAAGAGCTTTTTTCATATTGCATCTACTGGTTCCCCCTGCATATGGGACAAATAAACTTTTAATTATTTCGCTTGTGTACAATTGGATACAAGGTGTTTCCCCGTCAATCTTCGTATCAACTTCCAGATAGTCCAAAATATTATTGACCTGCTGCACCACATCTTCAATGAGATTTAATGCGCCCTTATAGATATCAACGTAGCCATTAATCCTGATATAATGCTGTCCTTCATCAATCCAGGCACCACAATCTGGGCATTTTCCATCAATAGGTTGTAATGCTTCGTACACCGTTTTGATCTTTGCATTTTCCTTGATTTCGCAATATGGGCAATGTAAACTCATGCTTTAATCCTCCAAATCTTAATTATTGATTGCAATACGCTAAAAACGCACTAATGGTTTCATCAGCCTCACATCTCGTGTAATATCGTTTCCTTTTATTTTTCTTTCTCCACAATGGCAATCCGTGCATTTTTCTCTGATTATTAGTAAGCAACATAATATACATAATATTTGCTATCCATCCTCCAAATCTTAATTATTCGACCTTTCCAAAGCGTCTTGTATAGTAGCCTTGCCAGCCGATACTATCAACAGGTGCCGCTTCTCTTTTCTTGTACTTTTCCAACAGTTGGTCTACTTCCGGCATTGAAGCAATTAAATTGATCCAATCCATTGCACTCGACTGCTCTGTAATGGTGCTTCTTACTCGTTCCATCAATTCATCAGCATCAATTAATCTCATAGCAACCTCCAATCTCAATTCCTCTATCATTTAATAATCGGACATATATCCGCAGTCTTTCCGCTCATGTACGCTACAGTTACTCTGCAATACTTTCCCATCAGTTTTAGCAGCATGCAAATTCCGTCATTTTCTCCTTGTATTTTTACGCAATAACCGCAAGTCCTACATGAATACGGTCTATCAACTTCAACAATCCCTTTATCCATCTAATATCCCTTTCCAAGTCTTAATAAAAGTCATCTGCATCGTCCAGAAAGTCCTCATAGACCTCGCATCCCGCGCAAGTCTGCTCGTTGCATTCCAGAATATAGTTACAATACGGACACTTCATTATGTTCTCCAAATCTTAATATAGCCACCGTTCTGCCAGCCCGTTCGTAGTTAATTCAAGATGTTTTCTGCAAACAGTTTTATTGCGGTATCGGTTTGGCCAGCTATATTTCTGACCGTACCAAAAGCTTATGCGTATTTTTCTAGAGTCTTTTCTCCACTCTATATTTTCTCTTCTCGCCTCTTCTCTTCTTTTCCGATATCCCTCGCATGCTAATATGAATTTTCTGAATTTCTTCTTTTTCTGTCTCCCGTTCATAACATCCTCCAAATCTTACTTCCGCTTCCCGCCTGTCCGGCAACGCTTGTACCAGGCCCTCCGGCGCTGGATCCGCCCGTAACGTTCCAGCAGCCAGTTAATCTTTTCGAGCTTGCCTTTCTCGATCAGTGTAAACTCCATTTAGATCACACCTCCCGGTACGGTTCCGGCAATGGCATCCAGGCAAGCACGTGAAACTCGAATGTTGCCAGGCTCTCATATCCTGCTGCGCCCTGAATAAACCAGAAACCGTTATCATAGCTTCCTGTCTGTATGCACATACCGGTTCTTAATGACCTGCTCTTCATGCACAGCAACACGCTTTTGTTTCGCTCCGGCATTCGCTCAGCTACTGGAATCCACTGCACTGTGTTCTTTTTCAGCTGCAGCACCTCTGCCGGCTCCAAGCCCGTGTCCTCATACTCCGCCAGTCTCGCCACCAGATCATCTTTCTTACTGGTGGACCAGTAACCGGTTTTGATTCCATTTACCCGTTTCTGAGTTAATCTATTCATCACTTTCCCCTTTTCTATTCAACGGGCACCATCTCGGCGCGGTCTTAATAGTTAATTTGTCATCATGTCTCTCCGTTCTGCAAATCATAGGAGTAGGTTCGCATTTGTTTCTTGCGTACCTAGCATCATCGTGAAGGCAATAATAACGCCCCGGCCTTCCGTTCCCGTCATGAAATTCTTTATAACTGCAGTCTTTGCAATTCATTCCTGTCCTCCTTAGTATCTGTCCAGATTCTCACCGATCATATCAATCCACAAAATACTTTCTCTGGCACCGCCCGGCAGCTCTACCAGACAGAAGTATTTACTTGCCGTGGAAAGAACCTTTGCCCGTACCTTCGGCTCACATCCCTTTCGTACCTTTCCATCAATATCTCCGTACATGGAAGCTTTCACACTTCTCACGCGGATTCTGCTACCTTCCTTTGTTGATCTGCGCACCTGATCAATTCGATCCAGTGCAATGCCAAACTGGCGGCTTGCGAATAGGCAGTCTTTTTTCTTTCTTACTCCATTAACCCTCAGATACTGGCGTACCATATTCTCGCTGATTCTAATCTGGAGCGATATTTCTTTTACAGTCATTCCGTCACCATACAGCCTTAATACTGTTCTCTCCGTTTCATTCATCCTGTTATGCCTCTTTCTGGATGTATTTCAAAAACTCCACCAGCTCCGTCTCATTGTCCGGATGATGGTTATATTCTTCGTTCCTTGTCCATTTGCCGATGTTATAGGTACCTTTTTGCGGCTCCGGTCCTCCGATCAGATGGTATTCTGCGTTTCCGAAAATTCCGTAATGGGTTTTTACAGTGTACGCCTCCACGATCAGGCGGGCGCCGCATTCGAAGTCATATTTGTAAAAGGTGCTTCCGATATGCTCATCCGTGTACCAGACACCCCAAGTCTCATAACCCCGTAGCCACTCTTTTCTCTGGTCGTTGTTTTTCATCTGCGGCAGTTTCGGCTGGGTAGTCGGTTCCTGATCTGCTTCGGTCTGTGTCTTCAGCAGGAGCCTATACGCCTGCAGCATCATACAATGTTTGGTGTACGCCGCCGGTTCATTCTGTTTCCAGTCTGTCCCCATGTGTTCCAGCTGCTGCTCCTGCACCCATATCATATGTTCCAGCTGTTCCCGGTCATATTCCGGTGGCCCCTCGGTTACACCCGCTGTTTCCGGCTCCATCTGGTCGATATCGTCCTGCTGCTCTTCGGAAGCAGATTCCGTACCATCCTGCTGCCCACCCGCAGCGTCCTGGCTTCCGGCACTCCGCTGTGCTTTCTCCATCGCTATAACATTCCACATGCTCTGCACAGCCGCACACAGATAAAACCATCTGGCATTCCCCAGGCACTTTCCTGCTCCACTCCAAATCTGGATGTAGGTATCAAACATATCCACCCAGGCAACTTTCTCATTCGCTGGGTCCAGGAAGTGCATAATGGAATATGCATTGCGGAATTTCTGCTTAAACTGCTTTTCTGATTCCACCACATTCAGTACACGGTTATCGAAGTCCTGGAGAAACCACTCTTTATCGTTTTCGATTAGTTTGCGTGCCAGGGAATTCAGATAGATTCTCCGGGTTTCTGGGTCCATAGTGTCCGTTTGCTCCTGCGGGCACAGCTCCGGATAATCCTTCGTCAGCTCCTGCTGCCCCGGAATCTCCGTGTCAGATTCTGACACGCTCATATCCATCTCTGTTTCTGTGTCAGATTCTGACACAGCTTTTACATCGGCCAGCCTCACCTCATCTTTCCCGGCCAGCTCCTGCTGCTTCTCCGCTGGCAGTCCTGCTGCCTCATTCGCCACCGACACACCAATCTGACCCGTCTGGAACTTGTCCATCATCTCCGGTGCCAGGTTATTGTTGATGTGGTTGAGCTGTGCCACCTTGGTCTCTGACATTCCGGTCAGCTCTGCTACCAGCTTTCGGAGTTCCCGCCCGGAAAGCCCCGGCTCCAGTCCGATCCACTCCCGGAAGCGATCCCGCTCTTCCTGGCTTCCGGTCTGCATGGCCTTTAATAGTTCCGTCAGCCGTGTCACTTCCATCATGCGCTCCCAGTCTGACCGATTCCTAGCTCCGCAGTTGGTCAGAATCAGATTGACCTCACTCATCAGATCCCCGTCCCGCTCCACGTGCACCGGCAGCATGGCATATTCTTCATGTCCAAGTTCTTCCACCAGATACTTCACCGCTTGACGGCGACGGTGGCCTGCAATCAGCTCATACTCATCCGGTGTCTTCTTTCTTGCCAGCAGATTCTGCTTTACACCTCCGGCCAACACGATCATCTGCGCCAGTTCCTTGATGGAATCCATGGAGTAATTGTTATTTTCTGACGGAATCAGCTTTGTGTAATGAACCATTGTTACTGCAAAGCCTGCTGCCTTCTTCTCGCCTTTCCCGGCATCCTTGATTAAGTTCTCGAACAGCGCCATGACTTATCCTCTCTTTCCAGGTATTCATCCGTGAAATCTTTGTAATCCATTGCCGCCGTAGACTTTGATGCGCATTTTGCAAGCGGCTTCCGTACCTTGAGCGAATGGCTCACCGCGCCGCACCTCCGGATCAGGTTGCCGTACACCATCACATCCATGGTATTCATAACATTCTGCACAAGCTCCACCGTCTCCCGGTTTTTATAAAATGCGGTGAACAGGCATCCGGCATGGACACGTTTATCACAGAACTCACGAATCACATCTAGCGTGGTCCCCAGTCCATCCGTTGAAAAGACATCCGGGTTAAGCGGGATGATCACATCTTCCACCGCATCCATAACCACCTCGATCAAGAAACCTATTCCAGGTGCACAGTCGATGATGCAGTAATCATAATCTTTCTCATACACCCACAACGCTCTTCTCAGTGTTTCGGTGCCGCCCACCAGTTTACTTGGATCCACCGTTCTCAGGTTACTGTTGGCCGGGACAATGTCCAGATTAGGGTAACGGGTGCGCCACTTGCAGCGCGTTGGCCGTGCCCCCAGAAGCAGCTCCGTCACCGAAGCCTTTGTCAGATCATACCGTCTGTAGAAGGATGAGGCATTACCCTGCGGATCCGTGTCGATCAGCAGCACCTTATACCCTCTCACAGTCAGCTCATATGCCAGATTGACAGAGGTCACAGTCTTGCCAATCCCGCCCTTGTTGTTGTAAACAGCTATCGTCTTCATAAACCTCTCAGCTCCTCCTCTAGTTAAACGGCAGTCCTTCGTCTTCCACTCCATCCGGAATGTTCATGAACCCGTCACCAATTGGACTTGATGCTCCATAATGGGATGACTCCGCTCCATCCCGCTTTGCATCAGCAAATTCCTGTTCATCCACGATCACGTCCGTGGTGTAGATGCGCTGGCCGTCTTTGTTGGTGTAGCTGCCCGTCTGGATACGTCCGGCTACCAACACTCGCATTCCCTGACGGAAATACTTCTCCGCGAACTCACCCGCTTTCCGGAATGCCACGATGTTGATAAAATCCGCCTCCTGACTTCCGTCCTCTTTTCTGGTTCTGCGGTTCACCGCCAGCGTATATCTTGCCACTGCCATCGGCTCATTCCCCTGCGTATACCGCACCTCCGGATCTCTGGTCAATCGCCCCATAAGTACAACTCTGTTCATCATCTGCCTCCTAGCTCTGCGCTACCATTGCCCTGGCCATATCCGTGACCATTGTGTCATAATCGGTTTTGCGCTCCTCGAAATTCATAAACGTGTTCTTTTTTCCTGCTGCCTTTCCATTTGCCCGCTTCGAAGCATCATCCTGCGCCCGTGCAAACCAGGAATTCATAAAGCGCTTTGCGCCTGATCTGGTTTTCCGGTACTTCTGATTGCTGTCACACCATCCTGCCATCTTCCGGAGTTCCTGCACGCAATCTATGCCCGGATAGAGCTGCTGGTAATACACCACGTCGTTCTCCGTCACGTTGTACATGCTTCCGTCATTCAGGATAAAGGCGCCTGCAATCGGCGAGTCCGGAGCAGAGCTTTTTTCTGGCTCCGGGCAAATGGTCTTAATATTATCTTTTACCTTTTCTTTTACCTTTTCCTTTACCTTTTCCTTTTCTTTAGGTTTTTCGTTTTCATAACCAGTGGTTTCCGTTTTGCAATAACCAGTGGTTTTCGGTCTCCCACCTTTACTTCCATCAGCCTTTCTTTTTACATTGGCATCTATCTGCGGCTTTGCCATCTCAAACGCCACCATAAAGAGCCCGTCTCCTTCCGGCTCTGTGCCATCCAGTCCATAGTCAATGATGGCCCACAGGGCTCTCAGCTGATCTTCTTTCGGAAGACGTTTAATTGCTTTTGCAAAGCTTTGATAAAAAATCAAGCTGTCTCTCATCATCACATGCTTCCCGTCTTATATTTTTCAATCCCGTACACCTTGTACATATCGCAGAACCTCTCAGTTCCTCTCTGGTGACAGATCTGATGATGCTGACGACACAGTGCCATAATCCGGTTCTGGCTGTCATCATAGTGACGTCGGTCATTTCCCATGCCGATCGCGTCCACATGATGGATGTCAGCCGGTCGGCCACAGATGCAGCACTTCCGATACCGAATGCACTGCATCAGATATGTATCAATATCATCTGTCCGCTGCAGGCCTGACTCCGTCAGGATCACGCCCTCTTTCAGCGCATACTCCATGAGCGTATTAATAAACTCTCTGGCCGTGGTCATACTGCAGTCAGAGAGAGAAAACATATCACAACCACAGCGCATTACATGCTCCACCTTCATTATCTGCTTCATGTCCTCATCCGGGTACCCGGTATACTCCGCAATGTCACGCAGCGTTGCGTAGATTTTGCGCCGCTGCTGCACAGATATGAACCGGCCATCATCAATGCCAAGCTCAACATCCGCTACGGCCTGCTGCCGGATCAGCCGCGCTGTCTGCTCCGGAACACGCAGAATCAGGTTGTACCCTGCCCCCTGCTGCGCCACTCCAGCAACCTTCACACAGTACCGATTCATCTGACCCTCCAGAAGTAATGATTGTCCGTGTTATTGGCACGCACGCATCCATCCCGGGCCACCTCCATGGCAGCTCTCAGGCACTCATATTCTTCATCTGACAAATCCCAGAGAGATGACTGCGTGCAATACGCAAGTTCCGCCTCCCGGTCAATCCGCGTAATCTTGTAAATATTCATGTTAATTACCGGGGGCTGCGGGCAGACGGCCTGCAAGATATAACAGTCCTGATAAATGCCATGAAACACATGACGGCCATTCTTTTCATTCATCCGCGCCATCTCCGGCAACGGCCCGCCTTCCGGACTGGTCGGCAATGAAAAGATCCCACAATTCTTAAGCCGATCAAACCCGCCCTGGGACCAGAAGCCATATCCACTCGGAACAGCACTGACCTCAAAAGTTTTCTGACCATCCCGTTTAATCTGAAGAGTCTCAATCTTTTCAAGTCCCGCATCAATGCCCCTGCTGATAGTTTCCTTTGTAAAATCCGGAGCGGAGCATTCTACAATGCTCTGCATCAGGATTCTTCTCATTTCTGTACGATCCAACACTTCTGTTCACTCCCTCCATATCTTCCAGGCATTCATCACAGTAACGTTCACCCGGATCCAGCGGGCAACCGCACCGCCTGCATCTGTTCAAAATCATGGGTGCTCCGCCCCCTGCTGCTTCACCAGCTCCCATTTCCGGCTCCGCCACTCCAGAACACGCTTCATGCCTGCTGCCAGCGTCTCATCCTTATATCCGTCTGAATACCAATGTTTATAGTATGTAAAATGCTCACGCAGCTGCTCTGAAAAATACGCAATATTCTTCCGCACATCAATCTGATCCATCGGCTCATTGATTTTCAGATCTTCCAAACAGTCCTGAATCGAATCATGAAGTCCCAAAACCGTCTCCAAATAGCCGGAGGCTGCCAGAAACCGCAAAAACGTATACTCCTGGAATTCCGATTCCATGCAGTCACCCATCCACTGAACCGCTTTATTGTGTCCATGCTCTATGAAGCATCCCAGGCTTTCCGCAAACCGCTTCAGCATCTCCTCAAACGTCAGCCCCGCCTCTGCTGCCCGAACCGTACACTTCCGCCATACCTCATCAGGCAATTCCATTTCTACTCTGATTTTCTTCATCCCGATCACCGTCCTCGCTGCATGCTCTTAACCTGCATCTTAATTTGTTTCTGCCGCCAGGCATCAAAGCCTGCCGTATCATAAAGGATAGAGCTGTTCTTTTTCATGGGATTGATCTTTGTTGCGAAGTCATTGTCCGGAGACCGGTAGGCCACCATCAGAAACTCTTCCGCGAATCCCATAGCTTTCAGCTCCGATGTTTTCATCATCGGTTTCGGATATTCCAACATGCTGTCACGCTCCCTTCCATCATTCCAGGCTCAGCCCAACCTCCACCTTGATCGAGACGACCGGTGCTTTCTGCTCCGGCCCCACTCCTGATCTGCTGCCTTTCAGCAGCTTCGAATCATCAAACCACTTAATGCCTTTATGATCAAAGTTGGTTTCCGGCTTGGAAATACTGCTCTTACCAACCTGCTCCACAACACCATTCTTTGCTTCCACAACAAACTGGATTGTTTCTTTCTTCATCTTCACGCCCCCTGTTCTTCTGTTTTTCGCTTTATCTATTAGATCTGTCCCCGGCTCAATCCCTGCATTTACTTTTCCATCTCCTAGCCTTATACTGTACTCACAGGTCAGTTATGACCGAGTAGTCACAAAGGAGATTCCTATGAAACATTCCATCCAGCTCATCGAATATTCATCTAACGCTTCTTTCTGCGAAGATGTAGAACTATCGCCCTCCTGCCCCAAGTGCGGGATTTCCATTATCCCAGATGTTTTATATGGCGTTCAATTATCCAATGATGATGAAGAATTTAATAAAGTATTTCTATTAAATTACTGTCCTCACTGCGAAGAATGCTTTATATCTCGCCATGTTTTTGATGTTGACTATGGTGATGGATATATTTTTGATTCTGCATCACCGCAACATCCACGCCCCAAAGACTGGGGAGACATCATTAATAACATATCTCCATCATTTGTTGAAATTTACAACCAGGCTGTCACTGCGGAATCAATGAATCTAAACCAAATTGCCGGTGTGGGCTTTCGAAAAGCATTAGAATTTTTAATTAAAGACTATTTAATTTCTCAAACACAAGATCCGGATAAAATAGCTACTATCAAAAACAAATTTCTTGGAAAATGTATTAATGAGGATATTGATAATCCACAATTAAAAATCGTTGCGTCTCGTGCTGCATGGCTTGGTAACGATCAAACCCATTATGAGCAGCGTTTTGACGATAGGGATATATCTGATCTAAAGCGAATGATCCGCTTAACTGTTCATTGGATATCCCTGATTAAAGAAACTGAAGAGGCTGAGATGATTCAACCACGCTAACAACACCCTTATGGGAAAAGTAGCATATCCTGTCAGCATATTCTCCAGAATAAAAGTACGCACATGGTTCTCCAGTTACGGGACTATAGCCTACTACAATCCCTTGACCTGCATTTTTGTGCGTTATAATCTTTCCAAGCCAGTCCAAACCAATTTTGCTTACGGTCACAGCCGCCTGCTTCGCTTCCGGAGCAAGCGGCTTTTCTGTTTCATGCAACTTATACATCTTTCACGCCCCCTGTTCTTCTGTTTTCTCTTTATCTATTGGAGCTGTCCCCAGCTCAATCCCTGCATTTACTTTTCCATCTCCTAGACTTATACTGTACTCACAGGCTCCCGCCAGAGCCGAGTACATTCCCGGGAGAATATTTATGAGTTCTAAATTGCTCGCGCTTTCCAAAAAGAAGCTATTGGTTCTAGTTTTCATTTGCTTTTATATAGCTGAAATCTGTTCTTCTATTTTCCGCGTCCGTGAAATCAATATAATGTTAAACACACTGCGGAAATATCTTGACTCTATCCCAGCCAATAGATTGTCCATGTTTTCCATAGAAGACTTAATTCGGCAAAGTCCTTCTTATCAAGAAGCACTCAATAAGGTTCTAGCCAATTATCCAACTATCCTTAAATATGAACCCTATTACGTTGGAAATATGGGATATGGTCAACCACATCTTCAAAATTACCGATCCGCCATTGAACATTACAACAACTTGCTTATGGAAAGAAATTATCTTGACCAGTCACTAAAAAGCTCTTTCAATCCACTAACGACTATAAAAAAGATATTTTCTTTTCCAAGCACATTTATAGAGTGGATTGGTTTTTCTCCTAAAGAAACAACATCCAAGCTTTTTAATGTACTCTCTTGGCTTCTTACATTTTTCTTAGGTTTATACAGTGAAGAAATCAAAGCCCTCATATCACTTTTCTTCCAGCACCTGCTTCACACATAAAAACACCAGAAGCCATAAACAGGTTCTCTCGTACAGTGATATGTTCTCACCACCTACTGCAATTAGGGCCTCAAACATCTGAGAACATATCACTGCAATAACTGCATTCAATAGTGTCTTTTTCACTTCCTCTTTATTCCTTTCTGCTCAACCTTTAAACCCGCTCACGCCCCCCCTATTCTTCTGTTTTCTCTTTATCTGTGACATCTGTTGCAAAGAGGTAATCCACCGTGCATTCTGGATTTACTACGCTTTTTATCTCCACACATTCAGCTAATGTCAAAGGTGCTTTTCCATTCAGCTTTAAAGATAATGTCGTTGGTGTTTTTCCAATTTTTTCAGCGAGCATTGCTCTTGTGATTTTTCTTCTTGCCATTTCGGCATCTAAATTGTGAAACATGCCCTTTCTCCTTTCTCGATTTTTCGTGATTATATTTTTATTGTACTCGATTTTTCGTGATTGTCAACACATATTATTGAATTTTCGTGATTAACATTGATTTTTCCGCAACTTTTTCTTGATTTTTCGATACTAGTATTGTATTCTTGATTCATAGGAGGACACCAAATGGAAGCAACAGAAACTAAAATCCGAGAAATGATAATAGAACGGTACGGAAGCCTGAAAAAATTTTGCGAACTTATTCAAATGCCTTGGACTACTTTAGACAGCATTTTAAAAAGAGGTTTTGCCAACTCTAATATCACAAACGTTATGAAAATAACCAAGGAACTTGGAATTGATACTGAGCAATTGGCTCTTGGGGAAATCGTAGATTCCAAAAACCAGCGAGAACAAACCCTGGCTGCACATTTTGAGGGAGAAGATTTTACCCCAGAAGAATGGGAAGACATCCGAGCTTATGCAGAATTTGTAAAAAACAGACGTAAGTAGAGGTGATATGATTGACCGAAACCGAAAAACTGGAACAGGAAGCCTATGAGCACAATGTCCCAGTCGATTACATAAAATTCCGGAGCGAACGGATCAACGGCCTGTATGTGGACGGATCCATTGCACTGAGAGACGGAATGACCGCGGCCCAGACGGCTGACACCCTGGCCGAAGAACTGGAACATCATTATACAACCGTTGGCAACATCCTGGATCTAAGCAGCGTGGCCAACCGGAAACAGGAACGCCTTGCACGGGTCCGGGCTTATGATCGCCGTGTTGGACTATCCGGAATCATCCAGGGATACCGCTCTCACTGCCAGAACCAGCATGAGCTTGCTGAATGTCTTGGTGTATCCGAAGAGTTCCTGAAAGAAGCGCTGCAGTATTACAAAGAAAAGTATGGTTGCTTTGTACACCTAGATGGATATGTTATTGCTTTTGTACCGGTTCTGGGTGTGTATGAAAAATTTTGAACGTTTTGTTGATGTCAACAAAGTGATTGATTAAATTAAAAGGGGGAATCTTAATATGACGATTGATGATATTGTTTCCAATTTTAGCACAACCCCATTTTTGTTTATCGGATCTGGAATTTCAAGACGATATCTGAACCTTCCAGATTGGAAAGGATTACTGCAGCATTTCGCAGAACTTATCTATGAAGATGAATTTGCTTACAACATTTTTGAGAGACAAGCGCAAGGACTAACTTGTAAAGCGGGTATCATGCCTAAGATTGCAGAATTAATACAAAATGAGTTTGATCAAAAATGGTTTAAAGAACCAGACTTACGAACAGTCGATACCAACACGCTTGCCTTAATACGAGACGGCTTGTCTCCTTTTAAAGCAGAACTAGCCAACTACATAAAACAATTATCTATTATCGACAAGCGTTATGAAAATGAAATATCCGCATTATCAAAGCTTTCCGAAAACAGTATTTCCGGTGTAATTACCACAAACTATGATTCGTTTCTGGAAGATCATTTTTTAGGTTACTCCAAATATATCGGACAATCACAGTTGATTTTTTCGCCAATACAGGAATTTGCTGAAATTTACAAAATCCATGGCTCTGTTGAAGCCCCAGATAGTATTGTCATAAACGAAGATGATTATATCTTATTTGATGAAAAGTGCGCCTATTTAGCAGCAAAACTTATGACCATTTTTATGGAATATCCTATCATTTTTATGGGGTATTCCATCAGCGACAATAATATACGAAATATTATCAAAGCTATTGTAAACTGCCTGGAACCCTCACAAATTGAAAAATTAGAAGATCGCTTTATATTTGTTGAATACAAAGCTGATATGATTGGAGCAGAAGTTACTCCTTACACGGTTATGGTTGATGACAAACCGCTCATTATGAAAAAAATTTCTCTTTCTGATTTCATGTTGCTTTACAATGCACTCAGCACCAAAAAAACTAAATTGCCAGTACGAATTTTGAGACGATTCAAGCAAGAATTATATGAGTACACTATCACGGCCAAGCCAACTGGTAACCTTCGTGTTGCCTCTATAGATGATGCACGTCTTTCTGATGAAGAATTCGTTTTGGCAATCGGAAAAGCCTCTGCATTTGGACTCAAAGGATTGAGCGGATTAGAGAGTAATGAATGGTATCGAAATATCGTTCTGGATGACTTAAAGTATACAGCTGATGAACTGCTGGAATATGCTTTTCCTAAGCTGCTTCGTCAAAATTCATATAAATTACCAGCTAATAAATACCTGGCAGAAGCCACCCAAGAATTTCCTCAATACATTGATCAAATAAAAAAACAGAATTTTGATTCTATTATTTCGAAAACATTTAAAGACAATCGGCAGGCTCTCGGCCATTATAGTTCTGTAGTAGAAATCTGGGGAAATGAATGTGATAACCTTGAAAGAGCAACTCGCTTAATTGCATACCTTCCAGAAGATCAGATTGACTTATCTGAATTGGAATCTGTTTTAAAAGGGCTGTTTAACAAAGATAGAAATATCTTGCAGAATAGTGATACAACAACTCGAACTAATATTCGAAGACTAATTCGAATTTATGATTATTTGAAATGGGGAAAGTAAAAGAGCTTCCCGACTAAAGCGCTTGTAAACAAACACCGTACAGGAAACCCTTGTCAAACATTCTTGTACCTTTAAATCACAGCCTCTATAAATAGAGACCGAACTTTTCAGCACATTATATTTTACGTAATTACGTGTTGATTATACAAAAATTTTTTGATTTTGTAAACAAGAAAAACATTCGACACTAAAATTTATGTATTATAGCAAAACCGCCCGGTGCTACCAACACCGAACGGCTTTACATAGATTTTCTCCTGCCGGTCGCCCGGCTATGATAAATCCAGCTTGAACACCTGAATTATATCATCTTCGGAGCGGCCAGGCAAGAGGGCTTATTTTTTTTACCCTTTTTACCGTATAAGGAGGATGATATACCATGGCAAAAGCAAAATACAAAAAGGGAAAGGACGGCCGCTGGCAGACAAAGGTCTGGGACGGCACCTATGGCCCGGATGGAATAAAACACTATATCCCCGTTTATTCCACAAAATCAAGCGGTGATCTGGAGAAAACCGTCAATAAAATGAAAGCGGATGTGGAAAACCGGAAGTATGTACGGCCAACAGAGCAGGACTTTGTCGAGTACGCAAAGGAATGGCTGAAAACTTATAAAGCCGGTCGTGAAAAAGCCACCAGGGCCATGTACAGCAATATTATTGACGTGCACTTCAAACCGCTGAAAGGAATCAAGCTGGCTGATATTCAGAAGAAACACTTTCAGCAGATTATCAACAATGCCTATAAAATGCCGCGCACTTGTCAACAAATCAACATTACTTTCCACCAGGTTATTCAGAACGGTATCCAGGAGAAGTTTCTTCCGGCAGATGCGTTTACGGAAATCTGCAGCAACATTGACATACCCAAATACAAACCAAAAGAGAAGCGCCCTCTGAGCGCCCTGGAGAAGACCGGAATCAAGTCAGCAGACCTCTCCCCGATGGAAAAGACCTTTATCCTTCTCATCTTCGGCACCGGCCTGCGCCGCGGAGAAGCCCTGGCACAGACTACAACCAGTATTAACCTGCAGGCCAAGACATTGTCCGTCACTCAGGCCGTAGGCTTTGACGGCAACAATCCTTACATCAAGGATACCAAAAACCTCCGGAAGCGCACCGTGCCGCTCCCTGGCTATCTGGTTGAGCAGCTGCAGAGCTATTTGCGTTCCATTCCGGGTCCTTATCTCTTCACCAAGCAAGATGGCACTCTCATGACCAAATCCAGCTATGTCAAGATGTGGGCGCGGATCGTAGACAAGATTAACCTTGCCGCCGGCGGCACTGATGAGCTGCGTGTAGTCTTTAATCTGACCGCCCATGTATTCCGGCATAATTACTGCACCAACCTCTGCTACCAGATCCCGAAGATCAGCATTAAGAAGATCGCTGCCCTGATGGGAGACACAGAAAAGATGGTCATTGAAGTCTATAATCACATCATGGAAGAGAAAGAAGATGCCGCTGCAGTCGTAGAAAATGCTCTGAATCTTGAAGAAAATTTTGAAGATGAAATGAAGATAAAGCCCCTCCGAAAAGGGTCTGAAGATACGAATAAGATAAGTAAAACCGGATAAAATCGGTTAAAACAGGATATACGAAAAATGGCTTAAATCCTAGATTCTTTAAGGATTTAAGCCATTTACAATACTGAGCGTGCGGGGATTCGAACCCCGGACAACTTGATTAAAAGTCAAGT
>ERZ773162.660-NODE-660-length-37082-cov-14.822805_pt1 | contig 37082 bp, 24 predicted proteins | sample MGYA00511113_ERZ773162 | MGnify/ENA primary metagenome ERZ773162 (study PRJEB29015, sample SAMEA2737807) | human gut metagenome | biome: human gut; feature: human-associated habitat; material: faeces | place: China | collected 2012 ... | reverse complement strand
ATCCAGCCAGCTACAGGGTCGTTCGCACGAAATCTTATTTATTCAACAAAGCCGATAACAATCCGACGCTATATAAAGTTTTTTCTCAATATTGGTTGTTCCGTAATGGCCTCTTTTTTGGCTTTCCAATGATGTATATCGGTTTTTATATTGCAAAAAATAATCTTCTTATTAAATTTAATAATAATTTATTGTTTTTGTTTTTGTCTATTTCAACAATATTGTATGGTTGCGAAATATTCTTTGTGCAAAATATTTTTTTCTCACATATGAGTTACCATATTGATTTTTTATTGTCAATTCTCTTGTTGACGCCAGTTGTTTTTATTTTTATCATGCGAACGAAATTTTGTCCTTTTAAAGATAAAGACACTAAATATTTAGCCTTGTTTAGTAGTATCGTATATTTTATCCATCCCTATGTGATCAAGTTAATTGAATCTTTTCTTTCCATAGAAAGTGTTATGTTTTATATCAATGTCTTAGTTATATCATCTCTAATTAGTTTCTTCTGTGTTTTGAATAGGAAAAGATTATGGTTCCTATTCTAAATAAATCTTTATTTCTTATAGTTTTTATTAATTCTTCAATCTCTCTTTAATAGCTAATTGCGATTGAAATAGTAAACCGCAATTTGCCTTTCCTTATGGATAATGGATCTTATATGCAAGAATTAAATGTTGGTATTGTTGCCGACTGGTTTATAACTTATGCCGGTTCTGAAAAGGTTGTCGCTGAATTTCTGGATGTTTTTCCAGAGGCTGAATTATATTCGGTTGTCGACTTCTTATCTTCTGAAAATAAATCCCATTTCAAGAATAAAAATATTACTACTACATTTATTCAAAACTTTCCTTTTGCAAGAAAGAAATACCAATCATATTTGCCTTTTATGCCTCTTGCTATTGAGCAACTAGATGTATCAAAACATGACGTTATTCTTTCAAGTTCCCATGCAGTGGCGAAGGGGGTTCTCACAGGCCCAGATCAGTTACATATAAGTTATATTCATTCACCAATAAGATACGCATGGGATCTTCAGCATCAGTACTTGCGTGAATCTAACTTGCACAAAGGTTTTAAAGGGTTGTTAGCGAAATGGATTCTGCATAATATACGCATTTGGGATTGTCGCACGTCTAATGGTGTCGATCATTTTATTGCGAACTCCAAATTCATAGCAAGAAGAATTAAAAAAGTTTATGGTCGTAATGCTGATGTTATATATCCACCAGTAGATGTTGAAAGATTTACACTCAATGAGAACAAAGAACAATATTATTTTACAGCATCTAGACTTGTTCCTTATAAACGCATAGATTTGATAGTTGAAGCATTTAGTCATATGAAGGATAAAAAGCTAGTTGTTATTGGTGATGGACCTGAGATGAATAAAATAAAAGCTAAAGCAACATCAAATATAGAAATACTTGGCTACCAATCTAATAGCGTTATGGTCGACTATATGAGAAATGCGCGGGCTTTTGTTTTCGCTGCAGAAGAGGATTTTGGCATAACTCCTGTAGAAGCTCAATCTTGCGGTACGCCAGTAATCGCTTATGGAAAAGGTGGTGCTCTTGAAACGATACGACCCATCGGAGTTGAAAAAGCAACTGGTGTCTTTTTCTATAATCAAGATGTCAAGTCAATAATCGATAGCGTTAATTTTTTTGAACAGCATAGTGATGAAATTATTCTCTCTGACTGCCGTCTGAACGCTCTAAAATTTTCTGAGCAAAGATTTAAAGAAGAGATTAAAGAATATGTTATGAATCGGCATGCTGAATTTTTAGCCTCTAAATCTGTCGTATATTAATTTTTTAAATTCAAATAGTAAATATGTTTTGTTTGATGACAGTATGAGTTTGATCATATATGATATGCGTGAAGTTAGTTATATGCTAATATAGGTATATATAACCCTGTAATTTTACAGTGATTTCACCAGACAGGAGTTTGTAATGTCCAAGCAACAAATCGGTGTTGTCGGTATGGCTGTGATGGGGCGTAACCTTGCGCTGAATATCGAAAGCCGCGGTTATACCGTATCCGTTTTCAACCGCTCCCGTGAAAAGACCGAAGAAGTGATTGCCGAAAATCCAGGCAAGAAACTGGTTCCTTATTACACAGTACAAGAGTTTGTTGAATCCCTCGAAACACCCCGCCGTATCCTGTTGATGGTGAAGGCAGGGGCTGGCACCGACAGCGCCATCGATTCCCTGAAGCCTTACCTCGACAAAGGCGACATCATCATTGATGGCGGCAACACCTTCTTCCAGGACACCATCCGTCGTAACCGTGAGCTGTCTGCCGAAGGTTTTAACTTTATCGGTACCGGTGTTTCCGGTGGTGAAGAGGGGGCTCTGAAAGGGCCTTCCATCATGCCTGGTGGGCAGAAAGAAGCCTATGAGCTGGTTGCTCCGATTCTGAAGCAGATCGCGGCTGTTGCTGAAGACGGTGAGCCATGTGTGACCTATATCGGTGCTGACGGTGCTGGCCATTATGTGAAGATGGTTCATAACGGCATCGAGTATGGTGACATGCAGCTGATTGCCGAAGCTTATGCGCTGTTGAAAGGCGGTCTGGCACTTTCCAACGAAGAGCTGGCGCAAACCTTCACCGAATGGAACGAAGGTGAACTCAGCAGCTACCTGATCGATATTACCAAAGATATTTTCACCAAGAAGGATGAAGAAGGTAAGTACCTCGTTGATGTCATTCTTGATGAAGCTGCAAACAAAGGCACCGGCAAGTGGACCAGCCAGAGCTCACTGGATCTCGGCGAACCTCTGTCTCTGATCACCGAGTCCGTATTTGCTCGTTACATCTCTTCGCTTAAAGACCAGCGTGTAGCTGCTTCGAAAGTGCTGAGTGGTCCGCACGCTCAGCCGGCCGGCGATAAAGCAGAATTTATCGAAAAAGTTCGTCGTGCGTTGTACCTCGGTAAAATCGTTTCCTATGCTCAGGGCTTCTCCCAGCTGCGTGCCGCTTCTGATGAATACAACTGGGATCTGAACTACGGCGAAATCGCTAAGATTTTCCGCGCTGGCTGTATCATTCGTGCGCAGTTCCTGCAGAAGATCACCGATGCTTATGCGAAAAACGCTGGCATTGCTAACCTCTTGCTGGCGCCGTACTTCAAACAGATCGCTGATGACTATCAGCAAGCGCTGCGTGATGTCGTGGCTTATGCCGTGCAGAATGGTATTCCGGTACCGACGTTCTCTGCCGCAATTGCCTACTACGACAGCTACCGTTCCGCAGTTCTGCCAGCTAACCTGATTCAGGCTCAGCGTGATTACTTTGGTGCGCACACTTATAAGCGTACCGATAAAGAGGGTATATTCCATACAGAGTGGTTGGAATAAACATCTAGACGCAGTCAGGCCATTTGGCCTGACTATTTTTTAACTTTATATTTGACATTGTACTCTGCTCATAAGCATTTCCATTCAAAAAATAATTCTACCATCTGATTTTTAATTTTTAAGAATTTGCCATATTTATTATCTTGTGCTCCTATATTAGTCTGCTTCTGGCCTCAGTAAATTACTGGGTGTTAAATAACAGGGTTTTAATTAAAGGAAATTAATATGTTACTTCCTGTGATAATGGCTGGCGGTACCGGCAGTCGTCTCTGGCCGATGTCTCGCGAGCTTTACCCGAAACAGTTCCTCCGCCTGTTCGGGCAGAACTCCATGCTGCAGGAAACCATCACCCGACTCTCGGGCCTTGAAATCCATGAACCGATGGTCATCTGTAACGAAGAGCACCGCTTCCTGGTGGCTGAACAGCTGCGCCAGCTCAACAAGCTGTCGAACAACATTATTCTTGAGCCGGTCGGGCGCAACACCGCCCCGGCCATTGCTCTCGCGGCCCTCCAGGCCACCCGCCACGGCGACGACCCGCTGATGCTGGTCCTCGCCGCCGACCATATCATCAATAACCAGCCGGTCTTCCACGACGCCATCCGCGTCGCCGAGCAGTATGCCGATGAAGGCCATCTGGTCACCTTCGGTATCGTGCCGAACGCTCCGGAAACCGGCTATGGATACATCCAGCGCGGCGTGGCCCTCACCGACAGCGCCCACACCCCGTACCAGGTGGCCCGCTTCGTGGAGAAGCCGGACCGCGAGCGCGCCGAGGCCTACCTCGCCTCCGGGGAGTACTACTGGAACAGCGGCATGTTTATGTTCCGCGCCAAAAAATACCTTTCCGAGCTGGCCAAATTCCGCCCGGATATCCTCGAAGCCTGCCAGGCCGCGGTCAATGCCGCCGATAACGGCAGCGACTTCATCAGCATTCCGCATGACATTTTCTGCGAGTGCCCGGACGAGTCCGTGGACTACGCGGTGATGGAGAAAACCGCCGACGCGGTGGTGGTCGGTCTCGATGCCGACTGGAGCGACGTCGGCTCCTGGTCCGCCCTGTGGGAGGTCAGCCCGAAAGATGAGCAGGGTAACGTCCTCAGCGGTGACGCGTGGGTGCACAACAGCGAAAACTGCTACATCAACAGCGACGAGAAGCTGGTGGCGGCCATCGGCGTGGAGAACCTGGTGATTGTCAGCACCAAGGACGCCGTGCTGGTGATGAACCGCGAGCGTTCCCAGGACGTGAAGAAGGCGGTCGAGTTCCTCAAGCAGAACCAGCGCAGCGAGTACAAGCGCCACCGCGAGATTTACCGTCCCTGGGGCCGCTGCGACGTGGTGGTCCAGACCCCGCGCTTCAACGTCAACCGCATTACGGTGAAACCGGGCGGCGCCTTCTCGATGCAGATGCACCACCACCGCGCCGAGCACTGGGTCATTCTCGCCGGCACCGGCCAGGTGACGGTCAACGGCAAGCAGTTCCTGCTGACTGAGAACCAGTCCACCTTTATTCCGATTGGCGCCGAGCACAGCCTGGAAAACCCGGGCCGCATTCCGCTGGAAGTGCTGGAGATCCAGTCGGGGTCGTACCTCGGCGAGGACGACATTATTCGTATTAAAGACCAGTATGGTCGTTGCTAATTTTTTCGGGACAAAACGCAGAATGACACAGTTAACATGCTTTAAGGCTTATGACATCCGTGGTGAACTGGGCGAGGAGTTGAACGAGGACATCGCCTACCGTATCGGCCGCGCCTATGGCGAATTTCTGAAACCCGGGAAGATAGTGGTGGGGGGCGATGTGCGCCTCACCAGCGAGTCGCTGAAGCTGGCGCTGGCCCGCGGGCTGATGGACGCCGGCACCGACGTGCTGGATATTGGCCTGAGCGGCACGGAAGAGATTTACTTCGCCACTTTCCACCTCGGGGTGGACGGCGGCATCGAGGTAACGGCCAGCCATAACCCGATGAACTACAACGGCATGAAGCTGGTGCGCGAGAACGCGAAGCCCATCAGCGGCGACACCGGCCTGCGGGATATCCAGCGCCTGGCGGAGGATAACCAGTTCCCGCCGGTGGATCCGGCGCGTCGCGGGACCCTGCGCCAGATTTCGGTGCTGAAGGAGTACGTTGACCACCTGATGGGCTATGTGGACCTGGCGAACTTCACCCGTCCGCTGAAGCTGGTGGTGAACTCCGGCAACGGGGCGGCGGGGCACGTGATTGATGAAGTGGAGAAACGCTTCGCGGCGGCCGGGGCGCCGGTGACCTTTATCAAGGTGCATCACCAGCCGGACGGCCATTTCCCGAACGGTATCCCGAACCCGCTGCTGCCGGAGTGCCGCCAGGACACCGCCGACGCGGTGCGTGCGCATCAGGCGGACATGGGGATCGCCTTTGACGGCGACTTCGACCGCTGCTTCCTGTTCGATGACGAGGCGTCGTTTATCGAGGGGTACTACATTGTCGGCCTGCTGGCGGAGGCGTTCCTGCAGAAGCAGCCGGGGGCGAAAATCATTCACGACCCGCGTCTGACGTGGAACACGGTGGACATCGTGACCCGCAGCGGCGGCCAGCCGGTGATGTCGAAGACGGGGCATGCGTTCATCAAGGAGCGGATGCGCCAGGAAGACGCCATCTACGGCGGGGAGATGAGCGCACACCATTACTTCCGCGACTTCGCCTACTGCGACAGCGGGATGATCCCGTGGCTGCTGGTGGCGGAGCTGCTGTGCCTGAAGAACAGTTCGCTGAAATCGCTGGTGGCGGACCGCCAGGCGGCGTTCCCGGCGTCGGGGGAGATCAACCGCAAGCTGGGAAATGCGGCGGAGGCGATAGCGCGCATCCGGGCGCAGTATGAGCCGGCGGCCGCACACATCGACACAACGGACGGTATCAGTATTGAATACCCTGAGTGGCGCTTTAACCTGCGCACGTCCAACACGGAGCCGGTGGTGCGTCTGAACGTTGAGTCCAGAGCGGATACTGCGTTAATGAATGCAAAAACCGAAGAGATTTTAGCTCTTCTCAAGTAATGCATTATCCATAATGGAAGCCATAGGGTCAGATTTTAATCGTATTATTAACCTTATGGCTTATTCTTGACATCCCACTGGTCAAAGCGTAAAACCGCCCACAGCAATGTTTAAATTCGTGGCTATCCGCCATTACCCAGTTAACTGATTAAAGTGTAATCGAATGAAAATTACTATTTCCGGTACAGGTTATGTTGGTTTATCGAACGGTGTCCTGATTGCGCAAAACCACGAAGTGGTTGCTCTGGATATCGTACAGGCCAAAGTGGATATGCTTAACCAGAAGATCTCTCCGATTGTGGATAAAGAGATTCAGGAATATCTGGCAGAAAAACCGTTAAATTTCCGTGCCACCACGGACAAGCACGACGCCTATCGTAATGCCGACTACGTGATCATTGCGACGCCGACCGATTATGATCCCAAAACTAACTACTTCAACACCTCTACGGTGGAAGCGGTTATTCGCGATGTCACAGAGATCAACCCGAATGCGGTGATGATCATTAAATCGACCATCCCGGTGGGGTTCACCCGCGACATCAAAGAACGTTTGGGGATTGATAATGTTATTTTCTCTCCTGAGTTCCTGCGTGAAGGCCGTGCGCTGTACGACAACCTGCATCCATCGCGCATTGTCATTGGTGAGCGCTCTGCGCGTGCCGAACGTTTCGCAGACCTGCTGAAAGAAGGCGCGATCAAGCAGGATATCCCGACCCTGTTTACCGACTCCACTGAAGCGGAAGCGATCAAACTGTTCGCGAACACCTATCTGGCGCTGCGCGTTGCCTATTTCAACGAGCTCGACAGCTATGCTGAAAGCCAGGGGCTGAACAGCAAGCAGATTATCGAAGGGGTATGCCTGGATCCGCGTATCGGCAACCACTATAACAATCCGTCCTTTGGCTATGGCGGCTACTGCCTGCCGAAGGATACCAAGCAGCTGCTGGCGAACTACGAATCGGTCCCGAACAATATCATTGCCGCTATTGTGGATGCCAACCGTACCCGTAAGGACTTTATTTCTGATTCCATCCTCGCTCGTAAGCCCAAAGTGGTGGGTGTATATCGCCTGATCATGAAGAGTGGTTCGGACAATTTCCGCGCCTCTTCTATCCAAGGCATCATGAAGCGCATCAAGGCGAAAGGTATTCCGGTCATTATCTATGAACCGGTGATGCAGGAAGATGAGTTCTTCAATTCCCGCGTCGTGCGCGACCTGAATGCTTTCAAACAAGAGGCGGATGTGATCATCTCTAACCGTATGGCGGAAGAGCTGGCGGATGTGGCGGACAAGGTTTACACCCGCGATCTGTTTGGTAATGATTAGGATTTTTAACCTTTGGCTGGATGAGAGTATCTCCAGCCAAATTTTATATGAAATTGGATTTCATTGATGTTAGTTAACTTGTGGAAATGGTTATCCAGTTAGTTATTTACGGTTTGTGATTTTTTCTGGTGATATAAACTAAGTTTGTAAAACATCAATGCTGCCAATCGAGTATTTCTCAGGAGTTTAAATATGAAATTTTTAGTCACTGGTGCGGCTGGTTTTATTGGGTTTCATGTCAGCAAACGCCTTTTGAATGATGGGCATCAAGTTGTTGGGATTGATAACATTAATGATTATTATGATGTAAAGTTAAAAGAATCTCGTGTTGAACAATTAGAATCTCCCTCTTTTACTTTTTACAAGTTAGATCTCGCTGACCGTGATGGTATGGCTAAACTTTTCGAAACAGAGCAGTTTGAACGTGTTATCCATCTTGCGGCGCAAGCGGGTGTACGTTATTCTCTCGAAAATCCATATGCTTACGCAGACTCCAATTTGACGGGCTACCTGAATATTTTGGAAGGTTGCCGTCACAATAAAGTGCAACATCTATTATATGCTTCATCCAGTTCTGTCTACGGTCTAAACCGTAAAATGCCATTCTCAACAGATGATTCAGTCGACCACCCCGTTTCGTTGTATGCTGCCACAAAAAAAGCTAATGAGCTGATGGCACATACTTATTCCCATCTGTACAGCATCCCAACGACAGGACTGCGCTTCTTTACGGTCTATGGTCCCTGGGGCCGTCCGGACATGGCGTTATTCAAATTCACGAAAGCGATGCTGGAAGGGAAAAGCATTGATGTTTATAACTACGGTAAAATGAAGCGTGATTTTACCTATATAGATGATATTGTCGAAGCTATTGTTCGTATCCAGGATGTAATCCCTCAGCCTGATCCTGAATGGACAGTCGAGGAAGGATCTCCGGCTACCAGCTCCGCACCATATCGGGTCTACAACATTGGTAACAGCTCACCGGTGGAACTGATGGATTATATCAATGCATTGGAGCAGGCATTGGGATTGGAAGCGAAGAAGAATATGATGCCTATCCAGCCGGGTGATGTGTTGAATACCAGTGCCGAGACACAAGCTCTCTATAAAACTATTGGTTTTAAACCGGAAACGCCAGTACAGCAAGGTGTTAAAAACTTTGTAGATTGGTATAAAGAGTACTATCAATATAACTAGTTTATTGGAAGGGGGGGATAGAAACGTTTTCGCGCCTCCCTCATATCGGCAGCAAGTAACGGATGTATCATTTCCAACCGTATGGCGGAAAAGCGGGCGGATGTTGCGGACAAGGTATACACCCGCGATCTGTTTGGTAACGATTAATTCTGCCTGTCTGACCCTGGCGGTTCCTTGCCGCCAGTGTTCTTCTTTCTCTCCCCCGCTATATCCCTCACTACGCGTATTTCTCGCACATTCAGATTAACCTCAATAAATTGTGATGGACATTACGATCCTGTTCAAAAGCCGTTGCTGGTTGAAAACAGGTCCGATAAGTTAAACTTACCTTGTGAAGAGCTACCGTCACTGTGATGTAGATGCCGGAGATAAGCGCCGGGAGGTAAAACAAAGCCTGCAACGCAGGCTTTGTTATTTATGTCCTATAAGAAATTTGATGAACAGGGCGCGATTAACACTATTTTTTTTGCCTTAATGCCATGCCAAAACGCAGAATGAACGGTCATTCTGTAATATCATTTTTTATCTCTTAATTTTATCTTAATCTAATTGCAATACAGAGCGGTCCTTACCACTTGCGTTTATTAAACGTCAGTTTCGTTTTCTTTCTGTCTTTTAAATAAGAAATCAAGAAATAAACGGAAACAGCAAGTAGTATGGCAGCCACCACTAAGAAAAATAGGTTTTCCATAATATCTACCACAGGGCTTATGTTGATTGAATTATTAGCTTGATAAGCAATGCACCAGTTTTGTTCTATTGCATGGCTTGCTCTAACATACCCTGGATTTAGGAAAATTCCTACAGATAGTAATGTTTTTCCTCAATCAGCATATAATGCTGTTTCCACTCACCAAATTGGGATGGATGCCAGAAAAGTTTGAGTGCCTGGCGCGCGGATATTTGCTTTTTTCGAAAAAGGCTGGATGAAACTGGTTTCAGTCGGGCGAGAAAAAAGGCAAAAATTCTGTCTTTAGCATAAAATATTATATATAAAACAATGAATGTGCATTCAGTCAACATATCATCAGGATGACGGGCGTTACATAAAAGAATTTGCCGCAACCTGACGGTTGTGGCGGGCAGTGGGTTAGATTTCCTAGGCCGTTCCACGAAGTTCTTCACGCTTTCCTTCACGGAAGTTTGCGGCTCAAACTTCATTGTTCCAAACAGCGATAGGGATCTATCCTGGCATCCAGCACATCATGCGACTAGATGGGCATCTTATTCTTCTTTGCTTCGATCCGAGAGCTTCTTCCCGAGAGGATTTAAAGTCCATCATCTCAACCAGTGAGTTGTAGCCAAAGGATGCAGTATTCAAATAGTGGTCGGCATCTCGTGGCGATGAGATTATGTAGGTGTATCAGTTTGTCAGCCCCTAAGAGCAAGAGTGTTCAGTCCGTTCTACATAAGTGCCGATTTTACACTGGTTTGCGGTTGGGATCACTTGCTTTGCCGCGTCTTACCCGCCAGGCGAGAGGTGAAGGACGTTTTTTCTGGCAAAACAGCGGTGGCAAAGGCTGATAAATAACAACATTTCTCATTTGACGGTTAGCCTCCGAATAATAACCTTGTGACCGGTCGGTGGTTTAGCGATTCGTGGCGATACCCTAAAGGCAGCCAATACCCTCCGGGACGGCATAATTTTGCTTAAAGTTATATTTTTCGTCAGCGGAACATTTAGTAAATGGGCAAAAATCGCGCCATGCTTTCCTCCTTTTTGTCTTTTATATCATTGGCTTATTGTTGTTTTGTTTGTTTAATGAATGTTTAAGATGTGTATTATTTGAGTAATCCACTAATCAGTAGGCTTTTTTATTTTTATTCCCGGCGTCCAGCGCTATAATCTGCGGACGATTTTCTTTGTGGAATGTGCATTGTAGAGCATGAGTCGTTTATCCCACCTGTCGGAACATAGCGCCGCCGCCGTGTGCAAAGGGCCATCAAGCCTGAACGCGCGCTGTCTCCCTGGCGGCGAAGACGATGTCTCTTCTTCTCTTTCCCCGCATCGTGAACGCTCCCTTTTGCTGCTGGCTCACATCGGCAGGTCGCCCGTTTCTCTTTCATCGGTGGCGAAAAGCGCAGACGTTATACCCTGCGTAAATGAGAAAGTCCTGATGGTTAATTCGGCGGCAAATGAGGAAAGTGTGGTGCGTTTGGCGGCCAGGTGAGGAACAGATGCATATTAAAAGCAGAGATATGTCTCAAGGCATATCTCTGCTTTTAGGTTTTCAGGCCCCCCGTTCTGTCAGACTGGCTTTTCAGGCCGCTGAGTGAACGATCTGCCGATAGCCTGAAGCGAAAGCGGGTGGCGTTTAGCCTGGAGCACGGGAGCAGTACGCATTTTGGTTGCGACAGCCAATGGCGGTAGCGTGCCTGAAAAAGGCCGTTCCACCCAGACGGTCGATTGATTGATAGTAAAATAAAGCAATTATTTCTTTAAGGATTTCATTATGTTACTTCCTGTAATTATGGCTGGTGGTACCGGCAGTCGTCTCTGGCCGATGTCTCGCGAGCTTTATCCGAAACAGTTCCTCCGCCTGTTCGGGCAGAACTCCATGCTGCAGGAAACCATCACCCGACTCTCGGGCCTTGAAATCCATGAACCGATGGTCATCTGTAACGAAGAGCACCGCTTCCTGGTGGCTGAACAGCTGCGCCAGCTCAACAAGCTGTCGAACAACATTATTCTTGAGCCGGTCGGGCGCAACACCGCCCCGGCCATTGCTCTCGCGGCCCTCCAGGCCACCCGCCACGGCGACGACCCGCTGATGCTGGTCCTCGCCGCCGACCATATCATCAATAACCAGCCGGTCTTCCACGACGCCATCCGCGTCGCCGAGCAGTATGCCGATGAAGGCCATCTGGTCACCTTCGGTATCGTGCCGAACGCTCCGGAAACCGGCTATGGATACATCCAGCGCGGCGTGGCCCTCACCGACAGCGCCCACACCCCGTACCAGGTGGCCCGCTTCGTGGAGAAGCCGGACCGCGAGCGCGCCGAGGCCTACCTCGCCTCCGGGGAGTACTACTGGAACAGCGGCATGTTTATGTTCCGCGCCAAAAAATACCTTTCCGAGCTGGCCAAATTCCGCCCGGATATCCTCGAAGCCTGCCAGGCCGCGGTCAATGCCGCCGATAACGGCAGCGACTTCATCAGCATTCCGCATGACATTTTCTGCGAGTGCCCGGACGAGTCCGTGGACTACGCGGTGATGGAGAAAACCGCCGACGCGGTGGTGGTCGGTCTCGATGCCGACTGGAGCGACGTCGGCTCCTGGTCCGCCCTGTGGGAGGTCAGCCCGAAAGATGAGCAGGGTAACGTCCTCAGCGGTGACGCGTGGGTGCACAACAGCGAAAACTGCTACATCAACAGCGACGAGAAGCTGGTGGCGGCCATCGGCGTGGAGAACCTGGTGATTGTCAGCACCAAGGACGCCGTGCTGGTGATGAACCGCGAGCGTTCCCAGGACGTGAAGAAGGCGGTCGAGTTCCTCAAGCAGAACCAGCGCAGCGAGTACAAGCGCCACCGCGAGATTTACCGTCCCTGGGGCCGCTGCGACGTGGTGGTCCAGACCCCGCGCTTCAACGTCAACCGCATTACGGTGAAACCGGGCGGCGCCTTCTCGATGCAGATGCACCACCACCGCGCCGAGCACTGGGTCATTCTCGCCGGCACCGGCCAGGTGACGGTCAACGGCAAGCAGTTCCTGCTGACTGAGAACCAGTCCACCTTTATTCCGATTGGCGCCGAGCACAGCCTGGAAAACCCGGGCCGCATTCCGCTGGAAGTGCTGGAGATCCAGTCGGGGTCGTACCTCGGCGAGGACGACATTATTCGTATTAAAGACCAGTATGGTCGTTGCTAATTTTTTCGGGACAAAACGCAGAATGACACAGTTAACATGCTTTAAGGCTTATGACATCCGTGGTGAACTGGGCGAGGAGTTGAACGAGGACATCGCCTACCGTATCGGCCGCGCCTATGGCGAATTTCTGAAACCCGGGAAGATAGTGGTGGGGGGCGATGTGCGCCTCACCAGCGAGTCGCTGAAGCTGGCGCTGGCCCGCGGGCTGATGGACGCCGGCACCGACGTGCTGGATATTGGCCTGAGCGGCACGGAAGAGATTTACTTCGCCACTTTCCACCTCGGGGTGGACGGCGGCATCGAGGTAACGGCCAGCCATAACCCGATGAACTACAACGGCATGAAGCTGGTGCGCGAGAACGCGAAGCCCATCAGCGGCGACACCGGCCTGCGGGATATCCAGCGCCTGGCGGAGGATAACCAGTTCCCGCCGGTGGATCCGGCGCGTCGCGGGACCCTGCGCCAGATTTCGGTGCTGAAGGAGTACGTTGACCACCTGATGGGCTATGTGGACCTGGCGAACTTCACCCGTCCGCTGAAGCTGGTGGTGAACTCCGGCAACGGGGCGGCGGGGCACGTGATTGATGAAGTGGAGAAACGCTTCGCGGCGGCCGGGGCGCCGGTGACCTTTATCAAGGTGCATCACCAGCCGGACGGCCATTTCCCGAACGGTATCCCGAACCCGCTGCTGCCGGAGTGCCGCCAGGACACCGCCGACGCGGTGCGTGCGCATCAGGCGGACATGGGGATCGCCTTTGACGGCGACTTCGACCGCTGCTTCCTGTTCGATGACGAGGCGTCGTTTATCGAGGGGTACTACATTGTCGGCCTGCTGGCGGAGGCGTTCCTGCAGAAGCAGCCGGGGGCGAAAATCATTCACGACCCGCGTCTGACGTGGAACACGGTGGACATCGTGACCCGCAGCGGCGGCCAGCCGGTGATGTCGAAGACGGGGCATGCGTTCATCAAGGAGCGGATGCGCCAGGAAGACGCCATCTACGGCGGGGAGATGAGCGCACACCATTACTTCCGCGACTTCGCCTACTGCGACAGCGGGATGATCCCGTGGCTGCTGGTGGCGGAGCTGCTGTGCCTGAAGAACAGTTCGCTGAAATCGCTGGTGGCGGACCGCCAGGCGGCGTTCCCGGCGTCGGGGGAGATCAACCGCAAGCTGGGAAATGCGGCGGAGGCGATAGCGCGCATCCGGGCGCAGTATGAGCCGGCGGCCGCACACATCGACACAACGGACGGTATCAGTATTGAATACCCTGAGTGGCGCTTTAACCTGCGCACGTCCAACACGGAGCCGGTGGTGCGTCTGAACGTTGAGTCCAGAGCGGATACTGCGTTAATGAATGAGAAAACCGCCGAGCTGCTCAACCTGTTAAAAGAGGAATCGCTTTGAGTCCAATGTTTTCAGCGATCTATCGCTACCGTGGCTTTATTATTGACAGCGTTAAACGGGACTTTCAGTCCCGTTACCAGACCAGCTTCTTAGGCGCGGCATGGCTGATCTTACAGCCGATCGCCATGATTTCCGTATATACATTAATCTTTTCTGAGTTAATGCGTGCCCGCCTGGCGGGCATGGACGGCCCTTTTGCCTACAGTATCTACCTCTGTTCCGGGGTGTTAACCTGGGGGCTGTTTACGGAAACGCTCAATAGTCTGGTCAACGTTTTTCTGACCAACGCCAACATTCTTAAAAAGCTTAGCTTTCCGCGGATCTGTTTACCAATCATCGTCACTGCTTCGGCGTTCATTAACTTCCTGATCATTTTTGGTCTGTTCGTGTTGTTTCTGATCGTTACGGGCAATTTCCCGGGCATGATTTTCTTTGAAATCATTCCGGTGCTGATCGTTCAGATGCTGTTCACCCTCGGCCTCGGGATCATCCTCGGGGTGCTGAACGTTTTTGTCCGCGACGTCGGGCAGTTCGTGAATATCCTGCTGCAGTTTTGGTTCTGGTTTACGCCCATTGTCTACGTGTCCAAAACGCTGCCGGAGTGGGTCTCTGGTCTGCTGGCGTATAACCCGATGGCGACCATTATCGGTTCATACCAGAACGTGATGCTCTATCACCAGAGCCCTAACTGGCTGGCGCTGCTTCCGGTCACGGTGCTGTCCGTCATTCTGTTTTTATTTGCCTGGCGTTTATTTAAAAAACATGCCGCTGATATTGTGGACGAGATTTAATCATGAGTATCAAAGTTCAGCACGTCGGCAAGGCGTATAAATATTATCCCTCCAAATGGAACCGGGTCATTGAGAAACTTCTGCCGGGCGATAAGCCGCGGCACAGCAAGAAATGGGTATTGAAAGATATCAATTTCAGTATTGAACCCGGCGAAGCGGTCGGCATTGTTGGGGTGAACGGCGCAGGTAAAAGTACGTTACTGAAGCTGCTGACCGGCACCACTCAGCCGACCAAAGGCAGCATTGAGATCCAGGGGCGTGTCGCTGCGCTGCTGGAGCTGGGCATGGGCTTCCATCCTGACTTTACCGGTCGGCAGAACGTGTATATGTCCGGGCTGATGATGGGCCTGAGCCGGGAAGAGATTGAGCGCTTAATGCCGGAGATCGAAGCCTTTGCGGATATCGGCGACTACATTGAAGAGCCCGTGCGCATCTACTCCAGCGGGATGCAAATGCGCCTGGCGTTCGCCGTGGCCACGGCCTCACGCCCGGATATTCTGATCGTCGATGAAGCGCTTTCCGTTGGTGACTCCCGTTTTCAGGCGAAGTGCTACGCCCGTATTGCGGACTTTAAAAAGCAGGGCACCACGCTGCTGCTGGTCTCCCACAGCGCCGGGGATATCGTCAAACACTGCGACCGCGCCATTTTCCTCAAAAATGGTGATATCTGTATGGACGGCACCGCCCGTGACGTGACCAACCGTTATCTGGATGAGCTGTTTGGCAAATCCGATAAAAACAGCGCGCCAAAAAGCGAAACGGCAACCTCGTCAGCCAGCGGCGAAAGTCAGATGTCTCTCGATGAGATTGAAGATGTGTACCACACGCGCCCAGGCTACCGTCCGGAAGAGTACCGTTGGGGGCAGGGGGGTGCAAAAATCATTGATTATCACATCCAAAGCGCCGGGGTTGATTTTCCGCCTTCACTGACGGGCAATCAGCAGACCGATTTCCTGATGAAAGTCGTATTTGAATATGACTTTGATTGCGTGGTACCGGGTTTGTTAATCAAAACTCTGGATGGCTTATTTCTATATGGTACCAACTCTTTCCTGGCCTCGGAAGGCCGGGAAAACATTTCGGTATCACGTGGGGACGTTAGAGTATTTAAATTCAGTTTTCCGGTTGATTTAAATAGCGGTGACTATCTTCTGTCGTTTGGTATTTCAGAGGGAAGCCCGCAAACCGAAATGACGCCGCTCGATCGTCGCTATGACTCCATCATTTTGCATGTAACTAAGAGCATGGATTTCTGGGGAGTGATTGACCTGAAGTCGACTTTCAATAGTTACAAATGAAGATGAGAAAAAATCATTCCATGACTACTAATACACATAAATTGGTTAGCGAATTACCTGAAATTTATCAGACTATTTTTGGGCATCCTGAGTGGGATGGCGATGCTGCACGAGACTGTAATGAACGGCTCGCGCTAATTAGTGAACAATATGACAGCTTGTCCAGAGAGTTAGGAAGGCCACTACGGGTTCTCGACCTGGGCTGTGCTCAGGGGTTCTTCAGTTTAAGTTTGGCAAGCAAGGGTGCCAGCGTATTAGGTATCGACTTTTTGCAGCAGAACATTGATGTTTGTCAGGCGCTTGCTGAAGAAAATCCACATTGTGATGTTAAATTTCAAGTCGGGCGGATAGAAGACATTGTCAGCACTCTGGAAGAAAACCAATTTGATCTCGCCATTGGACTAAGTGTTTTTCACCACATTGTTCATCTGCATGGGGTTGCTGAAGTCAGATCGCTGTTAGAGCGTTTGGCAAATCTGACGCAGGCGATGATTCTCGAGCTCGCTGTCAAGGAGGAACCACTCTATTGGGGGAAATCTCAGCCTGAAGATCCGCGTGAACTTATTGACCAATGTGCTTTCTATCGATTGATTGGAAGATTTGACACTCATCTGTCTAATATTTCACGTCCGATGTATATTATCAGTAACCACAGGGTTATTCTTCCGGAATTTAATCAGCCTTTTACTTCATGGCGCGACAGTCCTTACACCGGAGCAGGCTTTGCGCATAAACAGAGCCGTCGCTATTATTTCTCTTCGGAGTTCATATGTAAGTTCTATCGTTTTAGTACAGTAAGTTGCTTACTAACTGATAAGGAGAGCGAGCGTAATCGTACTGAACTCGCCCATGAAGAAGCTTTTCTTAAATCTCCACCATCTGGCTTAAAAGTGCCGGCGTTGTTTACTGCAGGGGGGAATGGAGAAGCGGGATGGTTGGTAATGGAAAAAATTCCCGGAGAGCTGTTAAACGACGTTCTGGCCAGTGAACGGCATATTGATCGGGAAAAAGTTATTTCCGATCTCCTCGACCAATTAGTTATTTTGGAAGAACATGGTCTATATCATGATGATTTCAGAACATGGAATGTTTTAATTGACGATAATGACAGCGCTCGTTTAATAGATTTTGGTTCGATTGGCGATGTACAACAAGACTGCAGCTGGCCAGTTAATATTTTCCAGTCGTTCATTATTTTTGTAAATGAAATATTTTGTGAAAATAAATCCTGGAGGGGCTTCTGGCGTTCCGCACCATTAAGTCCTTTCCAGTTGCCTGAACCGTATTCAAATTGGTTGACAGCATTCTGGAAACATCCTGTTGGTGAGTGGAGTTTTGCTTTACTCCAACAACTCTTTTCAACCAAAGATGCTCTACCGGCTGCGAGTTCCATTATGGACGCTTCTGATCTATGGGTCCGGGCTCAGGAGCCCGTATTGTTGGAAAGTCAAACGCAAATACGCAATACGGATGCGCGGGTAGTCCGTCTCGAGTCGCAAATCAATGAACTCACCTCCCTGATTAATATTATGGGTGAGAGCATTCAGACGTTTGAGAAGCGTGAGTATCCGCCACAAGACGTTACTACTAATGTACAGCCGCGTATCGAGATTGAGCAGAGTAAAGCCGTTGATTCAGAAGAGATTATGCGACTTCATACGCAGCTCAATGATGCTCAGCAAGAAATAGAGAATCTACGTCATGAGATTGCTAAAATTCATTATAGTCGCTCATGGAAAATGACCAAGTGGTATCGGTACGCTGGCTTACAGTACTATCTGCTTCGTCAGTACGGCTTCAAACAGCGTTTTAAGCATTTACTCAAACGAGTGCTTAGCAACGTATTTTATTTTTTGCGTGCACATCCACGACTAAAGCAGAAGGTGATCAATCTACTGCGTACAATTGGAATTTATGACTTTGCTTATCGTATGCATCGTCGTATGAATCCTGGTTCACATAACCCTTATCCAAACGACCCACAATACCAGTCGCAGACTGAAAAGCAGATCTTACATCCAGAGTTATTGCCTCCGGAAGTTAACTCAATTTTTAGCGAGCTTAAAAACAAAAGATAAGGTGAGTCACTTGCATATTTTGATTGACGTACAAGGATATCAATCGGAAAGTAAATTCCGTGGAGTTGGTCGCAGCACCTATGAAATGAGTCGTGCGATCATAAAAAATGCTGGCCAGCATCGAGTAAGCATTTTAATGAATGGCATGTATTCGATTGATAGTATAAATGAAATTAAAAAAAGCTGGGGTGATATATTACCGCAGGAAGAAATGTTTATTTTTTCAGCTGCTGGCCCTACAGCTCTTCGCGACTGTGAAAACCATCCCCGGAGTGTTGCCGCCACACTAGCTCGTGAACTTGCTATTGCTAATATCAATCCCGACGTTGTTTTTATTATTAATTTCTACGAAGGTTTTGACGATAGTTATACCGTCTCAATTCCTCAAACTACAGTACCATGGAAAACAGTTTGTGTTTGTCACGATCTAATTCCGTTACTGAATAAAGAACGCTATCTGGGCGAACCAAACTTCCGTCAGTATTATTATGATAAACTAGCTCAATACGAAAGGGCGGACGCTATTTTTGCTATTTCCAGATCATCCATGCAGGAAGTTATCGATTACACATCGATTCCGGCAGAAAAAATTATTAATATTTCATCTGGAGTAAGCGATTCATTTAAAATTAAAGATTATACTCACGATGAAATCAAAGACTTACGTGATAAATATCATCTTCCTCAAGAGTTTATTCTTTCTTTGGCAATGATAGAGCCACGTAAAAATATTGAAGCGCTGATTCATGCATATAGTTTATTACCGCATGCCCTGCAACAGAGTTATCCCTTAGTTTTAGCCTATAAAATTAGCACCGATGAAAAGGAAAGGCTGTACCGAGTTGCAGAGAACTATGGTTTATCTCGTAATCAGCTTATTTTTACAGGCTTCTTAAACGATAGTGACCTTATCGCACTTTACAATTTGTGCAAAATTTTCGTTTTCCCCTCTATACATGAAGGGTTTGGCCTGCCGCCACTAGAAGCTATGCGTTGTGGTGCAGCTACGCTGGGTTCAAATGTGACCAGCTTACCCGAGGTCATCGGTATGGAAGAGGCTTTATTTAATCCTCTGGATGTCCCCGACATTTGCCGTGTTATGCAAAGGGCCTTGACTGACAGTGAGTTCTACTCAGCATTAAAAGCTCATGCTCCGGCGCAGGCGGCAAAGTTCACATGGGATCACACCGCGCAGCTCGCGTTAAAGGGATTTGAGAGGCTTGTAGATAAGGCTTCCGCATCAGAACCTCTGGATATCACAAGCTTCACCGCACACACCATTAATAGAATTAAAAATATTGCAGAATTAAGTGAAACCGAACGCTTACAGACAGCCTGGGCGATTGCTCGTAATAGCTTTGCTACACATCAGCGCAAGCTGCTGGTTGATATTTCTGTTCTTGTTGAGCATGATGCGAAAACGGGAATTCAACGGGTTTCTCGCAGTATACTTAGTGAATTACTGAAATCTGGCGTTGCTGGTTATACTGTCAGTGCGGTTTATTATCGACCGGGTGAATGCTATCGCTATGCCAACGAATACCTGAATACCCATTTTAACGGGGCGTTCGGGCCTGATGTACCTGTACTGTTTACCAAAGATGATATTCTGGTTGCTACCGATCTAACTGCCCATCTGTTTCCTGAGCTTACTGTCCAGCTGGATTTTATTCGTCTATCCGGTGCCAAGGTTTGTTTTGTTGTGCATGACATTTTGCCTCTGAGAAGACCGGAGTGGAGCGATGAGGGAATGCAACGCGTGTTCCCCATTTGGTTATCTTGCATTGCGCAGCACGCTGACCGCTTGATTTGTGTATCAGCAAGCGTTGCAGAGGATGTAAAAGCCTGGATTGCGGAAAACAGCCATTGGGTGAAACCGAACCCGCTGCTGACCGTCAGCAACTTCCATCTGGGAGCCGACCTCGATGCCAGCGTACCGTCCACTGGCATGCCGGATAATGCCCAGGCGCTGTTAGCAGCGATGGCCGCGGCTCCATCATTTATCATGGTGGGCACGATGGAACCACGCAAAGGACATGCGCAGACGCTAGCGGCATTTGAAGAATTGTGGTTACAGGGCAAGAACTACAATCTGTTTATCATTGGTAAACAGGGGTGGCATGTTGATGATTTATGTGAACGTTTACGTCACCATCCACAGCTAAATAAAAAACTATTTTGGCTACAAAACATTAGCGATGAGTTCCTTACGAAGTTGTATTCTCAGTCTAGTGCGTTAATCTTCGCATCTCTCGGAGAAGGCTTTGGCCTGCCGTTGATTGAAGCGGCGCAGAAAAAGCTGCCGGTGATTATCCGCGACATTCCGGTGTTTAAAGAGATTGCTCAGGAACATGCGTGGTATTTCTCCGGGGAAGCGCCGGCCGACATCGCGAAGGCCGTCGAAGACTGGTTAGCCCTGTATGAGCAAAACGCGCATCCTCGTTCCGAAAATATCAACTGGTTAACCTGGAAACAGAGCGCGGAATTTCTCCTGAAAAACCTGCCGATTATCGCGCCAGCCGCGAAGCAATAATCGCTATCAACAGGGCTACTCCGGTGGCCCTTGTGATGAGTTCGTTATGAAAATTATTTTTGCTACTGAGCCAATTAAATACCCGTTAACGGGCATCGGTCGGTATTCCCTGGAGCTGGTTAAGCGGCTGGCGGTCGCCCGCGAAATCGAAGAGCTGAAGCTGTTTCACGGCGCGTCGTTTATCGATCAGATCCCCCAGGTGGAGAATAAAAGCGATACCAAAGCCAGCAATCATGGTCGTCTGTCGGCGTTTCTGCGCCGCCAGCCGCTGCTGATTGAGGCGTATCGCCTGCTGCACCCGCGGCGCCAGGCGTGGGCATTGCGCGACTATAAAGATTATATCTACCATGGTCCCAATTTTTACCTGCCGCATCGCCTGGAACGCGCCGTGACCACGTTTCATGACATCTCCATTTTTACCTGCCCGGAATATCATCCAAAAGATCGGGTTCGCTATATGGAGAAGTCCCTGCATGAGAGCCTGGATTCGGCAAAGCTGATCCTGACCGTCTCTGACTTCTCGCGCAGTGAAATCATCCGCCTGTTCAACTATCCGGCGGAGCGGATCGTCACCACCAAGCTGGCCTGCAGCAGCGACTATATTCCGCGCAGCCCGGCGGAGTGCCTGCCGGTCCTGCAGAAATATCAGCTGGCGTGGCAGGGGTATGCGTTATATATCGGCACCATGGAGCCGCGTAAAAATATCCGTGGTCTGCTGCAGGCCTATCAGCTGCTGCCGATGGAGACCCGCATGCGCTACCCGCTGATCCTCAGCGGCTATCGCGGCTGGGAAGACGATGTGCTGTGGCAGTTAGTCGAGCGTGGTACGCGTGAAGGGTGGATCCGTTACCTGGGCTATGTCCCGGATGAGGACCTGCCTTATCTGTACGCGGCGGCCAGAACCTTTGTTTATCCCTCCTTCTATGAGGGATTCGGTTTACCTATTCTTGAAGCGATGTCTTGCGGTGTGCCGGTAGTATGTTCCAATGTCACTTCTTTGCCTGAAGTGGTTGGCGATGCCGGCCTCGTTGCCGATCCTAATGATGTAGACGCGATTAGCGCGCATATTTTGCAGAGCCTGCAGGATGATAGCTGGCGGGAAATCGCCACCGCGCGCGGTCTTGCCCAGGCGAAACAGTTTTCGTGGGAGAACTGTACGACCCAGACCATTAACGCCTATAAATTACTCTAAGGGTGTCAGTTGAGAGTTCTACACGTCTATAAGACCTACTATCCCGATACCTACGGCGGTATTGAGCAGGTCATTTATCAGCTCAGTCAGGGTTGCGCCCGCCGGGGGATCGCAGCCGATGTTTTTACTTTTAGCCCGGACAAAGAGACAGGTCCTGTCGCCTACGAAGACCATCGGGTCATTTATAATAAGCAGCTTTTTGAAATTGCCTCCACGCCGTTTTCGTTGAAAGCGTTAAAGCGTTTTAAGCAGATTAAAGATGACTACGACATCATCAACTACCATTTTCCGTTTCCCTTTATGGATATGCTGCATCTCTCGGCGCGGCCTGACGCCAGAACGGTGGTGACCTATCACTCGGATATTGTGAAACAAAAACGGTTGATGAAGTTGTACCAGCCGCTGCAGGAGCGATTCCTCGCCAGCGTAGACTGCATTGTTGCCTCGTCGCCCAACTACGTGGCCTCCAGCCAGACCCTGAAAAAATATCAGGATAAAACGGTGGTGATCCCTTTTGGTCTGGAGCAGCATGACGTGCAGCACGATCCGCAGCGGGTGGCACACTGGCGGGAAACCGTCGGCGATAACTTCTTCCTCTTCGTCGGCGCTTTCCGCTACTACAAAGGGCTGCACATTCTGCTGGATGCCGCCGAGCGTAGCCGGCTGCCGGTGGTGATCGTCGGGGGCGGGCCGCTGGAGGCGGAGGTGCGGCGTGAGGCGCAGCAGCGCGGACTGAGCAATGTGGTGTTTACCGGCATGCTCAACGACGAAGATAAATACATTCTCTTCCAGCTCTGCCGGGGCGTGGTCTTCCCCTCGCATCTACGCTCAGAGGCGTTTGGCATTACGTTACTGGAAGGCGCGCGCTTTGCCAGGCCGCTGATCTCCTGCGAGATCGGCACCGGGACCTCGTTCATTAACCAGGACAAAGTAAATGGCTGCGTGATCCCGCCGAATGACAGTCAGGCGCTGGTGGAGGCGATGAATGAGCTCTGGCATAACGATGAAACCGCCAGTCGCTATGGCGAAAACTCGCGTCGTCGTTTTGAAGAGATGTTTACAGCCGACCATATGATTGACGCTTACGTCAATCTCTACACTACGCTGCTGGAAAGCAAATCCTGAGGCCAGCTACCCCCGCCGTTGCGGCGGGGGTCAACGCGTTAGTGTCGACTCTTCAGATTATCAATCACTTCCCCGAGATCCAGCCCCTGGTCCTGCAGCAGCACCAGCAGGTGATACATCAGGTCCGACGCCTCATTCTTCAGCTCGAAGCGGTCGTTCACGGTGGCGGCCAGCGCGGTCTCCACGCCTTCTTCCCCCACTTTCTGCGCAATACGCTTGGTGCCGCTGGCATACAGCTTCGCCGTGTAGGAGCTCTCCGGGTCGGCGTGTTTACGCTCGGCCAGCAGCTGCTCCAGCTGATAGAGGAACAGCCACTGGTGGCCGGTTTCGCCGAAGCAGCTGGTGGTGCCTTTGTGGCAGGTCGGCCCGATCGGGTTTACCAGCACCAGCAGCGTATCGTTGTCACAGTCCGGCGTGATGCTCACCACGTTGAGGACATGGCCCGAGGTTTCACCCTTGGTCCACAGCCGCTGCTTGGTGCGCGAGTAAAAGGTGACCTTGCCGGTGGCTTCGGTTTTCTCCAGCGCCTCCTTGTTCATGTAGCCGTGCATCAGCACTTCGCCGGATACGGCGTGCTGCACGATGGCCGGCATCATGCCGTCCGTTTTTTCCCAGTCCAGCTGTTCAGTCAACATACCCTTATCTCCACGCCCTGTGCCGCCAGGTACGCTTTCAGTTCGCCAATATTAATAATCTGTTTGTGGAATACCGAAGCCGCCAGCGCGCCGTCAACGTCGGCGTCGCGGAAGGCTTCGAGGAAGTGTTCCATAGTGCCCGCGCCGCCGGAGGCGATCAGCGGGACGTGGCACACCGCGCGAACCTTCGCCAGCTGCTGCAGGTCGTAACCGTTGCGCACCCCGTCCTGGTTCATCATGTTAAGGACGATCTCGCCTGCGCCGCGCTTCTGCACTTCCTCCACCCAGTCGAGGGTTTCCCACTGCGTCACACGGGTGCGGCTCTCGTCGCCGGTATACTGGTTGACGTGATACTTGCCGGTCTCTGCGTCAAACCAGGTATCAATCCCCACCACGATACACTGCACGCCAAAGCGGTCGGCAAGGCGGGTGATCAGCGTCGGGTCGGCGAGAGCAGGGGAGTTAATCGAGATCTTATCGGCGCCGAAGGAGAGGATCTGCGCCGCGTCTTCCAGCGACTTGATCCCGCCCGCCACGCAGAAAGGAATATCAATCACTTCCGCTACCCGCGACACCCAGCTCTTGTCGACCACCCGACCGTCGCTGGAGGCGGTGATATCATAGAACACCAGTTCGTCGGCACCTTCGTCGGCATAGCGCTTGGCCAGCGGGACGATGTCGCCAATGATCTCGTGATTACGGAACTGCACGCCTTTCACTACCTGGCCGTCGCGGACGTCGAGGCAGGGGATTATCCGTTTTGCCAGCATTGAATGGCCTCCGTTACGTTGAATTTACCTTCCAGCAGCGCGCGGCCGACAATCACGCCGCGCACCCCGGTGCCGCGCAGCGCGGCAATATCATTGAGATCGCCGATGCCGCCGGATGACTGAAACGCCACCTGCGGGTAGCGGGCGCAGACTTCCTCGTACAGCGAGACGTTAGAGCCTGCCAGCGTGCCGTCGCGGGAGATATCGGTGCACAGCACGTGCTGCAGGCCGACCGGCAGATAGCTCTCCACCAGCTCCTCCAGGGTTACCCCGGAGTTTTCCTGCCAGCCGCTGACCGCCACCTGCTTATTGCCGTCGGCGTCGATACGCACGTCGAGGGCGAGCACCAGCCGTTCTGGGCCAAAGCGTTTGAACCAGCCTTTCACTTCCTCCGGGGATTTCACCGCGGTGGAGCCGACCACCACGCGGGCGACGCCGGCCTCAAGCAGGGCCGCGACATCCGCTTCGGTCCGCACGCCGCCGCCGACCTGCACCGGGACGTTAACCCCGGCGACCAGCGATTTCAGCAGCGGGATCTGGCGCTTCGCCGGATCCTTCGCCCCGGTCAGGTCGACCAGGTGCAGGACTTTTGCCCCCTGAGCGGCATAGGCCTGCAGGCGCGGCAGCGGATCGCTGCCATAGTCGCGCTGCTGGCCGTAATCGCCCTGATGGAGACGAACGACGGTGCCGTCGATTAAATCTAAAGCAGGAATAATCATCACATCTCCAGGAAGTTTTTCAGCAGCTGCGCCCCGGCGCTCCCGGAGCGCTCCGGGTGAAACTGCACGCCAAAGAAGTTATCTTTCTGCACCGCGGCGGTGAACGCCTCGCCGTAATTGCACTGGGCGATGGTGTACGGGTTGACCGGCATGGCGTAGCTGTGCACGAAGTAGAAATACGCGCCTTCTTCAATGCCGCGGAACAGACGATCGCCTGCTTTGGCATACACCCGGTTCCAGCCCATGTGCGGCAGCGGCAGACCGTGGTCGGTCATCTTCGGCACCTCTTCTTCGATAATGCCCAGCAGATCGACGCCGTTGTTCTCCTCGCTGCGCTTGCCGAGCAGCTGCATGCCCAGGCAAATCCCCAGCACCGGCTGGGTACAGGCTTTGATCAGGTCGATCAGCTCCCGGTCGCGCAGCTGATCCATCGCCGCCTGGGCGGTGCCGACGCCGGGAAGAAACAGTTTATCGGCACGCAATACCACTTCCGGATCGCGGCTGACCACTGGCTCATAGCCGTGGCGGCCAATCGCCGATTTCACCGAATTGAGGTTGGCGCAGCCGGTATCAAGGATCACCACATTCATTACAGCACCCCTTTGGAAGACGGCAGGGCATCGCCCTGGACGCGGATCGCCTGGCGCAGCGTACGGCCAAAGGCTTTGAACAGGCTCTCCACGCGGTGGTGATCGTTCTTGCCCTTGGTTTTCAGGTGCAGGGTCACCGCCATGGTGTAGGAGAGCGAGCGGAAGAAGTGTTCCACCATCTCGGTGCTCAGATCGCCGACGCGCTGATAGGTGAAGTCCGCCTTATACTCCAGGTGCGGACGGCCGGAGATATCCAGCGCGCAGCGGGCGAGACACTCGTCCATCGGCAGCACGAAGCCGAAGCGGTTGATGCCGCGCTTGTCGCCAAGGGCCAGCTTCAGGGCTTCGCCGAGGGCCAGGCCGGTATCTTCCACCGTGTGGTGGTCGTCGATGTACAGATCGCCGCCGACGTTAACCTCCATGCGGAAGCCGCCGTGGGTGGCGATTTGGTCGAGCATATGGTCAAAAAAGCCGACGCCGGTGTGGATCTTGCTGCCGCCCTCGCGGTCCAGCCACACTTTCACATCCACCTGGGTCTCTTTGGTGATGCGCTCGACATGGGCATAGCGGTCGCGGCGGGTCAGCTGCTCGCAGATGGTCGGCCAGTCGAGCGTCTCGCGGTCATAGCGCAGACCGGTAATTCCCATGTTATCCGCCAGCTCAAGATCGGTGGCCCGGTCGCCAATCACATAGCTGTGGGCTTTATCCAGCACGCCCTCTTCCAGCCACGGCAGCACCAGCTGCATTTTTGGCTTGCGGCAGGCGCAGTTGTCGCCCGGGAAGTGCGGACAAATCAGCACCTCTTCAAAGTTAACGCCCTGCGAGGCGAAGATCTGCATCATCAGGTTGTGCGGGCCATCAAACGCTTCCTGCGGCAGACTGTCGGTTCCCAGGCCATCCTGATTGGTGATCATCACCAGCTTATAGCCTTCCTGCTGCAGCTTCAGCAGCGCCGGGATCACCTGCGGCTCAAACGCCAGCTTGTCGAACCGGTCCACCTGGAAATCCTCCGGCGGTTCGGAAATCAGTGTGCCGTCACGGTCAATAAAGAGATACTTCTGGGTCATACATTCTCCGCAGTCAAGGCGTCAATCACGCGCTGGCTCTCGGCACGGGTACCGATAGTGATACGCAAACAGCCGCTTAATGAAGGTTGTTTATTCTGGTCACGTAAGATAATGCCCTGATCCCACAAAGATTTAAACACTGCGCTGGAGGCGGTTATCCGCGCCAGCACATAGTTGGTCTCGGAATCGAAGACCTGCTCCACGCAGGCGATGCCGCGCAGCTGTTCCACCAGGTAGCGGCGCTCGTCAAGGATCTGCGCCACGCGCTGGCGCATCGCGGCGATCCCCTCCGGGCTCAGGGCCTGGGCGGCGATATCGGCCACCGGCGTGGAGAGCGGGTACGGGGCGATCACTTTCAGCAGCACGTTGATCACCTCGGCGTTGGCGAGGGTGAAGCCGCAGCGCAGGCCGGCGAGGGCGAAGGCTTTGGACAGCGTGCGCAGCACCACCAGGTGCGGATAGTCGCTGAGCCAGCCGGCGAGCGTCGCCTGCGGGCAGAATTCAATATAGGCTTCGTCGGCCACCACGATGGCTTTGCCGCGGGTCATCTCCAGCAGGTCGCGCATCGACTGCGGGTCGATAATCTGCCCGGTCGGGTTGTTCGGGCTGCAGACGAAGACCACCTTCACGCCGTCCAGCCGCGCCTCGATGCCCGGCAGGTCGAGCTGCCAGTCGGCCAGCGTCGGCACGGTGCGGCATTCGACCCCGATGGTCTCGGCGCTGACGCTGTACATGCCGTAGGTCGGCGGGCAGTAGAGCACCGCGTCTTCGCCGGGCTCACAGAAGGCGCGGATCAGCAGCTCGATGCCTTCGTCGGCGCCGCGGCTGACCAGCACCTGCTCCGGTTTGACCTCGGCGTAGCGGGCGTAGCTCTCAATCACGGCCTTCGGCTGCGGCTCCGGATAGCGGTTCAGCGTCTGTTCGGTAAGCTGGAAGGCTACGGCGGTAGGGAATTCGTTGGCGTTGAGCCAGACGTCGCCTTTGCCGCCCAGCCGGCGAGCGGATTGATACGGGGTCAGCGCGCGGACGTTGGCGCGGGCTAAATCTTCAATGCTCATGCTTGCTCCTTCAGGGCGGCAACGCGCAGCGTTACGGCGTTTTTGTGGGCGTCAAGGCGCTCGGCGGCGGCCAGGATCTCAATCGTTGAGGCAAGGGCGGCAAAGCCGTCGCGCGACAGCTCCTGCACGGTCATCCGCTTCTGGAAGTCGGCCAGACCGAGGCTTGAGCAGGTGGCGGTGTAACCATAGGTCGGCAGGACGTGGTTGGTGCCCGAGGCGTAGTCGCCCGCGGATTCCGGTGACCAGTCACCGAGGAAAACGGAACCGGCGCTGGTGATGTTGTCCACCAGCTCGCGGGCCTGACGGGTCTGAATGATCAGGTGCTCCGGGCCGTACAGGTTGGAAATAGCCACGCACTGCGCCAGATCGCGGGCCACGATGATCCGGCTGGCGGAGAGCGCCACGCGGGCAGTTTCGGCGCGCGGCAGGGCGGCCAGCTGGCGCTCCACGGCTTCGGCGACGCGGCTGCCCATGTCGGCGTCCGGAGTCAGGAGGATCACCTGCGAGTCCGGGCCGTGTTCCGCCTGCGACAGCAGGTCGGAAGCGACAAAGTCCGGGTTGGCGCCGCTGTCGGCGATGACCAGCACTTCCGACGGGCCGGCCGGCATGTCGATGGCTGCGCCGTCCAGACGCTGGCTGACCTGGCGTTTGGCTTCCGTGACGTAAGCGTTGCCCGGGCCAAAGATTTTATCCACCTTCGGCACCGACTCGGTACCGAGGGCGAGGGCGGCGATGGCCTGGGCGCCGCCGACGTTAAAGATGGTTTTTACGCCGCACAGCTGCGCGGCATAGAGGATCTCATCGGCAATCGGCGGCGGCGAGCAGAGCACCACCTGCTGACAGCCGGCGATGCGCGCCGGCGTCGCCAGCATCAGCACCGTGGAGAACAGCGGCGCTGAGCCGCCGGGAATGTACAGTCCGACGGAGGCGATAGGGCGGGTGACCTGCTGGCAGCGCACCCCCGGCAGCGTTTCGACATCCACCGCCTGCAGCTGTTGCGCGTTGTGGAAGGTCTCGATGTTTTTCACCGCCACCGCCATCGCCTGCTTCAGCTCATCGCTGAGGCGCTCGCCGGCGGCGGCGATCTCCGCCTCGCTCACCTGCAGCGCGGCGACGGTGGTTTTATCAAACTTCGCGCTGTATTCGCGAAGCGCCGCGTCGCCGTTGGCTTTGACGTTATTCAGGATCTCCGTCACCGTTTTACTGATGCTGTCGGAGGCGGAAATCGCCGGGCGCGTTAAGAGTTGCTGTTGTTGGTCTGCGCTACAGCCGTTCCAGTCGATGATTGTGTTGAAGCTCATGATTGTATTCCCCTGTGTGTCCTGTGACCGGCTGGCCGATTACTCCATCATTTTCTCAATCGGCAGCACCAGAATGGAGCTGGCGCCCAGCGCCTTCAGTTTTTCCATGGTCTCCCAGAACAGGGTTTCGCTGCTGACCATGTGCATCGCCACGCGCTGCTTGTCGCCTGCCAGCGGCAGAATAGTCGGCCGCTCGGCGCCCGGCAGCAGGGCAACCACTTCTTCCAGGCGTTCGGTCGGGGCGTGCATCATGATGTATTTCGACTCGCGGGCCTGAATCACGCCCTGAATACGGGTCAGCAGGCGGTCAATCAGCTGCTGTTTGGCGTCGGCCATTTCGCCGTCGCGCTGGATCAGACAGGCTTTGGAGCGGTAGATCACTTCCACTTCGCGCAGGCCGTTGGCTTCCAGAGTGGCGCCGGTGGAGACGAGGTCGCAGATAGCGTCGGCGAGGCCGGCGCGCGGCGCCACTTCCACGGAGCCGTTCAGCAGACAGGATTTAAAGGAGATACCTTTTTGATCGAGGTAGCGCTTCAGCAGGTGCGGGTAAGAGGTGGCGATGCGTTTGCCGTCCAGCGCCGCCGGGCCGTTCCAGGCTTCATCCACCGGAGTCGCCAGCGACAGGCGGCAGCCGCCGAAGTCGAGACGGCGCAGGGTGAAGTAGCGCGGGTCTTCGCCCTGGGCGCGGCGGCTGAGCAGCTCTTCTTCCAGCACGTTTTCGCCGATAATGCCGAGGTCGACAACACCGTCCATCACCAGGCCCGGGATATCGTCATCACGCACGCGCAGAATATCGATTGGCATATTTTCCGCCAGCGCAATCAGACGCTGGGTGTGCAAATTGACTTTAATGCCGCAGCGGCTGAGTAATTCGCGTGAATCTTCGCTTAAACGGCCTGATTTCTGAATAGCTATGCGTAAACGGGTGTTGTCTAACATTGTTCTTTTCCTCTGAATACCTGTCTGAATCTGTCCGAATTTGGTCCAAAAAAAAGCCCCCGGAAGTGAATCTTCCGGGGGCTCTCTGCGCGTTCATGCACCACTGGAAGATCCAAACGTCTTCCAGCACACATCGCCTGAAAGACTAGTCAGGATGATGGTGATGATGGTGGTGTTTAAATTGAACGCGGTTCATAAAAATTCTCTGTGAATGACTATGCATTTGATGTCCTTTAACCTAAACCACTTCCGCCGCAGAAAGCAAGGGCTTTTTTCTATCATTAATTCATTTCATATTGAGCGAAGAAATTGTCAGTTGCCGCTGGCTGGCGTAGCCTGTAATCAGCACAGCGAAAGAGTCAGGAGCCTGGGATGAAAAAGGTCGCGATAGTCGGTTTGGGATGGCTGGGGATGCCGCTGGCGCTGTCGTTGACGGCGCGAGGCTGGCAGGTTACCGGCAGTAAAACTACGCAGGATGGCGTGGAGGCGGCGCGGATGTGCGGGATCGACAGCTATCCGCTGCGCCTGGAGCCACAGCTGGTCTGTGATACCGAGGACCTCGACGCGCTGATGAACGTCGATGCGCTGGTGATCACCCTGCCGGCCCGGCGTACCGGGGCAGGGGAAGGGTTTTATCTACAGGCGGTGCAGGAGATCGTCGATACCGCGCTGGCTTACCATATTCCGCGGATCGTCTTCACCAGCTCCACCTCGGTGTATGGCAACGTCAACGGTACAGTGAAGGAGAATTCCCCGCGTCTGCCGCAAACCGCCAGCGGACAGGTGCTCAAGGAGCTGGAGGACTGGCTGCACAACCTGCCGGGGACATCGGTGGATATTCTGCGCCTGGCCGGGCTGGTGGGGCCTTCCCGTCATCCGGGACGTTTTTTCGCCGGCAAGTCGGCGCCGGATGGCCAGCACGTGGTCAATCTGGTGCATTTGCAGGATGTGGTGGCCGCTATCGAACTGCTGCTGCAGGCCCCGAAGGGCGGGCACATCTATAATCTATGTGCGCCCCGCCATCCGGCGCGCGGCCTCTTTTATCCGCAGATGGCCCGCGAGCTCGGTCTGCCGCCGCCGGTGTTCAGCGACAGCCCGGACGGCGGCCAGGGCAAGATTGTGGATGGCAATCGTATCTGCAATGAGCTGGGGTTTGAGTACCAGTACCCCGATCCGCTGGTGATGCCGATGGAGTGATCCGCCAGCGGTGATTCGCATACCGTAAGGGGGTAGCGATGAAACCACTGCTGGATGTCCTCGTGATCCTGGATGCCCTGGAAAAAGAGGGGAGCTTTGCCGCGGCGTCGGCAAAGCTCTTTAAAACGCCCTCGGCGCTGAGCTACACCATTCACCGCCTGGAAAGCGATCTCAATATTCAGCTGCTCGACCGCAGCGGCCATCGCGCGCGCTTTACCCCCAGCGGACAGATGCTGCTGGAGAAAGGGCGGGAGGTGCTGCATATCGCCCGCGAACTGGAGATCCGGGCGGTTAAGCTGCAGCAGGGGTGGGAGAATAGCCTTCGTCTGGCGGTGGACAGCACCTTTCCCGTGGCGCTGCTCTCGCCGCCAATCGCTGCATTTTATCAACAACAGCCGCTGACCCGGCTGCACTTCACGCTGAACCCCTCCCTGCTGGACTGGCGGCCGCTGACTGACGGGCAGGCCGATCTGCTGCTGGGGGCGCTCGGCGAACCGCCGCCGCTGAGCGGTTATGACTATCTCCCCCTCGGCGAGCTGGAGCTGCTGCTGGTCGTTGCCCCACAGCATCCGCTGGCGCGACACCGCGCACCGTTGAGCTGGCGAACCCTGCGCCGTTACCGGGCGGTGGCCACCGGCGAGGGCGGGGCGCTACTCAGCGATCAGGAGACCCTGACGGTGTGTGACGCCGCGGGGCAGCTGGCGCTGCTGCGCCTGGGGCTGGGCTGGGGGTGCCTGCCGCGCTATCAGGTGCAGGGTCTGCTGGACAGCGGCGAGCTGGTCTGCATGACCGTGCGCGGGCTATCGTCTCGTCAACGCGCGTGGATCGCCTGGAATGACGCCACCTGCGGTTTGGCTGGCAAATGGTGGCGGGAAACGCTATTAGCAAATAGTGCTATTTTTACAATTTATCATACGGAAACCGTATAGATATTAGCACGTTAAAAATTATGCTTACGCAATGAACTTCATAACATCTTGTCAACGCCGTTGAATTTGTTGCAAAATATGCGGCCTGAAAACCAGAGACTAGCCGACGCTTTTTTTAAAGTGTCGGTTATTTTTTTGGTCGAAAGACACATCATTCAATACCAAGAGGCCGGGCTTCGTACCGGATAGATATTTACTAAAAACCGACAGTCGTTGTCGCTGAGGAATAGAAAGAAATGGGGCAATTTTTTGCTTACGCGCTGGCGTTCACCGTAAAAGGGGATAACTATGTCGCATAACGCTACTCCAAATACCTCTCGCGTGGAATTACGTAAAACGCTTACGTTAGTTCCGGTTGTAATGATGGGCCTGGCCTATATGCAGCCGATGACGCTGTTCGATACGTTTGGTATCGTCTCTGGTATGACCGACGGTCACGTGCCGACGGCCTACGCCTTTGCGTTAATCGCTATCCTGTTTACTGCCCTGAGCTATGGCAAGCTGGTACGTCGTTACCCTTCTGCCGGCTCGGCGTATACCTATGCGCAGAAATCCATCAGCCCGACCGTTGGCTTTATGGTGGGTTGGTCCTCGCTGCTCGACTACCTGTTCGCGCCGATGATCAACATTCTGCTGGCGAAAATCTATTTTGAAGCGCTGGTGCCTTCGATTCCGTCGTGGGTGTTTGTTATCGCGCTGGTCGCCTTTATGACCGCCTTTAACCTGCGCAGCATTAAATCCGTGGCCAACTTCAACACCGTGATCGTGGTGCTGCAGGTGGTGTTGATCGCCGTTATCCTCGGCATGGTGATTTATGGCGTGTTTGAAGGCGAGGGCGCCGGTACGTTGGCCAGCAGCCGTCCGTTCTGGTCCGGTGACGCGCACGTGATCCCGATGATTACCGGGGCGACGATCCTGTGCTTCTCGTTTACCGGTTTCGACGGCATCAGCAACCTGTCTGAAGAGACCAAAGATGCAGAGCGCGTCATTCCGCGCGCGATCTTCCTGACCGCGCTGATCGGCGGCCTGATCTTCATCTTTGCCACCTACTTCCTGCAGCTGTACTTCCCGGATATCTCGCGCTTTAAAGATCCGGATGCGTCACAGCCGGAAATTATGCTCTACGTGGCAGGTAAAGCCTTCCAGGTTGGCGCGCTGATCTTCTCCACCATCACCGTACTGGCGTCCGGTATGGCGGCGCACGCTGGCGTGGCGCGTCTGATGTACGTGATGGGCCGCGACGGCGTGTTCCCGAAAAGCTTCTTCGGCTACGTGCACCCGACCTGGCGCACTCCGGCGATGAACATCATCCTGGTCGGCGCGATTGCGCTGCTGGCGATTAACTTCGACCTGGTGATGGCGACGGCGCTGATTAACTTTGGTGCGCTGGTGGCGTTTACCTTCGTTAACCTGTCGGTGATTTCCCAGTTCTGGATCCGTGAGAAGCGCAACAAGACGCTGAAAGACCACTTCCAGTATCTGTTCCTGCCGATGTGCGGCGCCCTGACCGTTGGCGCGCTGTGGGTCAACCTGGAAGAGAGCTCGATGATTCTGGGCCTGATCTGGGCCGGTATCGGTCTGGTCTATCTGGCCTGCGTGACCAAAAGCTTCCGCAACCCGGTGCCGCAGTACGAAGATGTGGCCTAAGGCATAGCGTGATGTAAATAATAAAAGCCGGAGGGAAACCTCCGGCTTTTTTTTGTCTGCGCCGGTTCGACATCGAGGTCTGATTTTTTTGCAGGGCGGCGCTTGCCGGGCCTGGGGGACATAAGCTGACGGGAGGCCGCCGTAGGCCGGGTCAGGCGCAGCCGCCACCCGGCAGAAGAGCTTATCCTGCCTGCACCATAACTTTCAGCAGCGTATCCAGCAGGCCGGGAAAACGGGCGTCCAGATCTTCCCGGCGCAGCGAAATCATGTTCTCCCGTCCCTGAGGCCGTTGCCAGATCACACCGCTGTCACGCAGGACGCGCCAGTGGTGGGTCATGGTGGACTTGGCCACCTCCTCCTGGCGCAGGGCGTTGCAGCTCAGCTCGCTGCCGTCGGCCAGCGTACGAATGATCTCCAGTCGCAGCGGGTTTCCGAGCGCGGAAAGGACATTTTCCAGGCGAATTTGTTCTCGTTCGGGGTGATTGGCGATCATAATAATCCTGTGTCGGCGGTGGCGCGGCGCATCGCAGCCGCAGCCCATATCGGCGGCTGGCGGCTACTATACCCAAACTCCGGTTCTGATACCACGCGCGCGCCGCAACCTGCCCAATCGTAATGATAGCAAAAATAGTTCGAATATACTCGTACAGTTGTACTAAGATAGACGCAGTTAAATGAACTGCGGATCATTCCGACCGCAGACTGACCGTCAAAACGACTAAGGACGCATCATGCCCCGACCCATCCCTCTCGAACGTTATCGCAACATCGGTATCTCCGCGCATATCGATGCCGGTAAAACCACCACCACCGAGCGCATCCTGTTTTATACCGGGATGAGCCATAAGCTGGGTGAAGTACACGATGGCGCGGCAACCACCGACTGGATGGCCCAGGAGCAGGAGCGCGGGATCACCATTACCTCGGCGGCGGTAAGCTGCTTCTGGCCGGGGATGGACCGCAGCTTCGAGCCGCACCGGATCAATATCATCGACACCCCGGGGCACGTGGATTTCACCATTGAGGTGGAACGTTCTATGCGCGTGCTCGACGGCGCGGTGATGGTGTACGACTCCGTCGGCGGGGTGCAGCCCCAGTCGGAGACCGTCTGGCGCCAGGCGAATAAATACCACGTTCCGCGGCTGGCCTTCGTCAACAAGATGGACCGCCCGGGGGCGGACTTCTTCCGCGTGGTGCAGATGATGATCGACCGCCTGAAGGCTAACCCGGTGCCGATTGTGATCCCCATTGGCGCTGAAGAGCATTTCACCGGCGTCGTCGACCTGGTGAAAATGCGCGCCATCCTGTGGGATGACGCCACCCAGGGCATGACCTTCAGCTATGGGCCAGTCCCTGACGAGCTGTTGGCGACGGCGCAGCAGTGGCGGGAGAAAATGGTCTCGGCGGCGGCGGAAGCCAGCGATGAGCTGATGGATAAATACCTGGAAACCGGTGAGCTGGACGAGGCGGAGATCGTCGCCGGCCTGCGCCAGCGCACGGTGAAGGGGGAGATCCAGGCGGTGCTCTGCGGGAGCGCCTTTAAAAACAAAGGCGTGCAGCGCATGCTCGATGCGGTGGTGGAGCTGATGCCATCGCCGCTGGATATTCCGGCGATACAGGGCGTCGATGAGCAAGGCCAGCCGGCGGAACGCCATCCGAGCGACGATGAGCCGCTGTCGGCGCTGGCGTTCAAACTGATGACCGACCCCTACGTCGGCCAGCTGACCTTTATCCGCGTCTACTCCGGGACGCTGAAGAAAGGCGATGCGGTGTGGAACCCGGTGAAGGGTAAGAAAGAGCGCATCGGGCGTATCGTGCTGATGCAGGCCAACGACCGTCACGAAGTTGACGAACTGCACGCCGGGGATATCGCGGCCTGCGTCGGTCTGAAGGATGTGACCACCGGCGATACGTTATGCGATCCGGATGCGGTGATTACCCTCGAACGGATGGAGTTTCCGGAGCCGGTGATTTCGCTGGCGATTGAGCCGAAGACCAAAGCGGACCAGGAGAAAATGGGCATCGCGCTGCAGCGGCTGGCGGCGGAAGATCCGTCGTTCCGTCTGCATACCGATGAAGAGTCCGGCCAGACGATTATCTCCGGCATGGGTGAGCTGCATCTGGAGATCATTGTCGACCGGATGAAGCGCGAGTTTGGCGTCGAGGCCAACATTGGCCGTCCGCAGGTCACCTACCGCGAAACCCTGCGCAAGAAAGTGACGGACGTGGAAGGCAAATTTGTGCGCCAGTCCGGCGGCAAAGGGCAGTACGGGCACGTTGTGCTGACCCTGGAGCCGCTGGCGCCGGGCAGCGGTTTTGTCTTCGAGGACGCCACCAAAGGCGGCGTGGTGCCGCGCGAGTACATCCCTTCCGTGGAGAAAGGGCTGCGCGAAGCGATGGGCACCGGCGTGCTGGCGGGCTATCCGGTGGTTGACGTGAAAGCGACCCTGACCTTTGGGTCGTACCACGACGTGGACTCCTCGGAGATGGCGTTCCGCATGGCGGCGATCTTTGGCTTCCGGGAAGGCGCGCGCAAAGCGGATCCGGTGATCCTTGAGCCGGTGATGCACGTCGAGGTGGAGACGCCGGAAGAGTACGCCGGGAATATTATGGGCGATCTCTCTTCCCGTCGCGGGATGGTGCAGGGGATGGAAGAGCGCTTCGGCAGCCAGATCATCCGCGCCGACGTGCCGCTGGCGGAGATGTTTGGTTATTCCACCACGCTGCGCTCGATGTCGCAGGGACGGGCAACCTACAGCATGGAGTTCCACCATTACGCGGAAGCGCCGCGTAATGTGGCGGATGAAATCATCGCCAGCCGCGCGAAAAGCTAAGCAACGTTCCCGGGTGCGACGCGAGGCGTCTTACCCGGGCTACTCTGGTACCAGCGCCCAGGCCCGGTAAGGCGAAGCCGCCACCGGGCAAAAAGGTAAGCACGAACTGGGGACGCAATGCCCGGCGGCGCTGCTGGACTGCACCCCAAAAGTTGGACACCCAACTGAGTAAG
>ERZ773162.630-NODE-630-length-38816-cov-34.159181_pt1 | contig 38816 bp, 40 predicted proteins | sample MGYA00511113_ERZ773162 | MGnify/ENA primary metagenome ERZ773162 (study PRJEB29015, sample SAMEA2737807) | human gut metagenome | biome: human gut; feature: human-associated habitat; material: faeces | place: China | collected 2012 ... | reverse complement strand
TTCGGGCGTTTGTATAGGCTTTTTTGAGAAACTCCGAACTTTCTTGCCATTTTGTAACCTGAAATGTGGTCTGTGCAACTGCAAACAGGGGTTTTTGCGGGTCAGAGGGGCCTTTCCATGCCTTCAACTCGGCCAGATCGGCAAAAACGAACACCTCTCCGCGGGTGTGGCCCACGATCCCCTGCACCTCCGGATGGGTCTTGTCGCCTGCCACCAGCAGCACCGCCCCCGCCTTTTCGGCCTCGGCGGCAATGCGCTGGATCTTCTGCACGAAGGGACAGGTGGCATCATGGTAGGTGATGCCGCGCGCATCCAGCTCGTCGTACACAATGCGCGGCACGCCGTGACTGCGGATGACCACCTCGTACCCGGCGGGCACATCGGCGATGGCATCCGCCACAAGGGCACCCTTTTTCTGCATATCCTCCACAGCCTGCGGGTTATGGATCAGCGGGCCGAGGGTGGCCACCTTGCAGCCTTCGTTCAGCAGGCCATAGGTCAGGTCCACCGCCCGCTTGACACCAAAGCAGAACCCCGCCGTTTTGGCAACTCGGATCTCCATCTTTTACGCCCCCATCTTTTCCCACGCATCCAGCAGGGCCTGCTTGTTGGCACGCAGCTTTTTGGTGTCGCGGCGGTTCTCCATGGCAAACTGCTCTGCAGGCATCGGCTCGCCGTAGATCACCCGTACTTTGCAGAACAGGTGCATTTTTCCATCCGGCGTATCGTACAGGATGCGGCAGGGCACTACGTCCACCCCGGCCCCCGCCGCAATGACGAACAGTCCGCTCTTGGGCGGCAGAAGCTTCCCGTCCTTTTCGCGGGTGCCCTCCGGGAAGATGAGCAGTGTTTCGCCGTTTCTGCACTTTTCTACGGTCTGCTCAATGGCAGCCATTTCATCCTTTGTGCCGCGCACGCACACCGCGCCGCAGCAGCGGAAGAACCATGTGAGCAGGGCGTTGATCTCGAACAGTTCCTTCTTGGCGAACACGATCATCCGCCTGCCCCACCGGGTGACCACGATGAACACCGGGTCGATGGCGGAGACATGGGTGGGCGCAAGGATGCAGCCCTTTGTCTGCACCTTTTTCAGGTTTTCGCGGCCCTCCACATGGATGCGGAAGCCGATATGCCACAAAAGCCACGCAAAGGGCACTAAGATGTAATATAATATCATTTTATCGTTTTATTCACTTTCTCCGCAATGATCTTCTTCATTGCAGCAAGGCTCTGTTCAAAATCCAGCTCCGAAGTGTCCAGCAGCACGGCATCGTCCGCCTGCTTCAGGGGTGCAGCGGCACGGTGGGTGTCCTGATAGTCCCGCTGCTTCACGTCGGCCAGCACCTCTTCATAGGGAGTATCGATGCCCTTGGCCTGATACTCTTTCCACCTGCGTGTGGCGCGGGCTTCCGGCGTGGCGGTGAGGAAGATCTTCACCGTGGCATCCGGCAGCACCACCGTGCCGATGTCGCGGCCGTCCATCAGCACGTCCTGCTTTTTGGCCATATCCCGCTGCAGTTCCAGCAGAAAGGCGCGCACAGCCGGGTTTGCGCCCACGGCAGAGGCAGCCATACCTGCGGCCTCGGTGCGGATGGCGGTGCTCACATCCTCTTCCTTTAAATAAATGTGCTGCTCGCCCTCAATGGAGGCCAGCCGCAGCTCGATCTGGGGAAGCAGCGCGTTGACCGCTGCGTTGTCCTTGGGGTCCTTGCCTGCGCGCAGGGCATACAGGCCGATGGCGCGGTACATGGCACCGGTATCCACATAAATATAGCCCATTTCAGCCGCCAGACGGCGTGCCAGCGTAGATTTGCCTGCACCTGCAGGCCCGTCGATCGCAACAGATACCATGTTGTATCTCTCCTTTTTAAACTGAACGATTTAAAATGGCCTCCGCATTCGCTGTGGCCATCTTCAGCGGAAAATCATTTTAATATTTTTGCGCTCTGCGGAGCGCTCCAAACACATTTTCACCGGATGGGGTCGTAACGGAGAACTGCATTGCTGCTCGTTCCCTTCGGGAACAGTTGCGCAGCGGTCTGTGAGACTATCCCGGCAACAACCCTTTTTGTGAAAACGTATTTTGAAAACGACCACAGTCGTTTTCAAAATACAAATCAAAAAAATCTATTCCTATAAATATGCCCAGAGCAGCGCGGAGGGCATTTAAAATTGTTTTATCTGTAATTACAGATGATTTGCAAATGCCTGTGCAGTGCAGAAGGCGATCTGCAGGTTGTAGCCGCCGGTATAGGCATCCACATCCAGCACTTCGCCTGCAAAGTAAAGGCCCAGCGCCTTTTTGCTCTGCATGGTTTTGGGGTCCACCTCCCGCACGGACACGCCGCCGCTGGTGATCACCGCGTGGGCCAGATCGCCCCGGGCATCAATGGACACCCGCCAGTGCTTCATCAGCTGCACCAGCTCCCGCTTCTGTTCCCGGGTGATCTGGTTGGCCTTGGTAGCCGGGTCGATGCCCCAGCGCGCCACCATCACCGGCTGCATACTGGACGGCAAAAGCTTTACCAGCGCGCCCTGCGCCGCATGGTTTGCCAGCAGGGCAAAATCCCGCGTGATGCGGTCGTAAAGCTGCTCTTCGCTGAGAGCAGGCTTGAGGTCGATCTCCGCATGATACTTGTGTTTTTTCATGTCGCCCAGATGGCTGGAGGCGCTCAAAGTCAGCGGGCCGCTGATGCCAAAATGAGTGAACAGCATTTCGCCCTGCTCATCAAAAATGGCCTTGCTGTCCTCGAACAGGGTCAGGGTGACGTTTTTCAGCGCCAAGCCCATCATCTTTTTGCAGTCCGCGTCATGGCTCACAAGACTGACCAGACTGGGCACCGGCTCGATGAGGGTGTGCCCGGCCTGCTGGGCCAGTTTGTAGCCGTCGCCGGTAGAGCCGGTGGTGGGGTAGCTCACGCCGCCGGTGGCCACCAGCACGGCATCCGCCCGGTACTCCCGGCCGGAGGTGCCCCGCACACCGATGCACCGCAGTGCCGGGCCTGCCTTTTTCTTTTTGGGGTGGCGCGGGTTTTCCGGTGCGGCGGGAGCTGCTTCCGGCTCCGGTGTTACCTCTTCCAATAGCAGCTTTTTCGCGCCGTCATGCACGAGTTCAGCATCCTGCGCATAGCGCAAAAGAGCCTGCCGGATCTCCTCGGCCTTGTCGGATACTGGAAACACCCGGCGGCCGCGCTCCACCTTCAGCTCCACGCCAAGGCCCTCGAACAGTTCCATGGTCTTTGCCGGTGGAAAGGCACCCAGCGACGAATACAGAAAGCGCGGGTTGGTGCGCACATGGCGCAGAAACTCCTCTGCCGTGCAGTCGTTGGTCACATTGCAGCGGCCCTTGCCGGTGACAAGGATCTTCTGGCCGGGCTTGTCCATGTGTTCCAGCACCGTCACCTGATGCCCCTGCCGCACGGCGGCACCCGCCGCCATCAGTCCTGCCGCGCCTGCGCCGACGATCAATACTTTCGCCATCCGTTTTCTCTCCCATCGCCTAATAATACGAGTATATCATACCAGAATCGACACACAAAAGCAATGTTCTGCCGTATTTCTACCAATTACAATAGTTGGGCAAGGATGCTGTTCTGCACGATGAGGCCCGCCGGGGTCAGGGCAAGGGTGCGGCCGTCAAAGCTTGCATAGCCCGCCCGGACGCAGTTTTGCACAAAGGCCAGCTGTGCGGTGGAAAATTCTTTCCCGTAAATTTTTTTGTATGCATCCAGCGAAAGGCCTTTGCGCAGACGCAGCTGTAAAATAAGGTAGTCCTCTGCGCCGCAGCTGCCGTCCATCACCGGGGCGGCGGCATCGTTCAGGAAAGCGGCGGTGTCCGGCGGGTAGTAGAACCGTCTGCCGCCCATGCAGGAGTGCGCCGCCGGGCCAAGGCCCAGATAGTCGCCGCAGTCCCAGTAAATGAGGTTGTGCCGCCCCTCATAGCCGGGCTTTGCAAAGTTGGAGATCTCGTACTGTTTGTAGCCGTGGTGTTCCAGCTGTTCCACTGCATAAAGGTAAAAATCGGCGGCTTCATCGCCGGTGGGCAGGCCTTCGGGCGGATGTTTACCAAAGGCCGAATCCGGCTCGATCTTCAGCAGATATGCCGAAATATGGGTAGCCCCACCACCCTCGATCAGTTCCAGCGTTTCGTCAAACTCAGCTTCGGTGTAGTGCGGCAGTGCCAGCATGATGTCGCCGCTGATGTTCGCAAAGCCTGCGCGCTGCGCGGCGGCAAATGCAGCCCGCGCCTGCTTTGCCGTGTGCGGTCTGCCCAGCGTGCGCAGCTGGGTATCCCGGGCAGACTGCACCCCGAAAGAGATGCGGTTCACGCCCGCCTCCCGGAAGCCTGCAAGGCTTTCTTCCGTCACCGTCTCCGGGTTTGCTTCCAGTGTGATCTCGGCCCCCGGCATCGGCCGGGCCGCATCGATCAGCCGTTTTGCCTGCTCCGGGCGCAGCAGGCTGGGCGTGCCGCCGCCAAAATAAAGGGTGTCCGGCTGCAGAGGTGCTTCCGGCGCAAAGCGGGAAAGCTCCCGCAAAAGAGCATCCACATAAGCTTCCGGTACGCCGCGCTCACCGGGATGGGAATAGAAATCGCAGTACCTGCATTTGGAAAAACAGTAGGGTATGTGTAAATAAAGCCCAAGAGACATACAATATCACAGCCTTTTTCATGAAACGTTCATTTCTATGCAGTATACTATATTCCGTAGACCGGAGCAAGGAAAAAGTGTTCCGGCAGAAAGAGACTGGAGGAGTCCCATATGGATTACAATTACAATGGTTACGATCGAGGCTACACGGAGCCTGCCATGACCTCGGCTGACTATATGAACCGCACCTACCGCTGGATGGCGGTAGGCCTGCTCATCACCTTTGCAGCGGCGTTCGTTACAGCCGCTACCCCGCTGCTGTACGTCGTCAACTCGCTGTATCTGGTGTTCACCATCGCAGAGCTGGTGCTGGTGTATGTGCTCAGCTCCCGCGTGCAGAACATGTCGGTGGGCGGTGCAAGAGCCACCTTCTTTGCCTATGCACTGCTCAACGGCATGGTGCTGAGCTACTACTTCCTGATATTTGATCTGGGCACTCTGGTGCTGGCCTTCCTTGCCACCTCGCTGTACTTCGGCTTGATGGCGGTCTACGGCACTACTACCCACAAGGATCTGTCCGGCTGGGGTCCCAAGCTGATGATGGGCCTGTTCGCGCTCATCATCACCGGCTTTGTGGGCATGCTGTTCGGCATGAGCTTCCTCACCACGGTGCTGTACAGCGCTGTCGGTCTGGTGGTGTTCATGCTGCTGACCGCCTACGACACCCAGAAGCTGAGCCAGATGTTCTCCTACTACGCCTATGACGGTGAGCTGGCCGAGAAGGCTTCCATTTACGGTGCACTGACGTTGTATCTGGACTTCATCAACATCTTCCTGTATGTTGTGCGCCTGCTGGGCATGAACAGCCGCCGCCGCAACTGATTATTGATCCGCAAAGGCTCTCCCGAAAAGGGAGGGCCTTTTTGTTTGGTAATATCATTTAGAATATCCTCCGCTTCGCTCTGGGTATCAACACAGAAGGCCACAGAGGGAAGATGCATTTTCCGGCTGCGGCCCTTCCCCTGAAAGTGCAGCCCAGCCAGACCCGCAGGTCTGGCTGGGCTGCTATATTACAAAATATCATTTCCTCTAAATATGCCCAGAGCAACGCGGAGGGCATTTAAATAAAAGAATGCATAAAACCCGCCCTGCTGTCCCACACTAAGCCCAGAAGCAATGCGTACACAATGCAGCAGATGGGAGTAACGACAATGGAGCAGATCAAAAAATTTTTGCGCAGCAGGGGCTTTACACTGGCACTGCTGGCCTGTCTCGTCGCAGCCGCAGCGGCGGGCGTGTGGGCAGTGCGCACCGTGCGGGATGAACTGAAAAAGAGCTACGACGACCTGACGACCCCGCAGGAGGAACCTGCCCCGGAGCCGCAGCTCACCCTTGACCCACAGGAGGACGATGTATGGCAGCAGCCCGTGACCGACGCCGCAGAATCTGCGGCAAATGTACCCAAGCCCGCATCCTCTGCGTCCTCTTCTGGGGCGCAGTCTGGCTCTGGTTTGGTGCACGAACCCTCCGCACTGCAGGGCGCATCCTCGCCTGCCAGCAGTTCAGCTGCGCCTGCCTCCACGCAGCCCGTCTCGGGCAGGGTCTTGAACGCCTACAGCGGCGATGAGCTGGTGTACAGCAGCACCCTTGGCGACTGGCGCACCCACAACGGTGTGGACTACGCCTGTGCGCAGGATGCACAGGTGTGTGCTCCCGCCGCCGGTAAGGTGACCGCCGTGGACACCGATAGCCGCTGGGGCAGTGTGGTGTGCATCGAGGACAGCGCCGGGCACCTGTGGCGGGTGTGCGGCACTGCCGACCCCACGGTGCAGACCGGCGATGAAGTGAGTGTGGGCCAGATACTTGGCCGTGCAGGCAGCATTCCCAACGAATGCGCCGAGGAGACGCATATCCATCTGGAAGTACTGCAGGGTGAGCAGTACCTTGACCCGGCAAAGCTGCTGAACTGATGCAGTTCGCCGTATCCCCTGCGTATTTTTCAGTAAAATATTCCAAGCAGCAAAAAATCGGAAAGGCCGTTCTGGTCTTTCCGATTTTTCATTCTATAGGATCGATGCAGGCTCAGGCATTTTCCAGCTCAACCACCGGCCAGCCCAGAAGGCGGATGGCTTCGCGGTCGTGGGTAGCCAGCAAGACAGGCTTTTCTCCGCAGCGCTCCCGCAGCAGCGCCGCAGCAGCGGCAAGGGTGTCCGGGTCCATGCCGGTAAAGGGTTCGTCTAACAGCAGCGTATCGCTGGCGGCCCACAAAGCCCGCAGCAGAGCCGTGCGTCGCTTCTGTCCGCCGGAAAGCCGTGCTGCAGGCAGGGCCAGTGCGGCAGCATCCATGCCAAACTGTTGAAAATCTTTTATGATTTGCTCCTTGTATTGTTCTGCACTGCCGGGTAATACCAGCGTCACGTTCTGCACAGCTGTCAGCTGCGGGCAGAGCCGGTCTTCCTGAAACACTGCTGCCACCCGGCCAACGCCCTGTACTATGCCAGAAGTGGGTTCTTCCAGCCCCATGAGGATGCGCAGCAATGTGGTCTTGCCCCAGCCGCTGGGTGCCCACAGCACCGCCGGGCCTTCCACCGTGAGGCATAGATCCCGGAAAAGCGTTTTCTCCCCGAACTGTTTTGTCAGATGCTCGATGGTCAGCATTGCGGCACCTCCCCGGTCACGGCGCGGGTCACGCAGTCCAGAAGCAGCAGGAACAGCTTTTCAAACCCGGCGCTGAGCAGGATGATCACAAACGTCCATGCGAACAGCTCCCCGGTGGAAAGGGTAATCTTGGCCCGGTAGAGTGCATCGCCGATGCTGCCATTGGGCAGGCCGATCACCTCAGCGGCAACGCCGCTCTTCCAGCAGATGCCAAGGGCCACGCTGCATCCCTGCCGGAAGGCCGGCAGCACCGCAGGCAGCCACACCGCCCGCAGCCGTCGGCCCAGCGGAAGGCGAAACACCTTCGTCATCTCCAACAGCTGTGGGTCTGCGCTCTGGATGCCGGTGCGCACCGCACCGTACAGCACGGGCAGCACCATTAAAAAGCTGATGAGCACCGAAAGCGATGCCCCCCGCACCCACACCAGCGCCAGAATGATAAAGCTTGCCACCGGCGTGGCTTTGACCAGCTGCAGCACCGGAGCAAGCAGCACATCTGCCGTGTGCCACGCCTGTGCGGCCACAGCCAGCACGATGCTTACAGCCACGCCCAGCCCAAAACCCAGCAGAATGCGCCCGGAGCTGAAACCCACCCGCTGCCAGAACTCTGCCTGCGGCAAAAGCTGCAAAAGAGTGCGCACCGCCTGCACCGGCGAAACAAGGAACACCTCCTGTCCCACCGCCATGGCGGCGCACTGCCACACCGCCAGCCAGAAGGCCGCAGCGCCCAGCCGCTGAAAAAATTGTTTATGTCGCTTCATAAACTTACCTGCTCCTGATTACAAATAAATGCAGGACGGCAGGGAATTTCTTCAGCGAATGATCCGAGGATAGGACCCTGTTGCCATAAGGCAACAGGGCGGGAGCTGGAAGCCCCGAATTTCGCGGAGAAAGCGCCCTGATGGCCTGCCCAGTTCTACATTATACATTATAATACCATATCTCTTTCCAAACGCCAATGACCCGTGCATCATGATGCATAAGAGCTTATCATGCCTGTCATTACTTTTCTTCATGTTTTTCTTTCTTGACATGAAATCAATAAAACGATAAACTGAACTGTATGAATCTCTGTCATCTTTGATGCAAGAAAGAAATGAGGTGTCTGTCCTATGCAGAAGCTTTCCGGCAAAAATCTGCTTCTGGTCGGCTTTACACTGTTTTCCATGTTTTTTGGTGCAGGCAATCTGATCTTCCCGCCGCATCTGGGCGCACAGGCCGGTACCAGCCTCTGGCCTGCCTTTGCGGGCCTTGCCGTCAGCGCCGTCGGCCTGCCCATTGCGGGCGTGGTGGCTGTGGCACGGGCAGGCGGTCTGGACAGGCTTGCCGGCCGGGTGCATCCGGTGTTCGCCATGGTGTTCACAATTTTAGTGTATCTTTCCATCGGCCCGTGCCTTGCCATCCCCCGCACCGCCAGTACCTCCTTCCAGATGCTGGTGCCGCTGATAGGCGGCGGTACCGGGCTGCAGCTGGCCTACTCGGTGCTGTTTTTTGCAGCGGCCTTTCTGGTGGCGCTGCGGCCGGAAAAGCTTACCGACTGGCTGGGCCGCATCCTCTGCCCCTGTCTGATCGTGCTCATCGTGGTGCTGTTTGCCGGGTGTCTCATCCATCCGCTGGCGGCACACTACGGCACACCCAGCGCAGAGTACGCAGCCCTGCCCGCTGTGCAGGGCATCCTGTACGGCTACCAGACCATGGACACGCTGGCCGGGCTGAATTTTGGCGCGGTCATTGCCCTGAACATCCGCGCCCGGGGTGTCACAGAAAGCCGTGCCGTGGAAGGCGGCACCATCCGGGCCGGTTTTATTGCAGGCGGGCTGATGCTGGTGGTCTACGCCATGCTGGGCCACGCCGGGGCCGAGACCGGCACGGTGTATCCGGGCCTTGCCACCGGTGCCGAGGTGCTCACCGCTCTGGCACAGCAGCTGTTCGGCCGGGCGGGCCTTGTGCTCATTGCGGCCATTTTTGTGATCGCATGCTTCAACACCTGCGTGGGCCTGATCGCCTGCGTGGGGCAGTATTTTCATCAGCTGCTGCCCCGCATCCCCTACCCTGCCCTTGCCGCCTTTTTTGCTGTGGCCAGTATGCTGGTATCGAACCTCGGCCTTGCTGCCATCATCCGGCTGTCCACTCCGGTGCTGAACGCCATTTATCCCGCAGCCATCGTGCTGATCCTGCTTTCCTTTATGCCGGGCCTTGAAAAGCACCGGGCGGTGTATCCGCTGTGCATGGGCCTGACCGCCCTGCAGAGCATCGCCGCTGCGCTGCCGCTGGGGGCAGTATCTGCCGCCGCCAACGCTCTGCCGCTGGGCAGCATGGGCTTTGGCTGGGTACTGCCTGCGCTGGCCGGGCTTGCTGGCGGGCTGCTTTTAAACAAATCTGATCTGCAATAAAATAACCTGAAAGGCCCGGTTCCCATGTTACAGGGAGCCGGGCCTTTGCTATTTACTGCAGTTTTTTGCGTTTTTCGTAGTCGTTCAGGGCGGCAAGCGCTTCCTTTGCCATGGGCACCAAAGCTATCATGTTGAAAATAGTCATCAGGCCGATGCCCACGTCGCCCAGATCCCACACCACCGTGTAGGCCTGCATACCGCCGATCACCAGCATGGCCAGCGCGATCAGCTTATACACGGTCTGGCTCCACCAGTTGTCGCCGCACAGATAGGCCACATTGCCGCGGGCATAGTACAAAACGCCCAGAAAGGTGGAAAAGCTGAACAGCGCCAGCGTGGCCGCAATGAACACGACACCAAAGCCGCCCAGATGGTACTGCAGGGCAGTCTGCAAAAGGTCCATGCCCGCAAGTCCTTCTGTGATCTCCTGCGGCACCAGCAGCATCAAAAAAGCCGTGCAGCTGCAGATCACCACCGTATCGATCAGCACGCCCAGTGCCTGCACAAAGCCCATCTTGACCGGGTCGTCGCACTCTGCGGCGGCAGCTGCACAGGGTGCCGAACCGCTGCCCGCTTCGTTGGAGAACAGGCCGCGCTTGACACCGTTCATCAGCACAGCACCAAAGCCGCCAGCCACGGCCTGCCGCAGACCGAACGCTTCCGCAAAGATGCGCCCGAACACCGCCGGGAGCTTGGGCAGGTTGAACAGCACGATGCCCACGGTGATGACAAAATAGCACACCGCCATGATGGGCACCATCACGTCCAGACTTTTCACGGTGGCATTCTTGCGCAGCACGATCACCGCCGCAATGGCCGTGAGCACCAGTGTGGTAGTAAGCGGCGGAATATGGAACGCATTTTCAAACGCGGAACTGACCGAGTTGGAGATCACCTGACTGATGCCGCACCAGCAGATGAGGCCAGACACCGCAAACAGTGCCGCTACCACAGAGCGTTTGAGCTTTTTGCCGCGCCTGCGCTCCGCCAGCACATGCAGATAGTAGGCCGGGCCGCCGCGCCAGCCGCCGTACAGCGGGTCGGGCTGGCGGTATTTCTGGGCAAGGGTGGATTCGATAAAGGAGGTGGACGCACCCAGAATGGCAGTGACCCACATCCAGAACACCGCACCGGCACCGCCTGCAGAAACAGCGGCCACCACGCCCACCAGATTGCCCATGCCCACGCGGGTGGCGGTGGAAATGACCAGCGTCTGGAAGGAGGAAAGGCCGTTCCTGCCTTGCTTTTTCTCGCACACGGCGGCGATCATATCCCGGAACAGCCGCACCGGCAAAAGACGGGTGCGGCAGGTGAACCAGATGCCCGCCGTGAACAGCAGCACCACCATGAAGGAAATGCCGATGCCGCCGCCCAGCGGGATGGTGAATAGATCGCCCCACAGCAGGCGATAGACGGATTCGATAAGATTTACCAGCAAGGCAGATTCCTCCTGTAGATCAATGGAATGAAGACGATAACTTCATTATAGTACAGTACAGAAGAATTGTAAATTCAAAAAAATTGATAGAAATAATCGATAATAAAAAAGAGATCCGTAAGGGACCCCTTAAAACAGGAACGGGGAACGGCATTTGAACCGTTCCCCATCGAGTAGCATTTGGCGGGTGTGCCCTTTCCCGCATTTCTTTTGGCCCAAGGGGCGTGTAGCAGCACATTCTCTACTTCAAACGCTACCTTATCCTACCCATAGGTATAGCAAATTTATTCCCGCGTGTAAAGCAGCTGGTTCTTCTCCAGAAGTTTTTTCAAGTTACGTTCGCGGAGCCTGTAAAATGTCATGACAGAATTCTTAAATCCCGCTTCATCGGTTTCCAGCACAAGCCTTACAACAACATTCAGGTTCGTATCCGGCAGTTTTTTCACGGCAAAAACTGTTCCAATATGCTTGCTGTCCCGAATGATCAAATCAGGAGAAAGCACAGCCTCCCGTCCATATTGCTCAAACAGAAGAAGATCCTCCGGATGGCGCTCTTTGATGTGTGCAATGCGCTCGTCCGTATTGATTTATTGTAACATATTTTTCGCCGTATTACAACAAAAGCCGCCCGGCGGTCATACCGGGCGGCGGAGGAAGATGCACGCTGCTGCGCGCAAAATAGAAGATTTTTACAGAATGTCGATGTACTCACCGGCCAGCGCCTTGTTCATGCTGCGCACGGCACAGAACTTGCCGCACATGCTGCAGGTGTCGCTGTGGTCGTCCTCCGGCAGGCGGGCATCGCGGATAGCCTTTGCGGTCTCCGGGTCCAGTGCGCAGGCGAACTGTGCATCCCAGTCCAGCACACGGCGGGCATCGCCCATCTTATCGTCGATGTCCCGGGCGTGGGGGATGCCCTTGGCGATATCGGCGGCGTGGGCAGCGATCTTGGAGGCCACGATGCCCTGCTTCACATCGTCCACATTGGGCAGAGCCAGATGCTCGGCGGGGGTCACATAGCACAGGAAAGCTGCACCGCTGGCTGCAGCCACAGCGCCGCCGATGGCAGCGGTGATGTGGTCGTAACCGGGGGCGATATCGGTGACGAGGGGTCCCAGCACATAGAAGGGTGCGCCCATGCAGATGCTCTTCTGCACCTCCATGTTGGCAGCCACCTGATTCAGGGGCACATGGCCGGGGCCTTCCACCATCACCTGCACGTTGTGTGCCCATGCGCGCTTGGTCAACTCGCCCAGACGCACCAGCTCCTCGATCTGGCACACATCGGTGGCGTCAGCCAGACAGCCGGGACGGCAGGCATCGCCCAGCGAGATGGTCACATCGTGCTCGGCGCAGATCTCGCAGATCTCGTCAAAGTGCTCGTAGAAGGGGTTCTCGTTGCCGGTCATGCTCATCCATGCAAACACCAGAGAGCCACCGCGGCTGACAATGTTCATCTTGCGCTTGTGCTTGCGGATCTGCTCGATGGTCTTGCGGGTGATGCCGCAGTGCAGGGTGACAAAGTCCACACCATCCTCTGCATGCAGGCGCACCACATCGATGAAGTCCTGTGCGGTCAGCTCAGCCAGATCGCGCTGGTAGTGGATGACCGAATCGTACACCGGCACGGTGCCGATCATCACCGGGCACTCGTGGGTCAGCTTCTGGCGGAAGGGCTGGGTGTTGCCGTGGCTGGACAGATCCATAATGGCTTCCGCACCCATGTTGACGGCGCTCATCACCTTCTGCATCTCCACGTTGTAGTCCTTGCAGTCGCGGGAGACACCAAGGTTCACGTTGATCTTGGTGCGCAGCATGGAGCCGACACCCTCGGGGTTCAAACACTCGTGGTGCTTGTTGGCCGGGATGGCTACCTTGCCCTCGGCCACCCACTGGCGGATCTCCTCGGTGGTGCGGTATTCCTTCTTTGCCACGATCTCCATCTGCGGCGTGATGATGCCCTTGCGGGCAGCATCCATCTGAGTGGTATAAGTCTGCATACGCTCTGTTCCTCCAAATGACAGTTTATCTCTGAACAGCAGGGTGCTGGTCATACAAGGGTAGGGAAAGGCAGCCGTCATTCAGAAAAAACAGAACGTTCTGGATGCCGGCACCTGCGCAAAATACGCTTTTCATGTTGGTTTTCTCCATGAATTTTATAACGCGGCCCAAGGTGGTGTCCCCGGTTTGCCGCGGGATCGGTCAGATGATCTGCTCCGACAGGGCTTTCAACTCTTTGCACTCGGTCTCGATGTCGTCTGCTGCAAAGATGGCGCTCACAAGGGCCACGCCATCCACACCGGTGCCCTTGAGCTGCAGGATGTTCTCCTTGTGGATGCCGCCAATGGCCACCACCGGGATGTCCACGGCATCACAGATGGCCTTCAGGGTCTCGTGGGGCAGAACGTCCACATCGGTCTTGGTGTGGGTGGCAAAGGCTGCGCCCACGCCAAGGCAGTCTGCGCCGTGCTTGACAGCTTCCCGTGCTTCCTCCACACTGTGGACGGAAACGCCGATCATCATACCCTCGCCCACACGGGCGCGCACCTGCGCTGCGGCCATATCCTCCTGCCCCACATGCACACCTTCGGCATGGCAGCGGATGGCAATGTCCACATTGTCGTTCACAAAGAACGGCACGCCGTAGCGCTGGCACAGAGCATGGATCTCCACAGCCTCTTTCAGAAAAGCTTCGTCGTCCAGCTCTTTTTCACGCAGCTGCACACAGGTGACACCGCCCTTCAGGGCGCTCTCCACCTGTTCATAGAGGGTCTGCTTTCCCACCCATGCGCGGTCGGTGACGGCATACAGAAGCATGTTCTGCTTATCGCACTTCATAGTTTGCTCCTTCTTCCAGCTGATCCGGGGTCATATTGTAAATGGCATCGATGATATAATTGCGGTAGGTGGAGTTGCCGTCCAGCGGGGTCAGGCGCTTGTGGGCGGTCTCGCCCGCAAGACCCATGGCGCACACTGCGGCTGCAGCGGCTTCCAGCGGATGGCCGGGGTTGGCGGTGACGAACGCCGCCGTCAGGGCCGAAAGCTGGCATCCCGTGCCGGTGATGCTGCTCATCATGGCATTGCCGTTGCGGATGCAGTAGGCTTTTTCGGCATCGGCCACGATGTCGATGGCACCGGTAATGGCAATAACGGCACCCGTCTGGGCTGCAAAGGCCTTGGCAAAGGCCACGGCAGAATCCAGATTTTCCTCAGTAACTTTATCGGCCACATCGGCATCCACGCCCTTGGTGGTTCCCGCGCCGGAGGCCAGCGTTTTGATCTCCGAGATGTTGCCGCGGATCACGGTGAACTTTACGTCCCTGAGCAGGCGGAAAGCCGTGTCGGTGCGCAGGCGGGATGCACCCGCACCCACCGGGTCCAGCACCACAGGATGGCCCAGCTGGTTTGCCTTTTTGCCCGCCAGCAGCATGCTGGTGATGGTGCGGCTGTTCAGGGTGCCGATGTTGATGTTCAGCCCGCCGCAGATGGTGGTGATGTCCTCCACCTCGGCGGCATCGTCGGCCATGATGGGCGAAGCACCGCAGGCCAGCACCATGTTGGCGCAGTCATTCACGGTGACGTAGTTGGTAATGTTATGGATGAGCGGGCAGGTGCGGCGGACATTTTCAAACTCTGTTTTAAACATTTGCACGCACCTTTATTAAGAAAGGCTGTTCTGCATGGAGCGCAGTGCGCCGGAGCGCTGCAGGCTGTACACCAGCACGCCCGCAATGATGGAACCCACTGCAGTGGAGATGAGGAACGGCACGATGTAGGCATAGAACGCGATGTCGCCGGCGCTCTTGCCCATGAGGAAGATGGCCACCGGGTAAGCGCACAGGCCGCCCAGAATGCTGGTGCCGAACACCTCGCCCACCATGGTGGCAAGGATGTTTTTGGTCTTATGGTACACAAGGCCGCACAGCAGTGCGCCGAACATGCTGCCGGGGAAGGCCATCAGGCTGCCCAGACCCAGCAGATTGCGCAGCAGCGAGGCCACAAAGGCCACGCCCACGCCCCACCACGGGCCAAGCAGCACCGCGCAGGTCACATTGACCATGTGCTGGATGGGTGCACATTTGCTGCCGAACATGGGGAAGCTGAATACGCTGCCCACCACGCACAGAGCGCACAGCATGCCGGCCAGCGCCAGCTTTTTCACAGAGAGTTTTTTCATAAGGCAAGGCTCCTTTCCAAACCTGCGGAAGCAGCAAAAACCATACAGCGCCTCCGCAAACAGCCCGCACCCGGTGCCAGACCCGGCGCAGGAACTATAAGAAGCGGTCGAGACTTTCTGGTCTCCTCTCACGCCGGAACACGGCTTCCCATCGCTGACGGTCACAAAGCTCAGGGCGCTCCCCCTCAGCCCGCTGCGGCACTTCCGCAGAAAAGTACAAGGCATCCTCCTTAATGGTAATAGGTACACAACAAAAAAACAGGAGACACCTTCCGCGGTGCCTCCTGCAAAAAATCATCCATTCTGACTTCCTACGGCGGCATTATCCGCATCAGGTAAAAGGGTCGAAGTTTAGGTACTTCCTCTCAGCCTGCTTCACAAGCTCCCCTGTATTTGATTGTGACTGTATTCTACACCCTTTGCGCACAAATTGCAAGAGGGGGCAAAGGCGCGCACAGCGGTGCAAAACGTTTTTCACGCAGTTTTTGGGGCGTTTCACGCAGGTTTTATTGAAAAAGAAGGTGAAATATGGTATTTTCAAGGTGGACACAGCACGGATATTGTTCTGGTCTGCACCAATGATACACGAATGGACGGTGGCCTGGGCCTTACCATTACGGGTATGCGCAATGTTACAATCATGGGAAGCAATGCAAAAGGCTCGATGCTGGTGTGGAACACCGCAGGCAGGCCCGAACCCGCAGGCGCACCCGCCTTTGCGGATGTGACCGACCCTGATATGGCCAAGGCCGCACAGTGGTGCACCGAGCAGGGCACCATGGCTGCCAAGGGCGACCGCTTTGAGCCCGAAGGCTGGACCCCGAAGTTCAAGGTGATCGAAGTGTGGAACAAGGCGTTCCCCGCAGCCTGATGCCGGCAGTGTGGATGCCGTGCTCGGTTCGGACCTTTTCCGTGAAAATGGGGCTGTTGCAAAATAGCTCTCTGAAAAAATCATGAACAAAACCCGGAACCTTTTCTCGGCCAAAACGGCTCAAAAAGGGTTCCGGGTTTTTGATATTATGCTATTTCCACCTTATCCGTTCCACCCTCTGGCAGAGGGGTCCAGCATTTCGGTGGCAGAGTAAATGAGGGCGTTGCAGATGGCTGCAGCTACATTGCTGCCGCCCTTGCGGCCCATGGCGGCGATGGCAGGCACGCCGTATCGCTCGCAGGCGGCAAACAGTACTTCCTTGCTTTCCACCACATTCACAAACCCCACCGGCACGCCAATGACCAATGCAGGCCGCAGACCGGCTTCCATTTCCTCCGCAATGGTCAAAAGGGCCGTGGGCGCATTGCCAATGGCCAGAATGGCCCCCGGGTGCTCCCGAGCAGCGCGGTGCATGGCGGCAACGGCACGGGTGGTGCCCGCCTGCTTTGCGGCTTCGGCCACAGCGGGGTCTGCCATGTAGCAGATGGCTTCACCGTTCAGTTTTTTCAGGCCCGGCTTTGTGATGCCCGCAAGCGCCATATTGGTGTCGGTAACGATGAAAGCACCCGCGTGCAGGGCCTTGACTGCGGCTTCCACCGCGCCGGGTGTAAAGCGCAGATTTTTGGCATAGTCGAAATCCGCGGTGGTGTGGATGACCCGCTTGACCACCGCAGCCGTCTCCGGCGGCGGGGTCAGGCCCAGCTCGTCCAGTTCCCTTGTGATAATGGAGATGCTCGTCCGTTCAATGTCGGCGGGCAGATGATGCTGCGGTGTCATGTGTTGTCTCCTTTTTGCATTCCCATGGCGGCATAGATAGCGGGCATATCCAGTGCCGCGCGCACACCATCGGCAAGCAGATCAAACTGCTGCTGACGGTACTGCTCCATGGGGATAAGCTCGGCCCCGGCCGGATCGATGCCCTTCCGTTTGCACAAAAATGCGGTCAGTTTTTCGGTCAGTTCGCCGGTGTCGAACAGGCCGTGCAGGTAGGTACCGAATACACTGTCCTGCACACAGCCCTCCGGCGTGCCGTCTGCAAGGATGCAGAACGCACTGCCCCGCACCTCGGTGCGGCCTGCGTGGATCTCGTAGCCCGTCAGCTTTGCGCCTGCAAAGGGTTCTGTGGTCACACAGGCTGCGGTCTGGGTCAGGTGCTTTTCGGTGCCGAACACCGTCGTGGTGGGCAGCAGGCCAAGGCCCCGCAGGGTGCAGGGGGTGCCGCTTTCCTCCCCTGCCGGGTCGCAGAGCTGTTCGCCCAGCATCTGATAGCCGCCGCACACGCCCAGCACCGGCGTACCGGCTGCCGAAAGCCTGAGCACCGCCGCTTCCAGTCCGCTTTCCCGCAGCCAGCGCAGGTCGTCCATGGTGTTCTTGGTGCCGGGCAGGATGACGAGATCCGGTGCACCCAGCTGGCGGGTGCGCTGCACATACCGCACGCCCAGCAGCGGGTGCTGTTCCAGCGGGATAAAGTCGGTGAAGTTGGACACATGCGGCAGGCGCAGGATGGCGATATCCAGCGGCTTGACGGCACTTTTTGCTTCCAGACGGTCCGAGAGAGAATCCTCGTCCTCGATCTCCACCCGCAGGTACGGCACTACGCCCAGCACGGGCAGCTGCGTTTTTTCTTCCAGCATGGCAAGGCCGGGCCGCAGGATCTCCACATCGCCCCGGAACTTGTTGATGATGAGCCCCCTGATGCGGGCACGCTCGTCGGCTTCCAGCAGCTCCACAGTGCCGTACAGCTGGGCGAATACGCCGCCGCGGTCGATATCGCCCGCCAGCAGCACCGGCGCATCCACCAGCTTTGCAAGGCCCATGTTCACGATATCGTCGGCTTTCAGGTTGATCTCCGCCGGGCTGCCCGCGCCTTCGATCACGATAATGTCGTTCTCGGCGGCAAGGCTGTTGTAGGCTTCCAGAATGTCCGGGATAAGGCTGCGCTTCATTTTAAAGTAGGCGGCTGCAGACATCTGGCCCCGGGCCTTGCCGTTCACGATCACCTGACTGCCCACATCGCTGCTGGGCTTGAGCAGGATGGGGTTCATGCGCACATCCGGCTCCACGCCTGCAGCCTGTGCCTGCACCACCTGAGCACGGCCCATCTCTGCACCGTTGCGGGTGACGAAGCTGTTCAGGGCCATGTTCTGGCTTTTGAAAGGGGCCACGCGGTAGCCATCCTGCGCAAAGATGCGGCACAGCGCCGCGCACAGCAGGCTTTTGCCCGCACCGCTCATGGTGCCCTGCACCATAATGCATTTTGCCTTGCTCATTGTGCCACCTCCGGCAGGGTTTCGGCCAGCAGTGCAAGCAGCTGCCGGTTCTCGTTTTCTGTGCGCACGGCGGTGCGGTACCAGCTGGCATCAAGGCCCGGATAATTGCCGCAGCTGCGCAGTACCGCACCCTTGCGGCGCAGCGCTTCGCCCAGCGCTTCCGGCGCGCGGAACAGCAGATAGTTAGCCCGGCCCTCGATCACCCGCAGGCCCAGCGCCCGCAGGCCGTCTGCCAGCACAGGCCGCTGTGCTTCGATCAATGCACGCACCTTCGCCACATATTCCGTCTCGTCCAGCGCAGCGATGCCCGCCGCCTGTGCCAGACTGGAAACCGCCCACGGCTGGCCCGCTGCCCGCATCCGGGCAAGCAGCTCTGTATCAGAGCACAGGCAATAGCCCAGACGCACGCCTGCCATGCCGTAAAGCTTGGTGAAGGCTTTTAAAATAATCAGTTTTTTGCCGTTTTTCAGCAGATGCTTTGCCGAAAGGCCTTCACCCTCCGGCAGAAAATCCAGAAAGCATTCGTCCACGGCCAGCACCGCACCCACGGCTTCGCATCTGCGCAGCAGCGCTTCCACAAGGGCAGGCTCTGCCAGCTGGCCGGTGGGGTTGTTGGGCTGACAGAGGAACACCATATTTGTACCCGGGTGCACCGCGTTCAGGAGATCTTTCGTCACCGCAAAATCGTTTTCTTCCCGCAAAAAATGCCGTTCCACCGTGCAGCCTGCCGTTTCAAGGGCGGTGGCATACTCGGCAAAAGTGGGGGCCGTTACCAGTGCAGTGCGGGGCTTTGCAGCCAGCGCCAGCCGGAAGATGAGGTCTGCCGCGCCGTTGCCGCACAGCAGCCATTCGGCGGGCACTCCCTCAGCCACCGCCAGTTTTTCACGCAGGGCCCGGCACAGCGGGTCGGGGTAGCGGTCGGCCGTGGCAAGCGCTGCCGTAATGGCCTTTGCCACCCCTTCCGGCAGGCCCAGCGGGCTGACATTGGCCGAAAAATCCAGCGGGTCGCGGCCAAACTCGGCGCGGTAGCCCGCCCAGTCGCCGCCATGGGTCAATTGTTTCATGCAAGGAACCCCCGTATTGCTGCACCCCATGCCAGCGCAAAGCCGCTTGCCACATACATCATGCGGTTGGCGCGCAGAATGTCCTGCGGCTCAATGGGGCGCAGGGCATCACCGATGGTGGGCTTGGGGTAATATTCGCCAAAATAGTAAGCCGGGCCGGCCAGCTGCACGCCCAGTGCACCGGCGCAGGCGCTTTCGGTCTGGGCGCTATTGGGGCTGGCGTGGTTGCGCCGGTCCCGCCGCCAGATGCGCCATGCGCCCTTGGCATCGTTGCCGGTAAAGGCCGCAGCGGCCACCCACAAAAGGGCGGCAAGGCGGCTGGGGATGTAGTTGGCCACATCGTCCAGCTTCGCGGCTGCGCGGCCAAAATAAAGGTACTTCTCGTTCTTGTAGCCCAGCATGCTGTCCATGGTGTTGATGGCCTTGTAGGTCAGCGCCAGCGGTGCTCCGCCGATGAGCATATACAGCAGCGGCGCAATGACGCCGTCGCTGGCATTTTCGGCCACCGTTTCCACCGCGGCCTTGGTCACGCCCTCGGCGGTCAGGTCCTGGGTGTCGCGGCCCACGATGCGGCTCACGGCTTTGCGAGCGGCGGGCAGGTCGTTTTTAATAAGCTGAGCGTACACATTTGTGCTCTCCTGCGCAAGGCCCCTTGCCGCCAGCGCCTGCCCGCACCAGAACATCTGCACCGCAAGGCCCAGCCACGGGCTGAGCTTTGCCGCCGCCAGACACACAAGGCTCGTGACCAGAAAGGTGCCCACCGGCAGGCAGAACGCCGTCACGGCACCGCCCAGCAGCTCGCCCTGCGGGGTGCCGGGCAGGCGGGCGCGCAGGAACTTTTCCAGCCGGGAGATGCATCTGCCCATAAGCACCACCGGGTGCGGCAGCCACGCCGGGTCGCCGAAGAGCGCGTCCAGCACAAAGCCGCCGACAACTGCCTGAAGGATCATGCCCTGCCCTCCTTTGTGTACTGGACGGTCTTCACGAGATACAGCAGATGCTTTTCCGTCCAGTCCTTTGCATCCAGCACAAAGCCGCCCGCGTTGGGCCCGCACCATGCATAGTAGTCCCTGTGGGGGACGGCAAACCGCTCCATGGCGGCCATCTGGGTGCCGCCGTGGGCCAAAATGACCAGCCGCTCTTCGCCTGCGGCAAGGGCTTTATCGATCAGCTCTGCCACGGTGCGGCAGATGCGGTCTGAAAAATCCGTCTTCCGCTCTCCGTCCGGGCAGGGGCTTTCGCAGTTGGCCTTCACCCATGCCTGATACTCGGGGTCCTTTTCCATCTCGATGAAATTGCGGCCCTCAAAGCTGCCAAAGCACATCTCTTTCAGGCCGTCCACCGGCACAAGCTTTGCCTCCGGGAACAGGATGCGCGCCGTCTGGCTGGTGCGCTGCAGGGTGGAAACATAGACCACATCGGGGTCAAAATCTGCCCGGCGCAGCTGGGCAGCGCCTTCGGGTGAGAGCGGGATATCGCGCTGGCCCTGATAACGCTTCTGGGCGTTGTATTCCGTCTGGCCATGACGCAGAAGATAGATCAGCATTGAGACAATTCTCCTTTCAAAACCGTGGGGATGCCGCAGAACATCTGCACCACGCATTCGGCCCGTGCGGCCAGCAGGCAGGCAAGCCTGCCCGCCGCCTCGCGGTCTGCGCGCTGTTTGACATCTATCGGCACAACACCGCCGCCTACCTCGGTGGCGATGAGGATATCGTATTCATGGGCAAGCTTGTCTGCCAAGGCAGGCAGGTCGGCGGCATCGGCAGCCAATACCTGCACGTCCGAAAGACGCTTGCCGGGAAGTGTTTGCGCAAAGGTGCGCTTGCCGCTGTAGAGCGGCCCGGTAATAAAGATCATAGCAGCCCTCCCCACTGGCAGGCACACAGCGCCGCCAGCATCCAAAGCTCGGCCTTTTGCAAAAACCACCCGGCAAGGTCGCCGGTGATGCCGCCGAACTGTTTCCGGCTCACGGCATGGTAACGCCAGAGCACCGCCAGCGCTGCCAGCACCAGCGCCCAGCCGCCCAGCGCCGCCATGCCCACGCACAGCACTGCGGCCAGCACCGCCAGCACCCGGCGCACCACAGTTTTGTCTGCCGCAGTGGCAAAGGTGTGCGCAAGACCGGTGTTTTTCGCCATGGGGAACGATGCCACCGCAAGGCCCGAAAGCGCCCGTTCCAGCACCAGTGCCAGAACCCACAGCACACCCACGCGGGGTGTAAAACTCACACAGGTGCACAGGGCAAAATAGGCCAGAAAATAGCTGCACAGCCGGATTACCGCAAAGGCACCGCAATGGGGGTCTTTTAATATTTCCAGCTTCTTTTCTCGGTCGCCGTAGCTGGAAAGGGCATCGCAGGTGTCGGCATAGCCGTCCAGATGGATGCCGCCGGTGATCCATACCGGGATCAGCGCAAAGCCCGCCGCCTTGGCAAGGCCCGGCAGGGGCAGCACCCCGCACACGCACCATGCCGCCCCAATCACCGCACCGATGAGCGGGAAGGCGCACATGGCATAACGCATATTCTTTTCGTTCCAGTCGAACTGCGGCACCGGGATGGCTGAAAACATGGCAAAGGCCACCGCAATGGTCTGCAAAACGATCATTTTTCCACTCCTTTATAGTACACAGGGATGCCGCATACCACCCGCACCACCGCATCTGCCCGGGCGGCAAAAGCATTGTTCACCTGCGCCAGTGCCAGCAGATAGCGGCCTGTGTCACCGGCATAGTCGGCCCCGCCGCTGAACACCTCGTTGGAAACAACGATGAGGTTTTCGCACTGGGCTGCAAGGCTTTCCAGCCCGTGCAGGATGGCTTTGGCCGCGTTTTCCCCTGCTCCCGCCGGGTCGTACAGCTCGTTGGCGGCAAGGTTGCCAAGGTCTTCCAGCAAGGCGGTGCCCCGCGCAGGCAGGCGCACATTGTCCAGATGCAAGGGACACTCCACCGTCACAAACTGCTTTGCGGCCCGCATTTTGCGGTGCTTTTCCACCCGGGCGGCACACTCGGCATCCCACACCTGCATGGTGGCAAGATAGTAGCGGGGGCCGGTGGTCCTGAGCACAAGGCTCTCGGCATATTCACTTTTGCCGCTGGCTGCACCGCCCAGCACCAGCGTCAACATTGGGGCGTATACGGCGCAATGCCGCCCTCCGCAAAGGAGTAGCACCCGCCGTATACGGCCAGTGCCATATCCCACAGCGGGATGCTGGCCACCGCGCCGGTGCCCTCGCCCAGATGCAGCCCCGCCGTAATGATGGGTGCCTTGCCCAGTGCTTCCAGCACGATGCGCGCGGCAGGCTCTGCCGAGCAGTGGCTTGCAAACACAGCCTTTGCCGCCGCCGGACACAGCCGCACGGCGCACAGCGCGGCCACCCCGCTGATAAAGCCATCTGCCAGCACCGGCACACCGGCCAGTGCACCGCCCAGAAACACACCGCACAGGCCCGCGATATCAAAGCCGCCAAGCTTTGCAAGAACATCCAATGTGTCTTCCGGGTCCGGCTCATTGCAAAGGATGCCGCGGCAGATGGCATCCACCTTACGGGCAAGCCCTTCGTCCGAGAGGCCCGCACCGCGCCCGGTCATAAGCTCCACGGGCTGGCCCAGCAGCACCGCCGCCACCGCGCTGGAGGTGGTGGTATTGCCAATGCCCATTTCACCGGTGGCAATGAGCCTGTAGCCATCCTCTGCCAGTTCCCGGGCAAGGGCAATGCCCTCCCCAATGGCCTGCACGGCCTCGGCCCGGCTCATGGCAGGGCCTTGGGTAAAATCCGTCGTGCCTGCGGCAATGCGGCAGCTGCGCACGCCGGGCACCGGTTCGCCTGCCATGCCCATATCCACGGGCAGAACATCGCAGTGGGCCGTGCGGGCCATCTGGCACACACTGGTGCGCCGCATGGCAAGGTTTTCGGCCACGGCACGGGTCACTTCCTGCCCGGTCTGGCTCACGCCCTGCGCCACCACGCCGTTATCCGCGCAGAGCACCACCACCACCCGGCGGGAAAGATCAAGCTCCGCACTGCCGGTAAGGGCGGCGGCATCCTCCAGCATGGTCTCCAGCCGGCCCAACCCGCCCAGAGGCTTTGCAAGGCTGGCCCAGTGGGCGTGTGCCGCCGCGCGGGCAGCTTCGTTGGCAGGGGTGATACCCGCCAAAAGTGCATTCAGTTCCGTTTCGGTCATTTTGGTCATCCTTTTGTTTTGCTGTATCGTTCTGCCGCGCGCACAAAGCGGTCCGGCAGGGGCGTGCCCGCCCAGTATAAATGCGGGAAGCCCGCATAGAAATTCTCGTTTGCAAAGCCGCATTCCCACTGCATTTTTTCGTTTTTGCAGGCAGTAAATGCAGTGCCGTTTGCGGTGGAATCCCAGTGGTGGAATTCGTGGATGGGCAGCGTTTCTCCGGCGCAGAAGAGCATACTGTCCGCCTTGGCGGTCATTTCGGCATAGCCAAAGCGCACCAGCCTTCCCACCCGGATGCCATCGCCCGGCAGAACGTCTGCCATGGGCCACGCCTTACCGTCGGCATCCTCAAGGCTCCGGCCCAGATACAAAAAGCCGCCGCATTCGGCTGCTGTGGGCAGGCCCGCCTGCACGGCCTGCCGGATGGAAGCCAGCATGGTTTTGTTTTCACTCAGCGTTTTGGCGTACAGCTCCGGGTAGCCGCCGGGCAGATACAGCCCGCCTATATTTTCCGGCAAAACCGCATCCTGCACCGGGCTGAAAAGCACAAGCTCCGCCCCGGCATCCCGCAGTGCGTCCAGCGTTTCGGCATAGGTAAAGCAGAACGCCTCGTCCTTTGCCACCGCAATGCGGACGGATGTGGGTGCAGCTGCTCCCGGCAAAGCTTCCGGCGCAGGCTTTTCGGTCAGCACGGCAAGGCGCTGCCAATCCAGCACCAGTGCATCGGCCAGCAGGGCGATCTTTTCCTGCAGGTCGGCAATTTCATCTGCAGTCTTCAGGCCGAGGTGTCGGCTTTCTACCGCTGCCTGCGGCAAATGGGGCAGATAACCCAGCACCGGCAGGCCGGTCTCCCTTTCCAGCAGGGCCTTGAGCATTTTATACAGCTTTTCGGAACAATCATTGAGCAGGATGCCCGAAACATGGCTGTTTTTGCGGAAGTTCACAAGGCCCTGAATTTGCGCGGCCAGCGTCACGCTGGCACCCTTGGGCTGTACCACCAGCAGCACCGGCAGGCCCAGCGTATCCGCCAGTTCCCAAGCGCTGGCACGGGTGGTCAGGCCCTGACCATCATAAAAGCCCATAGCGCCCTCGCACACGGCGGCACCATGCCCGGCGGCATAGCGGGCAAAAATGGCCCGCACCATATCCCTGTTGGAAAGAAACAGATCCAGATTGTGGCTGTCCACCTGCAGAGCCGAGCGGTGGAACATGGGGTCGATGTAGTCCGGCCCGCTTTTGAACGCACAGGGGTCGGCCCCGCGCTTTTTCAGCGCCGCCAGCACTGCGCAGGCAACAGTGGTCTTGCCGCTGCCGGAAGAAGGCGCGGCGATGAGGAATTGCATCATTTGCGTGTACCCGTAATGAGGAAGATGGGGTTATTGGCCATGAGCAGGTGCAGTCGGCCCGCCGGTTTTGTGCGGCTGACGGCGATCTGCGTTACCTCTGCGGTCAGGCCCCGGGCCGTGAGAGCGGCAATGGCAGCGCCCAGCGTTTCCAGCGCAATGGCCGAAATGCAGATGCGTGCGTTCGGATTCTTGCCGAGCACTTCATCCAGCACGGCTTCCATGCCGCCTTTGGTGCCGCCGATGAACACGGCATCCGGCGCAGGCAGGTCTGCCAGCACATCCGGTGCGCGGCCCTCGATGAGGATGAGGTTGCAAGCATGGAACTTTGCCCGGTTTTTACGGATCAGTTCACAGGCATCCGGTTCACATTCCACGGCGTAAACGCGGCCTTTGGGTGCCGCCAGCGCAAGCTCCACGCTCACACTGCCGGTGCCTGCGCCCACATCCCACAGAGTGTCGGTAGGCATTACCGCCAGCTTTGCCAGCGCAGCAGCGCGCACCTCCTGCTTGGTCATGGGTACCTCGCTCCGGATGAAGCTTTCGTCCGGGAAGCCCGGCGCACGCAGCTGCGGCAGATCAAAGTTTTCCACCAGAAGCACGCTGAGTGGTGCAAAGCTCTGCCCCGCCAGCTCTGCAGCAGAGCCGTAGCGGATGGCTTCCGCCTTGGTGCCAAGGTTTTCGCCCACCACGCCGTGGGCTTCGCCCATACCGACATCGGTCAGCTTCTGGCACAGAGAGGCGGGCGTTTCAGTGCCGCCGGTGAGGAAGAACACCGAACGGTTCATCATGCACTCGGCCACCGGGTCGCAGGCACAGCCATGGGCCGAGACCAGCTTCCAGTCCTGCCACGGTCGGCCCAGCGCCGCTGAAAGCATCTGGATGCTGGAAACGCCCGGATACACCCGCGCGGGGATGCCCAGCGCCCGCAGCGGCGTGAGCAGACCGGACGCACCGGAGTAAAATCCGGTATCGCCGCTGTAAAGCACGGCAGCATCCTGCCCGGGGTTTTGTGCCAGTGTTTCCAGAATGTCAGCGGGCTGGTAGAGCGCGAACTGCCGGGCCGTGCAGTCTGCAGGCAGGCCCGCCAGCAGCCGCTTTGCACCGAACACAAGGCCCGCGCTGCGCACAGCCTGCTGTGCCTGCGCCGAAAGGGCTTCCCATTTTCCGCTGCCCATGCCGATCAGTGTGACCATTGCAAAATCTCCTTGCAATACGCTAAAATTTGTGTTTCCGTCTCGCCAGTTTCCGGCGGGCGGCGCAGCACCACCAGCTGTGCGCCGGTATCGGCAGCGGCCTGCACCTTCTCGGCAAAGCCGCCCGCTGCGCCGCCGTCCTTGGTGACGAGGTACCGGATCTGGAACTGTGTTATCAACGCCTTATTCAGCGCCAGACTGAACGGCCCCTGCATGGCAATGATATTCCGGTGTGGGACATTGGCCGCTTCACAGGCGGCAATGCCCTCCGGTGTGGGCAGGACGCGCGGGTAAAGCCGCGCCGGTTCCAGCCCGGCAAACACAGCCAGCTCCTTGGCACCGGTAGCAAGCAGGATATTGCCCTCTGTCCCGGCCAGATATTCTGCAGCCTGCACTGCTGTTTCAAACACCGCACAGCCGGGCGGCAAGGGGCTTTGCGCACGCAGCAGGCGGCGGTATTCCACGCACGCCTGCACCGCTGCAGCGCGGATGTTCCTGGTGGCATCCACTGCATAAGGGTGGGTGGCATCCACGCAGAGATCAGCTCCCGCCAGCAATGCCGCCATGGCATCCGGCTGCAGCCGCCCGGCGTGCACCGTGATGCCCGCCATTTCGCCCTGCTCCTCGGCCCCCAGCGGCGTTGCCACGCACACCGTTACCGCAACGCCAAGCTCTGCCAGCTTTTTGGAGAAGCGACGGCCCTCGGTGGTGCCGCTGAACACGACCGCCTTCACTTACGGTACCCCCGCGGCGTGACCATCCGGCCCGAAAGGGCGCGGGTATTGCTGTTGCCGATGTACACGGTGGTGAACATATCCACCGGCGTGTTTTCCAGCTCGGCCAGCGTCAGCACCCGGGAGCTCTGGCCCTCGCGGCCAATGTTGCGCACAAGGCCGCAGACGGTATCATCCGCCTTGCCGTTTGCGCGCAGGATGCGCACTGCCTTTTGCAGGTAGTCCGGCCTGCCCTTGGAGGAAGGATTATAGAGTGCAGCACAGAAATCTCCCTGCGCTGCGCAGGCCAGCCGCTTTTCGATGACCTCCCACGGGGTAAGCCGGTCGGAAAGGGAGATCACGCAGAAATCGTGGGCCAGCGGCGCGCCCAGCACAGCCCCACCGCTGAGGGCGGCCGTAAGGCCGGGCACCACTTCTACGGCAACGTCCGGGTAATCCTGCGCCAGTTCCAGCACAGGGCTGGCCATGCCGTAAACGCCTGCGTCGCCGCTGCACACCATCACCACGCGCCTGCCGGTATTCGCCTTTTCCAGCGCCCAGCGGCAGCGGTCGATCTCCTTGGTCATGCCAGTGGAATAATATTCCTCACATGGGAACTCCGGCTCGATCAGGTCAAGATAAAGTTTATAGCCGCAGATGGCATCTGCGTGTTCCAGAACATTCCGGGCTTCCTGCGTCAGGTAGTAAACATCTCCGGGGCCAATGCCCACCACGTAGACTACCTTTTCCGGTTCGTCGATCTCAAATTCCATCGGGTCAAACATTCTGCCACCTCCAGTCCGGGGCATAGGGCCGCACGGCCAGCGCAAAGGTCACGCCGGTATGGGCATATTTGTGAAAAACGAGTGTCCCGCCTGCGGCCAGCACTGCCGACCGTTCACAGACATTGTCCACGCCGGTAACGCTCTGCACAAAGGCCGAAGGCGTAAAGCTGCCGGGGGCGGCACGCAGCTGTTCTGCTGTGAAAAACTGCACCGGCCAGCTGTGGCTCTTACAGAAGGTCAGCAGGCCCGTCTCGTTTTGTTTTAAGTCGATGCTTGCCGCCGCCGTGATGCATTGCGGCGCAAGGCGGTTCTGGGCACAGAAAGCTGCAAAGGCTTCGGCCAGCGTTTCGGTGCTGGTGCCGCGTTTGCAGCCCACGCCCAGCACGCCAATGCGCGGCACCAGATGCAGCGCATCCCCCGCCGGGCAGAGGGTGAGGGCAAAGTCCGGGGCCGCTGCATCTTCTGCAAGGCCCGCAGGCGGGCTGCCCGCAATGGGCCAGTCGGATGCGAACCGCACCGTTCTGCCAGCCAGCAGTGCGCCACTGACCTTTTTGATGCGCTCCGGCTCCAGCACGGTGCAGTTCTGGTGCTTTGCCCACTCGTCCACCGCAAACACACCGTTTGCGTCGGTGGCTGTGGTGATCACCGGCACCGCACCGCACACAGCGGCAAGCGCCCGGGCAAGGTCGTTGGCACCGCCCAGGTGGCCGGAAAGGATGGGCACGGCAAAGCGGCCGCACTCGTCCAGCACCACAACGGCAGGGTCCTGTGCCTTGCTTTGGCAGTGGGGCGCAATGGCCCGCACCGCAATGCCCACAGCACCTACAAAAACAAGGGCATCGCTCCCGGCAAACTGGCGGGCCGTCCAATCGGCAAGGTGCACCTGCCCGGCTTCATGGCCGCAGCGGGCCACGCTGCCGGGATATGCCGCCGCCAGTTTTTGGGCCAGTGCAAGGCCCTTTGCCGTAAAGGCCAGATAGGCGCGGGTCACTGGTCTGTTCCCTTGCGGAACTCGGTGGTAAAGGCCGGGTCGTACAGCTTGCTGCGCTCATAGTTCCGGCCCAGAAAGCCGCCTGCCACGATGAGCGCCGTTTTGGTGATGCCCGCTGCATGAACGCTTTCCGCCAGCGTACCTACGGTGCAGCGAACCGTTTTTTCCTCCGGCCATGTGGCCTTATACACCACCGCTGCCGGGGTATCCGGCGTATAGGCACCGCCTTCCAGAAGCGCCTGCTGTACTTTGTCCACAAGGCCAATGGATAGGAAAATGACCATCGTTGCCCCGTGGGCGGCAAGGCTTGCCAGCTTTTCTTTTTCCGGCACCGGGGTGCGGCCCTCCATGCGGGTGATGATGACGGTCTGGCTCACGGTGGGCAGCGTGTACTCTGCATTCAGTGCCGCCGCTGCACCGCAGAAGCTGGACACACCGGGGGTATCATCGTAGGGAATGCCCTCGGCGTCCAGCACATCCATCTGCTCCCGGATGGCACCGTAAAGGCAGGGGTCGCCGGTGTGCAGGCGCACGGTGATCTTACCCGCAGCTTCCATCTGCCGCATCACATCCAGCACCTGCTCCAGCGTCATTTCAGCGCTGTTATAAATGGCGCAGTCTGCCTTTGCAAGGCCCAGCAGGGCCGGGTTCACCAGACTGCCCGCATAGATGATGCAGTCGGCTTTCTGAAGCAGGGCCGCGCCCCGCCGGGTGATGAGGTCCGGTGCGCCGGGGCCTGCACCAACAAAATGTACCATAACGTTACTCCTTTACCAAAACGGTGGCAAAATAACCGGCCTGTTCCTGCGGCCGCTCAAGGGAAAGATCCGGGTAGACCCGCTCGTCCGGCAGACCGCAGTTGCACACAAGTGCGCTTTTTTTCAGCTTATCTGCCTGCTGCAGGGTATCCAATAAGACAGGCAATTGCCTGCCGGCTTTCATCAATACCTTGGTGCCGGGCATTTCCAGCACGCGGTCTGTCCAGCCGCCGGGTGCAATGGTAAGCGGCGTATCCATGCCGCCGGTCAGCGGCACATTCAGCCGCGCCGCCGCCGCACAAAAGCTGGGCACGCCTGCCGCCATGGCGGTGGCATAACCCCCGGCCTGCAAGATCTCCTGCAGGTAACCAAAGGTGGCATAGATGGAAACGTCCCCAAGGTTCAGCATGGCAACGTCCTGCCCGGCATCCAGATACTGCCGCACCGCGGCGGCGGCTTTTTCGTGCGAAGCCGCCAGCGCAGCCGGGTCACGGCTCATAGCAAAGTACAGCGGGACGATGGTCTTGCCGTCCAGCGCTTCTCCCAGCGCACTGCGGGCGATGTCCAGCGCCAGCATCTGGCCGGAAGCAGTCTGCGGCGCGGCCAGCACCGGGCACTGCCGGATGAGCCGCACAGCCTGCAGCGTCATCAGCTCCGGGTTGCCGGGGCCGACGCTGACACCGTAAAATGTACCTTTCAGTTCTGCCATTCCTGCATCAGCTCCTTTGCCGTTTTTGTCTCGCCCAGCGGGCCGTGCTGGTTGGAGAACAGCACCGCGCCCACCCGGAACGCCCCGCCTGCCCGTCGGTCCAGATGCATCTGGATGGCGGAAAGGATGCTTTCCAGCACCGGTGCACGCAGCTGTGCGCCGTCCAGAATGTCAAGGCAGGCATCGGTGGTGGCGGCATCCATCAGGGCGGCGCACACCTCATGCGCGGCACCGCACAGCGCCGCATGGGCGCAAAACACTTCAGCGCGGCCATCCGCCGTGTGGGAGTGGGTGTTCATGACCCCTGCCGCCAGCTTGCAGAGCTTGCCCACGTGGCCTACCAGAAGCACTTCCTCAAATTTGGCCGTGGCAGCCATATCCAGCGTATCCCCGATGAAGTTGGAGGTCTTGACCACCGGGAACCGCTCGAACTGCGGCAGAGCGCTGGCCAGATAATCCAGCCCGTAGTTGCCGGGGGCCAACACCAGCCGCCGGGGGCCTGGGGCATTTTTTGTGCGCAGTGCGGCCTGATTCATTTCCAGCTGGATGGTATCCAGAATGGCCTGCTGGCTCATGGGTTCCACGATGCCGCTGGTGCCCAGAATGGAAAGCCCGCCCTCCACCCCGATGTGCGGGTTGAAGGTGCGCTTTGCCGTCTCGGCACCGCCTTCCACAGAGATGGTCACCGCAAAGCCGCCGGTGTAGGCAGCATTTTCAGCTTCCCGTTCCAGCGCTTCGGCAATCATCTGGCGGGGCACATGGTTGATGGCGGCTTCGCCTACGGGCTGGTCAAGGCCGGGCTTCGTCACCCGGCCCACCCCCTCGCCGCCAAAGATGCGCACGCCGGGGGCATCCGGTTCCAGCACCACTGACGCGATCACAGGCAGGCCCGTGGTCACGTCCACATCGTCGCCGCCGTCCTTGCGGATGGCACATGCGGCACCTGTGTCCGTGCTGCGGCAGTAAATGGGAGCCACCTCCACCACAATGCCCTTGGGCGTGCGCAGAGCCACCGTTTCCGGTTCGCGGCCGGTCAGCAGCAGACGCGCCGCCCCGGCAGCCCCCAGCGCGGCACAAGTGCCGGTGGTATAGCCGCAGCGCAGCAGCTTCTGCCCGCTGCGGACGTAATGCTCAAACTGCGGCTTTCCGGCGGGTGCCTTTTCGGCTTCCGGCTCCGGTGTGCCGAACAGAGCCGTGTACTGCTGTTCGGTCAGGCCGTACAGGGTGCGGATGTTCTCCGGCTGAAACGCCTGTTCCGGGGTCAGCACGCCGGAAACACCACCGGGCGAAACGCACACCACCGTGTCCGCTATTTTTTCAGCCAATTCCAGCTCGTGCAGGCTCAGGATCACCGCCAGCTGACCGGTATGGGCCAGCTCCTTTAAAATGGTGAGCAGCTCGATCTTGCCCTTGATATCCAGAAAAGAGGTCGGCTCGTCCAGCAGGATCACTTCCGGCTGTTGGCACAGTGCCCGGGCCAGCAGGATGCGCTGGCGCTGGCCGTCGCTGATGCGGTTAAAATCCCGGTCTGCAAGGTGTGCCGCGCCCACCAGCTCCAAAGCTCTGTGCACCTGCTGCCTGTCCTCGGCAGACAAAATGCCCAGCCGTCCGGTGTAGGGATAGCGCCCCGCCGAAACAAAGTCAAAGCAGGTGGTCAGCTCCATCCGGCGGCTGTGGGGAGCCATGAGAGCCAGCTTCTGCGCCCGCTGGGTACCGGTATAGGCAGTAAGATCCTTCCCCGCCAGAAGCACTGTGCCGCCCATGGGGGCCAGCTGGCCCGCCAGTGTGCGCAGTAAGGTGGATTTGCCTGCGCCGTTGGGGCCAATCAAGGTCAGGATCTGGCCCGGCTGCACCCCGAGGCAAATATCCGAGAGCAGCGGTGTCTTGCCATAGCCGATGGCAAGCTCCCGCGCAGTGCAAAGTGCTTTTTCGTTCATCATGCGCCCTCCCGCTCTGAATTGCGCCGCACCAGCAGCCAGATGACCACCGGTGCGCCGAACACGGCCGTGACCGAGCTGATGGACAGCTCCGTGGGCGCGAACAGACTGCGGGCCAGCAGGTCGCAGAACAGGCAGAAAGCCGCACCGCCCAGACAGCACCCGGGCAACACATGCAGCGGCTTTGCGCTGCCCAGCAGCTGCTTGACAAGGTGCGGCACCGCGATGCCTACAAAGGAGATCGGCCCCGCAAAGGCGGTGACGCAGGCCGCCAGCAGGCTGGATAGCAGCACCAGCGCTGCCGAGAAAGGCTTGACATTCACGCCCACGCTGCGGGCGTACTCCTCGCCCATCTGGTAGGCGGCCATGGGCTTGGAAAGCAGAAAGGATGCCGCCAGTGCAGGCAGCACCACCAGTGCCGCAGCCTGCACATTGGCCCATGTCACGCCGGAAAAGCTGCCCTGCGACCAGTTGTGCAGATTGACGATGTTAGAATCCTGCGCAAAGGCCACCACGATATCGGTGATGGCGGAGCAGATATAGCCGATCATCACACCGCAGATGACCAGAATGCTCATGCGCTGCACCCGCCGGGCCACCGCCAGCACAAAGGCCATGGCAGCCATGGCACCCGCAAAGGCAGCCGCGATCATCGTGGCCGAGCTGGTCAGCATCCCGCGGTCCAGAAACACCACCATGGTCAGGGCCACCGCCAGCTTTGCGCCGCTGGAAACGCCCATAACAAATGGCCCGGCAATGGGGTTTGCAAAAAAGGTCTGCAGAAGGTATCCCGCTGCACTGAGGGCTGCCCCCAGCAGCGCCGCCATGACCGCGCGGGGCAGGCGCAGCTGCAGGATGATGTTCCCCGCAAGCGCATCGCCGCCCTTGCCCAGCAGCGCCGTCAGCACCGAACCCGGTGCAAGGGATACGCTGCCCCAGAACAGGTTCAGCGCAAAGAGCACCGCCACGGCTGCCGCAAGGGCAATATAGGCGGCTGCAAGGCGTCTGGTACGGGTCATAGGCTTTCCTCTCTGTAAAGTTTTTCTTCTTTAATCCACATGGGTGAGAAATTTCAGGGTACTGGCGGCAGGTGTGCCCTTAGTAAACACCCGGTTCATATCCACGATCAGGTCTGCCAGCTCCATGCTCTGCTGGAACAGGCTCTGGGTGGTGCACCACACCTGACCGTTCTGCACCGCTTTGAACTCGTTCAACAGTGGGAAACGCTCGGTCAGCTGGCTCACCGATGCGATCATGCCCTCGATGGCGCTGTTGTAGATGAGCACATCGGCATCCTTTGCACCTGCATAGAAGTCCTCAAGCGGCAGGTTCATGGTAGCAAGGCTGTTACCATTGTCCGTCAGGTCCGCAAAGACATAGCTGCCGCCTGCCATTTCGATCATGCGGGCCACATAGTCACTGCCCTTGCGCACAGTGGCAAGGTTGTTGGTGGTCAGCGAGAAGAAGGCGCAGCTTTTTCCCGTGGGTTTCTGCGAGAGGATGGGCTGAACGGCTGTCTCCTGCGCGGAAAACACCTGCTCGGCCTGTTCTTCCCTGCCCAGCAGGATGCCGTAAAGCTTGATCCACTCCATGCGGGCCAGCGGGTCGCTCTCGTAGCTGGAACGCTCCACCAGCACCGGGATGCCAAAGTGCTCCAGCTGCTCCTTTACCTCCGGCGTGTGAAGGATCATGGTATTCTCAATGGCAAGGCGGCAGCCCGCTGCCAGGATCTGCTCGTAATCCGGGGCGCTGTACTTGCCTGCATACGCGATTTTTCCCTCTTCCATGGCCTGCTGCACCGCAGGCAGATACCAGCCCTCGGCCTTGGTGCCGGAAAAGGCCACGCTGTCCAGTGCGTCCAGATGCAAAAGCAGATCCATCACCGAGGTGGAGACCAGATAAATATTCTCCACCGGCTGGCGCAGCACAGTCACATCAGCAGGCAGACCGTCCACCTCCGCGGCATCTTCCGGCACAACAAGGAACCGTGCATCCGACTCCGCGATGGTCAGCATGGTATAGCCGCCCTCATAGCAGTCCGCTGTGAACTGCTGTGCATAGTCCAGCTGGTAATGATGGGAGAAAATAAGACTTTTCGTATTGGCAGGTTGAGCCTTGCTGCCGCAGCCGGTCAGCGTCAGCGCCGCAGCGGGGATCAGTTTCAGAAATTGGTTGCGAGTGATCTTCATAGGTAACTCCTTCCATCACGGCTTGCGCCGTGCCACCTCCCTCATAGAGGGAGGCTTTGGCAGTACGGTAAAGTTTATCTTTTTGCCAAAGAAGGTGACTGGAGGAGTCACTTCAGACTTGCGGAATCAAAGGTCAGCGTATACTCGATCTCGTGGGGGGTGCTCATGGCAACGGTATCGGCGGTGACATCCAGTGCGGTATCCAGCGCCGATACCGGAATTTCAAAGGTGGAATTGCCCTCGGTGTTGGTGGGCAAATACTTCTCGCCGTCCACGATCATATAATCATAGTTCGGGCTGCTCCACACGATGGTGGCGGTCATTTTGCCGTCTGCCACGGTCAGGGCGGCGGGGCTCTCCACGGTGGCACGGCCGGAGCCGCCTTCCAGCGTCACCTCACAGGTGTAGGTGCCGTCTGCCGGGGTCTCGGCTTCCGCAGCCTTTTCCACGGCATCACGCACGCTGACGACATGATCGTACCACTTGCCCTTGGTGCCCAGAATGGCCAGATCAAAGTCGGCATCCACAGCAGAGACCGGAATATCGAAGCCGTACACCTCCTCCGAGGTGCCGTCGGAATAGGTGACGGTATCTGTGGTGGGCTGCAGCCAGTCGGACGCGTTGGCTGCGGCGTCCGCAGCCTTGCCCAGATACAGGTTGACGATGTGGGTGGACGCCAGACTGACGTGGAAGGTCATCTTTCCATTCTCCACGGTCAGGGTGCCCTTGCCGTTGCAGGCTTCGTTGGCATGGAACATGGAGCTGTCGGTGTCAAAGTCGGCGGTATACACACCGTCCGGGAGAGCGGCGGTCTCAACGGCAGAAGAAGCCACGGAAGAAGCAGCTTCCGAGCTGGCAGCGCCGGACGCCGCAGAAGATGCCGTGGAAGAAGCGCCGCAGCCCGCCAGCAGGCTCAGTGCCAGAGAAGCAGCGACAACACAGGAAAAAACGCGTTTCATAGGAAATACCTCTACATTATAAAAAATCAGCTTTTATTATACCATTGTTCGGATAAAAAATGAACCCTCTCCACCGGGTGCCGCAAAGCGGCCGCGAAACGGAGAGGGTTCGTTTGATCAACCGTTCAGAGAATCGATCGCCGCCTTGGTGTGGGCGACATACAGCTTCTGGACATCCTCGATCTCACCCAGACCAGCAATCTGGCAGTCAACCGACTCAAATGCATCGGAAGCGTTGAACATGCTCAGCCAGGAATCATCATCCGAACCGGCCATGTCGTTGTTGGCGTGATCGCCGGCAACCACCATCAGCGGGCGCAGGATGACCTTGGTGTAGCCCGCAGCCTTAACAGCCTCGATCACGTTCTCGCAGGCAGTCTCTTCCGGCTTACCCTCAACGGTGCCAATGAACACATTGTCGTAGCCCAGAGTCTGCATGGTGGTCTGCATCTGGCTGTAGCTCACCTTTGCGGTGTGCGAGGTGCCGTGGCCCATAAAGACAAAGGCGACCTTGTCCGCAGCAGCGGCATCCAGACTGTCGTAGCCGGCTTCCTTCACGGCAGCAGCGGTGACAGCCTTGGCAACGTCTTCCTTATCCTGATTGATGATGGTGGCATCGGAGCCGACCTCACCCAGCAGGGGCTCAGCTACAGCGACAGATTCAAACTTGTCGCGGTAGGTGTCGATCATTTCCATCATTTCGTCGTACTCAGCGCCGTGCATCAGGTGGGTGGGCTGGACGACAAGGTTCTTCACGCCGTTTGCCACAGCGCGGTCCATGGCCTGCTGCATATTATCGATCTTTTCGCCGTCACGGGCCTGCACATGGTTGATGATGATCTGTGCGGTGAAGGCGCGGCGCACGCTCCAGTCCGGGTATGCGGCCTGCAGAGCATCCTCGATGCCCTTGATGTCCTTCACGCGGCTGTCGTTGAAGGAGGTGCCGAAGGAGACCACCAGCAGCTCGTTGTCGCCGATGTCATCCTGATTGCGGGCATCGTCCTTGGAGGCATCGCCGGTGTCACGGCCAAAGTAGTCGGGGTCGGCGTTCTCGCCTTCCACCAGTTCCTTCTGGGTGTCGGTCAAAGCATCCCATGCAGCCTTGGCGGCTTCGCACTGAGCGTCGGTGTCATCATTGCGCTCCTGCACATAGATGGCATCGATCAGGTCTGCCACATTCTTTGCTGCCATTTCGTCAGCCTCCTCGCTGCTCGCTTCGCTGGAAGCGGCAGGCGCAGCGGTGCTGGATGCAGTGCCGGAAGCAGCACCGCCGCAGCCGGTGAGCACGCCGGCGCACAGAGCCAGAGCCGTAACAGCTGCGGCCAGCTTTTTGGTTTCGATCTTTCTCATTGTTCTTGTCCTTTCCTGCTGGATAAATTGCGGTTTGAACCAAACAAAGGGTACAGGAAAGAAAGATGAAAGAAGAGGCCCTTCTGTCCTGCGGATGGCATGACAAAAAGACCTCTGTTGTTTCAGGGCTTTTTGGTACAACCAATTCCTCGTGATCTGGGGTTTGCACCCCCGTACCAACAGCAGGCAGGTTTCCTGACTGAAAGATCGCCGCCCGGCATCCCCTTCCCGGAGCAATGCTCCAGTGGCTGGTGCAAAGCACCCTGATGCGGACTCCCTTATCACAGTGACGAGATCGTGCGGGATCTGCACCCGCTTCCCTTTTACCCTTTCCGCCGTGCAGTGCATCGGCAAAAGGCACCTGCTGTTTTTCTGTTCAGTTCGTCCGGCATTATATCATAAAACTGCGCAGAATGCAATAAAAAACGGCATCCTGCCTTTTTATAAGGAAGGATGCCGTTTGGAGATCGAGCCAAATGCGGAGCTTACTGGAGCGCACGGATCGCATTGATGGTGATTTTGTACTGGCAGGTCACGCTGTCAAACAGCTCCTTGGTACCTTCCAGTGTGCCTGTGCGCAGCACCTCGGTCAAATCGTAGGTGGGCTGATACAGGTTGGTAAAGCCCAGGTTCTGGCACACGCCCTTGAGCGTGTGTGCCGCACGGAATGCTTCCTTCACATTTCCTTCCTTCAATGCCTGCTCCAGTTTCGGATAGCTGTCGTCGTTCAAAAACATCAGCGTAAATCTGCAGATCATGCCTTCGTTGTAAAGCCGCTTGAGCACATCCTCATAATTTGCGCCCATCTGTCTATAACATTCCTGAATCGTCATGGTTTGTCGCTATGCCTTTCTTTTTCTACTTATCCCGCCTGATTTGCCACAGAGTGACAAAAGCGCCATCCATTTTGTTGCACTTTGTTGCGCTTTTAATATATCACGTCTTACTGCGTTTTTCAATGCAGAGACAAAAAGTCTTGCACTTTTCACATATTGTCCCGAGTTTTTCTTGCAATTTGCCTATCAATTTCTTCCGGCTGGCTTTTTTCTCCGACTTTGCCGTGCCTGCATGGCTGCAGGGCTTTTCCCGCCTTTGCTCTGCCGTTTCTCTGCACGGAAAACGCATTTGAAGAAAAAGGTAAAAAAACAGTTGACAAAAACCTTTCTGCATGATAGAATAAACAAGTCGTCCGGCGAAGGACACAAAAAGTGAATATGGGCGTGTTCCCGAGTGGCCAATGGGGACAGACTGTAAATCTGCTGCTTTTCAGCTTCGGTGGTTCGAATCCACCCGCGCCCACCAAACAAGAAAAATCCGAACCTGTTTCCGATTGGAGAAGGGTTCGGATTTTTCGTTTTCTTCGGGTTTGAGAATGAAGGCTCCCGTGGACGGCGTAAAACTCCGATACCTTGTCACAGACCGTAACCACACAATAAGCGTTTGGAGGACACGATGATGAAGTACGATGCAAGAGCCTGTTCGTTCAACATGGATACCGGATGCGTGGAGTTGACTCTCCAAGATGGGAGAAAAATTTCCATTGACTGCACCGGGGTCGAGGATGCACTGAATGTGACTATGGCACAGCAGACGGAATTGGACTACCTTATCTACAATGACCCGCTGAGCTATGCCGATTTGATTCTGAACGGTGACCCAGAGGAATATTTGAAAAATGCAGCCGGGAGCCATGGGCTAGAAGATTGAGGGCAAAAAAATAAGAGGTGTGCCCAACTGGACACACCTCGGTAAGATACATCTATATAAGGCAGGGCGTTCCTTTACCGGGAGCGTCCTGCTGTTTTTATGCTGCAACAGGCAAGGCTTGTAGAGCTTCCTGCTCTTTCAGCCATTCCTCATATTCACGCTGGCCTTCCTCGCTGTTGAAAAACTCAACCATGGAGGGATAAAAGCAACGTGCAAGGGTTTTGATTGCTTCGTCCGGGTAGCCGGATTTGTTCGACTTCTTCTTTTTGTTCAAGTGGTATCCTCCGAAACTCAAAGTTCCATATCCTGATCACGCTTGCGGTTTCGCTGTGGCACATTCATGGTGCGCTCCTGCTTGGGGGCAAGAATCTTTTCCAGAAAGCCGCGCACCAGTTCGGGCGCACGGTGGAGAGCATCCAGATAGGGTTTCACGTCGTACCACAGGTCGTGGTACTTGTTGCTCCAACGAACGGCCTC
>ERZ773162.619-NODE-619-length-39441-cov-6.044330_pt1 | contig 39441 bp, 65 predicted proteins | sample MGYA00511113_ERZ773162 | MGnify/ENA primary metagenome ERZ773162 (study PRJEB29015, sample SAMEA2737807) | human gut metagenome | biome: human gut; feature: human-associated habitat; material: faeces | place: China | collected 2012 ... | reverse complement strand
TATGAAATCTATGTATGACCTGCGCAATATGCTCTGCAAGGAGCTGGACGAGATTACCCGCAAGGGAGAACTTGGCGCGGGTGACCTCGACATCGTGCACAAGCTGACCGACACCATCAAAAACATTGACAAGATCGAGATGCTGGAGGATGACGGCTATTCCCAGCGCCGATATTCCCAGGCCGGTGACTGGGAGGCGGACATGCGCGGAACCTATGGTAAAGGCAGCTCTTATGCCCGCCGGGGCACCCATTATGTCCGCGGCCATTATTCCCGGGACGGTGCCCGGGACGATATGAAGCGCCAGTTGCAGGAGATGCTGGACAACGCCGACGACGAAAGCATCCGCAGAGCCATCCAGCGCTGCATGGACACGATCGAGGACTAAAGGGGGTGCACCCCTATGGTCGACGAGAATGAGGTCAAGCGCTGGATAGCTCGCCTTGAAACAGAAGAATCGAGCTGGACAAACTATGAGAAACTGGCGGCGCTCTACATTATCCGTAACGAGCAAGGCGGGGAGCAACTGCAGGCGAAAGCGCCCCCAATGCTGTATTCTGCAGAGCCTGCGCCGGCCAAGAAAATAAAACCCTCCGGCAGTGAATTTTTGAAAGCGGTCGGGAATGTAGCGCAGGATAGGGCGTGGGAAGTTATGGACGAGCTTATGGACACACTAAAAATCGTCAATGAGAAAGCTTATAACAGCGTCCTAAAAAAACTAACCTAAATCGCTACTACTAACACGTTACTAACAAAGTCAATCTTGGCGAAAATAAAAAAGTCCGGGAACCCTTGAGATTCCTGGACTTTTTTGGTGGAGACTGCTGGACTCGAACCAGTGACCTCCTGCGTGTGAATTATAATCGTTTTGAATATATAAGCACAAAAATTAATAAAAATAACAACATTTGTTTCGATTTTGCAACTTTTTGCAGAGCAATTTTGCAAGGGCTTGCCTTGGCTCCCGTCGGTAACTAACAAACTACTAACAAATTTTCGCCTTTTTAACGGCCTGCACCAATTCCTCCGCTGACGTATGGACGTATATATTTGCGGTAGTGGAGTAGTTGGCGTGGCCGAGGATCCTCTGTAGCGTTTCCGGAGCAATCCCCGCTTTTCTCGCCCAGCTCGCATAGGTGTGCCGGGTGGAGTGCGGCGTTTTGCGCTGGATTTTTAATTTTTCCAAAAGCGGGTAATAATCCCGGCTGCGGAAGTTTGCTGGGATTTTTTCCCCAGCATAGCCGGATATGAGCAGTGGGCCAGTAGCCTTATTTGCAAAATAGGCAAAGTATGGGATCCCTTCGGGGCGGATTGGGATGATCCTGTTTCGCCCAGCCTCCGTCTTTTCACCGCCGACCACATAATCTTTGTGATAATCTTTAGCCGGTAGGGAAAACAATTCCCCTATGCGCATTCCTGTGTAAATCAGCATGAGGATAATTTTTGCGGTGTCGCTGCCGTCCGCTTCCAGCTTGCTTATTTCAGCATCGGTAAATGTTTCTTTTTCTTTTTTTGTGTTTTCGGGGAGCTGGACGAATTTTGCAAAATTTGTTGTGATGATCTCCTCGCGCATGGCCCATGTGGACATCTGCGTTATGAGTTGCTTATACTTGGACACAGTGCTATGGGATTTATGCATATGGGCATCCAGTACGCCCTGGAAATCCGCCGTTTTTAAGTCCCGGAACTTCCGGTCGTGCAGCGGCGCAAAAATTTTAAATGCGCCGTCATAGCCTTCTATACCGTTTGGCCCTATTTTTTTGTAATGCTCCTCTTTCCAATCGTCAAACACCTGGGCAAAGGTCATGTTGTACCGCTCCGTTAAATCCTTGCCTGCAAGACGTTCCAGCGCCGCTATAGCATCTTTTTTGGTGGGGTAATATCCTATAATGATTTTTTGCTTTGCAGCCACCCAGGGCCTGCGTCGGCGCCCGGCGAGCTTATACACTGTCCCGGTTCCGTTGGCCCTCCTCATTGCTTTTCCCATTTTTATCCTCCTACCCTATATTTTTATCAGTTTGATGGTGCCTGTAATATCGCAGCGCATTAATCAGCGAAGCAATGATTACACCGACGCCCACCGCAAGCAGAGCAAATAGCATCCAGCCGATTGATGTAATCTGCCCGTTGCGGATAAGCCCTGTGTGCGGGACGCTTGAATCAAACGCCAAATATCCAAATATTATGGATACGGCAATTGACAGCGAAAACGCCAGGATATACACCCAAATTTGCAATACGCGCTCCTTTTTTTCGTGCTTTGCCACTGATCCGGTCAGCTGCTCCATGCCGCCCTCCAAGTGCGCAATGCGTAGGGCTGCGCTATGCTTTGCATCTGCATCGGCAATTGCTCTGTGGGCCTCTGCCAGCTGCTCCTCCGTGGTTGGTCTCTTTACGATACCAAAATACTCATCTATAGACACACCGAGGGCGGCGCATATAAGCCCCATCTTGTATAGGCTTGGATCCTTTGAAGACGCAGAAAAGTAATTGCTGATCGTGGACGATGACAGATCTGTTAAATCGGCTAAGTCTTGCGTGGTAAGATGCTGGTACTCCTTTGCCTCTCTGCAAATATCCTGCAAAGTTTTTTCCATTTCTTCCCCTCCTGCCTTATTTTGGGCAAACCTCTCCGTTTGTTTTTACCGGCTAATCGCATATTATCCGGTTTTTGGATTGACTTGCCAAACAACAAACTGATACTGTGGGTATGCGGCCAAGAGCCAGTGACGGCGATAGGCGGCAAAAAATCCCCACCGTCCGGTGCGGGGGCGGTGGGGACTATATGAAATAATTTTCTATGGCGTTCACTTAATCCCCAATAGCTTGCCGACTTTTCTTTGCCGCCCCGCCTTTGTTGTAGGAATTCCCGTTGCTTTTGCAATCTTGCGTTTTGCGCTGGTAATTCCAAGCGCACGTTTCCAGCTAAATGAAAGCCCTGGTATTTTAAAGGAAGTTTTTCTTGACAACTTAGCAAACTGTGGTATTATGGAAGTGCCAACAACCCTTAATATTTTCCGCAGTCCGCTAAGTGCAGGGGGCTCGGTTTCGTATTGCCCTTTGCAAAAACTAGTATAACTTAATATTACTAGTTTGTCAACGAAAACTTTGCATTTTTACTAGTTAAAAATTAGCTAAATTAGGTGGTGTATCTTTGGACAAATCGCCAATTGTAATAAGAATAAATTCTTTACTTGCTAAAAAGGGAATTACAAAAGCAGAGTTTTACGAAAAATGCGCATTAACCTCTGCGTCCTACTCGCAATGGAACACAGGTAAAACAAAGCCGAGATTACAGACGATAGAGCGAATTGCTGAATTTCTAGGCGTTCCATCTGAATATCTCCTTTACGGCGATGTCCCCGCAGCTTCGGAGGGCGCAAAAAAAGCCCCCGATCCGGAGATCGAGGGCGGGATGAAAGATGAAGATTTGAAAGAAGCTGTCGAGCTTTTGAAAAAAATGGATAAGGAAACCCTGCGGATTTTTATCAAAGCCGCCCGCGGGGCTTTGGAGAATTAATTATGAGTATTTCGTGCTCGTAGCCGTTTTCTTTACTGATAGCCCAAATTTTCATTTTATCGCCTCTATAATTTTATCAAACTGATCGCAGGTCATTTTACTCGCTAAAGAAATCGCCTCAGAAAGTAACGCAATATGCTCTGCATTCTTTATTATATCACATTTATTTTTCGTTTCACAGCTTACAATTTCCATCTTTATATTTTTCTGCTTCCAATCCACATTATTTCTCCTTTCGGTTTATCTACCTATAGTCAAAATATGGCATTTGTTGCACAGTTTAGGGCAACAATACAAAAAATTTTTTAAGAAGGAGCATAATTAGAAATGGCTAAAAAATCTTAGTTTTTGTTGATTGCGGAGAGGAGGAACAGGCGAAAAGAAAAACACCCGCAGTCCGTTTGCGGGCGTTTTCCTCCCAGATTTGTTACCAGAGTGCGCTGCACAGACTGTTCACCGGCAATCCTTAGCCGATGGCCAAGCCGTCATTCTTGCGGCTCGGAAATGCCAGTCTGACGAAAAACGGACTTCCGTTTCTGTGACGCACCGCTCACTTTGGCAGTTCTGGGGCAGCCTGACCCTATCGCATTGCGCCGGTACTTCGGTCTGGAACGGGCAAAGTCAAAAGGTTGGTCAAAAAGTCCACCTCCTTAAATTTGCCGCAAGGGCTAAAGGCAGTATAACAAATTCCCCCGCCACAGTCAACGAAAACTAAGTAAATACAAACTGGAGGTGACAGAATGAGTTTTCGCAGCGCTCGGGTGGCCGCTGGGCTAAGTGTCCGGCAGGTCATCGAGAAACTAAAGGTGACGGATGCGGCGGTTTACATGTGGGAGACCGGCACGCAGGCACCGAGGGCCAGCCGCTTGCCGGAGATTGCCGAGCTGTACGGCTGCACGGTGGACGAGCTGTTGAAGAAGGAGGATGACAAATGATCGAAACCATGACGCTGCACCAGGCATCGAAGTATCTTAGAGATAAAGGCTTGAGCCTTTGTTCTGACACTCTGGCCGATGGCCTGGAGCAGGGCGTGTACCCCTTCGGCGTGTGCATCCGCACCGACCGCAGCCGGGTGTTTCAGATTTTTAAAAAGAAGCTGGATGCGTGGATCGCGGAGCGGGAGGAGTAAACATGACCAACCAAGAATACAGGGCGCTGGAGGATGCTTTTCTGGCACGGCACGATGCGCTGTGCGAAGATAAGAGCCCGCTGGAGTGCGATTGTCCGGCCTGCCCCTGCAAGGGTATGTGCGATGCGCTTTGCGCATATGACCCGGCGGATCTATAAGCAAGGAGGCGGAATGATGCTGACATGGGCGCTGGTGTATCTGGGAGCCGGGACGGCGGTTTACGGCTTCATGCGGCTGCTGGAGCGGCTGGAGAAATAAGGGAGCTGGTGGAGGCTTGAAGGACTGGAGCAGATGCCGGAAGTGCCGGTACGGAATGACCGGGTCGAACCGGATGTGGGACTGCAATTACGCAGAGATCACGGGCAGGTGCAAGCCCCGGCCCCTGTGGGACGAGGAGGGAAAGTGCCGGAGCTATCAGCCAAGGAGGCGACGGAAGAAATGCGGGTATACCGCTACGTGACGAAGGACAGGTATCGGCTTCCGGTGGCGCAGGCGGACAGCATGGGAGAGCTGGCGGCGCTGATCGGGCGCAGCTATGGAACGGTTCGGCGGGCCATGGAGGCCGTGTACCGGGGGCAGAGGACAAGCGGCCCCTATGAATACGTAGATTTAAGCGACGAGGAGGAAGAAGAGGATGTATTTGTGCCAGTATTGCGGCGAGGTGTTTGACGAGCCGACGGTGGAGGAGGAAAAGGACGTGGGCTACCACGGGCTGAGCTGCCCCCGGTGCGGCGAGGCGCTGGGGCCGCTTTCGGAGCTGGAGGCGAGGCCCTGCCCCCTTTGCAGCGGGTGGCGCTGGAAGAACGATGCGGCCTGCGGGACGTGCCGGGAGAACACCCGGCGGCGGTTCCGGTGGCTGATGAAGGCGGGCTTCGGGCGGACGGAGATGGAGGTGATCGACCAGCTGCTGGAGGGAAACAGCCTGATGGACGTGATCGGAGAGGACAAGAAGGAGGAGAAGGAGAAATGCTGAAGCCTTTTAACGAACTGGTGAAACTGGATGTGCGGCCCCTGTGCGGTTTTCGGGACGCCAAGGACGAGCGGGGGAACACGGTGAAGGTGCCTTATCTGGGCTGGGCCAACTGCGTGAAGCTGCTGCACGAGAACGGAGCGGAGAGCGTTTGGTACGCTCCCCGGCGCTGCCCGGAGACCAACAGCTACCTGTGGCCCCAGGCCAAGGTGACCACCAGCAAGGGGAGAGTGACGGAGTGCTGGTTCGTGTCGGTGGAGATCCACATTGACGAGAACGTCTTTTCCTACGATATGCCGCTGCTGAATGGGTCGCTGGTGGTATATGAGGACACGCTGAACCAGCTGCGGATCAACAATGCGCTGGCCAGAGCCTTTGTCAAAGGCGTGGCGGTGCGGACAGGGCTGGGCTTTGACCTGTGGGCCGCCGGGGACGGCGACGACGGGGAGGAGGATCTGTCGAGGCACAGCATCTACGCCGTGAAGGAGCGGCTGGAGCGGCTGATCACCAGCAAGGAGCAGGGGGGACTTTCCCACCGGGATCTGCTGGCGCAGCTGGGCATCAACGACAAGCAGATGGCGACCATGATGGGGTGGTTCGACAAGCTGGGGAGCCTTGAAAAGGCGGTGAGCCGACTGTGATCCACGACCACGACCGCAGCGGCTGGATCGGGGCCTCGGACACGTCCAAAGTCATGGGCCGGTGGGACACGGAGACCTTCCGGAAATGGTGGAGCGTGAAGCTGGGCATCCGGCAGGAGACCTTCACCACCCCGGCCATGCAGGCGGGGACGGCCTATGAGGGGAAGATCCTGGATGCGCTGGGCATCCGCACCAGAGACCGGCAGGTACGCATCCACGGGCTGCGGCTGCGGGTGAACTACGACGGCGAGGATGCCCGGATCATCACGGAGGTCAAGACCCACAGCAAGGCGGAATTTCGGGTGAGCAAGGCATACTGGCAGCAGTGTCAGGTGGAGATGCTGGCAAGCGGATGGGGGCTGCGGTGGCGGAAGGAGTGCCGCATTGCAGCCTACCGGATGACGGAGGCGGAACTTCAGAACTACTTCCTCCCCATCGACATGGGGCGCATGAGCTTCCATCCCATCCCCTATGACGAGGAATGGGTGGAGCGGGCGTATCTGCCGAGGCTGCGATACTTGGCAAAGTGCCTGAAAACGGGGCAATGGCCCAGAGAGGAGGCGGTTCAGCCATGACGGAGGTCAGCGTGCTGGAGGCCAAATGGATGCAGGACGTGGCGGGAGACTGGCTGTGCCTGCGGGTGCCGACGGCGCTTTCCGCCATGGATGTGGTGGACGAGCTGCAGCCGGGGAAGGAGTACCGGGCGGTGCTGCGGCGGAAGGGCCGGAGCCTCGATGCCAACGCCTACTGCTGGGTGCTGATGGACAAGCTGGCGGCGCATTACGGGGCCACCAAGGAGGGCATCTATCAGGAGGAGATCCGGCAGATCGCCGGAGTCAGCGACATCGTATGCGTGCAGGAAAAGGCGGCGGACGAGCTGATGCGCCGGTGGAGCGGACGGGGGCTGGGATGGATGGCGGAAAAGGCGCCCAGCAAGCTCCCCGGCTGCGCCAACGTGACGCTGTGGTACGGCTCCTCTACCTACGACACGGAACAGATGGCAAGACTCATTGACCGGGTGGTGGAGGACTGCCGGGAGGCGGGGATCGAGACCATGACCCCTCAGCAGCTGGCGGCGCTGAAATCCCAATGGGGGGAGGCGCAGCCCATTGGATGATAGACGATGCTTTTTGTGCGGGCGAAACGGGGCGGAGGATCCGCTGGACCGGCACCACATCTTCGGCGGGGCGTACCGCAAGAAGAGCGAGCAGTACGGGCTGGTGGTGTATTTGTGCCACAGGAGGTGCCACATCTTCGCACCCAGCGCCGTACACCAGAGCGCAGGGCAGATGCAGCGACTGAAGCGCTACGGCCAGTTAAAGGCCATGGAGGAGCAGCACTGGACGGAGGAGGACTTCCGGCGGGAGTTCGGGAAGTCCTATCTGTAAGGGTCGATAGGGAGGAACGGAGATGAAGCACCTCGGAGATATTTGCAAAATCAACGGTGCGGAAATTGAAATCGTGGATGTTATCACGGGCGGATCGCCGTGTCAGGATTTGAGCATTGCGGGAAAACGCGCCGGATTGGCCGGTGCAAGGAGCGGATTGTTCATGGAGCAGATCCGCATCGTAAAGGAGATGAGAGAGCATGACAGAGCGAACGGACGGACAGGTGACATGGTCAGACCTCGGTTTATGGTCTGGGAAAACGTGCCCGGAGCATTCAGCAGCAACAAAGGGCGAGACTTTGCGGCAGTCCTCGAAGAGATCATCCGCATCGCAGAGCCGGAAGCCCCCGATATTGAAGTGCCTGAAAAAGGATGGCAAACTTGGGGGGGCTACCACGATGAAGTGGGAGGACGATGGAGCGTGGCTTGGCGAGTGCATGACGCGCAATACTGGGGAGTCCCCCAACGCCGCCGTCGCATCTCGGTTGTCGCAGATTTTGGAGGTGACACCGCAGGAGAAATACTCTTTGAGCACAAAAGCGTGTCAGGGTATCTTGCGGAGAGCGGAACGGTGCGGGAAGGACCTTCCACCGGTGCTGAAGGAGGTGCTTCTTATGCAGTCCGGATCAGGGGGGGCTGCGACGGAGGAGGGAAGGGAGCCTTAGTCCAAGAGGACAAGGGCGGAACGCTTGGCATCGGCAAAGAAGGCGACCCATCACCCACGCTGACCGCTGGCGACCGCCACGGGGTGATGTGCCTGAACGATCAAGGCGGGAATGTGATGGGCGTGAGCCATGATGTTTCCGGGACACTGAGAGCACAGGAGCATGGGCACCAGCCAGCGGTCATGGCTTTTGCGCAAAATCAGCGCGAAGAGGTTCGCAACGTGGGGGATAAGGCGGTGTCGCTTGCTGCGGAGGTCGGTATGCACTGCCAGACGTTTGTGGCGCTGGATATGTCGCACGCCTGCGACGTCATCCGGGACTGCGGCGAGGTAGCTCCCAGTCTGCAAGCCCGTATGGGAACAGGGGGAAACCAAGTGCCGCTGACGTTTGCGTTCGGTCGTTCAGACACCCTGACGGAAAGTGATGTCGCAAGTACACAGAGCGCTCGGCAGGGGAAATCTGCGACAGACCTTGTGTGTGCCGTTGATTGCCGGAACTTCCGTGAAGGCGGCGAAACAAACGGGACTTTGCAGGCAAAATCAAACGGCGGAATCAGCTACAATTTGCAGAACACCGTGAGAACGGGCATGATTGTGCGACGCCTTACCCCGATGGAGTGCGAACGGCTGCAGGGCTACCCGGACGGCTGGACAGACATTGGCGAGTGGATGGACAGCAAGGGCAAGCGCCACAAGGATGCGGACAGCCCCCGATATAAGGCGCTGGGCAATTCCATCGCATTGCCCTTCTGGGATTTCCTGGCAAAGCGTATCAGTGCGCAATATCTTCGCCCTGTTACGATGGGCAGTTTATTTGACGGCATCGGCGGATTTCCGCTGGTGTTCGAACGGCACAACGGCAAGGGTACGGCGCGCTGGGCAAGCGAGATCGAGGAGTTCCCCATTGCCGTGACGAAACTGAGATTTGGGACGGATCGATCTGTGACAGCGCAGTGAAACTGCTATATCAACGCTATAACAACGCTATAACAACGAACACAACAAGGAGGATGCGGGAATGGACAAATTGCTTTACACAAAGAGAGAGGCGGCAAAGCTGCTCTCCATCAGTGAGGACACGCTGGACGAGCTGCGGCGCAGCGGGAAGCTGAACGGCTACCGGATCGAGGCGGGGAACCCCCGTGTGTACTTCCGCCCCGATGAACTGAAGGGCTTTGCCGACGGACTGGAGGTGGCAGTATGCTGAACAGGATCGTGCTTATGGGGCGGCTGACCAAGAAGCCGGAGCTGCGGCGCACCCAGAGCGGCGTGGCGGTCACCAGCTTCTCTTTGGCTGTGGAGCGGGACTATAAGTCCCAGAGCGGCGAAAGGGAGACCGATTTCATCGAGGTGGTGGCATGGCGGCACGCGGCGGAATTTGCCGCCAAGTATCTGGACAAGGGCCGGATGGCGGCGGTGACCGGGTCGCTGCAGGGCCGCAGTTGGGAGGACAAGGACGGAAACAAGCGGCGCAGCATGGAGGTGCTGGCTGACAGCCTGTACTTTGCCGACAGCAAGCGGGAGGAGACCACCGGACGGGGCGTGGATGTGTCGGCGGATGACTTTCAGGAGGTCGAGGACGACGGCGACCTGCCCTTTTAACGGGAGGGCCGTGGGATGGAGCGAAAGCAATTTACTTGGTACCGGAGCTACTACGACGCACTGAAGGAGCTTCCGGCGGAGGAGTTTCGGGCCATCGTGCTGGCGGTATGCGCCTATGCACTGGACGGAGAGGAGCCGGAGTTATCCGGCGTGGCGAGGGCCATTTTCACCCTGATCCGGCCCACGCTGGAGGTGGGCCGCAGCAAGGCGGAAAACCGCAGCCGGGCGGAACAAACGTCACTCTCCGCCGAACAAGACAGCAACAAGCGAGAACAAACGGAAAACAAACGAGAACAAACGGAAAACAAACGAAAACAAACCGACAACAAACCGGAACAAACCCGCAAGGAGAAAGAGAAGGAGAAAGAGAGAGAGAAAGAGAGTGAGAACGATAGTTATTGCTCCCCCCCTCCCCCCTCAGACCCCAAGCGTTTTGTTCCGCCCACGCTGGCAGAGGTGCAGTCCTATGTGGCTGAACGCCAGTCACCCGTAGATCCGCAGGGCTTTATCGATTTCTACGCATCGAAAGGGTGGATGGTCGGCAAGACCCCCATGAAAGACTGGAAAGCGGCTTGCCGAAATGCAGAGACGTGGGAGCGGTGGAGCAGGACGGAAGCCTCTGCGCCGCCCAAAAAGGGCCTTGCACAGGCTCTGACAGACCGGCAGATGGAAAAGTACATGGGATGGTGAGAGTATGGCCGGAGGACACGCAAAGGTACACGTGCGATGCCCCTATTACAGGACAGACAACGGCTCCCAGCGCATTGTGTGCGAGGGGGTGCTGGCGGACGAGCCGGTGGTGAACTGGATGCCGTCCCGTGAGGCGCTGCGGCGGCAGATCACCCGATACTGCGCCGGGGAATACTGGCTGTGTCCGCTGTGCGAGGCCGTGGACGGGAAATATGCAAGACGGGAGGAAGAAAGTGGAAGTGATCATGACCATCGGGCTTGCGCCGGTGACGAAGAAAAATAGCCAGCAGATTTTGAAAAATGCCGGAACGGGGCGGCCCTTCATCGCCCCAAGCCGGGCGTACCGGGAGTACGCCGAGGCGGCGGCATGGTGTCTGCGGACGTATCGGCTGGAGACCATCCGGCAGCCAGTGGAAGTGAAGGCGCTGTTTTTCATGCCCACAAGTCGGAGAGTGGATCTGACAAACCTGTTGGAGGCGCTGGATGACGTGCTGGTGGAGGCGGGGGTGCTGGAGGACGACCACAGCGGCATCCTCGTCAGCCACGACGGGAGTCGGGTGCTGTATGACAAGCAGCGCCCACGGACGGAGATCGTGATCCGGACGATGGAGGGAGGCGGGGAGGCATGAGACTGCGGCAGGGAGAGCCCTACCGGCTGCCGGAATGCCCCTGTGAGGCCTGCCGGAAGCGATCGAAGGATCTGGGCAGCTGCAGCCAGAGGATGGGCGGGCGGCAATGGCCCGGCTGCGCAGCGTGGATGGTGTGGTTCCGGCGGTGCTGGCAGATGGTGAGAGGAGAGGCCCCGGAGGCGGGGAGGAAAGGAGTATAGACATGGATGCAGTGGAGTTTATCCGGGAGCGAAACCGGATGTGTAAACATTTTCGTGGGTGTGCCAAGTGCCCTGCGGACGGTATGATATGCAGCACAATATGGGAGATGAATGACGCCGAAAGGCTTGTTCAGATCGTTGAGGAGTGGTCTGCTGCACACCCAGTCAAGACGCGGCAGAGCGTGTTTCTGGAGCAGTGGCCGGAAGCAGAGCTGGATACGAACGGTGCAGTGGCGATTTGTCCGACTATACTTTCTAGGGATTATAGAAGTGCTAACAAGAGGTGCAAGCATCCAGATACCGCATGCTATGACTGTCGCCGCGATTTCTGGATGCAGGAGGTGGAGTGAAATGACAAAGCAAGAAGCTGCTGCTATGTTAGTGCAGTTGTATGCAGACTACTCTACCTTGTGCGACAAATATGGGTGGCCTCCCAGTGATGGGATGCCAGAGGCAGTAGCAATAGCTGTGCAGTCGTTGCAGGAAGTGGAGTGATGGCGAGGCGTGAGGAATTGATGGAGGCGCTGGACGCTATCGAGACGGGGATGTGCCGCATCAAGGAGAGCCGGGATATCTGGCAGAACGATCTGGTGTATGCCCTGTGTCAGGCGGTGCGGCTGCTGCTGACGGAGGAGATCAAGCATGGCAGACAGTAAACACACGGTAGGAGACCTGCGGCAGCTCCAGAGCCTGCCGCTTCGGCTGAAGATCCCGTTGACCCAACAGCGCATCCGGGATTGGTACGAGCATTGGGACGGGCAGGTCTACGTCAGTTTTTCCGGCGGCAAGGACAGCACGGTTCTAAAGCACATCGTTGATTCCATGTACTCCGATGTTCCGGCGGTGTTTGTTAATACCGGGCTGGAATACCCGGAGATCCAGCGGTTTGTCCGGGAGGTCAAAGCTGGGGAATATGACTGCTTTAACGCTGACGTTGATATTCTCCGGCCTGAAATGCGGTTTGATGAAGTCATCAAGAAGTATGGGTATCCGGTCGCATCCAAGCTTGTTGCGAGGTACGTCGAGACTGCAAGGCGAAACCCAGACAGCAAAAGGGCAAAATGGATCCGGGGCGAGGAATGGCCGAAATTTGTAACTGGTGGCAAATGGACATTTTTGATAGACGCACCATTCCCCGTTTCCGATAAATGCTGCGCCGTTATGAAACACAAACCTATCAACCAATATGGGAAGCAGACCGGCAGAAAAGCGATTATCGGCACAATGGCAGCAGAAAGCCACAACCGGGAACAAGCATGGCTTTCCAACGGATGTAATGCTTTTGAATCCAAAACACCAACATCGCAACCGCTTTCCTTTTGGACGGAACAGGACGTCTTGCATTATATCAAGGAATTCGACGTCCCTTATTGCCCGATATACGGCGAAATCAAGGTGGATGACGATCCGGAACTTGAAGGACAGATGAATTGGATCGATTATCTTGGATGCTATGAGCCGCAAGACCGGCTTACAACCACCGGCTGTAACCGCACAGGCTGTATGTTTTGTATGTTTGGGGCGCATCTGGAGAAGGAGCCAAACCGCTTCCAGCGGATGAAGGTCACGCATCCCAAGCAATACGCCTATTGCATGGACAAGCTGGGCCTGCGGGAGGTGCTGGAGTATATCGGTGTGCCGTATGAGTAAGGAGGAGGCAGGATGCTGAGGATCGTGATGGACGTAGACAGGCCGGTGGGACAGGCCATCGGCATCAAGGAGGCGCTGGCCATGGACTTGGAGCGCTATGGGGACGTGCGGGTGGTATCCGTGGAGGAGATCACACCGTGGAAACAGGAGGTGATTGACAATGGCGAGAAGCCGTTGTTCGGGCATCACAGCGGGAAAAGGTCACAGACATTCTGGGGTTGTTTCATGAAGCTGGAGGGGATGGGTTAATGGAAAGACTGACATTTAATGGAAATTTCTGCGACATTTCGCAGTGCCGGGAGCTGCCTTGCCAGCATGGCGGGAACTGCTCACAAAAGCAAGTGTGGGAGCGGCTGAAAGAATATGAGGACACGGAGCTAACGCCGAAGGACTGCGCAAGAGCGGATGAGATTGACGATATTTTGCTGGACGAGTATTACCCAATCGGAAGAATGCGCGAACTAATTAAAGCCGACAAGGACGGGCGCATGGTGGTGCTGCCATTTACCAGTGGGCGCACTTTGCTATGCAAGGAAAACATCGACAGTCCGCAACTTATGAAGGATGTAGAGCTTGCAATTCGCTATTGCAGCAGTTGCGGAATTGTGTTTCACATGGGTTACAATGTGTTCTGTGATCTGGTGAAACATGGGAGAATTACTGCGGTAAGCGAAGAGACGGAGAAAGTATTGAAGGCGATGAAAAATGAGTAGAGCTGTTATGCTGAGCATCCGCCCCAAGTGGGTGGAGAAGATCGCTTCCGGCGAAAAGACTATCGAAGTCAGAAAAACTAAGCCAAAGCTGGAAACGCCGTTTATGTGCTACATCTACTGCACAGTGGAAATGGCTGGGTATGATGCGCTCTGGGTTCTGGACGCTCCAACAAGAGAAAAATACTCGCTTATGGCGGTGTCTGCTTACTTAGAGAACCCAGAAGGTGCAAATAAAGGAAACGGCAAGGTCATTGGCGAGTTCACCTGTGACCGGATCGTCTCGATCACATACGATGGCGGCAGGCTATGGTGTCCGACAAATGCCGCCTTTTCCCCCGCGACGTGCTTAACTCAGTCAGAAATTATAGCTTATATCGGCGATAAGGGGCGTTGTTACGGCTGGCATATGTCCGACTTGCGCATTTATGATACGCCGAAAGAATTGAGCGAGTTTACCGGATTACGCAATACGAGATTCGGCGCAGCGCCATATGGCATCAAGCGCCCGCCCCAAAGCTGGTGCTATGTGGAGGCGATGAATGATGGATGTTGAAAAGAAAAGGGATGAACTGCTTTCGATTCTCGAAGAATTGGATGCCGAGCTCCAAACCCTAAGTGATCGCGTTGCAAAAGCGCGTGAGGACTTGGCGAACGTTCACACGGCGGACGATGCAAAAAGGTTTGACGAAAACCATGACCTTGAGAAGGGCTTGAAGCACATTCAACTGTTTTAGGAGGGCTGACAATGGGTGAATACATTGACAGGGGAACGTTTAAGAAAAGCGTCGAGGAGCGTTATTGTAAGCCGTGCAAGGCGGAGGGAAAAGACCACAACGGATGCTGGTGTCGTGCTTGTTGGGTTGACGATATGCTCGACGAGGTAGATTGTTTCCAGCCCGCCGATGTGGCCCCGGTGGTGCATGGGCAATGGATCGAGGATCATGATTATCTAAAATGCCCAGAGTGCGGCGTGATGGTTAAGTGGGATTTTACATTTTTCGATATTGGAAATTGGAACTATTGTCCCAACTGCGGCGCGAAGATGGACGGGGGTGACGAGGATGCGGCTGATTGATGCGGATGCACTGGGCGTGGGGCGATGCAGCAGGGATCTATTGCCAGCGGACTACTGCGCCGGGTGGAACGGGATGGTAAGGTTATTGGAAAAAGCCCCCACCGTTGACGCTGTGGAAGTGGTGCGGTGTAGGGACTGCATTTACACACGCAAGGTATACGGGAGATTGGTGTGCAAATACGGGACATGTGCAGGCTGCATCCTCCACGATGACTTCTTCTGCGCCAATGGAGAACGGAGGGACCATGATTAAAGACAGCGGAGAAAGAACAAAGTTTCCAAGCGGAGCACTCCGGGATATGCACACGGGCAAGGGACGGATGGATTTGCTCCCTTGGTCGGCTATCATGGAAGTGTCGAAGCACTGCGAGGCGGGCGCTTTGAAATACGGGGAGCATAATGTCGATAAAGGGATCCCAACCCACAGTTTGTTAGATTCCGCTATTCGCCATGCGGCGAAATATCTGGCGGGCTATGTGGATAAGCCGCACCTTGTAGCTGCGGCGTGGAACCTACTGTGGGCGATCGAGATGGAGATTGTCCACACTGAATGCGTGGATACTCCGTGGAGGTCAAGCGATGGCGAATAAGGACGCAATGCTGGAAGCATTAGAGGAGATCGAGAACGGTATGTGCCGCATTAAGGAGCAGCGGAGCATTTGGCAGAATAGCCTTGTATATGCTTTATGCCAAGCTGTGCGGCTGCTTCTGATGGACAAGATCAAGGAGGGACGGAAATGAGAATTGACGGCAAAACCCTGCCCAACAACCCCATGAAAGCGTACCAGCAGGGAAAGCTGATAGGGACAAAGCAAAACATGGATTTGGTATCCGAAGTGCTGCTTACAAAGTTTGGATTCCACGTGTTGGAGGAAACGCCGGACAGCCACGACACTATGAGTGTTGAGTATCTGCAAAAATGCCTTGTGGAGCTGGTGGACGCAAAAAACAGTGGCTATGTGACCAAGAAGGATATTGCGGACGCTCTGCGGAGCGACTACAAACTAATTAACAACGCAGAGTAAGGAGGCTGGCATGAGCCGAAAACAGACGCTGCCGTATGATGTGCGGCTTGAGTGCATTGCCTATGTCAGAGGTTATCCACGGCGGGTACAGGCGTACAACGATGCAAGGAGCGAGATACTGAGCGGCGGGAACAGTGCAACAGAGGGTATGCCCCGCTCCACCGGCATTGGTAGACCGGCAGAAAGCAAGGCGGAGCAGCTTGCCGCCATAGAAAACTGGCCGGAAACCAAGAAAATGCGGGCTGTTGAATATGCCATAGACCGATGTGGGCTGGATTTGGAGAGTGAGAGCATCCGTAAACAGCTTACACAGGGGATCATGCGCAACTGTCAGGGCAAGCATAAGTATTCCCGCAACAAGATTGTTGTTCCGGGGATAAGCGAAGCAACATTCCGCCGGAGAAAAGAAAGATTCCTGTTCGACATTGCTACATATTGTGGTTTTGCAGGAAAAGGTGAGCCAAATTCCACCTAATGATGTGCTACAATAGGTACAGTGGATGATAAGGAATAGTCATCCACCCGTCTTTCCACTCAACCCGTTTCCTCCATCTTATGCGCCGCCGGTATTGGGCGCACCTTCTGGCACCGAAAGGTCATACCGGCACAAACAGCCTGTAGGGAAACCTGCGGGCTGTTGTTATATGCCGTGCGCTCGTTGCACCCCACGATCAGGGGCGGGAGGTCGCACCTCCCACACGGCACAAATATATGCGGGCGGAAGCTGGGAGGAATCAGCTCCGATAGTAAAATTTCGGGTTCGCAGGTTCGAATCCTGTCGCCTGCACAAGATGCCGGGTAGCACCCGGACAATGTGAGACCGTTCGTCGTGGCTTACATGAAAATGAAAATGCTCGCTGAAAACTGCGCGTGAGGATGCGTCCTCCTTGCCATGACCGAACAGCGGCGCTTGAGATGCTTGCGGGGCCTCAAGCGGGCATGAGCGTGTGACAATCTAAGCGGGAAGACGACCAATATGCGGGCACATGTACCAAGGTGGCGACGCGGTCTCCAAAACCGTGTGTGGTGGGTTCAATTCCCAACTGTCCGTGCCAAATGTATGCTACCGCATTGCGGCACTCTGCGCGAGTGCCGAGGCGTTCAATGGATGTGGCGTGGTGGCGGCAATCTTATGATTAGGCCGCTGTGTAAGCAATTCAAACAGGGCGCAATGCCGGAACCTGTGAAAAGGCGCGGCGCGGTGTGGCGCCGAAATAACTGTGTAACCCATGTTTGAGAGCTTCCAGAAGGCCGCATGGGAGGGGAAAGACTGTTACTGTAAGCCAAGGGGCGGGGGCTGGTAGCAAAACAGGAGGAAGGCGTGTACGATATTACAAAGCAGCCATACGCAAAATGGCTTGAAGAAAGCATAGCAACTATCGCAGGGATTGACCCTTGCTGTATTTGCTTTGCAGCGACAAAAGCAGACGGCACGGTGTTCACCGGTTATTATAATGCAGACGCGACGGACAAGGCCGTTTTTGCGCACAATATCCAGTCCGACATCGTGATGGATATCATCAAGTCGAATGCTGACACAATCAGCGGGATTTTGGAGGATGGCAAATGATTCTCTGCGGTAAAGACTGCACACCATGCTGTGACTTCTGCACCCATGTCAAACACGGCACAGTAGTAGTTGACGGTAAGCGTGTAACTACTGGGCCTGTTGGCTGCAAACTCCACAAGGACAAAGAGCATCAGGACATTGCCGCCACCTGTGGGTATTGTGACGACTTTCATTGCTTCCAGAGCCTGGTGTCCGTAGATCGAGAGATGCAAGAGGGAGACGGAGAATGAACGACGACCACAAGGACATTATCAACAAGATAACGTATTCCGCCGACGAAATAGATAGGATCATGAAAATCAATATGCGGCTCATTGCGAAATTCAAAATTCATTTGCACAAAGAGTATGGCGACGCTATCGAAGATATTGCGAAGATGTTTGACACACTCTACGCAGAGCAGCAAAAAGAAACGCCGTTGATGTGGTATGAGTATTGCTACGGTCTTAAAGATACAGGGAAATAAAAACAAATTATTTGGATTGGAAGTGAGCGTATGCCAGCAGGAGCGCCAAGAAAATGGAAAAGCGTAAGCGCGATGCAAAAGGCGATTGACGCTTACTTCAAAGAGTGTGAGGGTGAGCCGTTTATCGGCGATGACGGTTGTGCTGTGCGAGATAAGTACGGCATACCGATTATCATTAACGCAAAGCCGCCGACGATTACGGGGCTTGCGTTGGCACTTGGATTTACGGGAAGACAAGCGCTGCTGGATTATCAGGCAAGGCCAGAATTCGCGGACACGGTTACGCGCGCAAAGTCCAGATGTGAAGAATACGCCGAATCTCGGCTCTACGACAAAGACGGTGCAAACGGCGCGAAATTTTCGCTTGGCTGCAATTTTGGCTGGAATTCCGAGAATGAAAAGAGTGGCGACCCTGCTGCGTTGGCCGCTCTGGTATTGGCGTTAAAGGGAAACGGAAATGCAGATTAAGCCACTGACCAAAAAACAGAAGGCTATTATGGATTTTATTGAATCCGATGATCTGGCGCTGATTTGTGACGGTTCCGTCCGTTCCGGGAAGACGACAGTAATGTCGATGGCGTTTGTGCTGTGGGCGATGCAGAACTACGACCGCACGAATTTTGCCATTTGCGGGAAAACGGTACAGGCGGCGGAGCGGAACATCCTGAAACCGTTGATGGAAATTGACGGACTGGGTGCTGCACTGTCCATGCATTACAAGGTTTCCACGAGGATTTTAGCTGTTCGGTGCGGAAACAAAACGAATTGGTTTTACCTGTTCGGCGGTAAGGATGAAAGCTCTTATATGCTCATCCAAGGCATTACTCTTGCTGGCGTTCTATTCGATGAAGTGGCACTTATGCCGCGTTCGTTCGTAGAGCAAGCGCTTTCCCGTGCGATTTCGTTTGAGCATCCGAAGTATTTTTTTAACTGCAACCCAGAATCACCGCAGCATTGGTTTTACAAAGAGTGGATTGAAAATGAGCGGGAGAATACGCAACACATCCACTTCCTGCTGGAAGATAACCCGATTCTAACACCGCAGATGATTGAGCGGACAAAGGCTATGTATAGCGGCGTGTTCTACGACCGCTATATTCGCGGCTTGTGGGTAGTGGCCGAGGGGCTGATCTATCCCATGTTTGACGAAAGCTGCATTGTGGACGAGCTGCCGGAAAAGGGAGAATACTATGTTTCCTGCGACTACGGCACACTTAACCCGTTTTCTGCAGGGCTGTGGTGCTGGGACGGCAAGACGGCCACACGCGTCCGCGAGTATTACTATTCCGGGCGCGAGAACCAAAAGAACAAGACAGACGAGGAATACGCTGACGAAATTAAAAAGCTCATTGGCGAGGCGGATGTCAAAAGCATTATCGTTGACCCGTCTGCCGCTTCGTTTATCGAGGTCTTGCGGCGGCGCGGTTATATGGTCCGCAAGGCCAACAACGATGTGACAAACGGGATTATGACTACGGCGCGGTTTTTGCAAGACGGCATTCTCAAAGTGCATCGTGGCTGCAAAGACTGCATCCGCGAGTTTGGGCTATATCGGTGGGACGAAAAATCCGCCGACGACAGGCCAATCAAGGAAAACGACCACGCAATGGACGAAACGCGCTATTTTGCCTACACAATCTTGAAGAATAAGGCGTATAAGCGCGATTATGTCCCCATTTGGAGCAGATAGGAGTGAGAGGCTATCAAAACTTACAATGACCTTGTTGCGGTCGGAGAAAGTGACCAGGCGCGGATTGGGTTTATTCGCGGAGCAATCAACGAGCATCGAAGCTCACACGCATACAAGACGGCGGCGGATGCTGAGGAATATTACAACGGCCTGAATCCGACCATTAACCGCTATGAAAAGATCATCTACGATATGCAGGGCCGTTCCCACACGGATATGTGGACGGCAAACCATAAACTGGCCAGCCGCTTCTTCGGTCTGGCGGTGGATCAGGAAGTTTCCTATCTTCTGGGTAACGGCGTAACCTTTGCGGAGAAGGAAACGCCGAACAAGCTATGCCCGGACTTCGACCAGGAAGTCATGGATGCAGCGCGTGAAGCGAAAATCGCAGGCGTGTCCTTCGGCTTCTGGGATTTGACGCATTTGCGGGTGTTCTCTCTGCTTGAGTTCGTCCCCCTCTATGATGAAGAGGACGGTGCAATGAAAGCCGGTATCCGGTTCTGGCAGGTGGCACAGGATAAGCCTCTGAGAGCGACGCTGTATGAGATCGACGGATTTACCGAGTATTTCCAGCCCAGCGGCGAGGATATGGCCGTCATGCAGCCAAAGCGCAGCTATAAGCTAATCGAGCGCAAGGCGGAGGTCGGCGAAACAGAAATCTATGACGGTGGGAATTATCCGAGTTTTCCCATCGTGCCGCTGAAAAACAACAAGCGGTGTTTATCCGAGATTGTCGGCAAGCGCAACACCATCGACGCGCTGGATCTGGCGTCCTCGAACATGGTTAACAATGTGGATGAGGGCAACTTGATTTATTGGGTGCTGTCTAACTGCAACGGCATGGACGACCTCGACGATGCAAAGTTTGTGGAGCGCTTGAAAACCACGCACGTTGCCCACGCCAACGGCGATGATGGCGCAAAGGTGGAGAGTAAAACCATCGAGGCACCCTATGAGGGCACGAGCAGCACCATTGATATGCTCAAAAAAAAGCTGTACGAGGATTTCCAGTGCTTTGACGCGGCGGCGGTATCTGCCGGCAACCAGACGGCGACCGCGATCAAGGCCAGCTATGTGCCTCTGGATTTGAAAACGGATAAGTTTGAATCCGAGGTCACGCGGTTTATTGTTGAGATCCTGCGTCTGGCAGGCATTGAGGATCAGCCGAGTTATACGCGCAATCAGATCATCAACAAGAGCGAGGAAACGCAGAACATTCTTCTGGGTGCGGCGTATTACGATGACGAATACATCACAAAGAAGCTGCTGACGATCAACGGTGACATTGACCAGTACGAGGACATGGCAAAGCGGAAGGCTGCAGAAGAGATTGACCGAAGCTTTGCGGAACCGGATGCGCCGGAGGTGAACGGCGATGGCGAACAGTGACCTCGGCCACAAGCTGACCGACAAGGAGCTTGCAAAGCTGGAGCGGCGTATTGCAAAACTATACCGCGATGCGGGGGAAGAACTGCAAGCCACCATCGACGCATATTTTGAACAGTTCGCCAAGCGGGACGAGGAAATGAAGGCGCTGATCGGCACCGTGCAGAACGGTAAGGAATGGACGGAAGCCGACTATAAGCAATGGCGGCTCAACCAGATCGGGCGCGGGGAACGCTATCAGGCCATGCGCGACAAGGTTGCGCAGAGGGCGACCGATGCAAACGCTGTGGCGGTGTCCTATACCAACGATGCGACGCCGGGTATTTACAGCCTGAACCGCAATTATGCGGCTTACACCATTGAACGTGTCACCGGGAATATCGGCTTTGACCTGTGGGACGAGCAGACGGTAAAGAGGCTTATGGTAGAGCAGCCGGACTTAATGCCGTACTACCCAAAGGACAGGGCACTGAAACGCGGTATCGACCTCGCGTATGGCAAGAAGCAAATCACGGCAAGCGTCACCAGCTCCATCTTGCAGGGAAAGAGCATCAAGCACATGGCGGATGATTTGCAAAAGCGCATTACCACCATGAGCCGCGATTCCGCCATCCGCACCGCTCGTACAGCCGTGACCGGCGCACAGAATGCCGGACGCATGGACAGCTACGCAGCGGCAGAGAAGATGGGGATAAAGCTCAAAAAAGAATGGTTGGCTACGCTGGACGCGCGTACACGCCACTCGCATGCCATGCTTGACGGCGAACAAGTGGCGCAGGACAAGAAGTTTTCTAACGGTTGTCGTTTTCCCGGCGACCCACAAGGACCACCGTGGGAGATATATAACTGCCGCTGTACGCTGATCGCCGCTGTGGAGGGTGTAGATACAGCTTCGGCGCAGAGACGCGCCAGAAACCCCGTTACCGGCGAGACTGAGCTTATCCAAAACATGCCGTATCAGGAATGGGTGCGTAGCAAGCAAAAGCAACAAAAAGCCGTTGAGATTGAGTCGGTTTTGCGGTATAATAGTATTATACAAAGCTATACCAACATAGATACGGAAAAGGTATATTCCGCCGCGAAAAGCGGAGAGCGCAATAGAGGTGTTTACACAGACGCAATAAAGAAACGGCAGAAAAATCTTGAAAAATCTATTGCGTCACATACCGCTCAGGTTGAAGAACACGCCCGAAAGGTAAAAAACCCGGATAAGTACGATACAGGATGGAGCGAGAAAGACGACCGGCAAAAACAAGGCTTACTTAAAAAGTGGGGTAAAGATTTGCAGCGCAACGCAGAGCAAGCAGAGATCGAAATAGAAGTGTGGAAGGAGCGCTTTGGAAATGAGCAATGAAAGGCTACATGATATTGTGACAGCCATTATCGAGGCGGCAGACGAAATAAATGGGAAAGAAGATGCTGATGCACAGGACTATGGCCAACTTTTGGCGTATGCGGAAAGTTTGAGCATTATCCGCGACGCCTATGATGGTGATTTGTCGGAAATCGGGCTGAATTTCGACATTGACAAACGGTATCTATGAGCGTTGAAATTCAAGACAACAGCAGAGAGATTTCTGCCGAGATTAAGGCGGCGCTGTTGCGGGGGCTTGAAAAGGCCGGGCTTGTGGCAGAGGGGTATGCGAAAAAGCTGTGCCCCGTTGACACCGGCGATCTGCGCAACAGCATCACCCATATGGTAGACGAGCAGGAACCGGCGGCTATCATCGGCACGGATTCCGAGTACGGTGCGTATGTGGAATTAGGAACCGGCATTTACGCCGAAGGTGGCGGCGGACGGCCTACACCGTGGGTGTATCAGGACGCAAAGGGAAATTGGCATTACACGCGTGGCAACAAGGCACAGCCGTTTTTGAAACCTGCTGCCGCCGACCATGCCATCCAATACCGGAAGATATTGGAGGACGAACTGAAATAGGAGCTAATTGCTTACAAATTGTATGCAGTTGGCTCTTTTTGTTAATTACCGCAAAGGACAGCGGTTTTTATAAAACTATCGTTTCCGAAGGAACGGAACCGAAGAAAAGGAGATAGTGTCATGGCACTTACACGAAAACTTTTGAAGGGTATGGGGCTTACCGATGAGCAGGTTGATACCATCATCGAGGCGCATACCGACACCGTGGACGGCCTAAAGGCGGATGTGACCCGCTACAAGGCCGATGCGGAGAAGCTGCCCGGCGTGCAGAAGCAGTTGGACGACCTCAAGGCAGCGGGTGACGGCGGTTACAAGGCGAAGTACGAGAAGGAACACTCGGCCTTTGAAGCCTTTAAGACCGACATCACGGCAAAGGAAAGCAAGGCGGCAAAGGAAAAGGCCGTGCGTGCTTACTTCGAGAGCAAAAACATCACCGGCGCGAATTTGGACCTTGCGATGCGCGGCTGTGGAGAAGAAATGGCCGCATTGGAGATGGACGGCGACAAGATCAAGGACACCAAAAGCCTTGATGCGCTCGTAGACGGCACCTACAAGGGGCTTGTCTCCACCACGCAGACGCACGGGGCAAATCCCGCCAACCCCCCGGCAAACACCGGCGGCGCAAAATCCCGAGAGGACATCTACAAGAAGGACGATAAAGGCCGCTATGTGATGTCTACGGCGGAGCGCCAGAAAGCGCTTGCCGATCTGATGGCAAGCGAAAACAACTGATTTTTTGAAAGGAGCTATTTATGGCTGCGAAAACTAATGTAACAACTTCCGCGCAGTTTACTACTTCCGCACGCGAGGTGGATTTTGTGTCCCGCTTTGCTGACAACTGGGACGCGCTGCGCAACATCATGGGCATCATGCGTCCCATTCGCAAGGCCCCCGGCACGAAGCTGGTTTCCTACAAGGCCAGCGTGGACGGCGGTCTCAAGGGCGGCACCGTGGCAGAGGGTGACGAGATTCCCTTTACCAAGATGAAGGTGGCGCCTGTTACCTATGGCGACATCGACATTTCCAAGTATGCCAAGAGCGTGACCATCGAGAGCGTGGCAAAGTACGGCGCTGACGTTGCCGTGGAGAAGACCGACGAGGCTTTCCTCGTGGCCCTGCAGAACAAGGTCCTGACCGACTTCTACACCTTCCTCGGTACCGGCACTTTGAAGGTGACCGAGAAAACGTGGCAGCGTGCTCTGGCTATGGCTAAGGGCAAGGTGCTGGACAAGTTTGCCGGTCTGGATAAGGACGTAACCGAGGTGGTGGGCTTTGCCAACATCATCGACGCTTACGATTACCTGGGCGACAAGGAGATCACCGTGCAGACGATGTTCGGCATCAACTACGTGGAGAACTTCATGGGCTACCGCACCCTGTTCCTGCTGCCCGAGAAGTACATCGCCTCCAAGAAGGTGATTGCTCTGCCCGTGGAGAACATCGACCTGTACTATGTAGACCCGAGCGACAGCGACTTTGCCAAGCTGGGGCTGAATTACACCGTGAAGGGCGAGACCAACCTGATCGGCGTCCATGTTGACGGCGATTACAGCCGCGCCACGGGCGATATGTACGCCATCATGGGCATGAAGCTGTGGGCTGAGTATCTGGACGGCATTGCCGTGGCTACCGTTTCTGTGGCCGGCGCGGGCTAAATAGGAGGGCAGCGTAATGCTTGAACAAGTCTTACGGCACTTGAACAACTGGTTCCTTGTGGAGATTCACGAGGGCACGTTCGCCGTGGAGAACGGCAGCATTGCGCTGCCCTTTCTCCTAACCAATCAATATTTCCGCATCTGCGGCTCTGTGTTTAATGACGGTCTGCATCAATATCCGGCGGCTGACCTTACGGATGAAACCTTTACCGGAACGGTGTGGGTGTTGGCTGTTCCGAAGGCTGTGGTTTTGCTTGCCGAAGATATCGCCGCGTGGGAAGAAAAGAACGGTGAAGCCGTTTTAAGCCCGTACACGAGCGAAAGCTTCGGCGGGTACAGTTACACAAAGGCAAGCGGCGGAAATGCCGACACGAGCGCCGGGACGGGCTGGCAGGGCGCTTTTAAAGGCCGGTTAAATGACTGGCGCAAGCTCAAGGGGGTGGAACCGTGAGTTTACTGGACGATTTTGCCCACAAGTGCATTTTGATGGAGAAAAAGCGCACGCCTGACGGTGCGGGAGGCTACATCACTGCGTGGGAAGAGGGCGCGGAGTTCCTCAATTACCAGTCTCTTGACACATCGATGGAGGCGCGAAAAGCGGAAAAGGACGGCGTTACCTCGGTATATTCCGCGCTGGTCAATCAGAGCGTTCCCATCGAGTACAACGATTATTTCCGCGATACGGAAACGGGGATTACCTATCGTGTGACCTCGAATCCCGAGGAAAAAGCCGCGCCAAGGTCTGCGGGGGCGACCGTCCGAGCACTGAAATTCTTCACCGCGGAGCGAAAGGAGCTGCCGAAATGACAAAGGACAAGGCACTCCATGCGTGGTTTTCCCAATTCCTCCCGTCGTATCCGACCTCGAATGTGCCGGAGGATGCGACCTTCCCGTGGCTGACCTATGAGCTTATCACAGGATCATGGGAGAGCGGCGAGACCGCGCTGACGGTCAACCTCTGGTATTACACCGAGAGCGAAGCGATGCCCAACGCAAAGGCACAAGAAATCAGCGAAGCAATCGGCATGGGTGGCTGTATGGTCGCCTATGACGGCGGAGCAATGTGGATCAAGCGTGGCTCCCCGTGGTGTCAGAACATCGCAGACGAAAGCGATAAAAACATCAAGCGAAGGTATCTCAACATCACGGTGGAATACCTATCGCAAAACTGATGAAAGGAAGAAAATATGAAATTCACAAAAATTCCCTCTGATGCATTTCAGAAGCTCCAGATAAACGCCGGTATTCTGACTACCGATTTTGCCCCGGCCACCGGCACCATCGGGGAATCGGGGCAGATTGGCGCGACGACCGGCGGCATTAGCTTTACCGCAACGCCCACCTATAAGGACTATGGAGAGGACATCGACAACTGCCCCAAGAACATGAAGGAACTGAAACGGGTGGATTCCTGGGAGGCGAAGATTGCGGGTACGTTCATTAACGCAGACACCAAGATTGCAAAGAGCCTTTGCGGTGCTGCCGATGTGGGTACCAGCGATGGGAAGGTCACGCCTCGGAACGATCTGTCGGACGCTGACTTTGCCGACATCTGGCTGGTGGGCGACTACTCCGACAAGAACGGAGATAAAAATGGCGGCTTCATCGCCATCCACCTGATGAACGCACTGTCTACCGGCGGCTTCCAGCTGAAGACCAGCGACAAGGCGAAGGGGCAGTTCGCGTTTGAGTATACGGCCCACTACTCCATGAGCGCACAGGACACTGTGCCATTTGAGATCTACATCAAGGCCGGTACGGCGGAGGCGTAACACCATGAAACTGTCAAAAATTAAGGGGGAGCGAGTGTTTGATGTTATCGCAGACATTATCGATCCTATTGCCAACATAGCCGAGGACAAAGTAGCCGCAGCGTTGTTTCAGCGTCAGAAGCTCCCGGATGGCGTAAATGCAAAGGACTTTGTATTGGCAAGGGTTAAGAAATCTGCTCCGCTGCTTTTGCGTGGGCACAAGAAAGATCTGATCGCAATTTTGGCGGCTGTGGAAGGCGTGCCTGCAAAAAAATATGCCGCCGGGCTGACGCTTGCCAAGTTGTTGGTTGATGTTACTGAGCTTATGACGGACGAGGCCTTTACAGACCTTTTTACATCTGCGCAGACCGAGACGGCAGAAACGCCGTCCGGCTCTGTGCAGGAGAATATCGGGGAAGCCAAAGAGTAAAGCCATTTCTGTCATACTGTGTAGCGCGGTATAAGCAGGATGCAGAAGAAAAAGCATATCGAATTTATGCTGCTGACCTGCTTAAAGTAATATGCGAGCGATGTGCGGGCGTGTCAATCGATAAGCGATATATTGAAATTATAGATGTGAGCAAAAAAGACAACCGCTCCTGTGAAGAAATCACCAGCGATATTGTCAATCGGTGCGGGTTACAGGTTAAAAAAGCCGCCCCGTGAAGGGGCGGCGGGCGAATATGCGTTACTTGAGGACATAATCAGAAATCATTCTTCCGATTTTCCCGATGTCTGTGCCTCCCTTAAACTCAAACTTTGCGACATAACCATTGGAGAATGTCAGAACAAGTTCGCTATCCGGAATGATTTCGGCAAATCCTGGGGTTTGCACGGAGAAAAACTGCACTTTCGAATAGGGCATAGAGCTGAAGGACTTGCGCTTTCCTGTAATCCCCTGTACATCAACCGATATGACTCGCTTGTTAGTAAAAATCAGCTGGTCGCGGACGGTCTTAAATGCGGCAGCGATTTCTTCCCCATCGATCAACAAGCCATTCACTTCGCCACGCACATCGGAAACGGGAATCGGCTTTAAGTCCCACGCAGAATCTTTGTTAAAACTTATCATAAATAATCCCTCCTTGCCGATAGCATACCATACTCCCAATGGAATGTCACGAATAATTTTCAGAATTTACAAAGAGAGCGAGGTGAACGCATGAATCTTCTTGATCTGTTTGTGAAAATATCTGTGCAAGACGAGGCAAGCGAAAATGTAGAGACATTATCAGGAAAATTCAAAAATGGGCTTGCCACTGCGGCTAAAGTCGGCGCCGCAGCTGTAGGTGCGGCTGCTACCGGCATTGCTGTGCTTACGAAAAATGCGCTTAACAACTATGCTGAGTATGAACAGCTGGTCGGTGGCGTTGATACGCTATTCAAGGATAGCTCTGCAAAAGTTCAAGAATATGCAGCAAATGCATATAAGACTGCTGGCCTATCTGCTAACGAATATATGGACACAGTTACAAGTTTTTCTGCGTCCTTGCTGCAATCGCTTGGCGGTGATACAGAAGCGGCGGCAGACATGGCTAATGTTGCAATCACGGATATGTCTGATAATGCCAATAAAATGGGCACGGATATGGCATCTATCCAGAACGCCTATCAGGGGTTTGCAAAGCAGAACTATACCATGCTTGATAACCTGAAGCTTGGCTATGGTGGAACAAAAGAAGAAATGCAGCGCCTTATTGACGATGCAAACGCTCTAAACGCTTCCCAAGGTAAATACACAAATTACAGCATTGAAAGCTATGCGGATATTGTCAGCGCAATCCATGATGTTCAAGTTGAAATGGGCATATACGGAACAACGGCAGATGAAGCAAGCACCACCATCCAGGGCTCTGTTTCATCCATGAAGGCCGCATGGGGCAATCTGCTGGTTGGCATTGCTGACGATAACGCCAATTTTAAGACACTTACAGAGCAGTTCGTTGATAGTCTTGTTACCGTTGGTGAAAATATTATCCCGCGTATAAATATCATCATCCAAGGGCTTACGCAACTCATAATAGAAGCGTCCCAGACAATCATTCCGTTGGCTGTGCAGATTTTGCTTGAAAACCTGCCGAGCATTGTTGCTGCTGGCATGGATTTAATCATTGCGCTTGTAAGCGGCATCCTTGACAACATCGATATGCTGATTGACTGTGTTCTGGAAATGGTTGATGTCATAGTCGATAAGCTGATTGACAACTTGCCGAAGCTGATAGATGGTGGAATCAGGCTGATTGCTGCACTTGCTAATGGACTGATTCGTGCCATACCGAATTTGGTATCGAAAATTCCCCAGATTATTTCGTCTATCGTGAAGGGGCTTATCAGCGGCATCCCTGCAATTTTCGATGTCGGCAAGAACATAGTCGAAGGACTTTGGAACGGCATCAAAAGCATGGGTTCGTGGGTTTCTGGAAAAGTAAAAGACTTTTTCGGTGGAATTGTAGGTGGAGTTAAGGATTTCTTGGGCATCCACTCCCCGTCTAAAGTGTTCGCCGGTATTGGCGGCTTTATGGCTGAAGGCTTAGGCGAAGGCTTTGACGATCAATTCAAGTCCGTAAAAAAGGACATTGAAAACAGCATGGACTTTGACGCTGGCACAATTACCGCAGATGCGAACATCAGCAGGCACTATACAAGTGGTTCTTACGGAGCAGCAAGCACAAGCTGGGGCGGCGATTCCGGAAAAATTGTAATGCTGCTGGAACAGTATTTGCCTATGCTGGCAAATATGAAAGTCATCATGGACAGCGGTCAGGTTGTCGGTTTGCTTGCCCCCGGCATGGATGAAGAACTAGCCAAAATCAATGCGAGGAGGGCAAGGGCCGTATGATAGGAAAAGTATTTTTTGACGGAAAAGACACTTACACAGAATACGGCCTGCTGCTTGCAAGCAAGTCCATAGCTCTGCCGGAAGTCCGCACGAACATGATCGATGTTCCGGGCCGGGACGGTCTGCTTGACGCGTCCGAAGTGTTGACCGGAGAAGTCACCTATAAGAACCGTACTATTACACTGAAGCTCACCGGCGTGGACACGGTGAGCGGCAAGACATGGCCTGCTACGATTTCCGATTTCTGCAACAAAGTCCACGGCAAGCACGTTAAAATAACATTCCCCGAGGACACCGCCCATTTTTACAGTGGGCGGTGCTCCGTTGGGCAAGTGGAGCTTGTCAAAATGATGCAGACCATCCCGGTCACGGTTGACTGCGACCCGTGGAAATACAAGAACGCAAAAACCACTGTTTCCCGCTCTGATTTGGACACGGCGTATAAACAGCTTGCGCTACCGAATGAAAGCCGCCCTGTTATCCCAACAATCACGGTGGCGCAAGATACCGTATTGCTTTGGGGCGGCAACACAATCAACGTCAGCGCAGGGGATCACATTTTGCCAGCCGTTAGGCTTGCGGCCGGCAACAACATCTTGAAAGCCAAAGTCGCAAGCGGAACGGGAAGTATCACTGTGACGTATCAGGAGGCGAGTATGTAATGTATCAGCTAAAATACAAGGACTACATACTGCATGATATGCGCCTTGCGGATGAAAAACTAATCATCCGCGATCCTTCTGTGAAGCTGGCAGTAAGCAAGGCCGGGGAAATGTCCTTTACGGTGGACGCAGAACATCCCTATTTAAGCAATCTGCGCCGCATGAGCGGCCTTGTGGAGCTGCTGGACGGCACTTTGCCCATATATAGAGGGAGAATCACCAGCGATACAAAAGACTTCTATGGGGCGCACAAAATCGAAACAGAGGGCATTATGGCGGTGCTGAATGACAGCATCATACCACCGTTCAACTTCCCAGAGGACTTTGCGGAGGACGATCCCTATAAGGCCGCCGCCGCAAGCGGGAATGTGGTGGAGTTTTTCTTCCGCTGGATTCTGTCACAGCACAATGCGCAGGTGACCGCAGAGCAGCAGATCAAGCCTGGCGTGATTACCGTGTCCGACCAGAATAATTACATTACCCGCAGCTCTGAGGAGTACGCCACGGCGATGTCCACGATATCCGACAAGCTGATTAAATCGGCTTTGGGCGGGTATCTCCTGATTCGATATGAGGATGACGGGAACTATCTGGATTATTACGCTGCGTTGCCGCTCACAAATACGCAGTCTGTGGAATTTGCTGAGAATCTCCTTGACCTTTCCAGCGAGACGGACGGAACAAACATTTACACCGCTATTCTACCAGAGGGCAAGGACAGCTTGACCATCGAAGCACTGCCAGATGGTGATTTGACAGATGACCTTGTTAAATCCGGGCTTACTATTTATAGCAAGTCTGGCATAGCCACATACGGGCGCATTGCCCGGCACATCAAATGGGATGATGTGACTGTTGCCGCCAACCTTCAGACCAAGGCGAAGGCGGCGCTGGCTGACAATGGTCTGTCCATGCCGGAGACCATCACCTGCAAGGCGGTTGATTTGGGCTGGCAAGATGGCATCCAGCATTTCCGGGTGGGCCGGATGACGGCCCTTTTCAGCACTCCGCACGGCTACAGCGCGTCCTATCCGCTGATGGAGCTGGCCCCCGATATTCTTGACCCCGGCAACACACAAATCACGCTGGGCGCTACCCAGCAAACCTACACGGGGGCGCAGATAGATGCCAAGCGTGAAACGGATAAACGAATCGAAAGCACACGGCAGGAGATTTCTGAGCGGGTGGACGAATCTTCAAGCCAAGTGATTCAGGCCACACACCAGCAGATTACCGATCTGCAGCAGAATGTCAACTCCATCATCCTGTCCGCTCTGGAAAACTATGTAGAAACCGGGGATTTTGACAGCTACAAAGAGGAGGTCAGCACAAAGCTGTCTGTGCTGACTGACCAGCTGAGCATTGACATCACTAAGGTAACCGAGCACATTGACAAGGTGGACGGCGATCTGCAAAGCAAGTACAGCGAGATCACAAAGGCTTTCCGGTTTACGTCTGACGGCCTAATCATTGGCGAAACGGGCAATGAAATCCTGCTGCGGCTGGATAATGATGTGTTGCAGTTTGTCCGCAACAACACACCGGAGTTGCAGATCACCGCAGAGGGCGTGGAAGCAATGCGTATCAAGGTATCTGTCCTCTGCATCGGAAACGTGGTTTGGACGGAGGACGAAAACGGCGATGTAATTGCCAGTTGACAGGAGTTGAGAACATGGCGTCCATTTACAGCAGCATAAACAAAGGCTGGCGCTTGCGTCTGGATTGGTCAATCACAGGCCAGTCTATCGCAGACAACAAAAGTACATTAAGTCTTGATTTGTGGGTATATGACGGAACCGGATATTCCCAAAACGAGAGCAGCGGCGAAGCGTATTATATACTTCAGGGCGAAAAACGATGGAATCCGTATAATTACAGTTCCACCGGATGGTACAAACTGGGCAGCAAGACTATTACAGTCAGCCATAATGCAGACGGCACGAAAAGTATTGCGCTGACAGCAGAATGGGACTGTGGCTTTGACAGCTCCTACACACCACGCCATTTGTCCTTGTCGGAAACGGTGACGCTGACTACCATTCCAAGAGCGTCCACGGCCACCACAAGCGGCTCCACGCTGGGGGAGACCTTGACCATCACCATCAAGCGGGCCAGCAGCAGCTTTAAGCACAAACTCTATTACACATGCGGCAGCGTCAAGGATCAACTGATTGCAGAGAATGTAAGCACATCGTACAGTTGGAATGCGCCGCCTGTGTCTCTGGCACAGCAAGCGCCAAACGCAGAGACTGTGGCGCTCACACTCGCGGTCAAGACGTACAACGGCAGCGCCTATGTTGGGGCGTGGTCAACGGCTGTTAAGCTTGCTGTGCCGTCAACCGTGGTTCCGGACCTGTCTGTTGCAATCAGCGATCCAACAGGAGTGTCCGACACCTATGGTGGATATGTGCAGCTGCGTAGCAAGGTCAAGGTAGATATCACCGCATCCGGGGTGCAGGGCAGTTCCATCAAGTCTTACAGTATCAAGGTGGGCAGCATCTACGCTGCGACATCGGCCAGTGGTACAACGGATTATCTGCCCAGTTCTGGCGAACTGACTGTTTCCTGTGCTGTCACAGATAGCCGGGGGCGCACGACTACAAAGACACAAAGTATCACTGTCCTTGCTTACAGCAAACCAGCAATTACTGCTATTTCTGCCGCCCGTTGCAATGCCGATGGCACAGCAAACCGGGCTGGAACTTATGGCAAGGTGACTTTCTCCGGGGCCATTACTTCTCTTTCTGCCAAAAACACCGCAGCATATGCGGTACAGTATAGGGAAGTCGGCACTGAAGATTGGACTACGGCAGGCCGACCGGCGGCGGGAAACTACGATCCTGCTGATATTTCTGCCGTGTTTGCCGCAGACAAAAGCAAACGCTACGAAGTTCGGGTTGTGGCAACCGATGCCTTTGAAAGCATTGGCTCCACGTTGCGTGACCTCCCGGCAGCGTATGCTCTATACCATCTGGCAAAGCATCTGCTATCTGTGGGGCTGGGCCGTCTCTGTGACAAGGCAAACGCAATTCAAGTGGGGCTGGATGTTTATTTTGATAGGGATGTACAAATAGACGGCACACTGGCGGTAGGAGGGACGACGCTGCTGGATTATGCACATCCGGTGGGGAGTGTATATATCTCCACTGCGGCCACCGACCCTGTCGATCTTTTTGGAGGCGGGACGTGGGAACGCATAAAGGATGTATTCCTGTTGGCTGCGGGTGATACATACGCAGCTGGGGCCAGCGGCGGAGAAGCAGCGCATACACTGACCGCAAATGAGATGCCGAGCCATACGCACAATCCGGCCAATCAGCCGGGGTATTACGGCTTTATCACCAACAGCCAGAAGGCGTTCACCGTGGGTGATATGGGCGTTCAGAGCGGCAGCGGGCGGTACTATCCCTACGCATCGGCGGCATTTGACATCAGCCGAAACACGGCAACCGGTGCGACCGGCGGAGGGAAGGCTCATAACAATATGCCGCCATATCTGGCGGTGTATGCTTGGCGGCGAACAGCCTAATCGTCTCGCTGCGGGTCAATGGAAAATGGGGGTGTAAGGAGGTGATACCACCTTATAACATAGCCCCAGAGGAGAAAGGAAATTACTGAATGGAAACAATCGTCGTAGCTCTCATCACCGGTGGCCTGTCGCTGCTGGGGGTAATCATCACCAGCAACAAGACCACCCGTGATGTGCAGGCCAAGCTGGACACGCAGCAGGCCGTCACCGACACCAAACTGGACGAGCTGACACGGGAAGTCCGGGAGCATAACAACTTCGCCCGACGCGTCCCAGTGCTGGAGGAGCAGATCAAGGTCGCTAATCACAGGATAGCGGATTTGGAAAGACTGCCCAACCGCTGAGCATCGCAAATCTAAAGTATGAGGAGGGATACCCATGTATCGAGGTACAACGCCCACGCTGACATTCCGCCTGCCCATCGACACGGGGAGCATCACGGTGCTGTCCTTGGCCGTAGCGCAGGCCGGACAGGTTAAAATCGAAAAAGCATTGTCGGATGTACAGCTGGACGGGAATGTTGTCTCATGCACACTGACGGAAGCCGAGACCCTGTCGCTTACTGCCGGGAGAGGCATTGACGCAAAGATACAGCTCCGGGTGGGCGTAGGCGGTCAGCGCATGGCATCTCAGGTATTCGAAGTGCCTGTGGAGCGTATCTTGCGGGATGGTGCGCTATGATCGAGTTTGCGGTAACTTTTTCTCCCGGTGCTGACCTGGATGTCAACATGGGGCAGGTGATGGAGGTGTATGCCACCGAGGAGCGGACGGTGGAGCTGTCTATGCCCTCCGGCAATCAGGTCATCCTGCCCACCAGCAGCAAAGGCATGCGTAAGGTGACGATCCAAAAACCGGACACTATGCTGCCCGAGAACATCAAGAAGGATGTGGTGATCGGCGGCGTGACCGGCGCCCTTGAGGCACCACCGACAGGCCCTTATATAGAGTATACGTCCCTCGACAGTTCTTCTGGTAGAGTGTTTACTGCTAAATTTCGAGGGACAGTTGTTCCAGAGTATGCATTCGCTTATTTGTCGGAATTGACATCAGTAGATATGCCAGACAATGTAATTGCAATTGGTGATAATGGTTTTTATCGCTGCCCAAAGCTCCAATTAGCAAGTCTCCCACCCGGAATTACCTCACTCGGAGATTTTGCATTCTCTGATTGTTCAAAGCTAGCGTTAACAAGCCTCCCTTCTGGAATCACCTCAATTGGGGACCAGGCATTTAGGGATTGCTTTAGTCTCGCATTGACAGGTCTTCCTTCTAGAATTACCTCAATCGGAGATTACACATTTAGGAATTGTTCAAAGATGGTACTAACAAGTCTCCCTTCTGGAATTACCTCAATCGGAGATTTTGCGTTTCTAAATTGTTACCAACTATCATTGACGGCCCTACCCTCTGGAATTACCTCAATCGGACAGTATGCATTCAACAACTGCCCAAGGCTCGCATTGACGACCCTGCCCTCTGGGATTACTTCATTGCCAACAGCCGCATTTCAGTACTGCCCAAAATTAGCATTGACGACTTTCCCGTCTGGAATGACCTCAATTGGAGATTATGCATTTAGGCAAGGTACAGGTCTCACATCAATAACCCTTCCCCCAGCACTCGCTACAATTGGAGATTATGCATTTGCCAATTGTAGTGGATTGGAAACGGTTAGATTTACGAGCACGGTATCCTCAATTCCAAATGGAGTATTTTCCGGATGCCCAAAACTGTCTACCATTTATGTTCCGTGGTCACAGGGGCAAGTAGCAAATGCTCCTTGGGGGGCGAGCAATGCCACCATCGTTTACGATTATTCTGGGGAGTAAACAAAGACTTATCAACATTTTTTGTGTGCCCGAATCGGGCACGGAAAGGAGAAATTATGGAAACTTTTGGCATCGCAAGCGTGGCGGTTATCACCGTCATCACCTACCTCGTGGGGCTGGTGGGCAAGGCCAGCAGCATGAACGACAAGTGGATCCCCATCCTGTGCGGGGTCTGCGGCGGGCTGCTGGGGGCTGTCAGCTACTATCTGGCACCCATCCCGGACTTCCCGGCGGGCGACCCCATCACCGCCATTGCCGTGGGTATCGTCAGCGGTCTGGCGGCCACCGGCATCAATCAGGCTGTCAAGCAGCTCAGCAAGGGGGAGTGATGTATGGGTAAGCGCATCACTGCCGCATATCCCATCGCCAAGGCGGGCGGTATCCCTATCAACACCAGCATCCCGGCCAGCAAGGATACCTATGCCCGGCTGGGCGGGCGGGACGTGGCCTTTGTGGTGCTGCACTACACGGGCAACGTCAGTGACACCGCCGAGGCCAACTGCAAGTATTTCGCAGGCGGCGACCGGGAGGCCAGCGCACACTACTTCGTGGATGAGGACAGCATTTACCAGTCCGTACCGGCCTGTGACCGGGCGTGGGCGGTAGGCTCTGCCCATCCGGTACATCCCCTCTGCCGCAACACCAACAGTATCTCGATCGAGATGTGCTGTTCCGGGAACTACCATGTTTCCGAGCGCACCAAGGCCAACGCTGCGGCACTGACGGCGGAGCTGTGCAAGCTGCTGGGCATCTCCGGCGTGGACACCTACGTCCTGCGGCACTACGACGTGACCGGGAAGTCCTGCCCCCGGCAAATGGCAGGAAAGAACAATGCGGAGTGGGAGGCGTTCAAGGCCAGCGTCAAGGCGCTGCTGAACGAGCAGCCAAAGCCCGCACCCGCACCGACGACGAAGGAGGAGACGATCAACATGGAACTGCGTATGCTGCGCCGTGGCATGGAGGGCAACGATGTCCGGGCCGCCATGCTGCTGATGAAGGACAAGGGCTATTACCCGTATGAAATTTGGAGCGGTGACAAGCTCTTTGGCCCCAAGATGGAGGCCGGTCTGCGGGAGATGCAGGCTGACCACGGTCTGGGCGTGGACGGTATCTTGGGCTCCAATAGCTGGAATTTCCTGCTGAAATAAGGTGAGTTAGGGGTAAAATAATCCACTGGAGGGCGCAGAGGACACCGCTACGCCGGCCTCACGCCCGTGCATAAACATCCGCACCTCCACGGCACACCGTGGGAAATGATAGATCAGCACAAAAGGATCCGCAAAAAACTATCCACTATGGCACCATGCCGCGCCACAGAAACAATCCGTGCGGTAGGGCTACCGGAAGACGAGGAAACCTGTGTAATTGACGTGGACGTTTTTGGCCGCACCTGCGTACAGACGGCGGCAAAACTACATATCAGCGTAGATGGATTTTACAAATTGCGCCGCCGCGCATACCAAAAACTGGCGGATGCATTCAATTCCTAAAAGTAGCCGCACCCTTTTTGGGTGCGGCTATTTTTTGTTTTTGCACACAATTGGTGTACACTGTAACTACATTATTGCAGAATCAAGGCAGAATCCGGGCAGTTTATTTGCCCGGATTTCTTTTATTATAGAGGCAAGGAGGCGGGAATATGTACGAGCGCTTAATCAAATGCGGGTTTACCGCGCAAATGGCGCAGGATATTTGCATTCTGTACGCAGACGATCCCCAGGGGCTTTTAGCGTATGTGGAAATTGCTGAAAGCCTATATAGGGGTCGCAATCATGTATAAATATTTTAATCCAAATCCCTGCGGGAAAAACGTGTCCGATTGCACTGTCCGTGCGATCTGTAAGGCCACGGGAAAGGATTGGGGCGAGGTTTATCTCCGGCTGTGCATGCGTGGCTACTTGGACGGTGATTTACCCAATGCAAACGCCTGTTGGGGCGCGTATCTGCGGTCCTTAGGCTACCGGAGATACATCATACCGGACACTTGCCCGGACTGTTACACGGTCGGCAGGTTTGCCGATGAGCACCCGCGCGGGACATATATTCTCGCCCTCTCTGGGCATGTAGTGTGCGTTCAGGACGGGATCATCTATGACAGCTGGAACAGCGAGAACGAAATCCCGCTTTATTTCTGGGACAAAGAAACGGAGGAATGAACATGGCATATCCCTATTTCAACCCCTATTATCCGCAGCCGATGCCGGACAACCTCATGCAGATGCGGCAGATGCAGCAGCCACAGATGCAGCCCATGCAGCAGCCTATGTCGCAGCCAGTGCAACAGAACCCCATCGCGCAGGGCGGCGTGCAATGGGTAAGCGGCGAGCAGGAGGCAAGAGGTTATCTCATCGCGCCCAACTCTGCCGTAGCACTGTGGGATTCCACCGCCCCCACCGTTTACCTCAAGCAGGCAGACGCAAGCGGGAAACCGACGCTCAAGATTTATGACCTCGTAGAACGAACAGAAACGGCCCCTAACGCGCCGCAAAAGCCGGGCGTGGAATTTGTCACCCGCGAGGAGTTCGACCGTCTGGCGGCGCTTGTGGGCGAAATAAAGGGTAAGAAGAAACGCAAGGTCGAGGAGGACGAAGACGATGAGTAACCCGTTTATGGCTGCGCTGGGCGGCGGGCAGGGGCCTATGGGGAACTTTGCCCAGATGGTTCAGCAATTCAACCAGTTCAAAGCAAATTTCAAGGGCGACCCCAAAGCCGAGGTCGAAAAGCTCTTGCAAAGTGGTAGGCTAAACCAGCAGCAGCTTAATCAGCTACAGCAGATGGCGAAGCAGTTTCAAAGCCTGATGCAGTAATCATCAACATAAATCAACATCGTGGCCACGATTTGATGAATAAAAATTTTTCAAAGGAGTGATACTATGTCTCTTTCTGACGGCGGCGTTCAGGCCACTATGCCTGTTGCGCCTACCGGCATGATGAACAGCGGCTTTGGCGGCTTCGGCGGCGATGGCGCGTGGTGGATCATCATTCTTTTCCTGTTTGTGTTCTGCGGCTGGGGCGGCAACGGCTGGGGAAACAACGCCGGCAATTCCGGCGGCGTGGTCGACGGCTATGTGCTGACCTCTGATTTTGCCAATGTCGAGCGCAAGATCGACAGTGTAAATCAGGGCCTTTGCGACGGATTTTACCAGCAGGCGCAGCTTGTCAATGGCACCAACATGGCGCTGGCAAACGGCTTTGCACAGGCCGAGCTTTCCCGCAGCAACCAGCAGGCGGCGCTGATGCAGCAACTCAACGCCATGCAGATGCAGGCCGCTAATTGCTGCTGCGAAAACCGTGCAGCTATCGCCCAGGTGCGCTACGACATGGCGACGCAGGCGTGCGACACGCGCAACACCGTGCAGAACGCCACGCGCGACATCATTGACGCAAACAACCAGAACAGCCGCGCCATCCTCGACTTCCTGACGCAAAGCAAGCTGTCCGACCTCCAGACCGAGAATCAGAATCTGAAGCTGGCGGCATCTCAGGCCGCGCAGAACAACTATCTGATCTCGCAGCTGCGTCCGTGCCCTTCGCCTGCCTACATTACTTGTAACCCGTGGGCAGGTAGCGGTTACGGCGGCTGCGGATGCAATCAGGGCTGCGGCTGCTGACAACTGCATAGCATAGCTTTTTGCCGACAACGGCGAAATGGTCGGCCCCGTGCCGATACTACGATAATGCGGCGGGGCAATCGCTCCGCCGCTGTATTTTTAGAAAGGAGTTTTCCATGCCTGAATACACTGCTGTTGCTGCACAGACCGTAGCGGCAAATCAGAACGTGCTTTTTACCGAGGCGCCGATCCCCTGCACAAAGGGCCTTGTGACCCATCGCACAGGCTCTGGCCTGTTTAATCTCCGGGGTAACTGCTCCCAGTGCCGCGTCCGCTACAAGGTGGACTTTATCGGCAATATTGCCGTAAGCGCCGGCGGGACCCCTGGCCCCATCTCCGTTGCCATTGCGGTTGACGGTGAACCTCTGCCGTCCTCCGTTGCGACGGTGACGCCCACAGCGGCGGAGGCGTTTTTCAATGTGGCGGCATCCGAGTACGTTGACGTTACAAAGGGCTGCTGCGCGTCGCTGTCCATCCGCAACGTTAGTGGCGAGGACATTGACGTGAGAAATGCGAACCTTATCATTACAAGAGTTTGCTGAGAAAGGAGAATGAACAATGGGTATGAAATCTATGTATGACCTGCGCAATATGCTCTGCAAGGAGCTGGACGAGATT
>ERZ773162.613-NODE-613-length-39944-cov-7.062298_pt1 | contig 39944 bp, 37 predicted proteins | sample MGYA00511113_ERZ773162 | MGnify/ENA primary metagenome ERZ773162 (study PRJEB29015, sample SAMEA2737807) | human gut metagenome | biome: human gut; feature: human-associated habitat; material: faeces | place: China | collected 2012 ... | reverse complement strand
TTCCGGGGCTATTTCCCCGTGCGCTCCATGTCGGCGCGAATCAGAGCCTTGATGTAGCCTGCGCGGTTCGGCTGGGCGTCCAGATGGGCCAGAAGGTCGGCCTCTCTGGGGCTGAAGCGCACGACGCGCTGCGTCATCTTCTCCTTGTTGTACTTCGCGCTCGCGCGCTTCTGGGCCTCGCTGGGCATGGTATACTCCCTTCAGCGAGGGGCCATGATGGTCGGGGGGCGGGGAGCCTTTCGGCTCCCCTTGGCTGCTACTTCAGTAGCCTGACCCTCAGCACTACAGTGACCGAGAATCGCCAAATCCTTACCGTCACGCTCATGGCCCCTCCTTTCTCATCTCGTTGCCGCCTTACAGGTTATATTATACGGTATACCCTATATCTTGTCAATGAGAAAGTAAAGAATTTTTTAGCCAATGGCTAGCCAATAATTCGGAGTTTTACCAGTTCAGAAGCTTGCGAAGCGGAGTTCGATTCTCCGCGCCTCCACCAAGCTTTTCGCGGCCGCTTTCCTCTCCTCGCGTGGCTTATTCCTTACGAAAACGGTCATGTTCTGGGGAAATGGGCTGAAAATCCTTTAAGTTCTGTGGGGGAGTCGTGGGGAATGGCGTGCAGGGTGGCGCGCGGGGCGCGGTCTGTGGGAAAGTAGCGCCGAACGACGTATCCGCCGACGGCCGCGGGCTCCTTGGCTTATAATGGGCCTAAGGCGCATCCGCCGACTTGCGCGGCGGCCCCAAAGTAAGTTGAATCGCACCACGGAAGCGCACTATGCCACGACACAGCACATCTGACAATCGAATTTCCGAAGCGGGCGCAAGCGCGACCCGCGGTTTCGTCATGCCCGAGGGCCGCTTCGGCGCGCCGAGGCCCGTGGGGCCCCAGGCCACGGGCGCGATGCCGCCCCAGCACGACCAGGGAACCGCCGCGATGCCCCCTCAGCCTTCGCGCCCCGCAATCAGCGGCACCGGCGCCATGCCCGTCGTGCCCCCCATGGGCCCGACGTCCGGCGGCTACGTGCCCGGCTACCAGGTGAATGCCCGGCCGCCCAAGAAGCATCGGGGGCTCAAGATCTTCGGCATCGTGATGGCCTCCATTCTAGGCGCCATCGCCCTTGTCTACTTCGCCGGCGTCATCGTGTTCTCCGGGCGCTTCTTCCCGCAGTCCACCATCATCGGCATGGACATCTCCGGCAAGACGCCCGAAGAGGTCCATCAGATGCTCGACGAGGTGCTGGGCGACTACACCTTCAAGGTGGAGGGCCCGGGTCTTTCCCTCACGCTGGACGCCACGGACATGGGCATGGCGCTCGACAGCCAATCTATCGCCGACGGCCTTCTGGCCGAGATGAACCCCTGGGCGTGGCCCTACGAGGTGTTTCAGCGCCACGACGACACCGATGACTTGGTCTCCACTCTGGAGAACTCGAAGCTGGCCGACACGCTGACCGCCGCCGTGGAGGAGGCCAACGCCCGCGGCACCGCTCCCAAGAACGCCACCGTGGCCTATGACGCCGACGAGGGCGGCTATGTCGTCGTGCCCGAGGAGGAGGGCAACACCCTTTTGGCCGACGTCGTCATCGACGAGGTGACGCGGGGCACGGTGAACTTCGCGCCGAAGGTGACGCTCTCCGACGCCGTGCTGGCCAAGCCCACGGTGACGCGCGACGACCCCGCGCTGGCCGAGGCGCGCGATGCGGCCAACAAGTACCTCGGCGGGGCGCTTTCCCTCACCATGGCGGGCGCCGAGAAGATGGCCATCACCGCCGACGAGATCGCCGAGCACATCACCTTGGGCGACGATCTCTCCGTGACCTTCGACCCTGAGCCTTTGGTGGCGGCGGTGAAGGAGAAGGTGAACGCCATGGACACCACGGGCGCTACCCGCACGTTCACGCGTCCCGACGGCAAGGCCGTCACGGTGAAGGGCGGCGACTACGGCTGGATCACCGACAGCCAGGCCACCGCCGACGCCGTGCGCGAGGCGCTCACCTCCGGGGCGGGCGGCACGCTGGAGATCATCATGAAGCAGAACGCGGCCCAGACCCCCGACGAGGGCGGCCGCGACTTCGGCACCCGCTACATTGACGTGGATCTCACCGAGCAGCACGCGCGCTTCTACGGCGAGGACGGCGCCATTATCTGGGAGAGCGATATCGTCAGCGGCAAGCCCGCCGACGGGCGCGACACGCCCCAGGGCACCTACTACATCAAGACCAACGACGGCAAGTCGGTGCTGCGCGGCTACAAGCCCGACGGCACCAAGGACTACGAGACCGAGGTGGAGTTCTGGATGCCCTTCAAGGACAACTCCGTGGGCTTCCACGACGCGGGTTGGCAGGAGAAGTTCGGCGGCGACTGGTACGTCGAGCACGGCAGCCACGGCTGCATCAACCTGCCTCCCGATAAGGCCGAAGAGCTCCACGGGCTTCTGTCGGTGGGCGACGTCGTCGTCGTGCACGAGTAGGGCGCTGTGGATACGGAGCATTTCGACAACCGCCCCATCGGGGTGTTCGATTCCGGCTACGGGGGCCTCACGGTGGCCCGCGCGCTGCAGAAGCGCCTGCCGGAGGAGTCCATCCTATACTTCGGCGACTCGGCGCGCTGCCCCTATGGGCCCCGCGATCAGGCCGAGGTGGACGGCTTCGTGCAGCAGATCTGCACGTGGCTCGTCGGCCGGGACGTGAAGATGATCGTCATCGCCTGCAACACGGCCACGGCCGCCGGCCTCGCCCATGCCCAGGAGAACTTCTCCGTGCCCGTCGTCGGCGTGGTGGAGCCGGGCGCCCGGGCGGCGGCCCATACGACGCTCAACCGGCGCGTGGGGGTCATCGCCACCAAGGGCACCGTGGATTCCAACGCCTACAGCGACGCCATACGCCACATCGACGCCGGCATCACCGTGTTCTCCACGGCGACGCCTCGGTTCGTGGAGATCGCCGAGATGGGGCTGAAGCTCTCCGACGGGCCCATTGAGGACTACATGGCCGACACCACCAAGGTCTACATCCGCCCGGAGTTCGAGGACATCGCCCGGCAGTACCTGGAGCCGCTGCGCCGCTGCGACATCGACACGCTCGTTTTGGGCTGCACCCACTATCCGCTTCTGAAGGCGCTCATCGGGGGCGTGGTGGGGCGCAAAGTCACGCTGGTGAACTCGGCCGACGAGACGGCCCGCGACGTCGATCACATCCTGCGCCGGCGCCGCGCCCACGCCCGCTCGGGCAACGTGCCCGTCCACTCGTTTTTCACCACGGCCGACGACGTGGAGGAGTTCCGGCGCTTCGGCGGCCGCGTGCTCGCCCGCCCCATGGACGTCGTCGCGCACGTGGATCTGCCCGCACTGTAAGCAACTGCCCGCACCGGCGAGGTGCCCGTCTGCAAGGAGGAGCCCGTGAAGGAAGTGCTCATCGCCACGAACAACGCCCACAAGGTGGAGGAGATCCGCACGGCCCTGAACTTCGAGGGCTGGACGTTCACGACGCTGGCCGAGGCGGGGGTGACATCAGATCCGGCCGAGGACGCCGACAGCTTCGAGGGCAACGCCCGCATCAAGGCCCGGGCGGCGCGTGCGGCGGCACGGGAGTCGCTGGGGCGCTTTGTGGCGGTGCTCGCCGACGACTCCGGTTTGGAGGTGGACGCCCTGGACGGCGCGCCGGGGGTCTTCTCGGCGCGCTACGCGGGACCCGACGGGGACGATGCGGCCAACAACGCGAAGCTTCTGGCCGAGCTTGCCGCCGTGCCGGACGCCGAGCGCACGGCGCGGTTCGTGTGCACGCTCGTGTTCATCGACGAGGACGGCACGGAATCGGTGGCCCGCGGCACCATCGAGGGTTCCATCGGGCGCGAACCCCGCGGCAGCGAGGGCTTCGGCTACGACCCGCTGTTTTTGCCCGACGAGTACGGCGGCATGCGGGCGCTGGCCGAGGTCTCCCAGGCCGAGAAGAACGGCATATCTCATCGGGGAAATGCCTTGCGCGTGCTCAAAAAGGCCCTTTCCCAAAGCGTTGACGAACGGTAAAAATGGGCTGTGTGCGGGGCTTTTCCGTGGGATATTATTTTGATCTATTGACTTATAGCATACTCCATATGGTCTAATGGACACGCAGGCTGCGCGAACGTGAGATGCGCAGCGGCGCGTTTCAAAGGGGACGGCATGAAGATTGCGGAAGTCAGCAAGCGCTACGGTGTTTCCACCGACACGCTGCGCTATTACGAGCGCATTGGCCTGTTGCGCCATGTGCCTCGCAACAAGAGCGGCATTCGCGATTACGACGAGGCCAGCTGCAATGCCGTCGAGTTCGTCAAATGCATGCGCGATGCCGGCATGTCCATCGAGTCTTTGGTGGAGTACATGGAGCTTCTGGAGCAGGGCGACGAGACGACGGCGGCCCGCAAGGAGCTTCTTTTGAGGCAGGGCGACGAGATCCGGGAGCGCATTGCCGGCCTGGAGCGGGCCTTGGCGCGGCTCGAGTACAAGATCGAGCACTACGACGAGGTCATGACGGCCACCGAGCGGACTCTGCGCACGGGGGAGTAACCGCCGCGAATGCGTTTGTTCCGTGGGCGTTGCCCTCGAGTCTTTTATTGGAGCTGACTCCAACATTTATCATGGCTTTCCGAGAAACCAACTGAGAACGAGTGAGGGCGTTCGTCGGAAAGCGGGGTGGCCGTGGCCTTTCACCAGAGCGAGAATTCTGAGAGCCTTTGCGGCGGAGCCGCGTTTGCGCGGCCCGACTACGACCGTGCGATGCGACAGGGCGCCGGCGAGGTGATTTACGGCGAGGGAAAGACCGCCGAGCAGATCGCCGCCATCGCCTCGTCGCTCATGGGCGCCGGTCAACCGCGCGTTTTGGCGACCCGCGTGGACGCGAAGAAGGCCGATGCCGTGGCCGCTCTATGGGGCGACGACGGCGGGATCGTCCCGTGCGCCTACTACGAGACGGCGCGGCTCGTCGTGTTCGGCGGCATGCCCGCGCCCGACGGGGACGGAGTGGTGGCCATCGCCTGCGCCGGCACGAGCGATCTGCCCGTGGCCGAGGAGGCGGCGCTCACCGCGGAGTTCCTCGGCAACGAGGTGCGGCGCTTCTACGATGTGGGCGTGGCGGGCATCCATCGACTCTTGGATGTGGCCGACGAGCTGCGCGCGGCCCGAGTCGTGGTGGCGGTGGCCGGCATGGAGGGCGCGCTCGCCTCCGTGGTGGGGGGTCTCGTCTCCGCGCCGGTGATCGCGGTGCCCACCTCGGTGGGCTACGGCGCCTCGTTCGGCGGCGTGACCGCCCTGCTCGCCATGTTGAACTCGTGTGCGAGCGGCGTGTCGGTGGTCAACATCGACAACGGCTTCGGCGCCGCCTTCCAGGCAAGCGCCATCAATCACTTGAATTCCCGACAGGGATAAACCTGCGGCGGTTCCCGCCGAACGCGGGCGCCTCGAGGGCGGCACCATCATGAAAGGCGATGCAATGACGAAACTTCTCTACTTGGAATGCACCTCCGGTATCAGCGGCGACATGTGCGCGGCGGCCCTGCTGGATGCAGGCGCGAGCGAGGAAGCGGTGCGCCGGGCGCTGGAGAGCCTGCCTGTGGAAGGTTTCGCTGTGGAGATATCCCGGGTGAAGAAGTCGGGCTTGGACGTCTGCGACTTCAGCGTCGTGCTGGATGCCGCCCACGAGAACCACGACCACGATATGGCCTACCTGCACGGGCAGGGGGGCGCAAGCGAGCACGGCCACGACCATGACCATGGTCACGCCCACGATCACGACCATGCCCACGGTGCCCCCGGTGGCCACCACCACCGCGGTCCTGCGGAAATAGCGCAGATCATCGACGGTGCCGCCATGGCCGACGGCGCCAAGGCCATCGCGCACCGCATGTTCGGCTTCGTGGCCGACGCCGAGGCGCGGGCTCATGGCGTACCTGTTGGGGAAGTTCACTTCCACGAGGTGGGCGCCGTGGATTCCATCGCCGACATTATTGCCATCGCCGTGGCGGCCGACGACTTGGCGCCCGACGGCGTTGTCGTGTCCGATCTGCCCTGCGGGTACGGCACGGTGCGCTGCCAGCACGGCCTCATCCCCGTGCCCGCCCCGGCCACGGCGTTCATCGCCGAAGCTGCCGGATTGACGCTTTCCCCGGTGGACGTGGAAGGAGAGCTCGTCACCCCCACGGGCGCCGCCGCGGCCGCCGCTCTGCGCACGGAAGCCGCCCTTCCCGAGCGCTTCTCCATCAAGGCCATCGGCATGGGCGCCGGCAAACGCGCCTACGACACTCCCGGCATCCTCCGCGCCATGATCATCGAGCCTGCGGAGTAATTCCAACCGTAGGCGAAAATCCCATTGCTTTAGCACTCTACTGTGATAAAGTACTAGCATCGATGCGAGATCCTCGTGCGTTCTTTGCGCGGGAACTCTGTCGATAATTCGCCGTTTGCCGTCCCGGTGCGTCGGGAGGGGAGAGGGCGTGTAACATGACAATCTCGGTAATCGAAGGCGCTTGCGACGAGACGAGCCAGGCGATGGCCTCGGCTGACTGCGAGCCAGGGCGAAAGCTCCGGCTGCATGCATGCCGGGTCACAGGTCTTGGGCCGTTCGCGCGTCGTTTGCGCCAGTGAGGAATGTGCGTTGAACGCTGTGACACCATCGGGCTTCCGCGACGTGCTCTCCGAGGAGGCGCGCGTCCGCGAGGCCATCACCCGGGCCGTGGCCGACCTGTTCGCCTCTCGCGGCTACGTGCCCATCGAGACGCCCACCCTGGAGGTGATGGACGTCCTGCGGGCCGGCGGGCGGGTGCCGGCCACTCCCTTCAAGTTCTTCGACTCCCGGGGCGACCTTCTGGCCATGCGCCCGGACGTCACCCTGCAGATCGCGCGCATGTGCGCCACGCGCCTGGCCAACGTCCCCGGCCCCTTGCGCTTCCGCTACACCCAGCGGGTCTTCCGCGAGGCCGAGACGGAGAACCAGGTGCAGGCCCGCGAGCTCACCCAGTGCGGCGTGGAGTGCATCGGGGAAGTGGGGCCGGCGGCCGATGCCGAGATCGTCGTGCTGTTCGCCGAGGCGCTGCGGCTGGCCGGAGCGACGCAGTTTGTGCTCGCCATGGCCACAGTAGGGGTGCTCCGGGCCCTGCTCGAGCGCTCGGGGGCCGCCGAGCCGTGGAAGGCCGCGGTGCTGGATGCCTATCACGGCTCCGACTTCGTGGCCCTCGACCGTTTGTGCGACGCCGCCATGGGGCGCGTCGTGGAAGGGGAGGCCGTCGATGCGGGGGCTGCCGCGCCCGCCTACACCGAGGCCATCCGTCAGCTCGCGCGCATCCGGGGCGCCCAGGACGCCATCGACGCGGTGCGCGCGCTCGTGACCCCGCTCGGGTGCGTGGCCGACCTGGACGACTTCCAGACCACCTACGATCTTCTGGGCGAGGCCGGCCTGGCCGACTCCGTGCTCGTCGACTTCTCGGTGGCCAGCTCCTTCAACTACTACACGGGCCTCGTCTTCGAGGCCTGCTCGCCCTATCTGGGCTCGCCTCTGGGCTCCGGCGGCCGCTACGACCGCATGATAGGCGCCTTCGGGGCCGATCGCCCCGCCGCGGGCTTCGCCTTCTCGCTGGAGCAGGCCATGGCCGCCGCCTCTGCCGAAGTGGACGCGGCGCCCGCAGACGCGCGCCCGCTGCGCATCGCCGTGCCCAAGGGCTCCCTGAACGCCGAGGCCATCGCCTGTTTGGAAGAGGCCGGCCTCGATGTGACGGGGCTTGCCAACCCCGGGCGCTCGCTCGTCATCTCCAACCCCGGGGTCGACTACATCATCGTGCGGCCCTCCGATGCCCCCGTCTTCGTGGCCCTGGGCGCCGCCGACTGCGGCATCTGCGGCAAGGACTCGCTTTTGGAAGTGGGCGCTGCCGTGGAGGAGCTGGTCGATCTGCGCTTCGGCGGCTGCCGCTTCGTCGTGGCGGAGTCGGCCGGCACGAGCGCGGCCATCGAGGAGCGCTACCGCAAGCTCGGCAGCATACGCATCGCCACGAAGTACCCTTCCATCACCCGTGCCCACTTCGCGCGCACCGGCACCCAGGTGGAGATCGTCTACCTGCACGGCAACATCGAGCTGGCGCCCATCACCGGCATGGCCGAGCGCATCGTCGACATCACCGCCACGGGAACCACCCTGCGCGAGAACAACCTGGAGATCGTGGAAGAGGTGCTCGCCTCCACGGCCCGCTTCTTCGCCAACGGCTGCGCTCTGCGCACCGACGAGCGCATCGTGGCGCTGGCCCGGGTGCTCGCCGAAAATGCCCCCAAGCATACTTACGCGCCCATCGCCGGCGCTTCCAACCCTGTTCAACCGACCCTGTCCTAAGGAGTGCGCCCCATGACCATGAGACGAATCGACCTGCAACCCCTCGAGCCCTTCACGAGCGACTTCATCGACCGTACCGGCGCCTTCAATCCCGGCGCCCTTGAGGCGGCCACCGCCATCATCGAGCAGGTGCGCCGGGACGGCGACGCGGCCCTGCGCGCGCTTACCGAGAAGTTCGATGGCGTGGCCATCGAGAACTTCCGCGTGCCGGGCGAGGCCATCGATGCCGCGATGGCGGAAGTGGACCCGGACACCCTCGAGGCCCTGAAGCACGCCGCGGCCCAGATCCGCGACTTCCACGAGCGCCAGAAGCAGCAGAGCTGGTTTTTCGCCCGCGAGGACGGAGCCATCGTGGGCTCGAAGGTGACGCCTTTGGAATCCGTGGGCATCTACGTGCCCGGAGGACGGGCGCTGTACCCCTCAACGGTGCTCATGAACGCCCTGCCCGCCCAGGTGGCCGGCGTGGAGCGCATCGTCTGCGTGACGCCGCCCACCAAGGACGGCACGCTGGATGCGGCCATCCTCGCTGCCTGCAAGATCGCCGGCGTCACCGAGATCTACACCGTCGGCGGCGCCCAGGCCGTGGCGGCGCTCGCCTACGGCACCGAGACCATCCGCCCGGTGGCCAAGATCACCGGCCCGGGCAACGCCTTCGTGGCCGCGGCCAAGAAGCTCGTCTCGGGCGATGTGGGCATCGATATGATCGCCGGGCCGTCGGAGGTCTGCGTCGTGGCCGACGAGACGGCCGACCCGCGGCTGGTGGCCATCGATCTCATGGCCCAGGCCGAGCACGATCCTTTGGCGGCCTGCTACCTCGTCACCTTCTCGGACGCCTATGCCGACGCGGTGGAGGCGGCCATCCAGGTGCACCTGGCCGATTCCACCCGCGCCGACATCACCCGCACCTCCCTTGACGGTCACGGGCTCATCGTCGTGTGCACTTCCATGGATCAGGCCCTGGAGGCAGTGAACGTCATCGCGCCCGAGCATTTGGAGATGCACGTGGAGGGCGCCATGGAGTATCTGGGCGCCATCCGCAACGCCGGCGCCATCTTCTTGGGCGCGTGGACGCCGGAGGCCGTGGGCGATTACGTGGCCGGCCCCAACCACACGCTGCCCACCGGCGGCACGGCCCGCTACTCTTCGCCGCTTTCCGTGGACGATTTCGTGAAGAAGTCCTCCATCATCCAGTACAGCCCCGCGGCCCTGAAGAACGACGCGCGCGCCGTGGTGCAGATCGCCACCCACGAGGGGCTGTGGGCCCATGCCCGCTCGGTGGCCCTGCGTCTTAAGGCGCTGCTGGACGCCGAGCAGGCGAGCGTGGCCGGCTCGGCGGCGGCGGGCGTGGAAGATGGCGAGGCGCGCGGTGAATAAGGTTCGCGCGTCGGCGCCCCAGCTTGAGGGGCTCGTTCCCTACGACCCGAAGTACCTGCCGGCCGAGGCGTACCTGTCGGCCAACGAGAATCCGCGCGACGTGGACGCCGAGGTGCGCGCCGCCATCGCGCGCCGCATTGCCCAGGTGCCCCTGAACCGCTATCCCGATCCTCTGGCCAACCGCCTGCGCGACCTCATCGCCGAGGCCAACGGGCTCGACCGCGCCAATGTCCTTCTGGGCAACGGCGGCGACGAGCTTTTGTTCGATGTGGCCCTCGCTTGGGGCGGACCGGGGCGCAGCTTCCTGAACCTGCCCCCGACCTTCTCGGTGTACGCGGCCAACGCACGGCTCACGAACACCCGCTGCGTGGATGTGCCGCGTCGGGCCGACTTCTCCATCGACGAAGCGGCGGTGCTTGAGCGCGTGGGAAAGGGCGACATCGATTTCGTCATCGTGACGAGCCCGAACAACCCCACGGGCCAGAGGGCGTCCACGGCGTTCATCGAAGAGCTGCTCGACGCCACCGATGCGCTCGTGCTGGTGGACGAGGCCTACTTCGAGTTCTCGCGCGCCACGGTGCGCCCCTTGCTGGCGACCCATGAGAATCTCGCCATCCTGCGCACGTTCTCGAAGGCGTTCTCGCTGGCGGGCGTGCGTCTGGGCTACGTTTTGGCGAACGCGCCGGTCATCGAGGAGCTGTGCAAGGTGCGCCAGCCCTATTCCGTGGACGCCGTCTCCCAGGCCATAGGAGAGGTGGTCTTCGAGAACCGCGCCCGCTTCGAGCCGGGCATCCGCGAGATCATCGAGGAGCGGGGCCGCGTCATGGAGGCGCTGCGCACCCTGCCCGGCGTGACCGCCTACCCGTCGGATTCCAACTGGATCCTGTTCTCGATGGAAGATGCCGGGGCGGCCTGGCAGTACCTGTACGACCGCGGCGTGCTCGTGCGCGATTTCAGCAGCGCCCCCATGCTCGAGGGCTGTCTGCGGGCGACCATCGGCACGCCGGAGCAGAACGACGCGTTCATCCGCGGGCTGCGCGACTTTCTGTCCGAGAGCCGCGAGCGGCGCGCGCGGGCTATGCAATAGGGAAGGAGAGCAATGACGAGAGAGGCCACCATCCTCCGCGAGACGGCGGAGACGCGCATCGAGGTCACGGTGAACCTGGACGGCGCGGGACGCGCGGACGTGGCAAGCGGCATCGGGTTCTTCGACCACATGCTGTGCGCCTTCGCGCGTCACGGCCGCTTCGATCTGAAGGTGTCGGTGCGCGGCGACTTGCATGTGGACGGCCACCACACGGTGGAGGACACGGGCATCGTGCTGGGGCGCGCTTTGGCCGAGGCCTTGGGAGAGAAGGCCGGCATCGAGCGGTTCGGCAGCGCGTTCGTGCCGATGGACGAGGCGCTGGTGCTGGCGGCCCTGGATATCTCCGGGCGTGGGCAGCTGCACTGGGATGTGGAGGCGCCCTTCGGCATGGTGGGCGATTTCGACACCCAGCTCGCCCGGGAGTTCTTCATCGCGCTCGCGGCCAACGCGGGCATCACCCTGCACATCCGGCAGCTCGCCGGCGACAACGTGCACCACATCTTCGAGGCCGCCTTCAAGGCGGCAGGTCGCGCCCTGCGCCAGGCCGTGGCCGTCGACCCGGCTTTGGGCGGCGCGGTTCCTTCCACGAAGGGGGTTCTGTGAGCATCGTCATTGTCGACTATCACAAGGGGAACCTGCTCTCGGTGGAGCGGGGACTTGTAGGCGCGGGGGCAGACGTCGTCGTGACCGATAAGGCGGATGTCATCCGCGCGGCCGACGCCGTGGTGCTGCCCGGCGTGGGGGCCTTCGCCGATGCCGCCGCGTCCATGGAGGAGATGGGCCAGATGGAGGCGGTGCGCGCGGCGGTGGCCGGCGGTGCGCCGTTTTTGGGCATCTGCTTAGGGATGCACCTCATGTTCGAGGCGGGCACCGAGCACGCGCCCGTTGACGGTTCGCTGCCGCGCGGCCTCGGCTTCATCGAGGGCGTGGTGGACGCCATGCCCCGCACCGACGCTGCCGGCCGCGCCTACAAAGTGCCCCATGTGGGATGGAACTCCGTGGAGTTTTCCGAGCCGAATTCGCTGTTCGACGGAATTGCGCCCGGCGAGTTTTTCTACTTCACCCACAGCTTCGTGGCGCCGCCGAGCGCGGCCACCATTGCCGAGACGGTGCACTCGGTGACCTTCCCCTGCGCCGTGCAGGTGCCGGGCCGCCCCGTCTTCGGCGTGCAGTTCCATCCGGAGAAGAGCTCGGATGCGGGCGCGCGCCTGCTTGCCAACTTCGCAACCATTGCACGAGCCGCGCGCGCCGACAGCGCGCACGCTGATAAGGTGGCGGAAAACCCCGTCGCGTCAAAGGAGTAGCCATGTACCTTCTTCCTGCCATCGATCTTTTGGACGGGCGCGCGGTGCGTCTGGCCAAGGGAGACTACGATGCCGTCACCGTGTACAACGACGATCCGGCGTATCAGGCCCAGCTGTTCGAGGAGGCCGGTGCGACGTGGCTTCATGTGGTCGATCTGGATGGCGCGAAGTCCGGCAATCCCGACAACCTGGAAGTGGTGCGCGCGATTTTGGCGCGCACGAGCCTGAAAGTGGAGGTAGGCGGCGGCGTGCGCTCGCTCGAGGCTGCCGATCGCCTGCTCGACGCCGGTGCAACCCGGGTTATTCTAGGCACCGCGCTCGTGCGCGACCCCGATTTCGCCCAGGCGGTCATAGAGAAGTTCGGCCCCGATGCCCTGGTTGCCGGCATCGATGCGAAGGCCGGCGAGGCCGCCGTGGCCGGCTGGACGGAGGGCTCGGGCGTGGCTGCCGCCGACCTGGCCCGCCGCATGGCGGCGATGGGGTACGAGCACCTCGTCTACACCGACATTGCCCGCGACGGCATGCAGACCGGCGTGGAGAACGACGCCTACGCGAAGATGGCCGCCGCCTTCGGCAACCCGGTCATCGTTTCCGGCGGCATTGCCACCGCGGCTGACATCCGGGCGCTGGCTCCCATCGCCGACGCCGTGGAGGGCGTCATTACCGGTCGGGCCATCTACGAGGGCACCCTTACCGTGGCCGACGGCGTCGCGGCGTGCGACGGCACCTTCCACCTGTCCGATCGGCTGGAAGAGGAGGAGCGCCCCCTAACCATCGAAGAGTTGGAAAGCTAGCAAGCAAGGAAGAGCAGCCCGGGCGACGTCGGGTGCCTTGACCGAGCGAATCTTATCGAGAGAGTGAGAGTAGTCGGCGAAACAGACGGTGTTGCGACCGAGCGAGTTCCGCAGATGGTATCGAAGGCGATAAACGATGGGGAGCGGTTAGCCCTGACGCCTTCGATACCAGCGAGGACTGTCTGAGCGAATCGCAATACCGTCTGGTTCGCTGACGGACAGGTTGACAAAAGATGCTGACAAAGAGAGTAATCCCCTGCCTGGACGTAAAGGACGGCCGCGTCGTGAAGGGCGTGAACTTCGTGGGGCTGCGCGATGCGGGCGACCCCATCGAGCTGGCCCGTGCCTACGACGAGCAGAAGGCCGACGAGGTGATCTTCTTGGACATCACCGCCACGAGCGACGACCGCGCCACCACGGTGGAGCTCGCGAGCCACGCCTCGGCCGAGCTGCACCTCCCATACTGCGTGGGCGGCGGCTTCCGCAGCGTGGCCGATATTCGCAAGATGATCGCCGCCGGCGCCGACAAGGTGTCGGTGAACTCGGCGGCCGTGGCGAACCCCCAGCTCATCACTGATGCGGCCCGGGCTTTCGGCACCCAGGCGATCCTCTGCGCCATCGACGCGAAAGCGGTGCCCGGCAATCCCAACAAGTGGGAGGTCTACGTGGCCGGTGGCCGCAAGAACACCCACATCGACGCCATCGAATGGGCTCGCGAGGCGGCTCGGCGCGGGGCGGGGGAGATTCTGCTCACCTCCATGGATCGTGACGGCAGCCGCGACGGCTTCGACTGTCACCTGACGCGCTCCGTGGCCCGGGCCGTGGACATCCCCGTCATCGCCAGCGGCGGCGTGGGCAAGCTCGAGCACTTCGCCGAGGGCATCATCGAGGGCGAGGCCGACGCCGTGCTCGCCGCCAGCGTCTTCCACTTCGGCGAGCTCACCGTGCGCCAAGTAAAGGAGTCCATGCGAGACGCCGGCATCCCCGTGCGGCTGTAGGGCAGGGGCTTGCCTTTACGCTAAAGTTGAACTATCATGCAACTCATGTTTTAACGCGATGTAAACTCTCGTGTAATAGGAGATTTGAATGGCTAAGGAGAACAGCGTTATCGACTGGGAGGCCTACGGGACGTTGCTGAAGGCGGCGCGGCTGGCCAACGGGTACTCGCGGGGCAAGAAGCTCACCGATGCGGTGGAGGAGAAGACGGGCATGAAGATCTCGGAGCGCACGATTTACGCGCTGGAGGACGCCTCGCGCGCGCCTTCCGCCGATATCTTCCTCGCGCTGCAGCAGGTGCTGCCCGAGCTGTGCGATCCGGAGTACATGCGTCCGGCCTTCCGCAAGGCCGATATCAAGGTCATGCTCGTCACGCTGCCCTAAGGAGGAGAGGTGGATCTTCCCGAGTTGAAGTACAACGAGGCGGGGCTCATCCCCTGCATTGTGCAGGATGCCGATACGGGCGAGGTGCTCATGATGGCGTGGATGAGCGCCGAGTCGCTGGCGCTCACGCTGGAGCTCGGCGAAACCGTGTTCTGGAGCCGTAGCCGGTGCGAGCTGTGGCACAAGGGCGCCACCAGCGGCAACACCCAGAAGCTGGTCGATCTACGCTACGACTGCGACGCCGATACCCTGCTCGCGCTGGTGCATCCGGCCGGTCCCGCCTGCCACACGGGAGAGCGCACCTGCTTTTATCGCTCAATGCTGGGGGAATAGCCGGACAGGTCCTAGGCCGCGTGGTGCAGGACGCGGCGCTGGGCGCGCACGAGGCGCACGTAGGCGCGGCGCATCCGGCGTCGCTGGGCGGCCGGCATCTTCACGCGCGCCTCGCCGAGCAGCGCGCCGCCGATGATGCAGCAGGCGCCGGCGAGCTGCACCGGCGTCATTACCTCGCCGAGCACGAGCGCCCCCAGCACCACGGCCGTGAGCGGCTCGGCGTAGGCGCACACCGACACGGTCTGCATGGGCAGCTGGTCGATGGCCCGGTAGTAGAGGAAGTAGGCCAGGGCAGTGAACACGGCGCCCAGGGCAATGACGGTGGGCCACGAGCTCAAGGGAATACGGCCGATGAAGGCGAAGCCCTCGCCAGCCGCGGCCACGGCAAGGGCCACCGCCACCGCCGTGGCAAGTTGGATGGTGGTGCAGGGGATGCCGGTGATGTCGCGGGCGAGCTTGTTGAAGATGACCATGCCAGCGGTGCCGGCGGCCGCGGCGAGTCCCATGAGGATGCCGGGAACCGACAGCGTGCCCTCCAGGGCGGACGCATTCAGCAAAAGCAGACCGCCGACCACGATGGCGAACCCGACCACCACGGGAAGCCGCAGGTGCTCTTTGAACAGAAGAGGGGACAGCGCCATGGTGATGACCGGGGCCGTGGCGGCCAGAACGGCGCCGAGGCCCACGCCAAGCAGGCGGTAGGCAGCGAAAATGGTCATCATGGCAAGGCCCAGGCAGGCGCCGGAGAGGGCCACGAACAGGTACTGGCGACGGCCGATGTGCCGGGGCAGTTGCTGGCGGGTGACGACGAAGATGAGGCCCATGAACAGCGCGCCTATTATGAGGCGCATGAGGCAGACCTCGAAGGCCGACAGCGGCAGCGTGCTGGCGACGATGCCCGACGATCCGAACATCATGACGGCTGCGATGAAGTACAGAAGGTACTTCATCGATGCGATCTTCGTGCGCATGGCAAGCCTCTCCTTCTCGGTGCAGGGCGCGCGCCCCGCAGACTCAGCGCGCCGCCTTCTTCCTTTTGATGCAGCTGCATTATGGCGCTTGACAAATCCCCTGAAAAGCGAAACTATTTCATAGTTCACATGAGAAATTCTCATAACATGAGGCAATGAGGCACGAAGCAACGAGGAGAGGGGAGCCGTGGACGCCAACATCCAGAAGTACCAGGCCTTCGTGGAGGTGGCCGATGCCGGCAGCTTCACCAAGGCGGCCGAGACGCTGGCCTATTCCCAGTCGGGCATAAGCCACATGGTCTCCGATTTGGAGCGCGACTGGGGCGTGGCGCTGTTCGAGCGGAGCCGCCGGGGGGTGGTGCTGACCGGCGATGGCGCACGGCTTCTGCCCGAGGCCCGCGCCCTCTGCGAGAGCTTCCGCGCCTTGGAAGCCACTGTGGACGAGGTGCGGGGACTTGAGACCGGCCTCATCCGCATCGGTGTGTTCCCGAGCGTGGCCGCCCATTGGATTCCGCGCATCATCAAGCGCTTCAGCGCCGATTACCCGGGCATCGACTACAAGCTGCGCGTAGGAGACTACACCGAGATCGAGGAGTGGATCGCCGACGGCACCGTGGACTGCGGCTTCGTGCTGCTCCCGCTGCGCACGGACGCGCGGCTCATCGCGCGCGCCTTGGAGGAGGACGAGTTTCTGGCCGTGCTTCCGCGCGACCACGAGCTGGCGGGCGCGGGGGTGTTTCCCGTGGAGCGTCTTGCGGAATTTCCGCTGCTCTCGCCGGCATCGGAGTCCGACGACGAGCTTCTGGAGTTCCTCATCCGATGGGGCGTGCGCCCTACCACGCGTCTCACCTCGTGGGACGATCGGGCCATTCTCTCCATGGTGGAGTACGGCATGGGCGTGAGCGTGCTGTCGCGCCTTATGCTGCGGGGCCTGTCCCAAAACGTGGTCACGCTGCCCTTGTCCGATCCGGTCTTCCGCACCATCGGCGTGGCCTATCGCAGCGCCGGCCACCTTCCCCTGGCCACCCGCCGCTTCCTCGATTACTTGGAGTTTCGCAAAGAAGAGGAGTGAGCGGGGGCGGCTTGAGCGAGCTGGAATGCCGTCGGAACGCCGATGGGCTCTCCTCCGAGTTGAGTCGCGGGCAGTCTGTGCTTTTTCTTGTGCGGTGCGGTCGGTTGCGCTACTATGGTTCCAGCTCTGAATCTTGGGCGCAATGGCGCCCCACTTCCTTCCCATAGTCCCGTATCGCCCATTTTCAACGTTCTCACGGTTCGGGTTCGCAGTGCGCTTTACCGCGGTCGATTCGAGCGCCATTCCCATTCCTTTGCCTGTAAACCTCAAGAAGGAGGATGAACGTGAAGTTCTTTCTGGACACGGCCGACCTCGCCGAAATCGAAGAGGCGGCCAGCTGGGGCGCGTTGGCCGGCGTGACCACCAACCCGACGCTGTACTCGCGCATCGGCGGGAAGCTCGACGATTTCCACGCGCACATCAAGCGCATCTGCGACATCGTGGGGCCGGATTGCCCGGTGTCCGCCGAGTCGGTGGCCATGACCCGCGACGAGATCGTCCGCGACGGACGGGAGCTCGCCGCCATTGCCCCCAACGTCGTCGTGAAGATCCCCACCATGGTGGAGGGCCTGGCCGCCACGCGCGCTTTGGCCGACGAGGGCATTCCGGTGAACATGACGCTGTGCTTCACCGTGCCCCAGGCCATTTTGGCCGCCCGCGCCGGCGCCCGCTACATCTCGCCGTTCGTGGGCCGCTTCGACGACATCTCCGAGGACGGCCTGGCGCAGCTGGACGACGTCGTGCGCGCCATCGGCAACTACGACTTCTCCGAGGACACCGTAAACGGCGAGCAGATCGAGATCATCGCCGCCTCCATCCGCAGCGCCAACCATGTGACCCAGGCCGCTCTCATGGGGGCCGACATCGCCACGGTTCCCTTCGGCATTCTGAAGAAATGCGTGCAGCATCCGCTGACCGACCGCGGCCTTGAGTCGTTCCTCAAGGACTGGGAGAAAGTGCAGAACGCATGAGCGATACCCAAGAGACGATGACGACGGAAGCGGCCGCCCCGGAGGCGACCCCCGAGAAGCCGAAGCGCGGCCGTTCGCGCAAGAAGGCGGAAGAGGCCCCGGCACCGGCATCGGCTGCCGAAGGTGCCGAGGCGCCCGCCGCTCCGGCCAAGAAGACGACGCGCCGCCGTGCTGCGGCCAAGCCCGCCGAAGAGGCCGCATCTCCCGCAGCCACCGAGGCGCCGACGGCCGAGGAGGCGCCGAAGCCGCGCCGCACCCGCGCTCGCAAGACGCCCGAGCCGGCGGCGGAGGAGGGGACGGCTGCCGCGACCGACGCAGCACCTGCGACTTCCGAGACTTCCGAAGAGGCTCCCAAGCCGCGTCGCGCGCGCACTCGTAAGGCGGCATCCGAGCCTGCGGCCGACGCGGAGGAGAAGGCCCCGCAGGCCAAGGAGCCCGAGGGCGCCGAGGCGTCCGCAGCGGGCGCCGGCAAGTCCGAGGCGCCCGCGCCCGCCGATGCCCCCGAGTCCAAGGAGGCCCCTCGCCGCGAGCGCACCACCACGACGGTGATCCGCCGCCGCGACCGCGAGGAGCGCCGCCAGAACCAAAGCGGCCAGGGCCAAGGCAAGAACGGCCAGAACAAGCAGAACGCCCAGAACAGCCAGGGCGGCAAGAAGAACAAGAAGAACCGCCACGAGAATCGCAACCGGGAGCCTCAGCCCTCCGTCTCCAGGGAGGAGCTGACAGAGCTCAAGGTGGCCGACCTGCGCGCCCGCGCCGCCGAGGCGGGGGTGGACGCCGCCGGGCTCAAGAAGGCCGAGCTGGTGGACGCCATCTACGAGGCCGTCTGCAAGGCCGAGGGCTTCACCGAGGTCACCGGCGTGCTGGACATCATGGGCGACGGCTACGGCTTCCTGCGCACCTCCGGCTACCTGCCCGGCGAGAACGACATCTACGTGGGGCTCGCCACCATCCGCAAGAACGGCCTGCGCAAGGGCGACATGGTCACGGGTACGACGCGCCCGGCGCGCCCCAACGACAAGTTCGCGGCCCTGCAGAAGGTGTCGGCCGTCAACGGCATGGCCCCCGAGATCATGGCCTTACGGCCGAAGTTCGCCGACCTCACGCCGGTGTTCCCCGACGAGCGCCTGCTCATGGAGCACGGGAAGAACACCACCACGGCCCGCGTCATCGATCTGACGGCTCCCATCGGCAAGGGCCAGCGCGGCCTCATCGTGTCGCCGCCCAAGGCCGGCAAGACCACCGTGCTCAAGGACATCGCCGCCGCCATCACGGCGAACAACCCGGACGTGCACCTCATGTACCTGGGCATCGACGAGCGTCCCGAAGAGGCGACCGACATGGAGCGCTCCATCCGTGGGGAGGTGGTCTCCTCCACCTTCGACATGCCCTCCGAGAACCACATCCAGGTGGCCGAGCTCGTCATCGAGCGCGCCAAGCGCCTGGTCGAGCAGGGGAAGGATGTCGTCATCCTGCTGGACTCCATCACGCGCTTGGCCCGCGCCTACAACCTGGCGCAGCCCGCGAGCGGCCGCATCCTCTCCGGCGGCGTCGATTCCACGGCCCTCTATCCGCCCAAGCGCTTCCTCGGCGCCGCCCGCAACATCGAGAACGGCGGCTCGCTCACCATCCTCGCTTCGGCCCTCATCGAGACCGGGTCGAAGATGGACGAGGTGATCTTCGAGGAGTTCAAGGGCACCGGCAACATGGAGCTGAAGCTCGACCGCTACCTGGCCGATCGCCGCATCTTCCCGGCCATCGACCCCATCTCCTCGGGCACGCGCAAGGAGGAGCTGCTCATGGATCCGCAGGAGGCCCCGCTCATCTGGGGCGTGCGCCGCATTCTGGCCAACACGAACTCCACCGAGCGCGCCATGGACATGCTCATCAAGTCGCTGAAGCAGACCAACTCCAACCAGGAGTTCCTGCTGCGCATGGCGAAGAAGATGCAGGCTCAGCAGGGTCGTGCGGACGATGGCATGGAACTGTAGGCCCGGCGAATCCGGCCCGACGAAAGAAGCATTATGAGCGATCAGAACCAATGGCAGAACGCCGCCTGGGGCGCACCGCAGGAGGGCGCCCCGTCCTCGGGCGGTGCGTCGGCGGGGCAAGGGCAGGCTGCCCCAGCGCAGCCGGCCGCTTCCCAGCCCGCGGCCCCGGGAGCTGCCCCTCGGGCGACCTCGCAGCCGCAAGCGAATCCCTACGGCTACGGAGCCCCCCAGCCGCGCCCGTCCTATGCGGGCCAGCCGCAAGGTGCCTATGCGGCCCAGGCCCAGGCCCAGCCGGCTGCCGCCTATGCGGTGCCGGCCCAATCCGCTCCGGCCCAGCAGCCCAAACGCCGCGGCTGGATCGTCGGTCTGGCCGCCGTGCTGACGGTGCTCATCTTGGGGGTGGCCACCATCGGGTCGTGCACCTCGGTGTTCACCAGTTCCATGGGGGCCTTCTCCTACGAGTCGCCCTCCTGGGCCGACACGGTTACCGGAGACACCGTGGGCATCATCAACATCAGCGGCACCATCCAGTACGACGGCACCACCTCAAGCCCCGAGGGGCTTAAAAGCCAGTTGGACGCCGCCGAGCAGAACCCGCACATCAAGGCGGTCGTGCTGCGCGTGAACTCCGGCGGCGGCGTGGCCACGGCCGGCGAGGAGATGAGCACCTACATCCGCGACTTCTCCAAGCCCGTGGTGGTCTCGAGCGCCTCCATCAACGCGAGTGCCGCCTACATGATCTCGTCCCAGGCCGACTACATCTTCACTGACAAGACGACCTCCATCGGCTCCATCGGCGTCATCATGTCTGTGACCGACCTGTCGGGGCTCTACGAGAAGCTGGGCATCTCCGTCGAGAACATCACCTCGGCCGATGCCAAGGACTCCGGCGCCGGCAACCGCCCGCTCACCGAGGAGGAGCGCGCCTGGTACCAGGATCAGGTCGATCAGATCAACGAGGTGTTCATCAACTTCGTCGCCGAGGGCCGCGACATGCCGGTGGAAGACGTGCGCGCGCTGGCCACGGGCCTTACGTTCACCGGCATGGACGCCGTGGAAAACGGGCTGGCCGACGAGCTGGGAACGCTTGAGGCCGCCGTGGCCAAGGCCTGCGAGCTGGCCGGTATAGCCGATGCTGATACCGTGTATCTGCAGTCGTCCACGAGCGATTTGTCGCGCCTTCTGGATATCATGGGCACCGAAGATTCGCTGGACGTTTCCGGGACACTGAAGGAGTTGGAGAACCGTGTCGGACTTGAATAGCAGAGAGCGGGTCGAGTGGCCCGCCCGCGCCGTGGTGACGGCGGGCATGCCCTACGGGAACAAGCCCTTGCACTTCGGCCACATCGGCGGCGTGTTCGTGCCCGCCGACGCCTTCGCGCGCTTTCTGCGCGACCGCATCGGCACCGAGAACGTCCGTTTCGTCTCCGGTACCGACTGCTTCGGCAGCCCCATCAACGAGGGCTACCGCAAGCTTAAGGAGGCCGGCGAGTTCGAGGGCTCCATCGCCGACTACGTGCTCGCCAACCACGAGCGCCAGAAGGCGACCCTTGAGGCCTTCCAGGTGAGTCTGGACATCTACGAGGGCAGCGGCATCGGGCACGCGGGCGACGTGCACCAGATGATCTCCGATCAGTTCATCGAGCGCCTGCACGAGAGCGGCCACTTGAAGCTGGACTCCACCCTGCAGTTCTACGACGCCGAGGCCGGCACCTTCCTGAACGGTCGCCAGGTGCAGGGCCACTGCCCCGTGCAGGGCTGCAAGTCGGAGCACGCCTATGCCGACGAGTGCGATCTGGGGCATCAGTACGCGCCGGTGGACCTCATCGCCCCGGTGTCCACGCTCACGGGCACCGTCCCCGAGATGCGACCTGTAGAGAACTGGTATTTCGACCTGCCCGGGTTCGAGGACTTCCTGAAGGGCTACGTGCGCGAGCTTGAGGCCGACGACGAGGTGCGCCCGGTGGTGACCAAGGCCATCGCCGAGTTTCTGGCCCCGCCCGTGATCTTCGTGAAGAACGAGCACTTGGAAGAGTACGAGGCCATGGCCGCCGAGCTGCCGCCCCACGAGTTCCGTCCCGCCGAGGGCAACAAGCAATCCTTCGAGATAGAGTTCGCCTCCATCGGCGAGCGCGACGCCGCCCGCGACGCGCTGGCTGCGGCCGGCCTGCGCTTCCGCACCTCGAAGACGCTCGTGCCCTTCCGCATCACCGGCAACATCGAGTGGGGCGTGCGCGCTCCCGTCATCGACGGCGTGGAGGGGCTCACGGTGTGGTGCTGGCCCGAATCGCTGTGGGCGCCCGTCTCGTTCACCATCACGATCAACGACGAGCAGGGGATGCCGCGCACGAGCTGGCGCGACTTCTGGTGCTCCGACGACGCGCGGGTCTACCAGTTCATTGGCCAGGACAACCTGTACTTCTACGGTGTGGCCCAGCCGGCGCTGTGGGAGGCTTTGCGCCCCGGCGGTCTGTTCGCCGAGGGTCCCGACTCCCAGATGCGCCAGACCACGCTTGTGGCGAACCACCACATGCTGTTTGGCAAGAAGAAGGCCTCCTCGTCGGGCGCGGTGAAGCCGCCCACGGGCGAGGAGCTGCTGGAGCACTACACGCCCGAGCAGCTGCGCGCCCACTTCCTGGCGCTCGGGCTCGACCAGAAATCCGTCGGCTTTTCTCCCAAGCCCTTCGACCCGGACCCGGCCAAGCGCGAGGACCCGCGCTACGCCGATCCGGTGCTCAAGGAGGGGGCGCTGCTCACCAACGTGTTCAACCGCCTCGCCCGCAGCTGCTTCTACGAGGCGCAGAAGAATTTCGACGGCTGCATGCCCCTGGGCGCCGTGACGCCCGAGGTGCGCCGTCGCGCCTTCGAGGCGCTGCTCGACTACGAGGAGCGCATGCACAAGGTGGAGCTGCACCGCGTGATATCGGTGTGCGACGAGTTCATCCGCTGGTCGAACAAGTGGTGGGCCGACGGCATCAAGGCCGCCGAGGCGTCCGAGGATGCGGATGCGCGGCGCCAGGTACTGGTGGACTCGTTCTACCTGCTGCGCATGGCGACGCTGCTCATGCATCCCATTGTGCCGGTCGGCTGCGAGAAGATCTGCGACTACCTGAGCTTCGATTTCGGCGACTTCTTCAGCTGGAACTACGACTTCGATTCCAACGACGAGCTGTGCCCGGCCATTGAGATCGATGCCGGCGCCCATCGCATCCACGAGCTCCCTCCGCGCTTCGATTTCTTCCGCAAGCACGAGAGCCAGTACAAGTAAGGCTATCTTGCCAGAGCAATGATCCTCGAGAGCCCGCTTTTGCGCGGGCTCTTTTTCATCTGGCGCACTGGCCGCGCGAACGGGAGCGCGCAAGCGAGAACGTGAAGGCCGGGCATGGGCGGATCGGGTGAGGATGCGGGAGCGCGAGCAGATCGGGTGAGCAAACCAGGGCTCCGTTCAAGCCAGAGCTTCGGTTTGCGGCAAGCTCCCGTTTGCTTTGGTTTCGGGATTGTTGTGCGGTTGGGACGGTCGAGGATGCCGTGCCACGATTCCCGGCGATCAAAAAAGCACATTTTCCAAGTATCTTTGTTGCGCGATTGAGCTAGTCAAGATAGAGGTATGGAATAATACCAGTTCAACAAGGTGATTGAACAAGGCAATATATGATGCGCATTTGGCAGATTTGGAAAATGTGATATTTTGGTCAGCAGAAGTTGGAAAATGTGTTTTTCTGAAAGGCGAAATTGATGACCGCGCTGAAAGTGACCAAATTGGCACATTTTCCAAATTCGGCTCCGCGATGAGCTCCCGGTACTGCGGGTCCAATGTGTCGAATCGGGGGTCGTGGCCGTTGTTGCGTGTCGGATGTTGCTGGCAGGGATGTTGTTGGCAGGGATGTTGCTGGCAGGGATGTTGCTGACAGGGATGTTGCTGACAGGGATGTTGCTGACAGGAGATTATGGCCCATTGTTGCGTGTCGGGCGCTGCCGACGGGAAGTCGTGGCCCGGTGCTGCCGACGGGAGATCGTGGCCCGGTGCTGCCGACGGGAAGTCGTGCCCCGGTGCTACATGCCGGTTGTTGCGGGCTAAGAAGCGCGGCTGGGCTTCGTTGCGAAAGGGGAGAGGAATGGCTACGATTGTCGAGGGTCTTACGGCGGCGCAATGCTGGACATGCGATCGCTTTTATGGTTTGTTCTTCGGGGAAACTGTTAGCTTGGAGATGGGAAATCGGATTCCCAAACTGCGTCCTCCGCTGGGGAATCCCGACACTGAAGAGCGTGCATGGTGGCTGGCGAGCGATCGGCTAGGGGTTGTATACGAGGAAGCTCTGGCGTACGCAGAAGCTGCGGAATCCGGTATGGCGTTCAAGCCGTCGAAAGCCGTGATCGAGAGAGTGCTCGAACAGGGTGCCGGAATGGTGGACGCGCCAATCCGTGTGATGGTGCCCAACAAGGCGTCGCGTCTGTCGGCGGCTGATTTGACGTGCTGCCTGAGCAGCACCGCGCCTGCGGAGGGCTCCTTCGTTCGCGGCCCTGGGGAAGGGCTGCTGATAGCCGGCCCCGAACTGGCGGTGCTCCAACTGGCCCTCAAGCTTCCGATGCCGAAGCTCGCCGAGCTGATTTGCGAGCTGTACTCCACCTATTACTACGATCTCGCCGAAGTGCCTCAGCTGAGTCGCAACGAGGACGGATTGCTCAGTCGGGTAGAAGTGCAGGAATGCGCGCGCAGCAACCGACCAGTTCCGGTCTCGTGTCTTCGCGCCATGGAGTGGTTTAGCGCGCAATCGGCTAGCTCGAAAGCGGGCCGAGCCATGGCCCGTGCGGTGCGCTACGCTGTCGACGGCTCCGCCTCTCCCATGGAGACCGCGTTGGCGCTCATGCTGTGCCTTCCGAAGACAGCCGGTGGTTACGGGCTTCCCAAGCCGCAGATGAATCGCGTGCTGCCTCTCGATGCGGAGACGGGGCGGGTGCGCGTGGCCGATCTATTTTGGCCCGAAGCTAAGATAGCGGTGGAATACGACAGTGATGCCTTTCATGCGGAAAAGGAGAAGTTGCGCCGCGACGCGCTCAGGCGCAATCAGCTGGAATCCCAGTCGGTGACGGTGCTCACGGCGACGGCGGAGCATTTGTCATCGCTTGCGGCGCTGGATGAGCTGGCGGGGCAGATCGCCCGCGCCTTGGGGCGCAGCCTGCATCGCGGGCGCCTCGCGGCTGCGGGAGAGCGGGCGGCACTGCTCGCATCCTTGAAGCAGCGCAGCATAGAGGGACTTCGCTGATCGGCTGAGGATTTTCTTGCTGCGCGCGGGGACACCCGGCGACTGGGTTGAATTGCGCGTACTTTCTTTGCGCAATCCCTTGCATTGGCGGGGGATTGTGCTATTTTAGACAGGCTGTCTTCGCAGGCGTGCGATGGGCAGCGGCAACTATCACACATGCTCGGGCGACCGAACTTCGCGAGTGGCCACCGGAAAAGGCTGCGAAGGGGCGGGATGACCTCGGGCAGAGGACTAACGAATGGAGTGATCATGACGAAAGTCAGCATTACCACGCTGCTCGATGCCGGTGCGCACTTCGGGCATCAGACCCGCCGCTGGAACCCGAAGATGAAGCCGTACATCTTCGGCAATCGCGGCGATATCTACATCATCGACCTCAAGCAGACCCTCTACGGGCTCGATGCCGCCTACACCTTCGTGAGCAACCTCACCCGCAAGGGCGGCACCGTGCTGTTCGTGGGTACCAAGAAGCAGGCCCAGGAGGCCGTCTCCGAGGCCGCCAACCGCTGCGGCATGCCCTATGTGAACGCCCGCTGGCTCGGCGGTATGCTCACCAACTTCGCCACCATCCGCACCCGCGTGAAGCGCATGGAGGAGCTGGAGGCCATGGATGCCGACGGTCGCATGGCGCTGCTTCCCAAGAAGGAGCAGATCCTGCTGCACAAGGAGCTCGCGAAGCTGCAGACCAACCTCAACGGCATCCGCAACATGAAGAAGGTGCCCGACGCCATCTTCGTGATCGACACCAACCGCGAGGGCATCGCCCTGCACGAGGCTCATCGTCTGAACATCCCCGTGGTGGGCACGCTCGACACCAACTGCGATCCGGACGACGTCGATTACGGCATTCCGGCCAACGACGACGCCATCCGCTCCGTGCGCCTGCTCGCCGACTTCATGGCCGACGCCGTCATCGCCGGCACCGGTGCCGATGTGACCGCCGCCGAGATGGCCGGCGAGGCCGCTGCCGCCGACGCCGTGGCCGAGGTGGCCGTCGAGGCCGCCGCCGACGTGGCTGAGGGCGCTGGCGCCGAGGTCGTTGCCGACGTGGTCGCTGACGCCGAGTAACCGACTCAGTAAGATACTCATTCCCCAAAGGAGGAATTCATGGCTAACATCACCGCTTCCATGGTGAAGGAGCTCCGCGAGATGACCGGCGCGGGCATGATGGAGTGCAAGAAGGCCCTGGCCGAGGCCGAGGGCGATATGGAGAAGGCCGTCGACGTGCTGCGCACCCGCGGTCTCGCCGCCGTGGCCAAGAAGGCCGGGCGCGCCACCAACGAGGGCACCGTCATGGCCATCGTGAACGATGCGTGCACCACCGGCGCCGTGGTCGAGCTGAACTGCGAGACCGACTTCGTGGGCATGAACGAGAAGTTCAAGGCCTACGCCGAGAAGATCGCCAAGGCGGCCCTCGCCGCCAAGCCGGCCGACGTGGAGGCGCTCAAGGCCGCCGTCATCGATGGCGAGACTGTCGAGGACGTGGTCACCGACTGCATCCATGTGATGGGCGAGAACACGCAGCTGGCCCGCGTGGCCGTGGTGGACGCCCAGGCCGTGTCCGCCTACATCCACGGCGGCGGCAAGATCGGCGTTCTGGTGACCTTCAACGTTGAGGGCATCGATCCGGCCTCCGACGCCTTCCAGAAGTGCGGCCGCGACATCGCCATGCAGGTGGCCGCTCTGAACCCCGTGTCCGCCACCCGCGAGGACGTGCCCGCCGACGTGGCCGCCCACGAGATGGAGATCTACAAGGCCCAGGCCGCCGAGTCCGGCAAGCCCGAGGCCATCCAGGAGAAGATCGCGCTCGGCCGCATGGACAAGTTCTACAAGGAGAACTGCCTCGCCGAGCAGGACTTCGTGAAGAATCCCGACCTCACGGTGGCCCAGTACGCCGATGAGTGCGCCAAGGAGATGGGCGGGAAGATCGCCATCACCGGTTTCGTGCGCTTCGCTCTGGGCGAGTAGCCGCAACTGGATGGATTTATTTCCAAAAGGAGGAAAGCCCGCGCGGGTGCGCGGGCTTTTTTCTATAATAGGGGCACTTGTGAATATTTGCATGACGCGGGGCGCTCGGGCGTTCCGGCAAAAGGACTAGAAATGAACCAGGAAGTCATCATCGTTCGGGGAAACCATACCCTCAAAGGCGACGTGCGCGTCTCCGGCGCCAAGAACTCGGCCTTGAAGCTCATGGCCGCGTCCATTCTGGGGCAGGGGGAGACGATCCTGCACAACGTGCCGCTCATTTCCGATATCGAACTTATGAGCGAGGTGCTCGCGCGTCTGGGCGCCACCGTGGTGCGCGAGGGGCATACCCTGCGCATAAACACTGCCGACGTCGACAGCTGCGAGACGCCCTACGAGCTCGTCTCGAAGATGCGCGCCTCCATCTCGGTGCTGGGGCCGCTCATCGGGCGTTTCGGCGAGGCGCGGGTGGCCATGCCCGGCGGCTGCCAGATCGGCGCCCGCAAGATCGACATGCACCTGGTGGGCTTGGAGGCCCTGGGCGTTGCGTTCGACGTGGATCACGGCGTTCTGGCCGCCACGACGCCGAACGGCCTGCGCGGCACCCACGTGTACCTCGAGTTCCCCTCGGTGGGCGCCACGGAGAACATGCTCATGGCCGCCGTGACCGCCGAGGGCCACACGGCCATCGAGAACGCCGCCTGCGAGCCCGAGATCGAGGATCTGGCGAACATGCTCAACGCCATGGGCGCGCGCGTGGCCGGCGCCGGCACCTCGCTCATCGAGATCGAGGGCGTGCCGCTCTCGACGCTCCACCCCTGCGAGCATACGACGGTGGGGGACCGCATCGAGGCGGGCACCTTCCTCGCCGGCGGCGCGCTTACCGGAGGCCCCCTCACCGTGCACGGCATCGACCCCGCTTTTTTGCGCATGGCCATCATGAAGCTTCGGGCCATGGGCTGCGATGTGGAAACCGGCGACGACTGGATCACCGTGCGCCGCGAGGAGCCCCTGTCCTCCGTGGACATCCAGACGCTGCCGCACCCCGGGTTCCCCACCGATCTCCAGGCTCAGTTCATGCTGCTGGCGGCCCTGGCCGATGACGTGTCGGTCATCACGGAGAACGTCTTCGAGAACCGCTTCATGTTCGCCGCCGAGCTCATGCGCATGGGGGCCGACGTGACGTTGGACGACCACCACGCCATCGTGCGCGGCGTCGATCATTTGGAGGGGGCGCCCGTGTCCTCCACCGATCTGCGGGCGGGCGCGGCCCTCGTGCTCGCGGGTATCGTGGCCGACGGCGAGACGAGTGTGCATCACCTCGAGCACATCGACCGCGGCTATGAGGACTACGTGGGCAAGCTGGCCTCCCTCGGCGCCGACATCCGTCGCGTGTCCGCGGATTCTCTCCGCTAGGGGCGTCCATGGCACTGCATGGCAAAAAGGCCCCTTCGGCCTCCCAGACCCGTCGCGTCTCCCGACGCGTGAACGATTCCATGATTGGCTCCCATGTGGAGCGCGGCTCCTCCGCTCGGGGGCGGCACGCTGCCGGCGCCGACCGTCCGGCCCGCGTCGACTTCTCCGACGGACGCCGCAGCCGCCGAGCCGACCGCGGCATGGTGGACCAGGTGGACGTGGGCGCCACGAGCGGCGAGAGCGACTCCGATTACGCTCGGCGCCGCGCCCGGCGCAGCTACGCCGAGGAGATTCAGGCCAAGGGGCGCCGCCGCAAGATGATCTTCTTCGGGGCGGTTGCCCTGCTCGTAGTCGTGGTGGCCGTTGTGGCGGGCACGGCGGCGTTCTTCGCCTGGTCCGATTCTCAGCTGTCCTTGGGCGACTCGAACGCCAAAGAGGCGCTGGCGGCTCCCGAGGAGGGCGCGCCCTATTACGCGCTGCTCGCCGCCGATCTCGCCAAGAACACGGCGGCTCCCTCCGCGTCTGACGAGGCCTACCTCGCCGTGCGCATCGACGAGAGCGCCCGCACGCTTACGTTCATCTCGCTGCCGCCCTCGGTGTCCGTGGAGCTTTCCGACGGCGAGCGCCACGCCCTGCGCGACGCCGCGTCGGTGGGCGGCGACGCTGAGCTTCTCCGGGCCGCCGGGTCGCTGCTCGGGGTTCAGTTCGCCCACTTCGCGTCCACCGATGCCGAGGGTCTCGCCTCCCTGGTCGATCTGGTGGGGGGCGTGCCCGTGGAGCTGTCCGAGGAGGTGGACGACCCTCGGGCCGGTATCCATGTGCTGGCCGCCGGAGCCCAGACGCTCGACGGCGCCCAGGCGCTCACGCTTCTGAGGGCGGCCAACTACAGCGATGCAATGGGAACGCAGGCGAAGATGCGGGCCCTGTTCACGGTGAACCTGGCCGAGCGCGCCACCTCGGGCGAGGGCCTTTCCTTCCCGAGCGTGATAGCCGACGGCGCGCCCTTCGTCTCCACGGACTGGACGAGCGGCCAGCTCATTTCCTTGGGCGATGCTCTCAGCCCCCTCACGGAAGCGACGGTGTATGCTGCCGTGGTTCCCGGGCGCCTTACGACTTCCGACGAGGGCGAGGAAACCTACGAGGTGTCCGACGAGGATCTCGCCGCGATGATGGAGGCGGTGAATGCGGGCAACTCGCCGGAGAGCTTCGAGGGCAACCTTGCCAATGTCGATCGCAGCCTCGTCACCGTGGAGGTGCGCAACGGCAGCGGCATTCAGGGAGCGGCGGCCCGCTGCGGCGAGCTTCTGACCTCGGCGGGCTACGACGTGAAATCCGTCGGCAACGTGGACGACGGCACGGTGTACCCCGAGACGCTCGTCATCTACAAGGACGAGGCCTTCGAAATCGCCGCCAAGGCCATCGTGAGCGACCTGTCCGCGGGGCGGGTGGTGAACGGCGGCGACTTCTACACCTTCGACACCAACGTTTTGGTGATCATCGGCACCGACTGGATCGGCTAGGCGCCCTCTGTGTTATGATGCTGGCCGATATAAGAAAACCTCTCACGATAGGAGTGACTCATGGTTGAGAAGTCCGATGTGGCCGCGGTGCTGGAGCTGATCCGCCCGAGCCTGCAGGCCGACGGCGGCGACGTGCAGCTGGTGGACGTGTCCGACGATGGCGTCGTCACGGTGGAGCTGCAGGGCGCCTGCAAGGGCTGCCCCATGTCCCAGATGACGCTCGCCAATGGCGTTGAGCGCATCCTGAAGGAGCGCGTGCCCGGCGTTACCTCCGTGGTGCCGGCGATGTAGGCGGCAACAGATCTGGAAGATGAGCGGGCTCTGGCGGGCCCGCTTTTTTGCGAGAGAGGCTGGTGTATGGAAGGGTGCTGGAGCCGTCGCGGGTGCGATGACGAGATGCAGGGGCGCTGTCCGCACAACGTGCCGGGGGAGCCGTGCCCGGCAGACTGCCATTACGCGGCGTGCCATCGACCGACCCATGTGGTGTGCGAGGACTTCGGGGTGCTTCTAAACCCGAATCGCGATTACGACGCGGCGGTCAAGCAGGTGTGCCGCTTCTGCGAGCATTTCCTTGTGAACGGGCCGGATATCGATCCGGAGACCCGCACGCGCGACAAGTTCAGCGGCCGCAACCGCTTCCTTCTTTAGGGTTCAGCCGAACCCAGAACTCGATTTTGTGACCATTTTCTCTCGACTTTTTGCAAAGAACGAGAAGGCGGTTGGGTGAGAGGGCTTGCTTTTGCGTGATTGTCGAGGGGCTCTGCTACAATGCGGTTCGGTAAAGGTTCAAGCGCGAGCGAAGGCGGTGAGAGCGGTGAAAGCGAAGGTGACCTGTCCGGCCTGCGGGGCCGATGACGTCGATGTGCGATCCTACGAGTCGCTCATGGCCCTGCGCTCCGACCTGGCGCTGTTCACGCTGACCTGCCCCCATTGCGCCGCCCGCATCTCGGCGCTTCTGACCATTCCGCCCGAGTTGCGGGAGGAAGTTGTATTTGCCGCTATCGAGCTGGGTGCTGGTATGGGCGCCCATGAGGGAACATCGTAATGCTGAACGACATTTATCAGGGGCTCGACCCCATCGCCTTCTCGCTGGGGCCTCTGGTGGTGCGCTGGTACGGCCTGGCCTACGTGCTCGGGTTCGTCTGCGCCGCCGCCATCATCTACTTCGTGGCGAAGCGCTGGAAGCTCGGCATGAGCGAGGACAACCTGCTCACGCTCATGGTCTGCGCCATCGTCGGCGTGGTGCTGGGTGCGCGCATCGGATACGTGCTGTTCTACGGCGACGGCTACTACCTGTCCCATCCGCTGGAGATACTCGCGTTCAACCAGGGGGGCATGAGCTTCCATGGCGGTCTCGTGGGGCTGCTTATCGGCGGCGCCGTAGCTGCCCGTATGACGCGCATCCCGTTTCTCACGTTGGCCGACTTGGGATCCATTGCGGCGCCGATTGGCCTGTTCTTCGGCCGCTGCGCCAACTTCGTGAACGGCGAGCTGTGGGGCGCGCCCACCGACGGGCCGCTCGGCGTGGTGTTCGGCGGCGCGGCCGGCATGATGCCGCGGCATCCCAGCCAGCTCTACGAGGCGGTGCTGGAGGGGCTCGTCATCTTCTGCGTCCTGTTCGCGCTCTCGCGCAAGTACCCGCCGAGGCCCCAGGGCACCTTCCTCGGCGCATTTCTGGTGCTCTACGGCATCTTCCGCTTCCTCATCGAGTTCGTGCGCGAGCCCGACGTGCAACTGGGATACCTGTGGGGCGGCTGGCTCACCATGGGCCAAGTGCTCTCGGCGCCACTCATCGTGGCCGGCATCGCGTTGCTCATCTATGCGGCGAGGACGCGGCATCCCCAGGCCGGACCGCAGGAGATTCAGCCGCCGTCTGTCCCTGGCGATGCGGCTTAGGCGCTCCGTCGGGTTTTCTTGTAACGACGTGGTGTCACCCGGCGTTGCGGAAATCGGGGTGGCACTCCTTCCAGTACAATATTTCAAGGCCGCGGACAGCGCGTCTGCGGCTCTTTGTAACGAGCAGCTACAAGAGATATGAGGTAGAACATGGACGTGAAATTCTACAAGTGCATGCATTGCGGCAACATTGCCGTTAAGGTCTTCGACGCGGGCGTGCCGCTGGTGTGCTGCGGCGAGAAGATGGTTGAGCTGGTCGCCGGCTCCCAGGACGCCGCCCTGGAGAAGCACGTGCCCGCCGTCGAGGTCGAGGGCAACAAGGTCGTCGTGAACGTCGGCTCGGTGGATCATCCCATGCTGGAGGAGCACTGGATCCAGTTCATCTGCCTGGTGACCGACAAGGGCTACCAGATTCACCCGCTGAATCCGGGCGAGGCGCCCCACGCCGAGTTCGTCATCGCCGAGGGCGAGACGCCGCTCAAGGTCTACGAGCACTGCAACCTCCACGGCCTGTGGGTGACCGAGATCTAAACACCCGCTCGCGGAGCGAAATGAGAAAGACCCGTGTTGCGCGGGTCTTTTTTCTTGCATTCGGCGAAAACGGTGCTAATATAGACAAGCTTGTCTCAGGGCTTGGTCGGAAACCAAGCCGCATTCGGCCCCTTGGTCGGAAACCAAGGAAGTTAGGAGAACCCAATGAAGCAAGGTATTCATCCGGAGTACGTGGACTGCGTCGTGAAGTGCAGCTGCGGCAACACCTTCACCACCCGCTCCACCAAGCCCGAGCTGAAGATCGACATCTGCAACGCCTGCCATCCGTTCTACACCGGCACCCAGAAGCTCATCGACACCGGTGGACGCGTCCAGCGCTTCGCCGACCGCTTCGGCGCCGCTAAGGACGTCGTGGCCGAGCGCGAGGCCGCCAAGAAGGCCGAGCGCGCCGCTCAGATCGCCGAGCGCGAGGCCGCCAAGAAGGCCGAGCGCGAGGCCAAGGCCGCCGCTAAGGCCGAGCGTGCCGCCGCCTATGCCGCCAAGGCCGCCGAGGAGGCCGCCCGCGCCGAGGCTCAGGCCGACGTTGACGCCATGGAAGACGCCGCTGCCGCCGGCACCGCCGAGGAGGCTCCCGGCGTGGAGCTGACCGACGCCGAGGTGACCGAGGCCGTGGAGGCCGCCGAGTAGCACGTCATCGCATTCGGTGAACGCAAGGCCCGCTCGCACTCCGGTGCGGCGGGCCTTTTCTTTTGCCGTCCTGTGAATTCCCGCAAAGGGGAGCGGGCGCGGTTTTATAATGCTAGGGAGTTGAACGCAACGCGACCGATGGGAGTAGATATGGTTGCGAATCCGGAGCAGGACTTCGTCCTGAAAACGGTTGAGAGCAGAGATGTTCACTTCGTTCGCTTCTGGTTCACCGACGTCTTGGGCAACATGAAGTCCTTCGCGGTGGTGCCCGGCGAGCTGGAGAGCGCCTTCGAGGAGGGCATGGGCTTCGACGCCAGCTGCATCGAGGGCTTCTCGGCGGCGCAGGAGTCGGACATGCTGGCCTTTCCCGACCCTTCCACCTTCGAGATCTTGCCCTGGCGTCCCCAGGCCAACGCCGTGGCCCGCATGATCTGCGACATCCGCACGCCGGAGGGGGAGCCCTACGCGGGAGATTCGCGCCATGTGCTGGAGCGGGTGGTGCGCCGCGCCGCCGAGGACGGCTACTCGTTTATCGTAGGGCCCGAGCTGGAGTACTTCTACTTCAAGGACGCCGAGGGCACCGACGTGCTCGACCAGGGCAGCTACTTCGACCTGACGTCGCTCGATTCCGCCTCCGATCTGCGCCGCGACACGGTGCTCACTTTGGAGAAGATGGGCATTCCCGTGGAGTACTCCCACCACGAGAAGGGCCCCTCCCAGCACGAGATCGACTTGCGCTACGCCGACGCGCTCTCCATGGCCGACGCCGTTATGACCTACAAGCAGGTGGTGAAGGAAATCGCCATGAAGCACGGGGTGTACGCCTCGTTCATGCCCAAGCCCATGGCGGATGCTCCCGGCAACGGCATGCACGTGCACCAGAGTCTCATGGATCGCTCCGGCAACAACGTGTTCTTCGACCCGGACGATCCGTCCGGGTACAACCTGTCGGCCACGGCGAAGAGCTACACCGCCGGCCTTCTGAAGTACGCGCCGGAGTACACGCTGGTCACGAACCAGTACGTGAACTCCTACAAGCGCCTGCAGCCGGGAGGGGAGGCGCCCACCTGCATCAGCTGGGGCGCGCGAAACCGCTCGACCTTGGTGCGCATCCCGGGCTATCGCCCGAACAGCGAGTCGGCCTGCCGGGTGGAGCTGCGCAGCCCCGACCCGGCGGCGAACCCCTATCTTGCCTTCGCCGTCATGCTGGCCGCGGGGCTTGCGGGTATCGAAGAGGGGCTTGAGCTTATGCCCCCGGCCGACGAGGCCGCGCCCATCGGCTGCACCCGCTACGAGCATCGCGCCCGGGGCATCGAGACGCTGCCGGAATCCCTCGGCGAGGCCGTGGAGCGCTTCGCGGAGAGCAAGCTGATGCGCGAGACCTTGGGCGAGCACATCCACGATTACCTCGTGCGCACCAAGCGCGAGGAATGGGAGGCCTACCAGGGCATCGTGACCGCGTGGGAGCTCGAGCGCAATTTGGCGGTGTTGTAGCATGCAGCGCAAAACGGTAATCTTCATCGCCGACAGCCTCGACAACGCCCACAAGTTCCAGCAGGTACTCTCGAAGTTGGACGTGGACGTGGCTGCGGGCTCGTCGGTGCAGTTCAAGAAGCTACTCGCGGCGCACCCGAGCCACGATCTGGTCATCTACGAGGCTCGGGGCGACGCTCTGGGCACGGTGGCCTCGGTGGAGGCGGCGCTTGCCGAGGAAGGTGCCACTGCCATGCTCGTCATCGTGAACGAGGACCAGCTGGCCCAGTTCCGTCTGCCGGTGTCCTGCAAGGCCGACTTCGTCGTGCACGGGGCGAGCGCCGCCGAGTGCACCACCCGCATTCGACAGCTGCTGTGGCCCGGCAACGAGGGCAGCTCGGCCGACTACATCACCGTGGACAACATGACCGTGAACCTTGCCACCTACCAGGTGAAGGTCGGCGGCGAGCCGGTGGACCTCACCTATTTGGAATACGCCCTGCTCGCTTTCCTCGTCACTCACCCGGGCCGCACCTACTCTCGCGACGCGCTGCTGCGCCGCGTGTGGGGCTTCGACTACTACGGCGGCAGCCGCACCGTGGACGTCCACGTGCGCCGGGTGCGCGCCAAGCTCGGCCCGGAGCTCGCTCAGCGCCTGGAGACGGTGCGCGGCGTCGGCTATTTGTGGAACGCCTAAGACTCGAAAGGCTCGAAATGTCAAAAAAGATTGCCGTTATCGACGGAAACTCGCTCATGCATCGCGCCTACCATGCAGTGCAGACGCCCATGACCGCCAAGGACGGCACCCCCACCAACGCCGTCTTCGGCTTCCTCACCATGCTCTGCAAGTTCATCGAGATGGCCTCGCCGGACGCGGTGGTGTGCGCCTTCGACGCCGGCAAGCCGGTGCACCGCATCGAGGCCATGGCCCAGTACAAGGCGCAGCGGCCGCCCATGGACGAGGAGCTACACGTGCAGTTCCCCGTCATTCAGGAGCTGCTCGAGTCCATGGCCATCCCTGTGGTGAAGGTGCCCGGCTGGGAGGGCGATGACATTCTGGGTACCATTGCCGCCCGCGACGAGGCGCTGGGATACGAGACCCTGCTCGTCACCGGCGACAAGGACGCCTATCAGCTGGCGAGCGAGCTGACGCGCATTGTGACCACGAAGAAGGGCATCACGGACGTGACCATCAACGGACCGGCCGAGGTGGAGGAGCGCTACGGCGTGACGCCGGCCCAGTTCATCGACTACCTGGGGCTTATGGGCGACAGCTCCGACAACATCCCCGGCGTGCCCGGCATCGGGCCCAAGACCGCCACGAAGCTTCTGCAGACCTACGGGTCGATGGAGGGCATCTACGAGCACGTGGGGGAGCTCAAGGGCAAGCAGAAGGAGAACATTGAGAACAATCGCGAGACGGCGTTTCTGTCCCGGGAGATCGCGACCATCGTGACCGATCTGGACTTCCCCCTCGACTTGGAGGCGGTGAGCTTTCCCGCCTTCGACGCGGCGGACGTGGAGGAGGCGTTCGGCAAGTACCAGCTGGCGAGCCCCTTGGCCCGGGTGCTGGCCATGATCGATGCCGAGCCGCCCTCGCGCGAGGCGAAGTTGGAAGTGGCGCCGGTGCTCGAGGGGGACGCCGGCGCGGCCGAGGTCGCCCGGGCCGTGAAGGCGGGGGAGACCATCGGCGTCGCCTTCGTCGATCCGGAGCAGGTGTCGTTGTTCGACGAGGGGGCGACCGGCGCGTTCGCCACCGACGAGGCAACGGTCGTCGCGGTGGGAGACGACGCGCTGGCGCTGCTCGCCCAGGTGGTTCGGGAAGGCTCGTTCGTGGCCCTGGATGTGAAGGCGGAGCTGCATCGGGTGTACCCGGCCGACACCGCCGAGCCGGCTCTCGTGAGCGATGGGGAGGTGCTCTCTGCCGACGGCTTCGACCTGTCCGTGGCGGGCTACGTGCTGAACTCGTCGCTTTCCGCCTACACCTACGACTCGCTCATGGAGGCCCTGGCCGCCTCCACGCTGCCCGAGGCCGAAACCGACGCCGAGCGCGCGGCCATCCGCGCCACGGCGGCTCGTCTGCTGAAGGGGCTCTTGGAGGAGGCGCTGAAGAAGGACGGCAGCTGGGACGCCTACGCCGACATCGACTTGCCGCTCGTGGGGGTGCTCGCCGTCATGGAGCGCGTGGGCGCCGCCATCGACGCGGAGCGCCTGGAGGCGCTGGGGCGCGAGGCCCAGGCCGAGGTGGACGGTCTCACGGCCCAGATTTACGAGCTGGCCGGCGAGCCCTTCAACTTGAGTTCCCCCAAGCAGCTGGCCCACATCCTCTTCGAGGTGCTGGAACTGCCCCCGGTGAAGAAGAACCAGCGAGGGTACTCCACCGACGCCAAGGTGCTCACGGAGCTGTCGGCCATCCATCCGTTGCCCGACCTCATCCTGCGCTACCGCGAGTTCTCGAAGATCAAGAACACCTACATTGACGCCCTGCCCCGTATGCGGGCCGCCGACGGCCGCGTGCACACCCAGTTCAACGAGACGGTCACCACGACCGGGCGCCTGTCGTCATCCGACCCGAACCTGCAGAACATTCCCGTGCGCACCGAGTTCGGCCGCCAGATCCGCAGTTGCTTCGTGCCGCTGCGGGCGGGCGAGCTGTTCCTGTCGGCGGACTACTCGCAGATCGAGCTGCGCCTGCTCGCGCATCTGTCCGGCGACGAGCACTTGGTAGCGGCGTTCAACTCCGGGGCGGATTTCCACGCCTCCACGGCCTCTCGCGTCTTCGGTCTGCCGGTGGAGGCGGTGACACCGGAGCTGCGCAGCCGCGCCAAGGCGGTGAACTTCGGCATCGTCTACGGCCAGCAGGCCTTCGGGCTCTCCCAGACGCTGGACATCCCCGTGGCCGAGGCCCGCGAGATGATCGACCGCTACTTCGAGGCGTACCCCGGCGTGCGCACTTACTTGGACGAGACCGTCGCCGAGGCCCGCGAGCGCGGCTTCGCCGAGACCATGCTCGGCCGCAAGCGCCACATTCCCGAGCTGAAGAGCTCCAACGGCCAGCAGCGGGCCTTCGGCGAGCGCACGGCCATGAACCATCCCATGCAGGGGAGCGCCGCCGACATCATCAAGATGGCCATGAACGAGGTGCAGCGCCGTCTTCTGGCCGAGGACTTTGAGGCCCAGCTCATGATCCAGGTGCACGACGAGCTGGACTTCTCGGTGCCGGCTGGGGAAGTGGAGCGGTTGGCCGCCATGGTGAAAGAGGTCATGGAAGGCGTCGTCAGCCTGAAGGTGCCCCTCATCGCCGACGTCAGCTGGGGCCCCACCTGGGCCGAAGCGCACTAGCGAGTCGATCGAGTCAGCCGAGTAATCCATGCGCCGGGAGGTCGGGAGGAGGTATCCCCAGACCTCTGCGCGCCCCCTGGAGAACGCGGCCGTTAAGAAATAGCTTCCACTTCAGCAGCAGCGATGCGGGGATGGTACCGGCCTATGTGCGTTCCTTCCGCTATTTCTTTTGCCGCGTTCGCAGGGGGATAAAGCGCGCAGCGGGCTGGGGATACCTCCTCCCGACCTCCCAGTCAGAGGAGTCCCTTACACCGTCTTCCAGAAATCCTGGATGAGCTCCTGGCGGTTGGTATGCCCCGTCTTTTGCAGGATGTTGTGCACGTGCACCTTCACGGTGGACGGGGAGAGCGACATCGCCGAGGCGATGTTCTGGTTGTCCTGATCGCGCAGGATGTAGTCGAGCACCTCCTGCTCGCGGGCCGTCAGCTGGTGGCGCTTGGCGTAGACGAGCAGATCCTCGGCTGTCTGACGATAGCGGAGGGTGTCGTCCACCACAGGCGCCTTGTTGGAGTGAATATCAAGCTGACGCAGGGCGAACCAGCAGGTCATGGCTGCGCAGACCATCATGAGTACGTTCTCGGCGTAGTTTCGCTCCGCCGAGAACGTGAACGGTCCTATTGTGATCGTGTCGGTGGAAAGCACGAGGAAGAACAGCGCGTCCTCGGCCACCATGACCATTCCGAGCAGGGCGAGAGCGATGCAATGGTTCTTGTAGCGCCCAAGTCGTTGCCGCTCGACCTGGTCTTTCGTACGCAGGTAGTGAACGGCGCCATAGGCCAGGATCCAGAACATGAAGGCGGCGCGGCAGCTGTAATAGCAGAACCTCAGCACCTTGCTCTCGCCGGAGATGGCGAGCGGGATCAGCGAGAGGATGGCATAAACGACGATGGGCGTGATGCGGATGCTGCGACGGCACTCGCCGATGTACTCGCAGACCATGAACCAGAAGGCGCCGAGAAAGCCGGCTCCGGTGACCATCGTGTAAAGCGAGCGGATGAAATAGTACTCCTGGGTCAGCCCCGAGGCCAGCTCGCGCGCCGCATAGTCGTCCTGCAGGATGGAGGCCACGTCGAAGAAGTAGAACATGAACGCGATGCAGGCGAACAGCATCGTCTTCCGCTTCGTTACCAGATACGAGGAAAGGCAAACCGCCGCCGTCAGTGCCGAGACGAGAATAACCAAGAGCGTCTCGTAGAAAATCGCCAGTCCCATAGACCCCTTCGTTCCAGCCAGCCTGCATCAAACCCTCTTTTTAAGCTCATTATATCGCTTCGCGGGGAATTTCGAGGGCCGGGGGAAGCCGTCGAGAGCGATGGGGGCCTGGATGGCGCTCTGCGTTCCCCGAATGCGTCGCTCGAAGGAGAGTTGTGGAGACGCGCCCGGGCGAAAACTCTTGAGCAGAAAGCTTACGAAACGGTAACAGCGCTTAATTACCTGACGAAAAGTCAATAATCAGAGTTTTTAAAAAGCGTAAGTGACCTGCGGTTTAGGTTGGTTGTAGAAGAAGCCCGCAGGAAAGCGTTTGGCTGATGGGGCCGAGCTACAACTGGTTTAGACCTTTCGCAAACTTCATAGTTCCTGCACATTGGATTCATGAAATCGCGAGCCAGTTCCTTCGGGACTCGCGTGGCCGTGGAGGGAAACCGCGGCAGCCGGCAATCGAGTGGCGCGGACGCGCCAGATCGGAGAGTCACATGCAAGGAGTAAACGTCAAGAGCGAGATCGGCAACCTCAAGAAGGTTATCCTTCATCGCCCGGGGAACGAGCTTTTGAACCTCACCCCGAACACGCTGGAGGAGCTGCTGTTCGACGACATCCCGTTCTTGGAGGTCGCTCAGGCCGAGCACGACGCCTTCGCGGGCATTCTGCGCGAGGAGGGCGTGGAGGTCGTCTATCTGGAGGACCTTATGGCTGAGGCCCTGGACACCGACCCGGCCCTGCGCGAGAAGTTCCTCGACCAGTGGATCTACGAGGCGGGCATCCGCACCGACCTGTACACCCAGATCATCAAGGATTACATCAATAGCGAGTACGCCGGCACCAAGGACATGGTCATGAAGACCATGGCGGGCATCAACCTGCAGGAGCTGCCGCAGCAGCACACCAACCTGCTCGTGGACATGGTGTCCGACCGCACGAAGCTCGTGTGCGCCCCGATGCCGAACCTGTACTTCACCCGCGATCCGTTCAACATGATCGGCAACGGCGTGGGCATCAACCGCATGTACAGCCAGACGCGCAACCGCGAGACCATCTACGGCGACTAC
>ERZ773162.610-NODE-610-length-40004-cov-18.019875_pt1 | contig 40004 bp, 32 predicted proteins | sample MGYA00511113_ERZ773162 | MGnify/ENA primary metagenome ERZ773162 (study PRJEB29015, sample SAMEA2737807) | human gut metagenome | biome: human gut; feature: human-associated habitat; material: faeces | place: China | collected 2012 ... | reverse complement strand
GAAACATGAGATATGGCGAATTTACTTATGAACTGTTTTCTATTATAATGGAGGTAAGCAATGGAAAAACAAAAGAAGAAATCTCGCCATAGCAAACAAACCCACAACCGGCAATATAAGGACCGGTTATGGAGAATGGTCTTTAATAACAAAGAAGATCTGCTGCAGCTTTATAATGCGATCAACCACACGGACTATCAGAATCCCGATGACCTGGAGGTAAATACATTGGAAGATGTCCTTTATCTGTCCATGAAAAATGATGTATCCTTTTTGGTTGGCGGAACCATGAATCTGTATGAGCATCAAAGCACTTTTAACCCAAACATGCCGCTTCGCGGAGTCTTTTATTTCTCCCGGTTATATGAAGGGTATGTTGCAGATAATAATCTGATGATCTACCATGAAAAAAGAGTCCGGCTTCCAAAGCCGAAATATATTGTCTTTTACAATGGTACAAAAAACCAGCCAGATTCTATGGAGTTAAGGCTTTCAGACTGCTTTGAAAATACAGATAACGAAGCACCTTGCCTGGAATGCACCGCAACCATGTTGAACATCAACTATGGTCACAATCAGGAGCTGATGAAGCACTGCAGAAGGCTTAAAGAATATTCCATATTTGTCCAATGTGTCAGGGAATATATACAATCGGAACCTTCTGTGGAAGATGCATTAGAAAAGGCAATTGATACCTGTATTAATCAGGACGTGTTGGCAGATTTTCTGAAAAAACATCGAGCGGAGGTGACAAATATGATTCTGACGACATATGACAAAGACTTATATGAGAAAACCTTGAAGGAAGATGCCAGAGAGGAAGGTAGAGCGGAAGGTAGAGAAGAAGGTATGGAATATCTAAATCAGCTAAACAAATATCTCTTAAAATCCAAACGCTACAATGACCTCGAACGTGCTACCGAAGATATCGAATATCAAAAGAAACTATTAAAAGAATTTGGCATTGAATTGAATGGAACTAAGTAATTTATCTACGTTCTGCCAAATGGAGGTAACAAATATGATCCTGACGACATATGATAAAGACTTATATGAGAAAACCTTGAAGGAAGATGCCAAAGAGGAAGGCAGAGAGGAAGGCAGAGAGGAAGGACGCGCTGAAACCAGATCAGAATTAAACCAGTTAACCATATGGCTTCTAAATGCCAAACGCTACAACGATCTGGAACATGCCGCAAAAGACATCGAATACCAAAAGAAACTATTAAAAGAATTTGGCATTGAATAAAAACTAAATAACCCTTACCCCCATCCCGTGACTGATCACCGTCTAAGATGCAGTGCATTTCCCCAATATCAGTCACGGGATCTTTTTGTCCGGAAAATCCCTCTCCCTCACCGCTATAACCAGATCACTCCTTTTCTATGCGCTCCCCGCAAGCTATACTTTTTGCACTTCCATCACATTATTCCCCACTTTTACTTCTATTTTAATATCCCAATACATATAGTAGAGTCAGACACAAATATTACGCACTCCTACAAATCATGATGTTGTGGTTCAAAGGTATTTTGCCCCCTTTGATACCAGATTGCTACGTGCTTTGCACTCTCGCAATCCTTAAAAGCATTCGTAATCCGCTCATTTTTCTTTGAAAAATGGCTACTTACTCATGTTTTTGGCGGATCAAGAGGTCAAAAATCCTCTTGCAAGCAAGCTTGCATCGGCTTTCTGACATTTTGACCCTGATATCAAATCATTATATTATTACAAAAACATTACTATTTCTTGTTATAGCTTAAAAAAGTTAATATTTTTCGTTATTGGTAATGATTCACGTAATGCTTTGTCAGATACAATACCTATATAAGATAAAAAAGTCTAAATAATTAGGAAGGGCAGATGAAAACTGACATGAATAAAAAGCAAAAAAATACAAGAACTTTTTTAATAAAAATCATGGATCAGCAGAACGGTACCTGGCAGGGCAGCGTTACTTGGGTGGAAGAGCAGCGAGAGCAGCATTTCCGCAGTGCCCTTGAATTATTGAAGCTGATAGACGGAGCACTTGATAACAATTATGAAGTCAGAATTGAGGAATAGAAGGAGGACGCCATGAAAAGTAAAATCAAAAAACGTTTAATAGCATTCATGCTTTGCATGGTATTAGTGCTTAGCAGTGCGATATCAGCATTTGCTGATGATTTGGATACGCAAGCCCAGGATCAGACCACTACAATGGCAGATGAACCGGTGGCTACATCCATGGATGACTCGACTGACGAGCAACAACCTGTAGCGGAAGCAGAAGAAAATCAAGAACAAGCTGTAGAAACTCAAGAAGAACAGCAAACGGAAGAAAATGTATCAGAAGAACCTACTACCGAAGATAGTTCTGCTGTAGCTGAGCAGGAAGCCATTGAAAAAGAAAGCGATGTTTCTATTCAAACAACAGTAAACGGAACCACTATTACAATGTCTGGTCCTCATTCTTCTTTCCCAGAAGGTAATAATTATGAGATCTCTGCTTCTGAATTAAATGAAGAAGAAACAAAAGATGTAGAAATCGCATTAAAGAAAAAAGAAGATGAAACAAATACCAAAATTGCTACATATAAAGCTTACGATATCAAGCTTCTTGTAGATGGTATCGAAACACAGCCAACCGGCGATGTAAATGTCAAATTCGAAGGTGGCGAAGTTAAGGAAAATCTTACAAATGCAGAAAATGTAGAAGTATATCATGTTGATGAATCCAATCAGACTGCAAATGATATTTCCGGAACTGCTGCTGAAGATACCGTTACAATGACTACCAATCATTTTTCAACCTATGTAATTACTACTACTACAGACGGTGGCGTTGACATTACAGTTCAGCATTATTTACAGAATGCAACAGCTCCATTATACAGAGATTCTACGGTTCATCTAAACAAAGGACAGAAAATCGAAGATCTCAGCTCACCTAGTAATTACACCGCTCAGAAAGTTGTTAAAGTCAATGCAGATGATAGTGCAGGCGCTGAATTATCAGGTGACGAAGTAATCACTGACAATCAGACTTATCGAGTATATTATACCGCTACAACTGGTACTTCTGATGAATCTGTACAGATGTTTGATTATCAGGTCAAAGGTAACAATAATGCAAGTATTAACAATTCAAGCAATTATGATGAAAACTCTAGTAGCGCTACCCGTTTTGCAAGTGGATTAATAAAAGATCAATATAACGATAACAAATATGACACAAAAGTAAAGATAAACGAATCAGATATATACATCAATACCTGGAATACAGATTCACGTAATTGGAATGTAAACTACGTAAATGGTAGGGTATTCGGTGATAAGAATGCTACTACCGGAATCATAACCGGTGTCAACTTCAGCACCGGCGCTCTGAACATGGGGACGAACTCTTCCGGACAGCTAATGTACGAACCTGGATTTTTTACAAAAGACACAAAATCCGGCAAACAGGTTCTCAGCGGATATAAGTTAAGCCTTTCCCGTTCCGGTGATACCTATAAATTAACCGATGTGAAAAAGGATAATGAATCCGTTTTACGTGGCTACACTACGGAAGGTGCTAATTTCTATCCTCTTGATTCTATAAGAAATGATAATCCCGATTCAGCAAACGACAATGATCATAATGATTATTTCGGTATGCGTTATGATATCGAATTTAAAATCGGAGATTATCTCGGAGATTTGAATTATACCTTTAAAGGTGACGATGACCTTTGGGCAGTTTTAGACGCGAAGGAAAATGGAGGAAATGTAGTTATCGATCTCGGTGGTATCCACTCTGCTTTAGATAAAAGCGTTGACCTTTGGAAAACCATCCTTAGAAATGATAATTATAAACCTGAAGACAGAAAAAATTTAAGCGAAGATGAAAGAAATAAAACACACACCTTAACAATCCTTTATATGGAACGTGGTGCTTATGCTTCTAACTGTCAGATGGAGTTTACACTTCCTAATAGTAAAGTTATTAACTCAGAAGAAGCAGAGAAATCTTTAACCTTTACAAAGACAACTACTTCCGGTACTGCATTAGCAGGAGCAACCTTTACATTATATGCTTCTGATGGAACTACAGTAAAAGATACTGCTGTATCAAGTGCAAACGGAACAGTTACTTTTGGCGGTCTGTACTCCGGTACATACATTATTAAAGAAACAAGTGCACCAAACGGCTACATTGCTTCTAAAGATACCTGGACAGTAGTTGTTACTACTTCTGAAGTCAAAATGTATAAAACAGGTGACAGTACTCAAACAAGCGTAACCTCAATCGCAAACAGTACAGAAAAGGAAGAAGCTGAGAAGAATCTTACAAACGAAAAAACTGCTGAGATAATAGATGAATCTTCTCGTATCTTTCAGATTAATCTGGATGCAGCAACTACCGGTAGAAATCCTGATGTAGCAGCACAAAAGGCAAGCGTAGTTCTTGTACTTGATGCAAGTGATTCTCTTGAATCTGACGGTTTAACCGCAGTAAAAGATTCCGCTAAAAGCTTTATTTCAACATTAAAAGAAAGTTCTCCTGAAAGTGAAGTATCTATCGTATGGTTCAGCGGAAATGAAGGCAGTAGCGATACTACAACCGTACGGGATTATTGTACATTAACAGACGCTGGGGTTAATACATTAAATGCTTTCATCGATAAGAAAACCACCACTAGCGGTGGAACCCCTATGGGAGACGCATTAAGTCAAGCATACACAAAAATTAAAGCTGCTCATAATTCTAATAAATATGTATTGCTTTTTACAGATGGTATGCCAGGACATTATGATGAAGCAGGCAGCGCTAGTAATGATTGGCATCAACGTTTCAACTGTATGTCTGCCAATAAAGCTTGCAATTATGCTGAAAAAATTAAAGCTGAAAATGATGGTAATGCGATTCTTTACACTGTAGGTTACTTTAAAACTGGAAGAGATTCCAAAGATTCTCAAATTTACTGGCATAAAGGGGATAGTGATTCCTCTTATGACAGGAGTGCTCATTCAACAACCACTTGGTGGGGGGGTAGTAGTTACAATCACGACACCTTAACTACAGATACCGCATTTTTGTCTGACTACATAGCAACAAAAGCTTCTGGTAATAACCAATACGCTTTCACCACAAGCGATAAAGAACAACTTACCGGAATCTTTCAAGCTCTTGCAGGGAAAATCGGTGATTTGTATTCCGTAACACCTACAAAAATCGTAGATACGATTGATACAAGATTCAAATTAACAGAAGCAAGCCGAATTGCTTTAGTTGGCAATGTAGAAGGTGTAAAAAACACCGAAACAAATACCACAACTTATACAAAGGCTGACAACACTATTGTAATCACAGAAAATGCTAACGGAACAACAACCATCATCTGGACTGGTGATGCTGCCAAAATCAGAAATGCTGAAGATCCAACAAATCCTGGTTGGCACGTAAACTTCCAGATTCAGGCAAAAGATGATTTTATCGGTGGAAATGTAATTCCTACTAACGGTTCTGATTCGGGAATATATCTCAATGATGGAACAACAAATACAAAGCCATTCCCACAGCCGTCAGTAAATGTAAAACTGTTAAATCATACTCTCGATAATAAAGAAATTATTTTCTACAAGAATGAAACTATTACCTCCAACAATTTTGCTAAAGAACTGTTGGACGCTTACAAAGTTATCGAATTAGATGGTAAAACAAGTCTTAGTTTAGGCGATGCTGGTATTCCAGAATTAACTGATGAAGAAATCAAGTCTTTAAGAACTGGTACTTCCATCACAAAAGATTACAGTTATCCTAATACGAATGATATTGTTGGACAATTTAAGTTTGAATTTGTACCTGATTCAAAAAGTGTAAATGGCGATCATCTAGCAACAGTAATCGGTAACACAGTTGAACAGTACAAATTAAAAGTAACATTTATTCCGAAAACATCTGAAGAAAGAAACAAAATTTTAGCAGATGCTGGCAAAACAATTGATACACCGCAAACAGAAGAAAAGACAATCAACGATTCTAAATTAAAAGAAATAACCGTACCAAAAGGTGGAAAGATTGTTGTTGATCAATCTGTAGAAGGTATTTACAAAGTAAATGTATTTGCAATCTATAAGCAAAGTACAAGTGTAAATCCTACTACAAATGAACATCCAAAACTGGCTGGTGCTAAGTTCTCATTAACCGGAACAAAATCTAAAAATGTATATTACGGTCTTTCTGATGATACCGGTTTAGTAAAATGGTATGCAGATGAAAACTGTAGCACACCTATTCTTTTCAACAAATGGGTAACTGATAGCTATACATTCAAAGAAATTAAAGCACCTGAAGGATATTCATTGAATCCTACACAGTGGACAATTACAAAGACCTCTGGAACAAATATAGTTTCAAAAGTAGAAATAACTGGTGAAGATAGTACTCCTACAAATTGTACTTACTATTTTAACAACACACCATTATATTCACTTCCATCAACCGGAGGCACCGGAATTTACCTGTATATGATCGGCGGTATGATGCTAATGCTCATAGCCGTTTGGATCTTATATAAAAACAAATGTAGGGAGGTGCTGGAAAGATAATCAAACGTATTTACTTTTCAGTGGCTCCCAGCCACAAAACAAGTTAATCTCCCGTATGAGGGGACAATAAAAAAATTGGGCACAGCCCTAAAAGGAAAAGGAGACAACAATATGAAAAAGATGAAAAAATTATTTGCAATGTTATTGACATTGGCAATGGTATTCGGAATGAGTATGACATCATTCGCAGCACCAGCAGCGACAGCAAAGATTACTGTAAAAAATTTAACAGCAAATGATAATACTACTTTGAATCTTTATCAGGTTGTTAAGTTTAACGATGCAACTAGCAGTTGGGAAGTAACAGATTGGGTAAAAAACGCATTAAAATCTGATCCTTCTTTAGTTGATCTTACAACTAAACCAGCAAAAATTGATTATGCTAAATTAGCTGAAAAATATTTACCAACATCTCCAAATGCTGTAAAAGAAAATGTAAATACCACCTCTTGCGATTTTACAGACTTAGAAGTTGGTGCATATTTAATCACAGCTTCTGGTGATACAACTAGCTATACTGTAATGGGTACAGGTACTTATGATTATGATGAAAATTCTAATTTAATTAAACCTGTTTCAAAAGAAATCAGTGCAAAAGGTGAAACTTATACTGTAGTTAAAACATTAAAAAATTCTAACCAGACATTTGTTATTAAAGGCGAAACTGTAGAATTTAACATTGACACAGTATTTCCAAGTTATGCCGACGATAATACTAATAGAACATTTACTATTACAGATACTCCAACTGGTATGAAAGTTACTGGAGTTAAAGTATCTGTTGGTGGAACCGAATTAACTGAAAATGTTGACTACACTATCAGCGAATTAGGTGTTAAAGATAAAGCCGTAACTGTTAGTTTTACTTCTGATTATATCGGAACCTCAAACGCACATGCTGCTGCTGCAGTTCGTGTTGAAGTCACAGCAGTAGTAACCAGTGATGATGGTACATACAGCAATAAAGCAACCAGCGATTATGATAGCACACCATCTGAAGTAGTTGGTACTTCAGGCTCTATCACAATTAATAAAACTGATGATAATAAAACTACTCCAAATCCATTAACTGGTGCCAAATTCTCCATTAAAAAAGGAGAGACAACTCTTGAGTTTGTCGAATTAAGCGCTGGCGAATACACATTATACACAGAAGATACTGTTATTCCAGAAGGAAAACAAAAAGTTACAGATGTTACCGTTAACGAAAAGGGTGTCGTGACAGTTAAAGGTCTTGGTGCTGGAGAATATATAATCACAGAAACACTTGCACCAGAAGGATATTCTGTCAATAATAATATTCCTAATGTAACACTTGAAGAAGGTGAACATCAGAATAGAACTATTCAGGTTAAAGATAGCAAGCTTTCCGCTCTTCCATCAACAGGTGGTATCGGTACTACAATCTTCACAATCGCTGGATGCGTTATCATGATCGCAGCAGCTGGTCTGTTCTTCGCAAGCCGCAAGAAATCAGACAACAAATAATTGCAATAATTATTTATAATCAGATATTGAATCCGGGGCAGGTCGCCCCGGATTCCTAAAAAATAATACAACAGCAAGGAGAATTCGGATGAAACGCAAAGCAAACAAACTTATTATTGGCATCATATTTTTAGCCGGGTTGTCCTTACTGCTGTATCCATTCGTTGCAAACCAGTGGAATAACTACAGGCAGAAGCAATTGATCAGCAGTTATGAACAGACTGTATCCGAAAAGGATGCAGCACATGAGATTGATTATGATGCAGAACTGCAGAAAGCAGAAGCTTACAACGAAGCCTTACTTCCAAGTATCCTTCCTGACTCATTTGCAGTAGCCGCAGCCAGTGACAAAGAAGACCAGTCCTACATGGATGCTCTGAATATTGCCGGTGACGAGATGATGGGAATCGTGGAAATCCCGAAGATTGACATCAAGCTTCCGATCTACCACACTACCGATGAAGATGTTCTCAAACAGGCAGCCGGACATCTGGAAGGAAGCTCTCTTCCAATCGGCGGTAAAAGTACACACGCCGTTATCTCCGCACACCGTGGACTTCCGAGTGCGTCTCTTTTTACCGATCTGGATCAGCTGGAAGAAGGCGATCATTTTCTGATCCATGTATTAAACGAAACATTATGTTATGAAGTCGACAAGATTTCCGTAGTAAAACCGGAAGAAACTTCCTCTCTTTCAGTAGAAGAAGGAAAAGATCTTGTAACACTTTTAACCTGTACTCCATACGGAGTCAATACCGAGCGGCTTCTGGTTCGTGGTCACAGAGTACCTTATGTGGAACAGGAAGTTGCCGATGAGAAGACACCGCTCAGCGGAATTAGTCTTCATACAAATTATCTTTTATGGGTAATTATTGGTCTTGTAATTACCACAATCTTCATCCTTGTGTTATACTTAAAGGAGAAGAATCTTCAAAAGAAGAAAAATGAGACCTCTTAAAAAGAGAATAAGAACGAGAAAGGGAATATGCCTATGAAAAGAAAAATCTCAACCTTCCTTTTCGGTCTGTTATTCTTGATAGGATTTGGGATTCTGATCTATCCGATGGTATCCAACCAGTGGAACACCTACAGACAGAATCAGCTGATCAGCAGCTATGACAATACAATACAGGACATGGAACCGGAGGACTTCACATCCGAGTGGGAGAAGGCAAAAGCTTTCAATGATACCATTCAGCAGAACAACCTCTACGGAGATGTATTTGGTGAAGATGAAAATGCCATCAAAGACACCGAATACTGGAAGATCCTGAACGTTGCAGATGACGGAGTAATGGGATACCTTTCCATTCCGAAGATCAACATCAAGCTTGCCATTTACCATGGTACCGGTGACAAGGATCTGCAGACCGGTGTCGGACATCTGAACGGCACAAAGCTTCCGATCGGAGGGGAGAGTACCCACAGTGTTCTCGCAGCTCACCGTGGACTTCCAAGCGCAAAGCTTTTTACCGATACCGATCAGCTCAAAGTTGGCGATAAATTTTACATCCATGTACTGGATGAAGTCCTTGCCTACAAGGTAGACCAGATTCTTCCGATGGTAGACAAAGACGACCATGAAACACTGGAGAAAGCACTCCAGATTGAAGAAGGAAAAGACCAGGTAACTTTATTTACCTGTACACCATACGGAGTCAACTCCCATCGTCTTCTCGTAAGAGGAACCAGAGTTCCATATAACGGCGAAGAGGATGCTACCGAATCAGTTACAGATTCTATGGTAAAAGCCATTCAGAATTATTATATGCTCTATTTAATTTTAGGACTTTCAATCACGATTCTTGTGATCATTCTCTTGCGATTCCTTTCCAAGAAAAAAGCTCACAAAGAATAACCAAGATTTTTAAGGAGGACATGAGGCGATGATGAATAAACGATTAAAACAGGGAAGTACTTTTCTCTTAGCTGTCGCTCTTACATTTCCACTGCTCACTCTTCCGGGTGCGAAAGCCGCAAGCGCGATCAATACCGGACAGAAGTGTTCTATCGAATTCGACATTAGTGGGAACAGCAGTGAACTTCTAAGCGCAAGCATTCCGGTAAACCTGTATAAAGTTGCTTCGGTTGATGAATCCGGCAACTATACCGGAATCGGTGCATTTTCAAAACTGGATCTTTCATCCGTAAGTGCTGATAACCTGGATGCGGCAGCTGCTACCTGGGCAGAACGTGCAGCAGAAGCGAAGAAATTGCTGAAGGATGACACAGAGCCAACTACAACCACACTGACACAGGGAAGAGGTACTGCAACAGGACTGGATACAGGACTTTACCTTGTAGATACACCAAAAGTAATTACACCAAATTACACTTATACTTTTACTCCTTACCTTGTATCACTTCCGACCAATAATTACTACAGTGGTAACGGTGCAAGTGATGACTGGATCTACGATCTGACCAAAGAATACAACAGTGCAGTTGGTCTGAAACCGGAACAGCACGTAAGATACGGTAATCTGGTGATCAACAAGGAACTGGTAGATCACAATGCTACCTTCGGTAACAATGCAACGTTCGTATTCCAGATCGATATCACAACACTGGATAATAAAAAAGAAACCAGAATCGAAGAGCTTACCTTCGATGCAGCAGGCAGCCATTCTGTAACGATTGAAAAAATTCCTGCTGGATCTCATGTCACGGTAACGGAGGTTTACAGCGGTGCAAGCTATGAACTCGCTTCTGCGAAAAGTCAGAAAACAGACATCATTGCTAATCCTGAAAAAAAATCCGAAGTAGAATTCAGACCGGCAGAGGTTTCATTTATCAACAAACATAATGGACGTACCAATGGCGGATACGGCGTAAAAAATAATTTCAAGCTGGACGAAAATGGTCAGTATCAGTACACCGAACCGGCAGAAAAGAACTAGGAAGGGGGAGTCGGAATGAGAAAGTTACATAAAAAACCACTTATCATGGCAGCAGCAACACTTGCTCTTACCGGAACCCTGGCAGTTGGAAGCGCGATGGCGTATTTTACAACCTATTCGACAGCCGGTGGCGGTGTGAAAATGAATATGGGATTTACAGAAACCATCCCAAATGAAACAGTAGATCAAAACGGGAAGCATGTCACGATCAGCAATATCGGTGATTATGACTGCTTCGTAAGAGTAACGGCATTCGCTCCGGTAGCACTTACATACAACGCTCCGGACGGCGGATGGACCGAAATGGTCGACGAGAATGATAAGAATGTCTCCTACTGGTGTTACGACGATGTCCTTCCGGCAGGCAAGACAACCGAACAGGAACTCAATATCACTTATAAGTTCCCGGAAGGGAATGACAAACCGGAAGAATTCAACATCGTAGTCATCCAGGAATGCACCCCGGTTCTCTACGACAAGGACGGCAATCCATACGCCGACTGGAACCACGTAATCAAAGACGACAGCACACAGACGACAGAGTAGGAGGTAATGAGAATGAAAAAGAAAAAGAAATCATTTCCAAAGAAACCTGCCCTGATTCTGACAGCCGCAACACTCCTGCTGGTTGGAAGCACTGTCGGCAGTACACGCGCCGCACTCACTTACTACAGTGAGAATTATTCCGCACAGATGAATATGCAGAGTATCGGCGTATCTCTTCTGGAAAATGACAAAGTAGTCAGCAGCCGGGATTATGTATCAAACAATGAATGGAAGGGAACCTCACAGGGTACACTTCTCACAAACCTTCTTGGAAAGGATGAGACATTTACACCCGGCAAGAAATATAACGAAGCAATCAGCGTCAAGAACAGCGGTACGATCGACACCTTTGTACGTGTGATCATCACAAAGAGCTGGCAGAACGAAAAAGGCAATAAAAACCAAAACCTTTCACCGGATCTGATCGAGCTGAACTTCCTCACAGACAACGGATGGCAGGTTGCAGATGCACAGTCCACGAGAGAGCGTACCGTTCTTTATTATACCAAAGCTCTCAAAGCGGGTAAACCGACACCGGCATTATCCGATACACTCCGTATCAATCCTTCGATTGCATCGGATGTAAAGCAAAATGTCTCTGAGGATGGCAAAACCATCACTTATACTTACAAGTACAATGGCTACACCTTCCACATTGACGCAGAGGTGGATGCAGTTCAGACACACAACGCAAAGGACGCGATCAAGAGTGCCTGGGGCGTGGACGTAAATGTATCAGACGACGAAACAACAATGAGCTTACAGTAGGGAGGTACAGAGTATGAAAAAGAAAATTTTGTGCCTCGCCATGACAGTGATAATGGCAGCAGGGGTACACACAACTGCATTTGCAAAGGATTATCAGGGAGCCGACGGATGGCAGGTTAATTTCACCGGCGGCAAGATGGAAAGTAATTTTAAAAGCTCCGATGTGACTGACGAGCTGGCAAATATCCAGCCGGGTGACAGCATCGAGCTCAAGGTTCAGCTTAAGAACTCCGATAGTACGGATACCGACTGGTACATGACCAATGAAGTGATCCAGACACTGGAGGATGCACAGTCTTCCGCAGAGGGTGGTGCTTACGAATACAAGCTGACCTATGTTGGAAGTGACAATGCCGAAAAGGTACTCTATGACAGCTCAACTGTCGGAGGGGAAGGTTCTTCCAAAGCCGGAGAAGGTCTGAAGCAGATTGATAGCTCAACCGAAGAATATTTCTACCTCGGAAGACTTGCTTCCAATAATACCGGAACGGTACACCTTACCGTCGGTGTTGAAGGTGAGACACAGGGCAACGGTTATCAGCTCACACTCGCAAAGCTCCGCATGAACTTTGCAGTAGAAAAGGTTTCAGCCGGCAAAACCATCACCAAGAATAAGATTGTTAAGACAACCAACACCGTTAAGACCGGTGATACCGCAAGAGTTCTTCTCTTCTGTGTGCTTGCACTCATCAGTGGACTGATCCTTCTTGCATATGGTATCTACACACTCAATAAGAACACAAAAAGACGCAGACAGAAAGGAGAGTAAGCAGATGAAAAAATGGAAAAGATTACTGGTTTCTCTTCTGACTGTATCCATGACACTCGGTGCATCCACAATGAGCGTTATGGCAGATGATACTACACCGTATACCTACAAGGTAACATTATCCGCAGGTAACAAAGGAACAATTAACGGACAGAACAAGATCGAAAAATCTGACATTGCTTATGGCTCTGATTTTTCTTTTGACAATGCTGCTTTGTACAATATTCAGGTAACAGACGATAGATATTATGTCAAAGGAATCCGCCTCAGCGGACGTGATAATGCAAGTTCAGAACCACTTGATGCTCCTGCATTTACCGTCACAGGTGATGCCGACTACGTAGTCGCTTACGGAATCAAAGGCAACATGGTTGCCTATACCGTAAATTATCAGGATGCATCCGGTAATTCACTGGCAGAGAGCCAGACCTTCTACGGAAACGTCGGTGATAAACCGGTCGTTGCTTACCGTTATATTGAAAATTATATTCCAGATGCTCTTGCACTTACGAAGACTTTGAGTGATAATGAATCTGAGAATGTATTTACGTTTACCTACACACCGGGAGCTACAGACCGTATCGTTGAGACAACAACTACCGTCACAACAACAGTTCCTGGAACCGCAACTCCTGCCGGTGCAGCAGGTACAACCGGAGCTGCCGGTACAACAGGTGCAGTCGCCGGTACTGGTACTACAGCAGGTGGTGCTACAGCAGGTGGCACTACAGCAGGTGGCACTACAGCGGGTGGTACTACAACAGGCGGTACTGCCGGTGGTACAACGAATGCAGACAATTCTCAGGATACGACAGACGATACGACCACCGCACCGGATGAACAGACACCAAAGTCTCTGGTAGATCTGGATGATGAAGACACTCCAAAAGGAAATATCGATGCGAAAGACAAGACGAGCAAAACTCCGATCGCAGCAGGAATCGCTATTATCGTTGTTGCAGTAGCAGCTCTCGCAGGACTGATCGTATTCTTGAAAAAACGTGCAAAATAAAAAAAGCGCGGCACTAAAGGAGAAGTCTTTTTTGAAGAGAACGAAGAAAAAGAAAAGCCCAGTGGCTGCATTTTGCAGTGCACTGGGCACTGTTTTACTGACAGTACTGATTCTTGCCTGTATTCCGCTGACGCTTCCGAAAGCTTTTGGTTTTCAGATGTATACCGTGATCAGTGGGAGCATGGAACCGGCGATCCCGACGGGAAGCCTGGTCTATGTCCGGTATGAAGAACCAGACACGATCGTCAAAGATGATGTCATTGCTTTTTACAGCAACAATGCAGACGGCTCGATCATCACCCACCGTGTAGTATCCAACAGCCCGGCGATGGGACAGTTTATCACAAAAGGGGATGCCAATAAGGAAAAAGATATGAATCCGATCCCTTACAACAACTACATCGGAAAAGTAAAGCTTTCTGTTCCGGTTGTTGGCGGTATCGCACAGACTGCAACCGGCACTGCAGGAAAGATTGCCGCTGCATCTATGATCGGTCTTGCTGTGATTCTTGAAATCGTTGCTGCCATGCTTGACAGACGCGATGACGAAGACGAATAAGAGAGAACGTTTTTCATTTTAGCTTGCTAAAGTGTGAAACATTTGCTAAAATAATATCAGATTGTATTGTCAGAAGAAGATGGGGGAATTTCACAATTCTCCCATTTGTCATATATTGAAAAGAATGGAGAGGTGAATGGATTGTTATCCAACCAGATTTTACAGAGAACAATCAATGAAATAGGGGATATCATCGAGTGTAACTGTTCCATCTGGAACACAGACGGAGTGATGCTTGCAGCTGTAGGTAAGGAGAAACCTTCAGTGAAAAAAGCAGTTTGCTCATTTTTAAAAGAGCTGGAGGTTACCGGCGTATCGGAGGAGCACCTGGATGAATGCTATGGTCTGTTTCCGGTTTATGATGATGATGAACTGACTTATATTTTCGTGATCGAGCACAACAATGAGATTGATGTGCATACCAGCGGACGCTTAAGTGTCTGCCAGCTGGAGAGCCTTTTAAGATCCGGAAGCGAACGTCTTGACCGTAACCGTTTTATCCAGAACCTGCTCCTGGATAACCTGCTTCTCGTAGATATCTACAACCAGGCGAAAAAGCTTGGTATCACAGTGGAGCAGCGCAGAGTCGTCTATCTGATCGAACCGAAGAATCCAGATGACACGATCGTCCTGGATATGATCCGTGGGATTTATTCCTCGGGAACCGGCGATTTTGTTACTGCCGTAGATGAGGGACATATTATTCTGATCAAGTCCCTTGACAGTACGGATGATTATGATACGATCCGTTCGACTGCCGATATGCTGGTGAATGCGATCAACACCGAAGCTATGGTCAATGTCCGGCTTTCCTTCGGAACCATCATTCCCGAACTCAAAGAGGTCTCACAGTCTTACAAAGAAGCAGGCATGGCTCTGGATGTGGGACGTATCTTCTATCCGGAACGCAATATTTTATCCTACCGCGAACTCGGTATCGGACGGCTGATCCACCAGCTTCCCGTTTCCTTATGCGAGATGTTCCTGGAAGAAGTATTTGCCGGAAATACCGTTGATCAGTTTGACGAAGAAACCTTATCCACAGTTGATAAATTTTTTGAAAACAGCCTGAATATTTCGGAGACAGCAAGACAGCTTTTCGTCCACCGGAATACGCTCGTCTACCGGCTGGAGAAGATCCAGAAGCAGACCGGGCTGGATGTCAGAGTCTTTGAGGACGCCCTGACATTTAAGATTGCTCTGATGGTCGCAGACCATATGAAATTCATAGAAAACAGAAAATAGGAGGACATGATATGGTGAAATTATACGAAGGCGGTGCCTATCTTTTACACGGTACTGAGGTAATTGCAGATGCACCCGATGCACTTGCTGCCGTAAAAAGCAAGACAGGTATTGAGACAACAAAAGAAGCTGCTGCAAAAGAGACAATGGCTTATGGGATCTTAAGTGCGCATAATACTTCCGGTAATATGCAGCAGCTTCAGATCAAATTTGACAAGCTGACTTCGCACGACATTACCTTTGTCGGAATCATCCAGACTGCAAGAGCATCCGGACTGGAGAAATTCCCGATCCCTTATGTTCTGACCAACTGCCATAACTCTCTGTGTGCAGTCGGCGGTACGATCAATGAAGATGACCACATGTTTGGACTGACCTGTGCGAAGAAGTACGGCGGTGTCTATGTTCCGCCTCATCAGGCCGTTATCCACCAGTTTGCCCGTGAAATGCTCGCAGGCGGCGGCAAGATGATCCTTGGTTCTGACAGCCACACCCGTTATGGTGCACTCGGTACCATGGCAATGGGAGAGGGCGGACCGGAGCTTGTAAAACAGCTTCTGAACAAGACTTATGATATCAAGATGCCGGGCGTTGTCGGAATCTATCTGGACGGCGAACCGGTGAAAGGTGTCGGACCGCAGGACGTTGCCCTTGCGATCATCGGCGCAACCTTCGGCAATGGCTATGTCAATAACAAGGTCATGGAATTTGTCGGACCTGGCGTTGGCAAATTAAGTGCAGACTTCCGTATCGGAATCGATGTTATGACGACAGAGACAACCTGCCTCTCTTCTATCTGGAGAACCGATGACAAGATCAAAGAATTCTACGATATCCACGGAAGAAGTGATGACTTCAGGGAACTGGAACCTGGCGCAGTCGCTTACTATGACGGTCTTGTATACGTCAATTTGAGCGAGATCAAGCCTATGATCGCCATGCCGTTCCATCCGTCCAATGTCTACACCATCGAGGATGTCAATGCCAACCTTGCAGATGTTCTCCATGATGTAGAGCAGCGCGCGCTGGTAAGCCTGGACGGTGCTGTGGATTACTCTCTTCAGGACAAGATCGTAAATGGTAAGCTTTATGTCGATCAGGGTATCATCGCAGGCTGTGCCGGTGGTGGTTTTGAAAATATCTGTGCTGCCGCAGACATCATCCGTGGCAAATACATCGGATCAGATGAATTTACCTTCAGTGTTTACCCGGCAAGTACACCGATCTACATGGAGCTTGTGAAAAATGGTGCGGTTGCTGACCTGATGGAAGCCGGTACGATCGTGAAGACTGCCTTCTGCGGACCGTGCTTCGGTGCAGGGGATACTCCGGCAAACAATGCATTTTCCATCCGTCACTCTACCCGTAACTTCCCGAACCGTGAAGGAAGCAAGCTGCAGAGTGGACAGATCGCATCTGTTGCCCTTATGGATGCACGTTCCATTGCCGCAACTGCTGCGAACAAAGGTTTCCTTACTCCGGCAACAGATTTTGATATTGAATACAAGAACCCGACCTACCACTTTGATTCCAGAATTTACGCCAACCGTGTATTTGACAGCCACGGCGTTGCTGATCCTTCGGTTGAGATCAAATTCGGACCGAACATCAAAGACTGGCCGGCAATGAGCGCTCTTCCTGAGAATCTGATTCTGAAGGTCGTATCTGAGATCCACGATCCGGTTACAACGACAGACGAACTGATCCCGTCCGGCGAGACTTCTTCTTATCGTTCCAACCCGCTTGGACTTGCTGAATTTGCACTTTCCAGAAAGGATCCTGCCTATGTAGGACGCGCGAAAGAGGTCCAGAAAGCCCAGAAAGCGATTGAAGCAGGTACTTGTCCACTGGATGTACTGGATGAATTAAAACCGGTGATGGCAGCAATCCAGAAGTCTTATCCGGAAGTCGGCAAAGGAAATATCGGTGTCGGAAGTACCATTTTCGCAGTCAAACCTGGTGATGGTTCTGCCCGTGAGCAGGCTGCTTCCTGCCAGAAGGTCCTCGGCGGCTGGGCGAATATCGCGAATGAGTACGCAACCAAACGTTACCGCTCGAACCTGATCAACTGGGGCATGCTTCCGTTTATTACCGAAGAGGAACACACAAAGCTTTCTTTCAGGAACGGTGACTATCTCTTCGTGCCGGATATCCGCAAAGCAGTAGAAGATAAAGTTTCCACGATCAAGGCTTATGTCGTAGGCGATGATCTGAAGGAGATCGATCTGAAGCTCGGTGATCTGACGGATGCAGAGCGTGAGATCATCCTCAAAGGATGTCTGATCAACTATTACAGAGGTTAATTTTTCTCAGACAATGATATGATTTAAAAGGGACGGAAATTTTTCTGTCCCTTTTTGCAACACTTCCGACTTTTTTATACTCTTATATACAAAGAACCGATTTTGAGAGGAGGGACTTTATGATCGATGCAATTGCATTTAAAGAATTATATAAGACGGTTTATCAGGATCTGTATCGTTTTGCGCTCTGCATGATGCATCATCCGCAGGATGCAGAAGACGCCGTCAGTGAAGCCGTTCTTTCCGCCTATGAGAACATACATAAATTACGCAAAGAAGAAGCATTCCGTTCCTGGATCTTTCAGATTCTGGCAAATGTGTGCCGCCGGAAGTTAAAGAGCCGTGAACGGACCGAGACCGAGCTGAAAGAAGATCATGCTTCTGCCACATACTGTGACGGACTCTGCACAGATGTGGAACGTGCTTTTCTTATTCTCGATGAAGACGATCAGCTGATCATCGGTTTATCCGTCTATGGCGGTTACAACAGTAAAGAGATCGGAGAAATGCTAAAAATGAACCCGAATACAGTCCGCTCCCGCAGAAAGCGTGCCCTCGAAAAGATGAGCTGGCTTCTGAAAGAGTAGGATAAAAGAGTAATAGGAGGTGTTTCATATGACAGATCACGAAAAAGAAATATTGGATAAAATAAAACAATCTACGGAAAAAACTCCTGTTCCGGAAAGCCTTGCACCGGATCAGATTATGAAAATGCTGGAAGAGCATAACAGCACTCAGGCTTCCGGACATATCCCGAAAAAGCATGGATTTTCCCGCGACCACCGGATGCGCGGAGGACTTATCGCTGCCGCACTGGTACTGGTTGTCGGCATTGGCGCCCACATCCGCCAGCAGAATCTTTCTTCAGACTCAGCCACTTCTTCCACAAAAGGCAGTTCTTCAATCGGTACATCCTCCGGTAAGCTTGCCTCTTCCGATACTTTAGAGACGGCAACCGATTATGATGAAGTCTACACATACCTGCAATCTTATCAGGATGAGTTGGATTCTTCATCTGTTACCGGTTCAACCGACAGCGGAATTGTCATGTATTCAACTAAAACAGCCGACAGTGGTGCACGCACCGATAGTTCCAGCTCCTCTTCGGATTCTGCAACAGCCTCTACACGCGCTGTGGATACTTCATTTTCCGATACCAACGTCCGCACAGAGGGCGTCGGTGAAGCAGACATTGTAAAAACGGATGGAAGTTATCTTTATACACTGAAAGCAAACTCACAGGAAATTTCCATTGTAGATATCCGGTCTGATCAGATGAAGGTTGTTTCCGGTATTTCGCTGAATGAGAATTTTCAGGCATCTGAATTTTACCTGAGTGACCAGAAGCTTTTTGTCCTTGGCAACATGCAGAACACGCAGGTTGATTCTGACAGTAAAACCTTGTACCGCGGCAGCTGTACCCGTATCCAGACTTATGATCTGACAGATATCAACAATCCGAAATCCATCGGAACCGTGGATCAGAGTGGTTACTACCGCACTTCACGTTTTAAAGACGGATATCTGTATGTATTCAGCGACTATTATATTTACGATACGATCACCAAAAAAGATTATCCTTCCTATGTTCCGCTTGTTGGTGACAATCTTCTGAAGCAGTCGGATATCTATCTCCCGACGAACCATGCAGCAGACCAGTACCTTGTTGTCAGCTCCGTTTCCGCTTCCAGTCCGGATAAGGCAGCAGACCAGAAAGCAGTCATGTCTGAGAATGGCGAAGTCTATGTGAGTGAGAACAACATTTATATTTACGAGTATGCGAACAGCAGTATCCTCGCAGATAATCTTGCGTCAAAGAATCAGACGATCCTCCGCAAGCTGTCTTACAATAAAGGAAAACTTTCCGGCTCTGCCCAGGGCAAAGTAAAAGGATATCTGAACGATTCCTTCAGCATTGATGAGTATGACAATACGTTGCGGCTGGTGACAACGGTTACGCATAATGTCGGAAACTCTTCACAGTCCAATTCAGTCTATGTGCTGGATGCAGATTTGAAAACAATCGGTAAGATCGAGAATCTTGCCAAAAATGAACAGATCTATTCCGCAAGATTTTTGGGCGATACCGGTTACTTTGTAACTTATGAACAGACAGATCCTTTATTCTCCGTAGACTTTTCCGATCCGGAGAATCCGAAGATCCTTGGCAAGCTGAAAATTCCCGGCTTTTCGGAATACCTGCATTTTTACAGTGATAACCTGCTTCTTGGCATCGGTATGGATACCGATGAAAATGGCATTACAAACGGGGTAAAGATCTCCATGTTTGATATCAGTGATCCTTCGGATGTGAAGGAAGTCAGCAAGTACACACTGGATCAGTACTATTACTCGGATGTCTTTTCTGACTACCGTGCAGCACTGGTTGATCCGGAAAAGAATCTGATCGGCTTTCCGCTTTCCGGATCTGCCAACCAGTATGTGATCCTTTCTTACGATAAAGATCAGGGCTTCCAGGTACAGATGCAAGAGGAAGTCAACGGTAATTCTTATCTTGGAACCCGCGGTGTGTATGCAAACGACAAGTTCTATGTGATCAATGGAAATGCAATTGAAGCATACCGGATGGGAGACTATGTGAAGATAGATGATCTGCTGCTATAGTGCAGCTTTGCAGAAGGAGCTGCCGCTCCGCATACTTTGTACACCATTCCACATCATTGTATACACCTAAATCGTATATAATCGAGTAGGCTGACTCCTACTCGATTCTTATACTTTGTACATCATCTCGCTTAACAGCTCGATGATGTACATTCGCCAAATGCAGATCCTTGTGCAAGCACAAATCTGCACTTGGCTCATCGTATACACAAAAACAGGTGCCCACGGGGATATATCACTAAGATATACTTACGTGGACACCTGTTTTATATTTTCATTTACCTGTTATTCCACACCGTTAAAGCAATAGGTACATACCTGGCATGCATCAATCCCGATTGATTTGATCAGATCATCCAGTCTGTGATAACGAAGGGAAGTGAAATTCTGTCTCTTGCGGATTTCCTCCAGCATTGCTGCATACCGGTCACTGTTCGGATCCGCATATTCACTCAGTACATTGACATCATTGTCGCCTTCCCACTCACGGATGATCCTTCTTGTGATCAAATCCAGATCTGATTTGGAACGGGAGAAGTTCAAATATTTGCATCCGTACAAAAGCGGTGGACATGCCGGGCGGACATGCACTTCTTTTGCGCCACTCTGATACAGGAACTCTGTCGTCTCACGGAGCTGTGTGCCACGCACGATAGAATCATCGATCAGCAGCAGGCTCCTGTCTTCGATCAGACTATGTACCGGGATCAGTTTCATTCTGGCGATCAGATTACGCTGACTCTGTGTTGTCGGCATGAAGGATCTTGGCCAGGTCGGAGTATATTTGATAAATGGTCTTGCATACGGAATACCTGATTCATTTGCATAACCTATCGCATGAGCAATACCCGAATCCGGAACTCCTGCAACAATATCCACGTCGATCGAATGGTCATCTCTCTGTGCTAAAAGCTTTCCACAGTTGTAACGCATTTCTTCTACACCAACCCCTTCATAAGAAGAAGTAGGATATCCATAGTATACCCACAGGAACGAACAGATTCTCATCTTTTCACACGCAGGACTTACAGTCTCCACAGATTCCGGTGTCACGTAGACGATTTCCCCAGGTCCCAGCTCTTTGTAATCTGTGTATCCAAGGTTGATATATGCAAAGCTTTCAAAGGAAACGCAGTATGCATTCTCTTTCTTTCCGATCACAACCGGTGTACGTCCGAGAAGGTCTCTGGCTGCATAAATTCCATTCTCTGTCAGAAGCAGAAGCGTCATCGAGCCTTCAACTACTGACTGCACATAACGGATTCCCTCAACAAACGAATCCTTTTTACAGATTAATGCCGCAACCAGCTCTGTAGAATTGATCTGTCCATTGGTCATAGACTGAAAATGTGTATGTCCATTTTCATAAAGATTCCGGATCAGCTGATCCGCATTATTGATCTTACCTACTGTCGTAATTCCAAAGCACCCCAGATGCGACTGGATCAGAATTGGCTGTGGATCATAATCTGAAATACATCCAATTCCAATATTTCCCTTCATTGTATCAACATCTTTTTCAAATTTTGTACGGAACGGCGAATTTTCAATATTATGAATCGCTCTCTTCCAGCCATCACTTCCGTAAGTAGCCATACCTCCGCGGCGGGTTCCAAGATGCGAATGATAATCTGTTCCATAAAAAAGATCCAGATTACATGCTTCTTTTGATGCAACGCCAAAAAATCCTCCCATATCTGTAGGTCTCCTTTCTTTATCCCAATGCCATAGCCTGTATTTTTCATCTATTTTTTAGTGTATCATGTATTTATGGGCGGAAACAATAGCAAAACCCCGAATATATTGCAAATGGCTATAACTATTTCTAATCGTATTTATAATTGTTTGAATTTTCTGATATATATATTACAATTTCAGTTCTTTCTAATTTTATTAAAATTATTTTAAAATTATATTGACAAATAAGTATTTGGGTGTTATTATTAAGTCAATCCAAAAGAAAAGAAGTTCCTGACGAGAAAGGGAATTTCAAAAAGATATTTTTTTAATCTGTTACATAGTTTCATATATACTCGCCAAGAATATAAGATGAAGAACCAGATCAGAAAAGGGTAACAAGAATAATTGTTATTTGAAGGTTAGAAAGTTTTAAAAAAGCAACTATACATTTTGGTTATGAGCGTTTTGTAAGTGGAGTGTGTAGAGAACAATTTTTTAAATTGATAATTTATAATAATAAGAGAAAATTGATATCTGACTTCTGAACAGAAAAAAGTATAAGAGAAAAAGAATATCCGGATAAAATTTTGGAACGAGAACGAAAGGAAGGAGGCTTTGACCGTTGGATATTTCATCATCTAAAACTCAATATGTTAATGGTATGGCAAATGTAAATTCCTGTGAGATGAGCCTTAACCATAGATTATAATCCGGTAAGAGAAAAGTTAATGATAAAAAAGGTCGGAGTAGTAGATAAACCGGAAGCGATTATAAGATATAAAAAGATTCAGCATTTGTTGACATATTGAAGTAAATACCACAGTAATTCAAGATCAGAAGATGTGTAAAGAAACATTCATTGATAAGTAATTTAACAGTGACGAGAAAGCTGATAAATACCAAAATTGGATTACCTGATTATATAAAATAACGAACGATCAGAATTGATCAAAATCGATTCATATGATTTCATTTTTATAAATTTTATAAAATCTGAATATCATATGAAATGCTCAAAGAACTTACAGGAATAAGAATTACTTAATTCCTCCGATATAAAAATAAAAATTACAATTGAATATTCCGAGACAGCCATTCAAAAGATGGCTGTCTCCTTTTTTCTGTTACCAGCTCCCAATTTGTGAATTTTTTGTAATATTTTTTTAACATTTCTGAAAAATATCAGCCGTAATTTTTGACATTGACAACGCTCTATGATACACTTAGTAAGTAAAATTATAAGACTTTTGTTTTCCGTTTCTGGTACAAAAGTCAGACTTACTGAGGAAAAGTAAAATAATTAATAATAATCATATGAGGTGAGAAACGTTGGATAAATATGAATATCGCGCAAAGACAGAGCAGATGCTTGCGTATGCCGAACAGAAGTCTTACCAGAAAGCGATGTCGATTGCAGATACGATCGACTGGCGTAAAGTAAAAAATACCGCCATGCTCTCTACCGTAAGCGAAATCTATGAAAATGCGGGGGAACTTGGTAAAGCACGTGATACCTTATTTATTGCGTATGATAAAGCACCTTCCAGCAGAAAGGTTGTATACCGCCTGGGAATTATTTCTCTGAAGCTGGGACATTTCGATGAAGCAGCTGATTGCTACGAAGAATTTGTCAAGCTTGCTCCGAAAGATCCAAACCAGTACATTCTCCGGTATAAGATCTTAAAAGCACAGAAAGCGCCAGTCAAAGAACAGATTGAAGCTCTTGAAGATTTCAAGCATTCTGAATACGTTGAAAAATGGGCATATGAACTTGCCAGATTATACGCTGAAGCTGGTATGACTTCCGAATGTCTTGATGAATGTGATGATCTGATTCTCTGGTTCAGCGAAGGTACTTATGTATACCAGGCAATGGAACTTAAAATGAAATACAAACCGCTGACTCCACTTCAGCAGGAAAAATACGATCATCGAAATGATGGTATCGGCCGTAAGGATTCTTCCAAGAGAAAACCTTCCTTCCGAAAATCCAAAGAACGTCCGGCACCGAATCCACGAATTGCAGACAAGGTCCGCAAAGATGTACATGTCACAGACAGTATTGATCTTCCGGATCTTCCAGAGCCAATGACCCGGACACATGCTTCCGAACCAGAAGCTGAGTCACAGCCAAAAACCCGGATTCGAAGCACTTCCGATATTTCCACAACCATTTCCGGTGCTTCCCTTTCAGATGCCCTGAAGGCCGGTGTTGCCGTTGCAAGTGGTGCAGTTGCTCCTGAATCTGCTTCAGACGATTCACAGATGACCGGTAAGATGAAGATTGAAGAAATTCTTGCCAACTGGGAAGCAACCCAGCGTGAAAATGCAAAGATTCTTGAAAAGAGCCAGGAGGAAGCTGAGAAAGAAAAAGCCCTGCGCGAGAAGAAGAAAGAAGAAGAAGAGGAAGTTCTTGGAGCTACAAAACCAATCCTTTCTGATGATATCCGCAAACTGATGGAACAGCTTGAAAATGGTGAAGAGCCTGAAATCACCGATGAAGATGCTGAAGATTTCGTTGATGATGAAGAAGATGAAGCGACTGAAAGCCCGGAAGATTCATCCAAAGAAGCTTCAGACACTGACGAGGAAGATCCGGAAGAAAATGATTTTGAAGAAATCGTTGACTCCGAAGAAGATGATGAATCGGATGCGGTTTACGATGAAGAAGCTGAATACGAGGATGAGGATGATTCCGAGTATGATGACGACGAGGAATACGAGGATGAAGATGATTCCGAGTATGACGACAACGAGGAATACGAGGATGAAGACGATTCCGAGTATGACGACGACGAGGAATACGAGGATGAAGATGATTCCGAGTATGACGATGACGAGGAATACGAGGATGAAGATGATTCCGAGGATGACGACGACGAGGAATACGAGGATGAAGATGATTCCGAGTATGACGACGACGAGGAATACGAAGATGAGGATGATTCCGAGTATGATGACGAGGAAGAATACGAAGATGAAGACGATTCCGAGTATGACGACGACGAAGAATACGAAGATGAAGATGATTCCGAGTATGACGACGAAGAGGAATACGAGGATGAAGATGATTCCGAGTATGACGATGACGAAGAATACGAGGATGAAGACGAAGATGACTACCAGATCGATGATGAATTAGATGAAGATCATAAAGAGGATTTTGATTTTGAAAAAGAATCTACTCTCGATATCAATGATCATGATTCTGACGAAGATGATGGTGATTTTGCAGACCTTGATTCCTTTGAAGATGAAGAAGAATTAGATAGCAGTGATGATTATCTTGATCTTGAATTTGACGAGAAACCGGCTCCTGAGCCAGAGAAAGAAACTTCAAAATCAGCGCCAACTCCGGATATTGACGAAGTTCTTGAAATCGAAGAACCGTCAGAAGATGAAATCACCGAACGCATGGGTAAATTCGATACCGGATTCGTTGTACAGGGTCGTTACGATCTGAGTGCAACAAGTGAGATCGGACTGAAGCTTGGACTTACTGAAGAGCAGAAGCAGCTGTTCTCTTACTTTGTACCGATCCGTGGTGTCAGTGAACAGCTTGTTGAAATCCTTGATAACGACAAACGTTGCCGTAACCGTTATGGAACTTCCCGCACAGGCAACATCCTGATCCTTGGCCGCAAGGGAAGCGGAAAAACAGTCCTCGCAGTTGATATTGTAAAAGCAATCCAGAAACAGCGCAGACTCAAACAGGGTAAAGTTGCAATCGTAACCGGTGATTCTCTGAACAAAAAGGACATCGGAAGTATCATCGATAAGCTGAACGGTGGCGCACTGATCATCGAAAAAGCTTCCAAGATGAATGACAGAACCATCCGTGAACTGAATGACATGATGGATGAACAGACCGGCGAACTTCTCTTCCTTCTGGAAGACCAGAAGAAACCGCTGGAAAGAATGTTTGCATCCCATCGCGAATTCAAACGTAAATTTACTTCCAGACTGGAGCTTCCGGTATTCATCAATGATGAACTGGTTACATTCGGTCAGACCTATGCTAAGGAAAACGGATACCGTATCGATGAAATGGGAATCCTTGCATTATACAGCCGGATTGATATGATGCAGAGAGAAGATCATGCGGTTACTGTTGCAGAAGTAAAAGAGATCATGGATGAAGCAATTTCACATTCCCAGAAAGCAAATGTAAAACATCTTGTGAAACGGGTATTTGGAAGAAGCACTGATAATTCAGACCACATCATCCTGAAAGAAGATGATTTTAAATCATAAGATTTCTACAAAGAACGCGCTTCCGGCGCGTTCTTTTGTATATGCAGACCAAACCGATAACTATAAACAAAGAGTTTTAGACATCTTACATAAGAAGTGTATAAGTTGTCCAAAACTCTTTCTTTTTATCGCTATTTCTAGTATAATATTCCTAAATATCTTTGATAGAAGGTGAATGGGATGGCAGTAAAAAAAACAACAGCACAACAGACCAACACGACCCACAAGACGGCCGTAAAAAAATCTGCTGTAAAAAAACCGGCAGCTGCTAAAACTGCTGCTAAAAAGTCTACAGCTAAAAAGTCTGTAAAAACTGTAACAAAAGATAAACCCGCTGATTACAGAATCGGCGAATTAGATCAATATTTATTCGGACAGGGAACCCATTATGAAATCTATAAAAAAATGGGTGCACATTTTGTAAAAGATGGCAAAAAATCCGGCGTATATTTCGCAGTATGGGCTCCACATGCCAGATCAGTTTCCGTAATCGGTGAATTCAACGGCTGGAGTGAAGATGCAAACGTTATGAAGCGTCAGGAACCGCTTGGAATCTATACCGCATTTGTTCCGGAAGCACAGCTCGGACAGCTTTACAAGTACTGTATCGAGACACAGACCGGAGATAAGCTTTACAAAGCTGATCCATTTGCGAACAGTGCAGAGTTGAGACCGGGAACCGCCTCAAGGATTGCTGATATCTCCCATTTAAAATGGAGTGACAGTGTCTGGATGAAGCACCGGGCAGAATGGGATTTCCATTCCTCACCGATTTCCATTTATGAAGCACATATCGGTTCCTGGATGCGCCATCCGGGACGTGAAGATGAGGGGTTCTACAGCTACCGTGAATTTGCGCATGCAGCTACAGACTACATAAAAAAGATGGGGTATACTCATATCGAACTGATGGGAATTTCAGAATACCCATTTGACGGCTCCTGGGGATATCAGGTGACCGGATATTATGCTCCGACCTCCCGTTATGGTACGCCGGAAGATTTCGCATATATGATCAATTATTTCCATAAGAATAAGATTGGCGTAATCCTTGACTGGGTACCGGCACATTTTCCACGCGATGCACACGGACTCGCTGATTTTGACGGCACAGCTACCTTTGAATATGCAGATCCTAAGAAAGGGGAACATCCGGACTGGGGAACCAAGATCTTCGATTATGGTAAAGCAGAAGTTAAGAACTTCCTGATCGCCAACGCACTGTTCTGGATCGAACATTATCACATCGATGGTCTCCGCGTAGATGCTGTTGCTTCCATGCTGTATCTTGATTACGGTAAAGAAGACGGGCAGTGGATCGCCAACAAATACGGCAGCAATGAGAATCTGGAAGCAATCGAATTTTTCAAGCATCTGAATTCCGTTACTACCGGACGTAACCCTGGCGCACTGATGATCGCAGAAGAATCCACTGCATGGCCAAAAGTAACGGGCAAACCGGAAGATGATGGTCTTGGATTCAGCCTGAAGTGGAACATGGGATGGATGCATGACTTTACCGAATACATGAAGCTGGATCCATATTTCCGCAAAGGCGACCACTACGGTATGACATTTGCCTTAACCTATGCATACAGCGAGAATTATATTCTTGTATTATCACATGATGAAGTGGTACATCTAAAATGTTCTATGCTCAATAAGATGCCTGGTCTTGGATTTGAGAAATTCGCCAACCTGAAAGTCGGATATGCTTTCATGATGGGACATCCTGGCAAGAAGCTTCTTTTCATGGGACAGGATTTCGGACAGCTCCGTGAATGGAGCGAGGCCAGAGAACTTGACTGGTATCTCCTGGCAGAGCCGGAGCATCAGGCACTCCAGAATTTCTACCGTGACCTGCTGCATCTTTACACACACAACAAAGCCATGTATGAACAGGATACCTGCATGGAAGGCTTTGAGTGGGTCAATGCAGATGACAGCTCACGAAGTATTTACAGCTTCATCCGTCATTCAAAGGGCGCAAAAAAGAACCTTTTATTCGTATGTAACTTCACACCGATCGAACGACCGGAGTACCGTGTCGGCGTACCACGCGGCAAACAGTACCGCCTGGTACTGAACAGTGATGAATTGCAGTATGGCGGAAGCGGAAAAGCCCGCCCGGCAGTATATAAAGCAAAGAAACAGGAATGTGATGGAAGACCATATTCATTTGGTTACGATCTTCCGCCATACGGTGTTGCTGTATTCGAATTTTAACATAGCAAGTCAATGCAATCTGCGCAAAATATTCATCATACGAATAATTGATTCCACCAATTATTTTCTTAACATTTCCCGGATTCGTTCTTCCAGAGTTTCTTCTGGAAGAACTCCGGTTGTATATCCACAGATTTTTCCATCTCTGTACACCACAAACGTCGGTACGATCTCAATGCCTATATACTCTGCAATCTCTTTCGATATATCAATATCAATCTTATAAAAAATCCATTTTCCCTGATACCGGCTGGCAATCCTTTCCACAACAGGATACATCATTCCGCACTTTGGACACCATGATGCGTAAAACTCCACAATTACCGGCATCCTCTGCTTTCCGACTGTATTTTCATAATCCTTCGTGATCAATGCGATACCCATACACTTTCCTCATTTCTGCCATCTCAGGCTATGTAAAAAGGACTGGATTAGTGGCATCCACATTTCGGGTTTAAGATTTTATAGACTTCCTGAAAAGAATTTCTGAAACAGATCAGCTTTTTATTAAATCTTGGATTCTTATAGCAAAACCCCCGCATACAATTCTGAAAATGATGCTTTTTCCGCATATCGGTTCCTTCCTGATTTCCTCTTTCTACAATATATGCAAAAAGACAGCCGATGTGCGGATTGCTCCGTATCTGCTGTCTCTTATATTGCCAGGAATCATCTTACGCACTCAGCGCCTTTATGATCTGCCTGTTGCATTTTATTCAATTGTCTTACTGGCGCATTGCGATCAGTTTATGGATCGGATGTCCCTGCCCGGAAAATTTCTCCTCGTACTCAGTCATAACATTCCCTCTGCTGAGTGTCGGATCATTGTGAAGATCATAGGTCTTCGCCAGAAGTACCCAGCCTGCCAACTCCACCTGCTCCAGTGAAAAGTCAAACAGCTCTCTGTTGTCTGTCTTAAATTCAACGACTCCGTCAAAGGCAAGGATCTTGTCATACCGCTCAAAAAACTGCTTGGAAGTAAGTCTGCGCTTTGCATGACGTGCTTTCGGCCACGGATCTGAAAAATTCAGATAAATCTTGTCAATCTCTCCGACAGCAAAAACCTCCGGCAGATTTGTCGCATCCATACAGATAAAACGAATATTGTTGACATCCTTGTATTCCTCGTCATTGTCAAAGCGTTCCAGCGCCCGAAGCAGTACGCTTGAATAACGTTCGATACCGATATAGTTGATGGATGGATTCTCCTTTGCAAGTGTCAGAAGAAACTGTCCTTTTCCCATCCCGATCTCAATATGGATCGGATTCTCCGGATTCTGAAAAGTCTCTTTCCAGGTGCCGCGATATCTGGTCTCATTTTTAATTACAAGGGGATGAGCTGTCAGATAAGCATCTGCTCCTGGTACATTTCTTAACCTCATATATCTTTCTCTTCCTTTAGTGAAAATATGTATAACCTTATTTATTTTATACTATTCTGAAATATTTGAAAACCCAAAAATACATTTTATAAGTTTTGTATAAAATATTCTTATGATATTCTCTTATTTTTTAGTAGAATTTTCTAATTTAAAGTAGTAGAATATGTATGCATTATTAAAAATGTATAAATAATTTTTAAGAAAGGAGTCGGACAATGGATCATATTGTTAAAAAGCTCTCCGAAATCGAACACGCAGCCGAAGCTGTTGTGGAACACGCGGAACTGGAGAAATCAGAACTGGAAGAACGCATTCAAAATGAACGCAATCAATTCGACAAACAACTTGAAGATCACACCCAAAAGGAGCTGAACGATATCCACAAAGGATTAAACCGTCAGATGGATGAGATTCTTGCAAGGCAGAACCGCAAGAACCAGACAGCGATCGAAGAACTTAAAAAAGATTTTGAAGAGAAGCATACGGCATATGCCGAGAAAATTGTCAGACGTATCATAGAGGGATAGCATATGGGAAATTTACTTGCATACAGTGGCATCGTAACAAAAGTACGCGCCATGCAGGCGAAACTGCTCACTGATGAAGATTTCCAGAATATCGCCGCATTTCATACAGTAACCGAAGTTGCTGCTTATCTCAAAGAACATCCCGGATATCGGAATGTCCTTGCAGATATGGACGAAAACCGTCTTCACCGCGGTGAGATTGAGAAGCTTCTTGTGCAGTCACTTTACAGTGATTATACACGCCTGTACCGTTTTTCCGGAATGGATCAGAAAAAATTTCTGGAGCTCTATCTGAAGCGCTATGAGATGAATCTGATCAATTACTGCCTGCGTATCGTATTTAATCATTATGAAAAGCCTTTTGATCTGGATCATAAGAAAATATTCTTCGACAAATATTCGGATCTCTCCATCGATAAACTGATCACTTCGGGGAATATCAGCGAGCTGGTGGAAAATTTAAAGGGTACAGAATACTATGCGCCGTTAAAACGTCTGGAAAATGCGGAGAACCCTACCCTTTTTGATTACGATCTGGCACTGAATCTGTACTATTTTACAACCATGTGGAAGAAACGCAAAAAGATTCTGAAGCATAAGGAACTGGAAATTTTCACCAGAGATGCCGGAGCAAAGATTGACCTGCTGAACCTGCAGTGGATCTACCGTGCAAAAAAATATTACAACATGCTTCCGCCGGATATTTCCGCACTGCTGATCCCGATACACTACCGGATTCATGTAGATCAGCTGAAGGATCTTGTAGAAGCACCGTCTGTCGATGAATTTTTAAAGCTGGTTACCAGAACGCCTTATCTGTGTCACACCGATACTCAGACACCAGCGTCCATCGAGACGATTTACAAAGACTGCCTGTACCGTCTCTACCTGGCAGACAGAAGAAGTAACCCTTATTCCATCGCAACCGTGAATACCTATCTTTTTCTGAAAGAGGAGGAGCTTGATAAGCTTACAACTGTGCTCGAATGTGTTCGCTACGGACTTCCTGCACGTGAGACATTAACTTATATAGGAGGAACAGCGAAATGATTGTTAAGATGAAGTTCCTGAACATTACCGGACCACGCGCCGACATCGACCGCATGACAAACCGGTATCTTTCCAAATATGAGATGCAGCTTGAAAATGCACTCACGGAGCTCAAGACAGTAGATAATCTGATGCCATTTCTGGAAATGAACCCTTACCGTGATCCACTCGCAAAAGTGACACAGTTTCTGGGATATATGAAAGACATGCCAGCAGAGCCATCCTTTGATCAGAGCGAAGACGAGATCCTTGAGATGATTCGTTCTATCAATCATGACTACATGGATCTGCAACAGCAAAAAGAAGAACTGAAAAAAAAGAGAGAGAATATCCAGGCACGTATGAAAGTCCTGGAACCTTTTACTTCTCTGGATTTTGACCTGCATGAGATCATGCAGTACAAATACATCCGCACAAGATTTGGAAAAATCAATGTGGATTATTATCACCGGCTGGAAAAAGCGCTTCTTGAAGACATTGATGCATTATTTCTGGAAGGCTCCAGAGATGCCTCTTATGTCTATGGCGTTTATTTTGTATCGGATGCTGATGCAGGAAAGGTCGATTCGATCATGCGGTCTCTCCACTTTGAAAAAGTCGATCTGCTGGAAGACTTTGGCGGAACCCCGCTGGAAGCTTACCGGAGCCTGGATAAAGAAGTCCAGAATCTGACCGATGAAATCCAGGCAGTGAAGGATAAACGTCAGGAGATGTTTCGCAAGAACGCTTCCAGACTACTCGGTGCAAGAATTCAGCTGGAACGTTTTTCCGATAACTTTGATATCCGGAAATTTGCGGCACGAACCGAGACAGACGAGCAGGAAGAATACTACATCCTCTGCGGCTGGATGTCCGAAGAAGATGCAAATGCATTTATCAAAGAGGCACAGGGAGATGACAAGGTTTATATCGTAGTAGAAGAGGACCGGGAACAGTATTTTGGAGAACCTCCTACCAAGCTTGAGAATCCAAAGCTTTTCAAACCATTTGAAATGTTCATCAAGATGTACGGACTTCCCAAGAGTGGTGAGATGGATCCGACCATTTTTGTAGGTATCATGTACAGCTTTATCTTCGGCGCCATGTTCGGGGATGTCGGTCAGGGGCTGCTGCTCTTTATCGGCGGTGCGATCCTGTATTTCACAAAGAAAATGAACCTTGCCGGAATCGTATCACTTGCCGGAATCTTCTCCACCTTCTTTGGATTTATGTTTGGAAGTGTGTTTGGATTTGAAGACATTATAGAAGCCAAATGGATCCGACCGATCAATCATATGACCACCTTACCGTTTATCGGAAAACTGAATACCGTATTTATCGTATCGATTGCTTTTGGTATGGGAATCATCCTGATTTCTATGATCTTCCATATTATCAACGGCATCCGTGCCAAAGATACCGAAGCAACCTGGTTTGATGCAAACGGCGTGGCAGGGCTGATATTCTACGGGGCAGCAGTTACCTGCATCGTTCTTTTCATGACAGGTCACTCTCTGCCGGGTGGAATCGTTCTTGCAGTGATGTTCGGAGTACCGCTTCTTCTGATCGCACTGAAAGAACCGCTGACGAACAAGATCAAAAAGAAAACCGAAAAAATGGAACAAAGCAAAGCAATGTTTGTCACCCAGGCATTCTTTGAATTATTTGAAACCCTGCTCAGCTATTTTTCAAATACGCTTTCCTTTATCCGTATCGGTGCATTCGCAGTCAGCCACGCTTCCATCATGGAGGTTGTACTGATGCTTGCCGGTGCCGAAAGCGGACATATTAACTGGGTAGTGATCGTACTCGGCAACCTGTTTGTATGTGGATTCGAAGGACTGATCGTTGGAATCCAGGTTCTGAGACTTGTCTATTACGAGATGTTCAGCCGCTTCTACAAAGGCAGTGGCCGCGAATTTAAACCTTATACAGGTACTGCAAAAAATTAGTTTTTCATTTTAGGAGGAAATTATCATGACTTTAGCAACTAAACTCATTCTCATTGCCGCACTGGTTTTAAGCATTTTCATTCCATTCGGATATTACCTGCTCGGAGAAAAAAATAAAGGACGTTATAAATGCGCACTTGCCTTCAATGTTCTTTCTTACTTTGGAACCTTCCTTGTAGCCGGAATCATGCTCTTTGGAAGTGTACCGGTACATGCAGCAGACACCGCAGCCTCAGGCGCAGGCCTTGCAACCGGTCTTGGTTACATTGCAGCAGCTCTTGTTACCGGTCTTTCCTGCATCGGCGGTGGTATTGCCGTAGCAAGTGCAGCAAGCGCAGCCCTTGGAGCTATCAGCGAGGATTCCAGCGTCCTTGGTAAATCCCTTATCTTCGTAGGTCTTGCAGAAGGTGTATGCCTGTACGGTCTTATCATCTCCTTCATGATCATCAGCAGACTGTAATCATGAAGATGTATCTGATCAGTGACAACGTGGATACTTATACCGGAATGCGGCTTGCCGGCGTGGACGGTGTCGTAGTTCATGAAAAGCAGGAACTGCGTGATGCGCTGGAAACTGCCATGAACGACAAGTCGATCGGTATCGTTCTTCTGACGGAACGCTTTGGAAGAGAATTTCCGGATCTCATCGATGAGATCAAGTTAAAAAGAAAGCTGCCTCTTCTGATCGAAATTCCGGACAGACACGGAACAGGACGTAAAAAGGATTTCATTACCTCATACGTCAATGAAGCGATTGGACTGAAACTTTAACTAGAAAGGCATAGAAGGTGAGACAATGACGCTTGAAGAGAAAATAGCGCATTTACAGGAAACGGTCATGACTGAAGCCCGTTCTGAAGGAAATGCGATCATTGACAATCACAAAAAAGCGCTTGAATCTTTATTTGAAAAGCATAAAAAAGAAGCGACCGCACAGTCTGAGGTCCGTATCAAATCCGAGACCTTAAGAGCCAGAAGGCAGATAAATCAAGCTGCGGCAAAAGCCGAAACCGAACTGAAACGTGCTCTTGGCAAAACACAAAATGAATTAAAAGTCAGACTGTTTGATGAAGTAAAGGAGCTTCTTTCTGACTTTACAAAAACAGACGAATATCTGGACTATCTCTGCAGCAAAATCCGCGAAGCCGCACGCTTTGCCGACGGCGAGGAGATGACCATTTATATTTCTCCTTCTGATAAGGAGAAACAGACAGAACTGGAAAAACGTACCGGCATGACGATCACCATCAGTGAATATGATTTTATGGGCGGTATGCGTGCTGTAATCCGAGGCCGTAATATTCTGATCGATCACAGCTTCCAGGCTGCAGTCGATTACGAATATCATCAGTTCAGTTTTGCAGCAGGAGGTGCAGGAATTGAATAAGACAGCAACTATTTATGGAATAAACGGTCCGGTCATCTATCTGAAGGGTGACACCGGATTCATGATGTCGGAAATGGTCTATGTGGGAAAGGAAAAGCTGGTTGGCGAAGTCATTTCCCTGGACAAAGACATCACGACTGTTCAGGTCTATGAAGAGACTTCCGGGTTGAAACCGGGAGAAATCGTAGAGGCTTCCGGAAGTCCGGTATCTGTAACTCTGGCACCTGGAATCCTGAACAATATTTTTGACGGAATCGAACGCCCGCTTGAGCAGATCGCAAATGTGGGCGGCGGTGCATTTATCACCCGCGGCGTCAGCGTTGATTCGCTTGACCGCGACAAATTATGGGATACCCACATCACCGTGGCCAAAGGAGATTACCTTCATGGCGGAGATATTATAGCGGAGGTTCCGGAGACCAGTGCGATCGTACACAAATGTATGGTTCCGCCGGATGTGGAAGGTGAAGTAATCTGCTGCGCGTCGGACGGAGAATACCGGATTGAAGATACACTTGTCACTCTGCGGCTTTCCGACGGAACAGAAAAACAGCTCAACATGATACAGCACTGGCCGATCCGTAAGGCGCGCCCGACAAGCTACCGTTTCCCGGCAAGTGTCCCTCTGATCACCGGACAGCGGATCCTGGATACCATGTTCCCGATCGCAAAGGGTGGAACTGCCGCAATCCCAGGCGGATTCGGTACCGGAAAAACCATGACCCAGCACCAGATCGCCAAATGGTCTGATGCCGATATTATCATCTATATTGGCTGCGGCGAGCGTGGAAATGAAATGACACAGGTGCTGGAAGAGTTTTCAGAGCTTGTGGACCCAAAGAGCGGCAATCCGCTGATGGACAGAACCACTCTGATCGCCAATACCTCCAACATGCCGGTAGCTGCCCGTGAAGCAAGTATTTATACCGGACTTACCCTGGCTGAATATTACCGTGACATGGGTTATGACGTAGCGATCATGGCAGACTCTACTTCCCGCTGGGCGGAAGCCTTACGTGAGCTTTCCGGCCGTCTGGAAGAGATGCCGGCAGAAGAAGGTTTCCCGGCTTACCTTGCCAGCCGTCTGTCTGCTTTCTACGAGCGCGCAGGCATGATGCATAACTTAAATGGCAGTGACGGATCCGTGACCATTATCGGCGCCGTATCGCCTCAGGGAGGCGATTTCTCCGAGCCAGTCACACAGAACACCAAACGTTTCGTCCGCTGCTTCTGGGGTCTGGACAAGAGCCTTGCCTACGCAAGACATTTTCCGGCGATCCACTGGCTGACCAGCTACAGCGAGTATCTGACCGACCTCGCAGCCTGGTATCACGACAATGTATCACCAAAATTTGTCGACTACCGCAACCGCATCATGGCACTTCTGAACCAGGAGAGCAGCCTGATGGAAATCGTAAAGCTGATCGGAAGTGATGTGCTTCCGGACGATCAGAAGCTGGTTCTGGAAATTGCAAGAGTCATCCGTCTCGGATTTTTGCAGCAGAATGCATTCCACAAGGATGATACCTGTGTCTCTCTGCAGAAGCAGTACAAAATGATGGAAATCATTTTATATTTATACAAACGCTGCCGCGAACTGGTAGCCATGAATATGCCAATGTCTGTCCTCAAGGAGGAAAATATTTTTGAACGTGTCATTGCGATCAAATACGATGTTCCAAATGACAATCTTCAGCTTCTTGACCAGTATCTGGCAGACATTGATGCTTTCCATGACCGCATCATGGAAAAGAACGCGTAAGGAGGGAAAATAAAATGGCAATTGAATATTTAGGCCTCAGCAGCATTAACGGCCCTCTGATCGCGCTGGAAGGCGTTCAGGATGCTTTTTATGATGAAATCGTAGATTTTGTCGTAAACGGCAAAGAACACAAAATGGGACGTATTGTGGAGGTCTACGAGGACAAAGCAATCATCCAGGTATTTGAAGGCACGGAAAATATGTCTCTTAACAATACCCACACCAGACTTACCGGACATCCGATGGAAATCGGTCTGTCCGAAGAAATGCTTGGAAGAACCTTTAACGGAATCGGCGAACCGATCGACGACCTTGGACCGATCACGGTTGAAGAGGTGCGCGATGTCAACGGACTTCCGTTAAATCCAGTCAGACGTGAATACCCTCGTAACTATATCCGCACCGGAATTTCTGCAATTGACGGACTGACCACACTGATCCGTGGACAGAAGCTGCCGATCTTTTCCGGCAACGGTCTTCCGCACGACCAGCTTGCCGCACAGATCGTAAAGCAGGCTTCTCTTGGCGGCAGCACGAATGAGGATTTCGCCATCGTATTCGCCGCAATGGGTGTCAAGCATGACGTAGCTGATTTCTTCCGCAGAACCTTTGAGGAAAGCGGTGTTGCAAACCATGTGGCAATGTTCCTGAACCTTGCCAACGATCCTGTCGTCGAGCGTCTGATCACCCCGAAGGTTGCGCTGACCGCCGCTGAATACCTTGCATTTGAAAAAAATATGCACATTCTGGTCATTCTTACCGATATGACTTCCTTTGCAGAAGCCATGCGTGAGGTTTCTTCTTCCAAAGGAGAAATCCCAAGCCGTAAAGGATATCCGGGATATCTGTACAGTGAACTTGCCACCTTATATGAACGTGCAGGAATCGTAGAAGGAGTAAATGGTTCTGTCACACAGCTCCCGATCCTGACCATGCCAAATGATGACATTACCCACCCGATCCCTGACCTGACCGGTTATATCACCGAAGGACAGATCGTACTTGACCGGAATCTTCACGGACAGGCAATCTACCCGCCGATCAGCGTTCTTCCGTCCCTGTCCCGTCTGATGAAAGACGGTATCGGAAAAGGATATACCCGGGAAGACCACCAGGACCTGGCAAACCAGCTTTTCTCTGCATATGCTAAAGTAGGAGAGGCTCGGAATCTTGCTTCCGTTATCGGAGAAGACGAGCTTTCTCCGATTGACAAGAAATACCTGGAATTCGGAAAGGCATTCGAGGAGCGTTATATCGGCCAGGGACCGAATGAAAACCGTACCATCGAGGAAACCCTGGATCTTGGCTGGGAACTGCTTAGAATCCTTCCAAAAGAAGAACTTGACCGTGTCGATACCAAGATTCTTGACGTATACTACAAAGGCTAAGGAGGGAAGTCTATGGATCCACGTTCATTTCCCACCAAGGGAAATCTGATACTTGCGAAAAATTCACTGACACTTGCCAGACAGGGATATGAGCTGATGGACAAGAAGCGGAACATTCTGATCCGCGAGCTGATGGGCTTAATCGACGAAGCAAAGGATATTCAGGAAGAAATCGATAAAACCTTCACCTATGCCTATCAGTGCCTTCAGAGGGCGAATATCGAGCACGGGATCAGTACAGTAGAAGAACTTGCCTATACAGTTCCGATCGAGGATTCTATCCGCATCCAGACGCGAAGCATTATGGGAACAGAAATTCCGAAAGTGAAGTACGAAAAAGAAAATACCAGACCAACCTATGCATTCAGTACTTCCAGAGAATCCATCGATATCGCCCGTGATGCATTCTGCCGTGTAAAGGAGCTGACACTCAAGCTTTCTGAGGTAGAAAATGCAGCATACCGGCTGGCTTCAAGTATCAAAAAGACACAGAAAAGGGCAAATGCCCTGAAAAATATTACGATTCCGGTGTATGACAATCTCGTATATACGATTACAAATGCACTGGAAGAGAAGGAACGGGAAGAATTTACCCGACTGAAAGTGATCAAACGAATGAAAAACAAATAATATTTCTGAAAAAATCATAAAATATAGAAAATATATTGACACTACACCCGTTTTGTTATATAACTTATAGAACAAATAAGATTACAAAAGCAATAGATTTTACAAATCAGGGGGTGAGCATATGACTTTTTGGAAAGTATCCGACACCAGAATGAACTGCCTTATCACAGAAGCAGAGATTGCCGCACTTGGCTACTCACTGGAAGATCTGACACAGGACAGGGAGCGTACCGAAGAATTTTTGAATCTTCTTCTCAAGAAAGGGAAAGAAGTCCTTGGGCTTAACACAGACAATGGAATCCAGGGATTTTACGGTGCATTTCTTCCTGACCGGAGCCTGATGCTGTCGATCTCCTGCCAGGCTGAGAATTCTCTGGAATCCATCCAAAAAGATGGTTCTGAAGCTTCCGGTATGCTGATTGAGCCTGACAGCAGTGAGAAAGAGACCGTTCGCTGGCAGATTCTCTTTCCAAGTCTGGATAATGCAATCGACTTCTGCAAGATCCTTGGATACGGCCAGGCATCAGAAAGCCGTCTGTATAAAGATGACGGTGTCTACTACCTAATGGTAGACTTCCCGAATACAGAAGACGGCAATAAAAAGGCTCAGCGCATCGTATCCGCCGGTGAATTCGGTGGCATGGTCGAAAAAGATGCAATTTCTGAAGCTTATCTGAATGAACATGAAAAATGCCTCCTGAACAAGGATGCAATCAATATTTTATGCAAGATGTAGTAGAAGGGGACTGAAATAGTCCCCTTTTTAGTACACGAAATAGATTTTCCTTTATTTTTCCACAGATCCAGTAACTTTCCACAAATGAAATAAACGATTACTTTTACATATGTCTCCATCTGTAGAAACAAATTCTAAAAAAAGAGCACCGTCCCCGATGCTAATTCATCAAAAACAGTGCTGATACTGCGCCTTCAGGGATTCGAACCCTGGACAAATAGATTAAGAGTCTACTGCTCTACCAACTGAGCTAAAAGCGCAT
>ERZ773162.605-NODE-605-length-40386-cov-6.427116_pt1 | contig 40386 bp, 1 predicted proteins | sample MGYA00511113_ERZ773162 | MGnify/ENA primary metagenome ERZ773162 (study PRJEB29015, sample SAMEA2737807) | human gut metagenome | biome: human gut; feature: human-associated habitat; material: faeces | place: China | collected 2012 ... | reverse complement strand
AACAGCCGTACAAATAGCTATTGGAGGAACAAGTAACGGACAGTTTACATATATCCTAAAAGAAGACGGAACAGTATCAAGCTTGGGCTATAACAACTATGGACAGCTTGGTAACGGTAAGACCGATTCTACCAATACCGAACTCAGAGATGTACAAAACTTGAAGGATGTTGTACAAGTAGTAGGTTCGCAAAACGGTTACTTCGGTGCAGCCGTGCGAACAGACGGAACCGTGTGGGCATGGGGTTACAATGGATACGGACAACTTGGTAACTCAAAGAATGAAAATTCGTCAATTCCGGTAAGTGTCGGATACCCTCCGACAATGAACTTTGATGTTCAATATGCAGAAGTACAGAAGAGTGCGACAGGTACTGCTGTACGCAAATACGAAAACTCTGAAATGCCGAGAAGCTTGACAGGCAGTCATGCAATCGCTGAAGATGAACAGCTTGTTATAGACACATCAAAGCTAATCGGTGAACAAATCTTCGGATTTAACCTTATCACAGACAAGAGTTCTTCATATTCAAATGCTAAGGATATTGAAATTTCTTCATTTGACGAGACTTTGTTTACAATTAAGAACGGCAATACAATTGTTCCAAACAAAAACGGTAAGTACGGAACAGGTGTTGTAATAATTCGTGATACAGATCCTACAAGAAACTTTGTAGGTATTATTCGTGTACAAGTTAAGCCGAAAGACGCAGTAGCAACTCCAATGGTTTCAGCTAAGCAATCGTCAACAGTAGCTCTAAAGGCAGACGGAACAGTTTGGACATGGGGTTACAATGTTTCGGGACAGCTTGGTAACAACAGTACAGCGGATTCACTTATTCCTGTACAGGTATTGGGTGGTGCTACAGGTAACCAATACCTTACAAATGTAGTACAAGTCGCAGCAGGCGGTACATTTGACGGTGGTAACCGTTACTATGCTCTTGCACTTCGTGAAAACGGAACAGTTTGGGCATGGGGTGATAACAGCTACGGTCAATTAGGTATCGGTGTAAAAGGTAACCCAACTGATTCAAGTAAAACAAGCTGTTTGACACCTATGCAGGTTGTAACAGGTGAGCAGGATAGCTCAAGCACTTATTTGGAGGATATTATCCAAATTTCAGCAGGTCCTACATTCGCAATGGCTCTTGACAAAAAAGGTAATGTCTATACTTGGGGTCTAAATAATGTAGGTCAGTTAGGTAATAACACAAATACCAATTCAAATGCTCCTGTAAGAGTAAGCGGCGGATTGGCATATACAGTATATTTGGGCGATGTAATACAAATCGCGGCAGGCGGTGACTGGGTAAACGGCACTAACGATTTCGCTGTAGTTCTAAGAAAAGACGGAAGTGTTATGACTTGGGGTCAGAATTCTAACGGTCAGCTTGGTAATAAGTCATACACATCATCTTTAACACCGGTTCGACCTGTAGGTCTCGACGGTAATACAGACAAAGGCTTACAAAATGTGGTGCAAATTACAGCCGGCGGTGTATCGGCAGGTGTTGTAACAACTGACAGAAAAGCATATACATGGGGTTATAATGCCCAAAGACAGCTTGGTGTAGATACGAGCGCAAGCACTGTAAATGTACCGACAGTTGTAAAAACAGACGCATCAACAGAGCTTAGTGACGTGGTTGAAATTGCCGCAGGTATGCAGCAAATGTCAGCTCGCGTTATTGAAGATGCATCTGCCGATCCATTCACAAAGGTATATGCATGGGGTAATAATTCATACGGACAATTAGGTCTTGACAAGTCAGATGCTACATATGTATATGCAACACGTGTAGTTGGAGGCGAAACAAAGAAAGATTACCTTGAGGATACAGTAAGTCTATATGCAGGCGGATACCATATGGGTTCTGTTCAATCAGACTATTCTGTATGGGATTGGGGTTATAACATAAACGGTCAACTTGGTGACGGTACGACAGATAGAAGAAAAGCACCTGTTAAGGTAGTATCTGATATGGGTCAGCCACAACTTACAATCTCGACAGCAACATGGACAAACAATGGAGTTGACAATGATGTTGTAATATATTACGACACATTAAAGATGCAGAATACAAGTAAAATTGTAACTTCAATTCAAGAGGGAGATATTCTTTCGATTGATTTAAGCGGTATCAGCGGTGTATCATCATTTAACTTGTTGAGAGCGTCTGCATATACTCCTGATGATTTGACTTTTAAATCGGTTGATACAGAAGTTGCAACAGTCGATGCAAAGACAGGCGTTGTGACAGCTAAAAAGACAGGTATAACATATATTGTTGTAACGGATAAAAACGGAGCAGAAGGTTTCTTCAAACTAAACGTTGAACCGCAAGGTACAAATTATATTGCATACCCTCAAGTTCAGCCTGGTTTCTATCATACAGTAGCTCTAAAAGCAGACGGAACAGTTTGGGCATGGGGTTACAATGCACACGGTGAATTAGGTATAGGTACTGCAGGCGGTGACCATGATCATCCTGAACAGGTACTTAGAAAGGAAAATCAGTCTGATCCTGATTCAAATAATGTACCTCTTACAAATATCGTAAAAATCGCAGTCGGTGCATATCACAACCTTGCTTTAACGGCAGACGGTCAAGTTTATGCATGGGGTTGGGGTATTTATGGCTCACTTGGTGACGGTGATACTTCAGATCATAGTTCGACTGTCGCTATGAGAGTTGTCGGTACAGGTTATAGCAACAATAATACAAACACATATCTTGGCGACGGTAATGGCAGTGACTTTATCGTAGACATCGGTGCAGGCGGATACAGTAACTATGCATCATATTCAATGGCACTTGATATAAAGGGCACTCTATATACATGGGGCAGAAACTATAAGTCAGTAATAGATCCTAAGAATACAAGCGATTCATATGTAACAGGTGTACCGATTAATATCACAAAGAATAACTCAATGCTAAACGGTGCAGTTAGAATTAATTCTGACGCAATCGGACATATTGGCAGTGTTCTTCGCAGTGACGGACAAATTGTATCTTGGGGATATAACGGATATGGCTCAGCAGGTAACGGAACAACATCTGACAGAATTACAACTACCCAAGCTGACTTAAACGGTAAGAAAGCATTGTATGCAAAACAAGGTTGGCATAATGCAGTTGCAATTACAACTGACGGTTTGGTTATGATGTGGGGTTATGCAGGCTACGGTACAACAGGTCTTGGTAATTCAACTACTAATACAAAACCGACAGTTGTCGCAGATTACAGCAAACATAATTATGAGCAGGCGATTAAAACAATGTCTGCAGACAGTATTGAAATGCAAGCCGATGACAGTGATGATACTTCATTGAAAAAGGTATCTGTAAATCTTGTGATGAAGAACGGTGAAGCGTCAACGGCACTTGGTGTACTAAGTGATGAAGCTCCGGCAGATGCTGACGCGTTGTATGAAGTTGAATTGCCTCTTGGTGCTGTTTCGGCAACTCCGGTTGTATTTGCGACAAGCAAGAATGCAACAGTACAATTCTATAATGTCGAAATGACTGCCCTTGACGGTAATGTCTTTACAGAGGGCGATGACACAAGCTATGCCGGTGCAAGCTTGAATACATATAATGTCGCAACATCAGGTAATGATAAGTTTGAACAACTTGTAAAAGTTCATGTCGAATCAGCAAGCGGAATAGGCGCTGATTACTTAATTAAACTTATAAATTATCCGTCAACGACAATTACAGCATCTCCGGTATTTGCAGATGCGTCATTGAGTTCGGTTGTTTTAATGACAGACGGAAGACTTTATACATCAGGTCAAGCGGGTATATATGCAACAGGACAAGGACCGAATTCTAAGTTCGGTGTAGTAGGCAATGTACTTGCAGGTGACTCAGGTGAAGAGGGTACATATCTTGAAGATATAATTAATGCGGCAGTAACAGCTGATGAAAGACCGGGTCAATCAATGTATGCAATCAAGTCAAACGGTAGTGTTTGGGCTTGGGGAAATAATTCATACTATAAACTTGGCAACGGTTCAAATAAAGATGAGTCGACTCCTGTAAGAGTTGGTGCATCTTACCTGACAATGAGTCAATATCTATATTCATTAAAGGTAAATGGCGGAAGTGTAACAATTCCGGCACCGTCAGTTGATTCGTTTAATGTATTCAACTCAAATAACGGCGGTAAGACAGATGCTAAGCTTCTATGGCAGACATATGACGGAAACAATAATATTATAACTGTAAATCCTGATACCGGTGAAATTACGCCGGTGGGTGTAGGTACAACATATGTTATAGTATCTATTGCAAACGACCCTCTAACAACAGGTCTTGTTAAGGTAGAAGTGCGTCCGTCAGATTTGACGGTCGGAAAAACAAGTGTAGCATATCCGCAGGTAGCTGCAGGTACAGACTTTACTGTTGCTCTAAAGGCAGACGGAACAGTTTGGACATGGGGTCAAAATACATACGGTCAGCTTGGTAACGGTGTATCAAACGGAACAGTTGTATATCCGGAAAAGATAGACTCTTTAAGCGATATTATAAAGATTGCGGCAGCAGGTCAGACAGCGGTAGCTCTAAAGACAGACGGAACAGTCTGGACATGGGGTAGAAATGACAACGGTCAGCTTGGCAACGGAACAACTGTAAGCTCAAATGTACCGGTACAGGTATTGAAGGGTGAACAGAACCAAGGCAATGCAGATAAGACATATCTTGAAAATATCGTTGCGATTGCCGCAGGCGGATTGAATGACGAGAAGATATTTGTTGTTGCACTTGATTCAAACGGTAACGTATATGGTTTCGGTTCAAATGAATACAGACAATTAAAGATTGCAAATGACGCAAGCTACAATACTCCTGTTGTATCTCCGGCAGTTAATGCGGTAGATGTTGCAGCCGGCAGAGGTGCAACGGTTTATACGCTTACTTCAAACGGTCTTGTATATGCATTAGGTAAGAACTATGCATATGAATACGGAACAGGCGGAACGTCAGGTTCAGTATATACATTAGTACCGCTTGATAACAGAGCAATGGCAATCGGTGCAGGTAACCAAAACGGTATAGCTGTTACATATTCTCTTGATGCTTCAAGCAAGCCTTCGACAAAGACATATGCATGGGGTAATAACGCATACTATGCAATTTCGCCGAATAATACATCAACGCTCAGAACTCCGACAGAAATGCTTGGACGTGATAATACAGCGATAATCGGCGGTGGTGACAGCATATATACAATAGATAAAGACAGCCAGCTTAAAATATCAGGTTTAGGCGACCACGGTCAACTTGCAAACGGTTCTGAAGACAACTCAACTTCAATGGTTCCGTATTCGGAATTTGCGAAGAATGACGGTACAACAGCAACTGATGCAATAGGTGCATCATCATCAAGAAACGGTGCACACTCACTATATATTGATTCAAACGGTAGCGTTTGGTCAGTTGGTGATAATACTTCTTCACAGCTTGCATTGCAAAATGCAGGCGACAAAATCAATGTTGCACAAATGATAGGTGCAGAGCCTACAATTTTAGTCAAGGAAAGAGAAATACTTGCTAAGATTGACAAGCAACAAAACATTGGTAATATAATTGATATTAAGGGTTCATTTAACCTATTCTCATCAGCTGATGCGGCAGCCACATACAGTCAGGAATTTGACGTATGGGACAGCAATGTTGCAACGGTTGATTCAAACGGTATAGTAACAGGTAAAACTGTCGGACAGACATATGTTCAAATTAAGATTAAAGACAGTGCAGATAATGTAATTAATACTCTTTATGTCTTAGTTTCAGTAGTGCCTGATAAAGACGAATACGTAACATATCCAATGGTAGAGGCAGGTCAAACATTTACTGTAGCTCTAAAGGCAAACGGAACAGTTTGGTCATGGGGTAATAATGCTTCAGGACAACTTGGCCTTGGATACACAGGCGGTATGGAAACAGAACCTCGAAAGGTTATGTCAAATATTAAAAAGATTGCTGTAGGCGATAATTTCGTAATGGCGCTTGATTTTGACGGACATCTTTGGACATGGGGTGTAAATAATTATGGACAGCTTGGTCAAGGCTTGGTAACAAGCGTTCAGCTTAATACTCCTCAAATGATTCAGTCATTTGTAAATAACGGCTTGCTTGTAACTGATATTTCAGTCGGCGGTTCAGGTGTGGATGAATTTGCACTTGCAATTACAGATACAATGGACGTATATGGCTGGGGTAAGAATTACAACGGACAAATCAAGAGTGGTAGTGCAGGTTATATCCTTTCACCGATATATACAGGTGTATCAAGAGCAATAGCAATAGCAGGCGGCAGAAATGCTACAAGCTATTCTCTTGCAGAATCAGGCAGAGTATATGCTTGGGGATATAACGGCAGTATTGAACACGGTACAAGTAAGCTTTCTACAAGTGTAGCAGCAAAATCTCAAGTTTCTATTGATGATAAAGTTGTAGCAATCGCTGCGGGTTACGGCAGTGGATTTGCAATTACCGAAAACAAGGAAACATATGTTTGGGGTAAAGGTGTAGACAGTCAGCTTGGTGTTGTTAATTCAGACGGCTTGCCAAGAAAGAATAACAATATAGATAATGTAATCCGTATCAGCGGAGCAAGATCTACATTTGCAATTAAGGAAAACGGTAAGGAACTTCTTGCAACAGGTAAGAATGATTACGGAATGCTTGGCGTAGGTTCTACAAATCTGTCAGAAAGCAAGTTTACAAACGTTAAAGATGAAAACGGTACTAATAATCTTGACAGAGTAATCTGGGCAGATGCAAGTAACAACGGCAGTCATTCTGCAGTTATAAAAACAGACGGTGACGTATATGCTTGGGGTCTTGGTACTCAAGGTCAAATCGGTAACGGCGGTTTTGATAACAACAATTATCCTACAGCTGTCGGTACTAAAAAGATTAAGCTTACCGGTATAACAAATAATGAAATTACAACATATGAAGGTGCTCCTTCAAGAAGCTTTGTACCGAGTATTGTTTCGGGCTTTAACGTATTTGAAGACCATATCACAGATATAGGTACATTTAGAATCGCATCTACAGATACAAACGTTGTTACAGTCGGACTTAATAACCAGCTTTCGTTTGTTGGCGTAGGTAAGGCAAACATTGTTGTTGCAGATAAGGATACAAGCTTATATGCATTGATAGAGGTTAATGTTCTTCCTGCAGACTATCAGTCGGCAGTTGACAACGGAACAGCTGTATTCCCTAAGATTGATGCGGGTGATTACTTCTCAATCGCCCTAAAGGCAGACGGAACAGTTTGGACATGGGGTGAAAATACATACGGTGAGCTTGGTATTAACGACAAGACAGTTACTCAATCAGGAGCTCCTGTACAGGTAGTCCTTGATAACGGTTCACCTCTTGAAGATGTAATTGATATTTCAGCTAACATTTATGCAGCATATGCATTGACAAGAGATGGAAGCGTCTATGCATGGGGACGTAACTACTATGCTGCACTCGGACAGGGTACAGGCAGCGATTACTATCAATACTATCCGATAAAGGTTAAGAGTACAGATGGTAACGGTTTCTTCGGTGCAGGTCTTTCAAACAAAGCTGTTAAGATAAGAGCCGGTGTTCATAGTGCTATAGTAATCATGGATGACGGTACTGCTTATGCTTGGGGCTATAACAATTATGGTAACTTAGGTACAAACGGTGCAAATAATACATTACCGAATAAGATTATCGGTGTTAATAATGCATTTGATGCAGAAGTTGGTACTTATTCAACAGCAATTTTGAACAGAGATTCAACAGTATTCACAGTGGGTTATAACGGATACGGTGAACGCGGTGTAGGTAATACAAGTAATTCGAGTCTTGTTCAAAAGATGCAGAAGAGTGCCGATGGCGGTGAATTCAAGGGTGTTGTAAGTCTTGGTCGCGGTGACCATCATGGCGCATATGTAACATTTGAACTAAAAGACAATATAACAGATCCTACTGATGCTTTTGATAACTATGTATATTCTACAGGTATTAATACAGAAGGCATTACAGGTACAGATACAACAAACTGGACTAATGTATATCCTGTAAGAGTAACAACAGACGGAACAAATCCTTTGACGGATATTTCGCAAATTACAGCAGGTTACAGATTCCATGTTGCACTTACCAATACTGCAGATGCAAATGTATATGCATGGGGTTATAACCATGTAGGTCAATTAGGTCACGGAGTTACGGGAGGAATTTCAACACTTCCAACTCTTGTTGATAAGAATAACAGCGGAACAGAAAAACTATCAAATATCATGATGGTTGAATCAGGTGATAATGCATCTCATGTACTTGCCGTTTCTAAGACAGGCGGAGTATACGTATGGGGTCTTAACAATCAAGGTCAGCTTGGTGACCAAACAACAGATAACAGTCCTTATCCGGTAGTTGTCGGCAGTAGTCCGGTTTCACTTGATTCAAAGGTTCTAAGACTTCATCCGACAGATGAAGCAGATGTAACTGCAACTTCATCGGCTACAGTATTCTCATTGTTTAATACATCAACAACCACCACAAGCGAAGTTACATGGAGGATACTAAATCCAAATATTGCAGAAATCGTATCATCAACTCCTTCAGCCGCAACAGGTGGTTTGACATCAACTACTGTAAAGGTTAGGGGACTTAAGACAGGTTCAACTGTTCTTATTGCAACAGATTCGCTTACAGGTAAGACTGTTGCAACTCATATCACGGTTTCTGAAGGATTTACAAATCCTAAGATTGCAATCGGTGACGGTTATGTAATCGCATTGAAAGCAGACGGAACAATTTGGGGTTGGGGTTCAAATACTAACGGCAGAGTAGGTATTGATACAGCAACTCCTGTAATTGCAACTCCTACAAGAATTGATCAATATATTAATCCTAATAATGACCAGAGATTTGACCTTGACGCTGAAACAATCGTTGATATTGCGGCAGGTCCGGACCATGTTCTTGCAGTAGATAAGAATGGTCAAATCTATGCATGGGGAATGAATAACTATGGTCAGCTTGGTATAAGTGCTTATAAATATGACAGTGCATCATTGCCTGTATTGGTTAAGGCACTTTCAAATGTATTTGCGGTAAAGGTAGCTGCAGGTGCTGATTATTCGGTTGTTTTAACAGATGACGGATATGTATATAGCTTCGGTAATAATACAAGAGGTCAGCTTGGAACAGCAGATGTAAACGGTTCTCAACATCCGACTCCGGTATTAATGAGAGGTGTTGGCGGTAACGGTACACTTGGCGGAGTAGTTGATATAGCAGCCGGCGCCGCACATACAATGTTACTTCTTGGTAACAAAACTATGTGGATAGTCGGTGACAATACAGAAAAACAACTTGGTGTTGACACAACAAAAGACGGTAATACATATACTGCAACTATTGTAGAAGTAGATTTACCTGTAGATGCAAATTCTTCAACCGGTGATAAAGTTGAGGCAGCCGCACTTTCGGCAGGTCCTTATAACTCAGCATTTATGACTGCTGACGGCAGAGCATTTGTATGGGGTAATAATCAGTATTATCAAGTATTGAATGATGCCGCAGGCGAAAAAGTTTCGTTAGTATCTCAAATTAACATACCTAATGAAACAAGCGGTATTGTTGATTTACAGTTTGGCGGTTCGCGTTCTGCTCAAACGCATATAGCTGCACTTACAGATAGCGGTAAGGTTTATACTTGGGGTGCGGGCAGTCGTGGCCAGATTGGTGATAACAGCCAGACAGAAAAGGTATCTAAACCGACATATATCCCTGTAAATAACACTAATGTTTGGGGTGTTGCAGTAGGCGGAACAAATACTTCTGCAATATTAACAGACGGATATGTATATACATGGGGTGCAAGTGACCTTGGTCAAATCGGTAACGGTACGGCAGGTCAATCGTCAGATACAGAAACAAATGAACTTGTTCCTGCAAAGACAGGTGAAGATTATATTTCACTTGATGAATATTTTGTAACACTTCATGAGGGTGAAACATCAGTTATCAATCCGGTTTATAATAAGTTCTTCAATGTAATACAGAATACAGATTCAAGTGTAAACTTCAGCGCAAGTTCAATAAACGGAAACATTGCATCTGTAAGTGGCTTGACAATCAAGCCTGTATCAACAGGTAAGACACAGATTATCGTATCAGGCGGCGGCAGACAGACAACTGTTGAAGTAACTGTTCTTATGAACGGCTATAAGACCCTTCCGCAGGTAGCTGCAGGCGAAGGATTTACTGTTGCACTTGATAAAGACGGTAAAGTATATACATGGGGTAAAAATGACTTGGGTCAACTTGGTGACCAAGGCAAAGAAAACAGAATTGTACCTACAGAGATTACTTTTGATTTCGCTAATCCTTCAAATTATATTACAAGAATTGAAACGGGTAACGGTCATACTATAGCTGTTGACAATACAGGCAAAGTATGGACTTGGGGAAGAAATGACTTAGGTCAGCTTGGAAACGGTACACGTAACAATTCTAATAAACCTGTACAGGTTAATCTTCCTGACAGCACAAAGGCTGTTGAAATCGGTGTCGGCGAAACAACAAGCTATGCGCTTGATAAGGACGGACATATTTACGCATGGGGTAATATCAATAACAATACAGGTTATGGTAATAAACCTATTCAGCTTGATTTGTTCGAGAGAATGATTCAAATTTCAGGTAAATACGGTCTAAAGGCTGACGGTACAATATGGCAAATTCCTAATAAGAATGCGTCATCGGTAATAATTCAAAAAGATACTAAAGATGTACGTTTTATAAAGGTTGCATCTAATGACCACATCGGTGACGGCAGCGCAACTAATATTGATACAACTCATACTCTTCTTATAGCAAGAGACGGAGGCCTATATACATTCGGTGATAACAAGAACGGTGAACTTGGTGTCGGTGAATTGAGCGATATAAGTTCAGTTGGTACAAACGATATTCAATTTATAAGCACACTTGGCAAGGTAATTGATATTGCAGCCGGTTATCGTTACAGCGTAGCCATAACAGAAAACGGTGACGTATATGCATGGGGTATCAATGAAGAAAAGTATCAGTCAGGTCAGAAGATTAAGAAGGACTATAAGAGCCCTTCAAAGGTTGAATACATTGATTCTGCAAAGAATATTATCTTTGTTGCTGCAGGTATTAACCATACAGTAACTATTGACAGTGACGGTTATGTATGGAGTTTCGGTGCAAATGAATGCAGCCAACTTGGTAATCAGGATAATGCGAATGCATATATTCCTGTAATTGCGGGTAAAATGCAACTTAGCGTTAAACCGCAGGTTATCAGATTGGATAAAGGTTCAAGCGTTAATGTTTCTGTAGGTGACACTAATAATAATGCACTTACGGTAACGATTGCCGAATATCTAAATCTATTAGGTAAGACTACATCAACCGATAACAGTTATACAGTTGAATCACTTGATACATCAGTTGTTAGAGTAGAAAGCGACGGACTTACAATAACAGGTGTTAAAGACGGTAAAGCAATCTTGAAGGTTGTTAAGACATCTTCAAACACAATCGGTTATGTAACGGTTTATGTAGGTCAAAACGGTGGTATCTACCCGATGGTAGACGGCGGCAAAGGACACAGCATTGCCCTTAAGTATGACGGTACTGTATGGACTTGGGGTCTGAATGACTCAAATCAACTTGGATATGAAACAGAAAACGGAATGTCACTTGAACCTAAGAAGGTGACGTTAGGTGCAAACAATGAACAAGCTGTTCTGATTGCGGCAGGTGATAAGTATAATCTTGCAATAGGAATGAGCAGTAAAGTTTACTCGTGGGGTAATGATAACAATGGTCAGCTTGGTAACGGTAATGATGACAGATCGGCTACCGGTATTGACACAGTTAAATACAAAGACGGTACAGATGTAGAAGGTGCAGTTGGAATTTCAACTCACGGCAATACAGCATATATCCTACTTGCAAACGGTACAGTTGCAGTATTTGGAGAAGAATACGATAATCAAAATTACGCATCAATCGTTTCAGGTTTGAATAACATTCTTCAAGTAAGCGGCAATTATGCTCTAAGTATAAGCGGTGAAGTTTGGAAGATGTCTAAGGATAACATTCCTACAAAGGTAATGGGATACAAGGACGATAACGGAAATGAACTTTCAATCTTGAAGATTGCACACGGTACGAACCATCTTCTTGCTCTTGATACTAACGGAAATGTTTGGGCATTAGGCGCAAATGAACATGGTCAACTTGGTACAAACAGCAGAACAGCAAGTACTGTTCCGGTAAAGGTTTATAAAGGCGAACAAAATTCGGGAGATTCATATCTGTCGGGAATTGTTGATATTTCAGCAAGTAAATTCGTTTCAGCCGCAATTGATGTAAATGGTGACATTTACAGATGGGGTGCAAATGAATACGGTCAGCTTGGTATCGGCAACACAACAGAGAAGTATGTACCTGCTAAGGTTATTAAATCATCAGATGATTTGAAGTTTGACCTTGTTGCAGGCGGCTCAAATCATCAGATGGCAGTCGATGAAAACGGAAACGTTTGGATTGTAGGTAGTAATGAATACGGTCAGCTTGGTGACGGTACACAAATTGATAAGAATGTACCTCTGATGGTTGGCGGTAACGAAGTTGTTATTTATGAAAACGGTACGGCTCTTTATGGCACAATCTATATGAATGTCGATGATGTTAAGGATTTGGATGCAGGATTTAATGTATTCAATCTATATCAGAGCGGCATACTTAGTATGAATGAATTTGAGTTTGTTTCAAGTGACCTTGGTGTACTTGAAATCAACAAGTCAACAGGCGTTGCAACTGCGAATAAAGCAGGTACGGCATACATTTCTGTGGCTGAAAACAAATACAGTCAAAAGAGTGCATACATAAAAGTAATCGTATCAAATAATAATGTAGGATTTGAACCTAAGGCTATAACGAAGGGTAACCATTCACTTGCTCTAAGAGCAGACGGAACTCTTTGGGCATGGGGTATAAACAAGAACGGTCAGCTTGGTACAGGCAACACAATATCTGTTGATGAACCTACTGATGTAACACCGTCAGGTGTTAAGTTTATTGATATTGCAGTCGGTGAAGAATTTGCACTTGCCGTAGCATCAGACGGAACTGTTTACTCAACAGGTCTGAATGACTGCAGTCAGCTTGGAGTTGCATCAACAGCAATATCGGCTCGTACATCATTCGCAAAGATTGACGGACTAAGCAACATAATTAACGTTGCAGCAGGTGATGCGTTCGGTATGGCTCTTGATAAGTACGGTAATGTATGGACATGGGGCAGCAACAATAAGGGCCAACTTGGTATCGGTAATATCGGTACGGCATATGCTACTCCTCAGAGCGTATCAACAGTTGACAGTGTAACTGCTATTTCAGCAGGCAGTGAAAATGCATTGCTATTGCGTTCAAACGGAACAATTTGGGCAATGGGCGCTAATGATTCGGGACAAGGCGGAGTCGGTAATAACACAGGTGAATTGTGGTTGCCGACAGAAGTAAGAGATACCGAAGCTATAGTTGCTATAGCTGCAGGATATGACCATAGTATTGCTCTTGCATTTACATCAAGCGTTTATGCAACAGGCAGTGACCAACACGGTCAGCTTGGTAATACACCGAGTGCAACAAAAAATACATACACAAAGATTTTAACAGATGCAGTAACCATAGCAGCCGGTAATAAATACAGTACAGTTATCGGTAAGGATGGTAATATGTATGTATTCGGTCAAAATAATAAGGGTCAACTTGGTATAGGTGACACCGTTGAAAGAAATATACCTATTGCAAATGCTGTTATTGATACTATCAAGTCATCATATAACGATTTCGCAATCGCAGGTGTAAGTCTTGGTGATGAATATTCAGTATTCTATACAAGAAATGGTGACGTTTACGGTTATGGTGACTATTCACTTGGTACACCGGTTGCCAGAAATGAAACAAAGAGTTATGTTCCGGTTCTAATCGGTGAAAGAACAGAACTTATTTCTAAATATGAAATGACAATTCATGTCGGAGAAACAGCTACTCTTGACACATATTCGGGTAAGAAGTTCAACTTGATTACTGATTATGCTAATCCTGGAAGTATCTCATTTGAAAGTAAGAATACAGCTATTGCAGATGTTACGGCAGTTGGTGATGACGGCGAGATTACAGGTAATAAGATTGGTATTACTCATATCGTTGTTAAGAAGGGCAACCTTACATCAGTATGTATCGTTCATGTAATAGATAAAGACGCACAGACAGCTCCTATGATTTCAGCAGGTAACTCTCATGTTATCGCTCTTAAGTCGGACGGAACAGTTTGGACATGGGGTAACAATGAATACGGTCAGCTTGGTGACGGCAGCGTATCTTGTGCATATGAACCTATAAATGTAACAGCATTAAACGGTAAGGATATTGTATCTGTTCACGCAGGTGAATATCATTCAATCGCACTTACCCGTGACGGTGAAGTTTATACATGGGGTCATAATGATTACGGTCAGCTTGGTTTGGGTAATGCAAGCATAGTCGTATCAACACCTCAAAAGGTAGAAAGTCTGCCTGAAATAGTATCTATCTCGGCAGGTAAACAACATACAATGGTACTTGGTGCAGACGGATACGTATATAGCTTTGGTGACAACAGCTTAGGTCAGCTTGGTGCTCCTTCAAAGGATACAAGCAAGAGATCAAGCACTCCGGTTGTAGCACAAGGCTTGAACAAAGTTATCAGCATTAGTATCGGTGCAGGCGGTAGCGCAACAAAGGCAGTACGTTATGACGGTACACTTTGGGGTTGGGGTGAAAACTCGAATCACCAAATTGATAATACAAATAATCGTTACTATGCTTACCCTGTACAGATAGACCTTGGTGATGAATTTAACGGTCATATTTTAAGAACGTATGATGGTTTATATCACGTTGTTGCAATGCTTGATAACGGCAGAATTATATCGTGGGGCGCTAACAGTGAAGGTCAGCTTGGACAAGGTATTGCCGAAAGCGGAAGCTTGTTATACTACGCTCCTGACTATGTAGATGTATTTGACGGTACTAATAACTACGCAGTTGATATTTCAGTCGGTGCATTGCACAATATTGCGATAACAGCAGACGGAAGAGTGATGAGCTGGGGTAGTGCAGACCTTGGACGTTTGGGTATCGGTAATGTAACAACATCTGATGACAAAGTATCTCCTGTAGAAGTAACTGTTGATGACGGAAGTCTGTCGGCAATTTCGGTTGCAACAGGTGGTGCAACATCATACGTTGTACTTGAAGACGGATTTGTATGGAGCTTCGGTGAAAATACACACGGTCAGTTGGGTGATGCTTATGCGGGTGAAGATCCTGCACACTATAAACCTGGTACAACAAACGCATCTGATTCTAACGAATTCAGCCCTGTGCTTGTAACAGGCAGAACTATGAAGCTTATTCCTTCAAGCTTGAAACTTTATATCGGTTCCGCACCTTATCAGATGAAAGTTTCATTCAATAGATTTAACTTGATTAAAGATAATGCAACAACAGGTGACACATACAAATGGGAAATCACGAATGAAATGGATAAGGATGGAGTAACTGCTCTTATTCCTGGTTCACTTGTATCTGTAGATTCAGACGGTAAAGTAAGCGGAAAGACTAAGGAAGGTGTTGCAACACTTGTTGTAACAGATGTAAAGACAGGTACAAAACAGACTGCATATGTAGAAGTTGCCGATGCAAGCGATAATCATGTTGAAGCAATCGTATTTGATTATTCAAAACTTGATGACACAGCAACTCAAGCCGCAGTTGAAAAGGGTTATCTTGACAGTGATGAATATACAGAGATAATATCTGTTGTAGGCGATAAGTCTTATAAGCTTGTTGATCCTCTAAAGAGTGTTTATACAGGTCTTGTACAAACAACAATTCCTAATGCTACAACTGTAACGGTACACGTTAAGAGTATTGTAGACGCAGATGTTATCTATATGGTAGATAAGAACGGTCAAAATCCTGTTATGGGTACATTGTTGACAGACGCAAATATTGGTTCAAAAGACCCTAAGTTTATAGGATACTATGAATTTACAGATGTACCGATCAGTGAACTTGAAGATAATTATTACTTCGAGTTTAAGAACAGCAACACAAGCTTTGACGGAATATATAAAGCTCATACAACAAGATACTCAAATGACGGTGATTTGAGAATTGTAAAAGTTGGTGAAAACGATCCTGCTACAGATGTAGCTGATTGGGTTTATTATGACCAACCTGAAAACCATATTAAATTGAAAGATGCGGCAGTATCGGATTATGTAAGAAATGGTGTTCTGATAGGTAATACAGGTAACTATTATGCAATCATTAAGGAAACCGGCGATGCTAAGGATAGAGATATTTATATCTATAGCCAAGTTTCTCCGTCAGCTAAAATCTCTATTGCGAATGTAACTGTAAACAGCGATCATGACAAGGATAACGGTCATGACGGTTACTATGACGTACAGAAGATTACAATGTCGGCAAATGAAACATATAAGGTCATTCCTATTAAAGTAACAGCACAAGACGGAACTGTATCAAACCATTCATTGACTATTTACAGACAGTCTGAGGCGACAACAATCAAGGAAATTAAGGTAGAAATCGTTGATGCAAGCGGAAATGTGCTTAATACATATACCGCGTACCAGAAGAATCCGAGTGATACTCAGAACTACGAGGTTGTAATCCCGATTAAGGATGTTGCTAATATTAACATCATCACAACTCCTATGATCGGAGATGTCGCAAAGGTAACATACACTCCTGATGGTTTGCTAAATGCCGTAAAGGAGGCAACAACACCTGGTGAATTCACATATGACGGATTTATCCTTGATAATACAAAGACATCAGATAAGACATATATTAAATTGACAGCCGATTCGCTTGACGGTGCTCCGTACATACTTACAATTTTCAAGCTTGATGAAGAGAGTGATCCGTTTGTATCAGTTGATAACAGCGGCTATATTAACTCAACTCTTGTAAAAGAAGACGGTAATGAAAAGTTAATGTATGTATGGGCAGTTGATGACGATGCTAAGACAGCGTCTGTAACATTGACAACTGCAGTAACTAACGGACAAGTTCAAATTGAGAACGGCAACGTATATTCATATACAACAACCGAAGATGTAACCTTGAACTTCAATGACAAGGGTTATATGGATATTGCTCTAAAGGTAACAACAACATTGGGTGCGGTTAATGAATATACACTACGTATTTACAAGAAAACAGCAGATTCTCGTTTGGGAAGCCTTACTGTTGATAAGCTTGAGTACAAGCCGACAGGTATAACAATCGGTGAAAATTACAATGTTACATATGATAAGACAACCGGTAAGTATGTTGCAAAGATTAAGTATGATACTAACTATGTACAGGTTAATGCCGTAGCGGCAAGCACAAGTTCAAAGGTTGCAATTCGTCCTGATGAAGCAACTGCAAAGAGTGACTCTATGTCAGGAATGCCGTTCGACATGAGAAATGTTTCGATTACAGCAGATACAACAACACTTTATATTGCTGTAACTCCGGCAGATACATCATATCCGCAGGGTGTATATCAGCTTGATATTATAAGAATGTCGGCTAATACTGCAATAAAGGTAACATATGGCGGCGAAGAACTTTCGCAGAATGCTGACGGTGAGTATGAATATACTTTGCCTGCGTCAACTGACGGAACAGATAACACAACTCAAAAACTTGTAGCAGAGGGTGTTATTGTAGACGGCGATAATGTTACAACTGATGAAAGCATTAAGCTGACGATTTCAACAAGCAGTACATTCTATATAAATAGCGATGCAACATATACAGATGAAATGGATGTTAAAGCAACTCAGCCAAAGGCAAATGTTGTATATATCCATGTTAAGTCAGAAGACGGAACAGAAAAGACGTTTAAGGTAAATATTTTGAAATTACCTGAAACAAACGGTATAACGGCAGTAGACTTAACAGAAAATAAGGTTGCTGCAACATATAAGACTTCAATTAACACATATGAAGGTCAAGCCCCTTATTCGGAGGACGGTATTGTAATTTACGTTACAACTGCCGATGCACGTTCGCAGGTAGCAGTCGGAACACCGACTAACTTCGTAACTCCGACACCTATCAACGCTGCCGATCCTACACAGGGCGGTATTGCAAAGGTTCTTCTTCCGAAAGAACTTCTTGAAGAAGAAGCGAACGGCAGTACAACAACTAAGTTGTATGTTAAGAGAGCAGACGGTATTGTCATAGACAACAGCTCAATGAATATACCGACACTTATTATTAAATACGCATCAAATAATGTTGGTCTGTATAAGGTTGATTCAACACCTACAACAGACCCTGCAAGCCCTGACTACACAGGTAAGGTAAAGCAGATTACTGATGAAAACGGTAATATTGAGTATTATCTTGGTATTAATGCAAGTGATATTATAACAACGGGTACAGCTCTAAGCATTAATATTACTGCAGAAGCAAATAATACAAGCTCAAAGGTTGTAATTTACGACCCTGCTACAGAACAGCCTTCAACTATGACAACGGGTGCAACATATAAGGCAATCAGAGAAGTTACTCTTGACCCGTCATTGAATGATGGTCCAACAGAACTTTCAATCAGAGTAATAGCAGAAGACGGAGTTACATCAAAGGATTATAAACTTGTACTTCGCAAGAAGTCTGATAATACAGAAATTGAATTTGTAAAAGCAATCTATATTGCAAATGAAGACCCTGACTTAAGCAAGAATACCGCAGGTGAATTCTATACATATGTAGATTCAGGCAGAACAATTCTTCCTATCAGAGTAAAGGCTAAGGACAGTCAGTCAACAGTTGCAATCGAAACAACTTATAAACCGTCAGCATATGTCGGTTCAGCTGCAATAACATATTCAAACAGCAATGATGCAAGCGTTAATGTTGACCTTACAGGTATAACTGATGACGAGCTTAGAGCAGGTGTAACAATTCCTGTATATATTAAGTCAGAAGACGGAAGTCAAGTAATGACTTACTTCGTAAAGGTATCTTCTGTAGAAGGTAACCCTGAGCTTAAGAGCGTTGATGTTGTTGTAGACGGTGTTGTAAGACCTGCAAAATATGATGCAGATGATAACAGCAAGTTCGTAATTAAGATTCCTGATACAACTTCAAGAGTTGATATTATAGCAACTCCGCAAACATCGCTTGTTCAGTACGTACATATAAACGGCAGCTATGACAGCAAGGATGAAGCGACCGGAGCTGTTACTTTGAGTAATGTGGTTGTAAACAGTAAAGAAACAACTGCAACGATTGAAGTTAAGGCAAAAGACGGTACAACAAAGAGATATACTCTTGTAATTACTAAGGTTGCTGTAAACACAGACCTTATGAATGTAACTGTAAACGGTACTACAGTAAGCAATGCAAACGGTACTTACACATATCTAAAGACCGGTATTTCGAGTGATAAGACTGCTGATGTTTCAATAACAACACAAGATGCAAATTCAACTGTTAAGGTTGAAGCTATCACAAGAGATTTGACAAAGTCACCATATGGATTGTCATACAATGAAGTGGGCAGCGAGTCACAGAATGTATGGGCAAATGATGCGGTAACTCTACACAGTCAGCCGGTAAACAGATACCGTATAACAGTAACAGGACAAGACGGATTTACAACTAAAGAATACACCTTAATAATCAGAGATACAGATACAAATGCAGATGTAGAATATATTAAGGTTGGCACATATTATGCAGTTAAGGAATCATCAGACGTCAACGGTGAAACATGGACTGTTGAAATCCCTGATACAACTAAGTTTACAAATGTAACTGTACAAGCATCTGATGAATTGGCAGAACTTACAGACATTGAGAAACTTAGACAGAATGCATATGATAATAATCCAAGCAACGTAGGATATGTAACTCAAATAGTTTCAGGTTTGGATTTACAGACAGACGATGAGATTAGATATGTTAAGGTGGTTTCACAGGATGGCTCACTACAGAAGATGTATAAGCTTGTTATAAAGGGTACAGACGAAGCTCCTTCTGTTGAAAGCGTAACAGTAAACGGTTTGGATGCAACTGCACCGACTGATTCAGAACCAAGATATACATATCTTGAAGTACTTCCGAACGCAAGTGAAGTATTGATTGGTGTTACGGCAGCGAGCAAGAACCACTTCGTAAGCATTAACAATGGCGATATTACAGCCGGCGGTTATGCAGAGCTTAAGGTTTCAATGCCTATCTCTGTAACCGAAATGGAAGTACCGTTCAGATTGTACAGAACAGCTGACGGTGACCCTGCATATGAAAACGTTGTATATCTAAAACGTTTGAGCGATGATTATGCATTGACTGTAAAGGTTGATAACAATACTGTTAAGAAAACAAATCTTGACGGCTCATATGTATATTATGTAGACGGTACAGCAACAAGTGCAGATGTATGGGCTCTTGCATCTAACGCAAATTACCGTGTAGAAATTACAGGTAAAGACGGCATTTCAGGTAATAACAACACAAATCCGACACTTGGCGCAACTGTTACAACAGACCTTGAAGATACTATAAACAGTAACTTCACAGAAGTAACAATCACAGTTAAATCTGATGATATTACAAATACATCAACAGCCGAATATAAGCTATATATTTATAAGAAGAGTAACAATGCAAATATCAAGTCGGTAACTGCAAATCCAAATGACAGTGAAAACAAGGATACAGATACTACAGCAGATGACAGTGTAAACTTAGGCGGTAATATATACAATGCATATCATGTATATGTTCCTAAGTCAACTACATCGGGTTATACAGTATTTGACCTTGCAATCGAGCTTGAAGATGTAAATGCGGCAGTAACAAGCATTGATAATGCACCGTTCGCAAATACAAACGGCGGTACTGCAAAGGCAACATTTACAAAACTTACAGCCGATTACGACTTTGACGGTGACGGCACAAACGATTCATTCGCAATTCCTGTAACCGTAACATCGCAGAGCGGCGGTACAAAGGATTACTACATCATCGCAACACCTACAGATATGGATATGGAATTGACTGTAGAATACGATGACGAAAAGATTGCGAAGGAAGAGGACAAGAACGAATATATTGTATATGTTCCTACAACTTCTAACACAGCAACTATATACCTAACATCAATAAACGGTAATATTGCTGAAGTAAGAAATACAACAAATGCAAATAATATTATAACTGTTGATTCACCTGACAGAACATTGTATAGATTACAGGTTAGTAACTTGTCAGATTTGACGGAAAGCAATCCATATACTTATGAAGTTGATGTGGCTAAATCAGGTTCAAGTTATAAGAAGACATTTAAGCTAATCATTATGCCGCAGAGTACTGATACCGATATTACAGTAACAATAAACGGTGTAGAAGCTAACTGGGTAGCTTCAAACGGCGGCTACTATGACGGAAGTATTGAAACAACTGACGAAATAGCAAATGTTATAGTAAAGGCTAAGAACCAATTTACAAAACTTGCGATTACAGAAGATGGTGAGCCTGCACCGACGTTGGTTGATAAGGGTATAACATCTAAGGCTTATACTATAGCTCTTACAGAAGCAACTGATACAGCTAAGATATATACAATCTATGTTCAATCGCAGAATACTTCACAGCCGATTAAGTCATATAAGTTACACATCACAAGAAGAAGCGGTGAAAATGATATTATCAGCATCAAGCGTGGTAATGTGGATGCTACAGAAGAACCTGTAGAAAACAGTGATGACGTTAAGTACATATTCTTCGTAGACTCAATGACAGAAGTACCTCAAATTACGATTGAAACTTCACCTAAGTCAATATTGAGAGTAGGTTACTATGATTCACAGAATAAGTGGCATAATAACGGCGATAGCAGTGCTTCAACAGCAGGCGATACAGCCGGTTGGACAACAGATAATAATTGGCAGGATACATTGCCGGCAAATGCAAACGGTGGTAAATATGTAATCGAAGTAAAGGCTGAAAACGGCTCGAAGAAGAACTATGTTCTTGAATTCAGAGAAAAGTCAGACGATACATCAATTAAGAGTATAACAACAGAAAAAGGTTTGGACGGCGAATACAATGTTGATATGTCAATGACAGTATTGTATGAAGCAAACGTTCCTGACCACGATATATTGCTTGACATACTGCTTACAGATAAGTATGCAACAATCGAATCAATACATGAAGTAGCATTGCCTGATGACAGTGAAAACATCATAGATTCGACAGGTGACATCATCACAAGAAAGAAGACCGACGAAGGTGCATTCCGATATAAGGTTGTAGGCGGTGTTCCGATTGGCGGTAAGAGATACTTGAGAATTACCGTTAAACCTCAAAATGATAAGGCAGAGTTGGTTAAGAACTACTACTTATTATTAAAAGGTGCATCAGATGACTTGTCACTTGACAATGTAAAGGTTAATGATACTGTAAATACAACTCCTATCTCAAATGGTTTGAAGTATACATTCAGTGTTCCGACAACCGTAACTGAGGCAGATGTAACAATTACAGCAAATCAATATGCTAAACTTGTCAATGTAGCAGGAAATGCACTTTCAATTCCATACATAAACGTATGGTCAGATACTTCATATACATTGTCTTCTGAAGAAGAAACAACTATAACTGTAGAAGTTCGTTCACAGTTGTATGTTGATGATGTACGTACACCAAATGCTAAGAAGACTTATACAGTAAGTATCTATAAGAGCAGTAATAACACGGAGATAGGCGAGGTTATCGTAAATGGTATCGCAGCAATCACAAGAAAGAATAATCCTACTATCTATGAGATTGCAATTCCGTCAGATCTTAACGGAGGCGATTCAAGAGCAGAAAACCCTGCAACTATCACAATACATACATCAAGCGGTATTGCAGAAATCTCAATGAAGAATGACGCAGCCGGTGTTGATGATGTAGGTTATGGTGAACTTATAACAAAGAGAACGCTTGACGCTCCTTCTGTTTCAAAGGTAAATAAGTTTGAATTTACAATTAGATCATCATCAGGCAGTGTAAAGCAGACATACACATTGTATGTATATACTGATTACGAAGACACAGATGTCAAGTCAGTTTCACTTAATAAGACTGAACTTGCAGCCGGTGCCTCAACAGATGTAGATATTTCGTTATTCTCAGTTCCTGATGACCGTATCTACACAGCAGTTGTAAACAGACGTAATCCGGTTGACCTTTCAATCGTTCCTACAGGTAACATGGCAAAGGTAGAACTTACAGGATTCGGTATTGACGGTATTCTTGTAAGTGACAACTCACACGGTTATGTATTTGAAAATCTTGCACTTAACTCAGAAAATGATACAGTATTTAACTTCAGAATTATGAGTTATGACGGTAAGGTTGTAAGTGATCCATATCAAGTAATAATTAAGTATGTTGAAGATTCAGACGTAGCTCTAAAGAGTGTTGTCTTTGACGGTGTAACAGCTGAAAAGGCAGACTTTAAGTCTAATACATATCTTGTAAGAGCAGACAGTACCGTAACAAACGGCATACTTACAATAACTGCGGCAAACGAAGATGCAGTAGTTAAACTTGACAGCGATAAATCAACAAACGGTGTCTTGAACGTATCTTATAATGTTACAAAGAACGTATCTAAGGTTGACTTTACCGTTACATCTAAGGACGGTAAGGCAGAGCAAACATACACATTGTATATTATAAGAAGCAATACGGGTGAAAAAGAAGTCTATGTCAACGGAACCAAGCTTACAAAGACAAGCGGCGGTTACACTTATAAAGTACCTTACGGAGCAACTGCGGCAGATATTAAAGTTGTTGCAGACAGCGAAGTTTCAAAGGTACAGATTGGTGACAGCGAGTTTAAGGTAAGTGAAAATACTGAAACAGTAACTCTTGATTCGGGTAAGACAACAACTGTTAAATTCAAGATTTACTCATATCCGTATGACGATAACAGCTTTATTTCAGAAACAATTACACTTGTAAGACAAGACCAGTCTTTGGCACTTTCAAATGTAATGGTTCAGAGCAAGTCGGAAAGAGATTATACAAAGCTAACTCCGGATAAGTACGGAAATTATAAGACAGCTATTCCGAGCACAGATGACAGTGCAAGCATTGTAATTGCAACAAGAAGAAGCGATTCAAAACTTGGACTTATCAGAGTAACAGATACAGGTGATGTTGTTCTTGGTGAAGATCAAGGTCAATTATCAGTGCCTGATATTGCAAACCTTGGAACAGTAAATAAATTCTATATTGTTGTTTCTGACGGAACAAAGACAAGCAGATATGAACTTGTAATTGTTAAGTACAGCAATAATACAAGTGTAGAAAAGGTAATCGCCGAAAGAGGTACAGAGGACGAATATGTAGCTAAAGATGCATCGTGCGGCGGCGGCTCAACTATCCTTCCTGAAGACCCTGACGGCAGTAAGGCATCACCTTACCAGATTACGACGGCCGAAGAACTTCAGGCTATGTCAGATCATCTTGATGCATACTATGTATTGATGAATGATATTGACTTAAGCGGTACTGCATGGACTCCGGTTGGTACAACTTCCAAACCGTTTACAGGTAACCTAAACGGTAACGGAAAGTCAATATCAAATCTAACAATTACAGCTACATCAAATGATACAGCATACGGCTTGTTTGGTGTAAATAAGGGTGAAGTTTATGACTTCAAACTTGAAGATGTAAATATTACATCTGTTGCAGGCACATCATATCAATATATCGGTGCCGTGGCAGGTAAGAATGAACAAAACGGTGTAATTTCAAGAGTAGCCGTAGCTTCAGGTAATATTGAATCTTCATATGCAGCCGGTGGTGTAGCAGGTGATAACCGTGGTACTATCGAAGACGCATATAATAAAGCAACAATTACATCAGGTGAGTACGCAGCAGGTATTGCAGCATTGAACCATAACGCTGTTAAGAATGTATATAATGTAGGTTCAATAAGCTCAACATCAAGTAATTTAACCGATGAACACGTAGCATCGATTGTTGTATTGAACCTTGACAACTCAACAATAAATAATGCATATGCAGTAATGCCTAGCCAAATCTACAGCAAGGTGGGAAGCAACAGCAATGTATATAACAGTGCGTCAGTTCTTCCTGAAAAGCTTGGAGATATAGCAACATTCAATGATTGGGACTTTGCAAATACATGGGTAATCAAGACAGCTCAGTATCCTACATTCAGGAACCAATCAGCTGATGCAGATATATCAAATCTTAACATTCCTGACGGCAGCCAAGCTCGTCCGTTTGAAATCACATCAGCCGCAGGATTGAAGAGCATCGGTAACGATGAGGAAAGCTTAACAAAGCATTATGTATTGAAGAATAATATTTCAATGAAGTATAATTCGGATTACATTCAAATGGATCCTATCGGTTCAGAAGATACACCATTTACAGGTAGTCTTGACGGTAACGGATTTACAATTTCCGATTTGAAGATTACATCACAGAAGAGCGTAAACGGTCAAGATTATTCAGCTTTGTTTGCTGTAAACAACGGTACTGTTAAGAACTTGAGATTTGCGGTTGCGACAATCGGTGAAAACGGAGTTGAAAATGCATCTGTGGTAGCAGGCATTAACAACGGTACAATCGAACAAGTTGCAATTGAAACGGGCGGTAAGATTACAGCTAAGAATGCAGCCGGTTTTGCAATCGAAAACAACGGTACTATTGAAAACTCATATATTACATCAACTGCACTTGTAAGCAACAATGCTTCTGCAGGTATAGTAATAAGCAATAATGCCGGTGCAACAATCGGATATGTATTCGCTAACGCAAATCTGTCAAGCTCAATGTTTGATAAAGCATCGATTGCTATTAACAGTGACGGTACAATTACACATACACACGGTGTAATGGGTGCATTGTTTGTTAAGAATGATACATCAATCGTTACGACAAATGATAATAGCAGTATTGCTGCATCTGACCTATATGTTCAGTCAATCTTTAGCGATTGGAACTTCAATGATATATGGTATATGACATCAGGCAGCTACCCAATGCTACAAGTTACAAATAAGACTTCGTCAGTTTCTGCACAAAGCATTGACTTGTTTGCAGACGGAGAAACAACCTGCGAACATATTGTATATATCAGAGATACTAAGAATTCGGCTAATATTTACATAAAGGCTCAGAATCCTTATTCAACAATCGCAATCAGAGGCGGTTCATATACAGGTGTATTTGAAGGTGTTATAAACGGACTTATCAATGATAAGACAATAATTCCGTTTACAATTACATCAACAAGCGGTGCAAGTCAGGAACATAATCTTGTAATTATTAAAGAACCTACTTTGGCAACACTTGACAGCGTTGTTATTGACGGAACGACAGTTGCTCGTGTAAATAACACATACGTTGCAGAAATAGGTAAGTCAGCTGATTCTGTAAATGCAGAAATTACTCCTATATCAGGTACAGTTGAAGTACTTGACAAAGATAGAAATGTTGTTTCATATGAGAGCATGAACGGCTTGACATGGATTAATACAGCACTTCCTGCAAATGTCGGTACTACAACAACTTATACATTGAGAGTAACAAACGGTAATGCACTTTCAACGGTTGAATATCCGTTAATCTTGAAACCTGCTGAATATCATACAGGTTTGAAGTATGTACAGGTTGATCCGCTTACTCTTATAGGCAATGTTCTTGTAGGTTCGGGTTATACAGATGTTACAGATATAAATGAAAATGTTTATAACTATGTAATTACCAAGGACCTTGAATATATCAATATTAAGGCTGAAACTGTAAACTCTACTTCAAAGGTAAGCATTGCATCAGAGTATAATTCGGCTAATGTACAAGAAATCGAAAGATATAAACTTGATACATCAATTAAGGATATTTACATTCCGATTGACGTAACAACAGAAGAGAATGTTGTTGAACATTATGTACTTCACTTAACAAGAAAGAGTATTGATGATTCATTAAAGACTGTTAAGGTAACATACGGTAGCAATGTTTATACTCCGACAGCTGAAAACAGAGTAATAGATGAAGAAACAGGAGCAACTGCAGATGTATATGTAGTTAAACTTGATACTCCGGGTAATGTTCCGTTTACAAATAAGACATATGTTGATATTTTGATAGAGGCTAATGATATTTATACACTTGTAAATGCAGGCAGCCCGATGGCAACAGACCCAACATCAGCTAATTCGGATAAGTGGACAGCAACTAATGTACTTCTTGACGGCGAAGAATTAACAATCTATGAAATCAAGTCAAAAGCTGCTGACTTAGAAACAATTAAGGTATCATATCTATACATCTACAAGAAGAGTGATAATGCAAATCTTGAGACATTTACCGCAACTTACAATGACGGCGGAACAGAAACAACTGTTGAAGCCGGTAAGGATATAAACGGTAAATATCAGCTATGGATTCCGTCTGATGTTACAACAGTAGATCTTGAGGCTATAGCATCAACTCTGTTGGCAGAAGTACAGATTGACGATAATACTTCGTCATTACATAATAATGTTTATAAGAACTTTGCAATAACAGGTAAGAACACTATTAATGTAATGATTAAATCTTCATTAAATACTACTGCTGAGTATAAAATTAATATCAATAGATTGAATCTTGATCTTGAAGCTGTACAGGCAGGACCTTACGGCGGCGGCAACTTGTCAAATGCTCTTTGGGACAGCACAAGAAATGCATATGTTGTTCGTCTTGATCCGCAGACTGATGATTTGCCAAGTGCAATCGCATCAGTGTTGGCTAAGGATGCTAATAACTACATCAGAATAGGTCACTTGACAAGACCTGAAAAACCTACTCAGGGAAGTATGACAGATGAACAGTATGCAGCAGCACTTGCTCAATATGAGAAAGAGGTTGCAGCATATGAAACAGCCGCAGCAAACGACTATTCAGCAACCGATGCAAGCGTTGTATGGGATGGCGGATGGCGTCAGACAAGCAACCAGTCTTATAAGATTCCTCTAATCAAAAAAGACGGTGGATTTACAGTAGTTAAGATTCAGGTTGGTGTAGCTAATAACTATAAGGCTCAAGCAGATGCAACTATTGATGAAAAGATTGGTACTGTTAAGACTTATACATTCTTAATAGGTCAGAAGTATAAGAACACTGATGCAGATATTGATATTTATATTGACGGTAACTTGCTTAAAAATCCTGAAAAGGTCGGCGATGAGATTATCTATAGATACGGTATCGTGAAGGATGCAACTGTAAAGGTTGGACTTCGCATTGATGAACATGCACCAACTCCATATGATCCGACAGTATCAGTAAATTCAGTATCTGAAAACGGAATTGTAAACAGATCTGATTATAATTATCTGACAGATGGCATGCTTACAATCCCTGTAAATACGGCAAGATCAGTATCTGAAGACACTCCTGATACAAATATTACTATTGTATCAATACCGGAAGCAGGTACAGGATATACTCATCAGTATAAGGTTGTAATCTACAGATTGTCAGAAAATACAAATGTACTTCACAACAGCAGTAACAACTCAGAAACTGTTGTAAATGAAACTACAAGATATGACGGTGAAACAAGTCCAAATGTTGTAGATTATTACAAAGTAAGCGAATCAACACTTACAGTTGATGAAAACGGTAATAAGTATTTAAGAGTATATATCAAGACAGAGTATTCAAAGGCTAAGATTACTCTAAACGGTAAAATATATACCGGAATAACAGATGATGACACTGTAATAAGTGGTTCAAATGTAGTAAACGGCGGAGATATTCATGGTATCTTGATTCCTGTAAAGGATGGCGAAAGCGTTAAGGTAATTCCGTATGTAGTAACATCAGAAGACGGCAGACATACTTCAAACAATGCATTAAACGTAACAATCCAGTCGATTAATACTAATGCCGATTATGTAACGGTTAATGGTGTAGAAGCATATGGTCCGTTCACTGAGGGCGATTCGGATCTGCCGTATTATAACAGCTATATTCCTTACAGTGTATATGAAAAAGCAGTTAATAATGCCGAAAAGACATCGGTTGTTGTTCAGGCGGCTGTTCAGTCGAAGGATACAACAGCAGAACTTCTATGGGAAGATGGCGACTTTGATTATCACGGAAATGATGCTAAATACAACATTCCGTTCAGAGTATCCCACTCATACTTGTTTGACGATGCAGATCCTGATATTCCTCATGTGGTTAAATTCAGAATTATCTCTGAAGCGGGTACAATGCAAGAATATGACTTGAGAGTTTATCTTGCAGATAACTCAAACAGAGATGTTGAATATGATGCCGAAAGTGATAATTACAGTGTATGGGTTGGTCCTGCAGGAACAATTAACAGCATACCGCCTGCTAAGTACGATAAGAACACAGGCAGATACACTGTAGAAATTGAAACAGGTATAACATCTGTTGACATGAAGGTAATCGCAGATTATGAATATGCGGGCGTAGATATTTATGACCCATATACATCATCATATACAAATAACTATGAATTACATCAAAAACAAGTACAACTTTCAAATCTTGAACCTAACCAAAACTACACATTGTACTTTAGAATACGTTCACAGGATGAAATGTTGTCAGGTGTTGGCGATGGTAAGGAATACATAGTAGACCTAATCAGAAAGTCTAATAACAGAAAGATTGATCACGTATATGCATATCCTGAAGATAAAACGGGTAAGTTGTTCCAGTCAGTTGTTGAAAATATAACTGTAAACAATCCGATTATCATAAAGAATATAACATACGGTACATCAATCGTTCCTATTGAAATCGGTGCTGATTACTCAACAGCAAGAGTTGGTATGACGATAGACGGTGTAGATACTGTTTCGACAAATCAAACTCTAAAGATAAATATTCCGTTTGACAGTAATGACGATGATGTTGATGAAACAACAGGCGAACGTTCAAGAACATTCCAGGTAACGGTATGGAGTTATGAAGGCGATATTGCACCTGCATACTACACACTTAAGATTATCAGAAAGATGAATAATCTAAAGCTTAAGGAAATTACACTTGACGGACGTTATGCAGAGCAAGACAGAAACGACCCTTATACATTCAGAATTGATGTAGGGGCAGATGAAACACTTGTAAATGAAATCAAAGCTACTGCTCTGAACGCCGGGGAATACGTAGAATTTGAGAATAACGGATTTGCTCTTTCAAGCAATTCATATTTGAATTATGACGTATCAACAATTCCGACATCGTCATCGGTAACGATTGATATTAAGGTCGGTTCGCCTGATTTGTTGCCGGGTGGTACAACTCCTGACGACATAAAGACGACAAAGCTTATTATTACAAAGCTTTCTCCTGAAGAAATGCGTTCTGATTTGAAACTTGATATGTTTGTCAGCGATATTAAGTTAGTTGACAGCTCATATGTAAAGGCTGCAAAGCAGAGCGAAGATAAGACACTTGTAAACGGCAAATATGTTTATACATATAATTACATAAGCTATATTAATCCAACGGCAAATATGGCATATGTTAAGTCACAGACTAAGTCGGCAAGTTCAAAGATTGAATTCTTTACTGATTTTGGTAAACCTGCGATTGCGAGCGGAATGTTGGCAGTTGATACAGAGGCATCAATGTCAGGTATAGATGACATCATATTGAAAGCCAGAGTAACAGCCGGTGACGGCAGAACACAGGATTACACATTGATGATTCAGAAAGCTTCAAGTGAACTTGGTATAGACAAAGTATATGTTGACGCTACAGGCGGACTTTCTACTGAAACTCAGCAGACAACAAGAGTTACAGGTAAGGTTACAGGTTATGAAGCGGGTGTGGAACCTAATACAACGGCAATATCGTACAAAGTTGAAATGCCGATGAATACATACATTGCACAACCGTTTGTATTCGCAATAGACCCATATGCGGTAATTCAGTTCTATGAGTACAGAGATGGTACATATGTACTGAGCAATAATAAACAAATTCAAGGAACTAATGTAAACTTCGCAGGTGCTACAACGGATGCCGCCAGTATTGAAGACAGAAATTTATATAAGTTCAGATTTAAAGTAACATCGAGAACCAACAACGCATCTCAGGAATATGTAATCAACCTTATTAACAGCCCTGAGGGTACTCAGTTGAAAAATGTTAATATCGGTTTGAGAAAAGAAGGATACAAAGATTATCCTATAGATGAATCTGAAGTAATCTTGAAGAATGCAAGTATAACAGGTCTTACAACTTACTTGGCATCAGTTCCGCAAGGACGTGATACAGCTGTAGTAAAACTTATAAGTGAGAATAAGTTTGCTAAGATATATGTAAACGGTGTTCATCAGAACAGCGCAGTAAATACATATATTGATGATGTAAAACTAAACGGTCGTGTTACGCAAGTTCCTGTAACGGTAGAATCTCCGTCAGGCGCAACACAGAACTATACGATTTACATTGTTCAGTACATCTACAACTTCGATTTGAACACAGTCGTAAATGACGAACTTACAGAAAGAATCGGCGATCCGGTTACAAATGAAGACGGTGTTATCATTTCAAACTATGAACGTCCGACAAAACTTCCGTTCTACTTGAGCGATGCAGATATGCAAATTAATATGGCAGACCCTCAAGGTCATAAATATTACGTTCAGATTGACGACGGTGAAAAGATACTTGTAGATGATACAACTAATGAGCAGACTATTAAATCAATAATTAAGCTAAAAGAAGTTAATTCGATTGTTCAGCTTCGTGTATATGACGAAGACGGATTCTTAATAACAATTAACAATATTTTAATTAAGCGTGATATGCTTGACGCAGCACTTGGAGCAATCCGTGTAAATGACAATGATGCAGTTAAGACAACTCTTGACAGCGGCAAGATTATATATGAGGCATACTCATATTCAGAAGCAGAAAATCCAACTGCTAAAGTTGATATATATGCAGTCGATAAGAATGCCGCAATCACTTTGACAGGTCTTACAGTATCGCAGACATATACATTGGGAGCAGGTAAGGGCGGTCAGCTTACTGCAAACGTAGATTTGAAGGTTGGCGACAACTACTTCTCGATTGAACTTAAGAAGTCGGACGGCAGCTCGTCAATCTATTATACATTACGTATCAAGCATATTCCGGTTGACGTATATCTTGATGATTTGTATATCACAAAGAAGGACAATTCAAATAAGATACCGTTCTATAATTCATCATTTATAAAGACGGTTACAACTTATTCGATTAAGACTGAAAATGATTTACATGAGTATGATGTATATGCAAATGCACATGAAACACATCAGAAACTACTTGACTATGCGAAGACACAAGGCTGGAATCCTAATGATTATGAAACAAGAATCAAGATTACAGACGCAGGCAGTGAGCAAATCGACGATTTGAGTAAATATATTAAGCAGTATGTCAACAGTATGAAGACAGACGGAACAACTTCGGAATACTTCAGAATACCTATTTACTTGAGAGTTCCTCACTACACAAAAACTTATTATATAGAAATTCATGACCCGAGCGATGAAAACCGACTTGCAGATTTACAAGTTATCGGTTACGACTTGGATCCTGACTTTGATAAGGATAATTATAAGATAAATAAGCCTACAACAGATGATGAAAAGAAACAGGGCGTTTATACGGTAAATGTTGAATCAGAAAAGACTAATGCAGACATTTACGCTAAGGCATATCATAATCATGATGGTGCTAAGACGATGGTTACAATTCTTGATTCAAACAAAAAACCGATGAGTAATGCGTTTGTTACAATTACTCAAAACGTAAATCTTGAATATGGCGATAACGTATTCTATGTAAAAGTAACAAGTGAAACATCTAAGGAATTGGAATACGAACTTCATATTTATCGTAAGCCGATAGACGCAAGCGTTAAGTATGTCATGGTAAATGATATGCCTGCCGCATTGCAGCCGGACGGAACATATGTTGCATATGTTGAATCGGGTACAAATCCGATTGTTAAGGCTATGGCAAGCGATTCAAGAGCAACAACAACATTAAAGACAAATGGCGCAGCATATGTTTCGTCTACCGGTTGGGTAACGATAACTATGCCGACTATATCGTCTGTAACTACAAATGTTGATATTAATGTTTCATTAACAGCCGGTACAGATACAATCAGCAGAGATTATGTATTGAAGTTGATTAGTGTGACGGGAGATATTCTAAGTGTTTATATGGATGTCGACAATGGCGACTTCGTAACAGATACAACTCGTCAATATGCAAATCCTATTGCAGCTGTTTGGAACAGTGAAAATAACCGCTTTGAAATAGGTATTCCGCATAATGCGACATATACACCGATGATGAGAGTAACAACTCTATCAGACGGTAAGACGGTTAAGATTGGTACTTTAGCTGAGCAAAACCCTGATTCGGGAACAACAAAGCAGTTTACCAATAAGACATACTTGATGAATAATCCTCAAGATATAACCGTTACTGTAAAGGATGTTGCAACAGATATAACCAAGACATATATTGTACACGTAACAAGAATGTCAGGCGATGCAGACCTTATCGAACTTGAACCTGAAAGCGGCGTAGTGATGAAACCTACATTCGATAAGGATGTTCATAACTACGAAATCGATGTAGATACAGCTGTTACAAAGGTGACATTTGATAAGATTACAGCAAGCAATAATGCTACAATCAAGCTTATGACATCTACAAGCAACGGCTCAAAGCCGGTTATCAACCATACAAGCGGAAATAGCTTTGTATTTGATAACTTGACAGTTGGTAACAACATATTGAAGATTGAAGTAACATCTGAAGACAGAATAACAACTAAGACATATACGGTTACAATAAATCGTAAGATTCCTGATACTGACGCTACTTTGGACGACATCAGAGTCGTTATCGGCGGTAAGTATTACAGCTTAGTTCCGATGTTCGACAGAGATATTACGGATTACTACTTTATTGTTGAAGGTGAAAATATTAATGATATTAATATTGAAGCAACACCGAGCAGTGCTGCAAGTGATGTGGCTTACAAGATTGACGGCGGTTCTACTACAAAGGGAACAAGCGTGACAATCAAAGACGGTTTGACTGAGAAATCAACAACCGAAGTTGCATTCAATGTATCGGCAAGTGGCGTAGTAATGAAAGAGTATAAGATTACACTTTATAAGAATACTAATGCTAATATCAATCCAAAGCAAAACTTCTTATCAAGTATATCTCTTGCAAATCATACATTGACAATGATGAACAGCTCATCAGATGTAGATTATAACTACTATTCAAATGTAACTAATACGGAAACAGAAGAAGCAATCACAGTAATTCCGAATACAAATGTTACGGGTACAGACGGTAATATGACTGCAACATTGTATGATGTAGCCAATAATACAACCGAAACTATGTTGTCCGGTCAGCCGACGCCGGTTAAGCTTGATGCGGGTAATAACTTGTTTATTGTCAAAGTAAGCGATGGCAACGGCAACAGTCGTTACTACTCAATTACAATAAACAGAGCAATAGACAAGAATACAAGCGCATTGCTTTCATCTCTGACAGCAAGCGGTCAAAGTATGACGCCGACATTTGATAAGAATGTAACATCATATAAGATTACTGTTGCAAATGACGTTGATTCAATTAAGATTAACGCTAAATCCGAAAATACAATGTCTGCTATTTGGGTAAGAAGCGAAGCCTTAGATATTGACGTTGATGCGGTTGGTACGATAAACACCGATATTAAGCTTGTAGAGGGTAGCAATAAGATTGTTATTACGGTAACTGCTCCTAACAATACTGCAAAAGCAGGTAATAGAACATGGAATAACACTAAGAAGGTTTATGTAATTAATATTTACAGAGGCAGTGAAAATGATAATGCTGACCTAATAGATATTAAGTACACAGCAGGCGGTATACTCACTCCTATATTTGACAGTGATGAAACAAATTATCATTTGACTTATACTTATGAGCATGAAAATGTTGATTTGATACCGATTGCAAGAACTCCTGATGCTATAAAGGATATAACTGTTACATCAAGCGGAACTTCTAAGGTGATAAGCAGCGGAGATACATTCTCATTGTCACCGCTTGCTGTAGGCGAAACGGTAGTAACATTCATTGTAAGAACAGTAAACGGCACAGAAAAGACTTATACGGTTTCGGTATATCGTAATAAGTTTGAAACTCCGATACCTGAAATGACAGGTTTGGAACTGAAAGATCAACACTTTGATGACTATGCTATAACACCTACATTCGATAAGGATGAACATTCATATTATGCAAGTGTTCCAAGTACATTTGAAAAGGCAGATATTAAGGTAACTGCCATATCAAATGTTCCATCGGATGAAGCTAATCTAACGATTAGAGTAAACGGCAGAGTAATAACAAGCGGTACATGGAATAATATCTTTGAACCTATTGAATACGGTGATAACATATTCACGATTGAATTATCGAATGCTCAGGAAAATAAAGAGTATTATACATTGGTAATCAATCGTCAACAACCTGACCTTGACCCTAAACTTATTGATTTGGCAGTTAAACAGAACTTTGCATTGTCACCGGCATTTGATCCGGATAAGACGGCATATGAAATTAATGTAGATGAATCAACATCATACATTAACCTTATCCCAACTGCCAATGATGCGAAGATTACTGTTAACAACCTTGAAGTTGTAAGCGGTATGGCATCAGAAAATATCGAACTTAAGAAGGGTAAGAATCAGATTAAGGTTGTTGTAACTGCAATAGATAATACAAAATCTCCTGCAGAGTTATCAATAACTAAGCGTGTATATCTTGTAAATGTATATCGTCCTGATTCGGATAACGATAATGCTCTAACAGAACTTGTTCTTAATAAGGGTACAGTCGTACCGGCATTTACAAGAGATGTAAAGAACTATTATGTAACAGTTCCTTATCAGGTAAATAAGGTAACGCTTGAAACAGCTGCATTAAATCCGGGCAGTGTGATTAAAGTGAACGGCACAGAATATACAGGCGCTATGGATATAGACTTGACAGACGGAGTATATAACTCAGTTGCAATCAAGGTATATGCATCAGCCGATGATTCATTGCCTGAAGTAACATACACATTGGATATATTCAGAAAGAATATGGCAGCCGATGTTCCTGACCTAAGCAGCTTGACTGTAGACGGTAAGGACATAATTCCGGATTTCTCGGCAAGAGAGCTTAACTACTACACATATGTAGATGCATCAACAACTCGTGTAACAATAAATGCTAAGGCATCAAGCAGTTCTGCAAACGTAAGCGGCATCGGAACATTTGCATTGAACGGTAATAAGACAGTAAGAATTATTACAGTCAGAAACGGCGCTACAATGCAGAAGTATTCTGTAACAATCTTGCGTGATATTGCAAGCAACGGTATCAGCGGTACATTGAACGGAGATGCGATAACAAACAGCACTCTTGAAACAATAACAGTACCGGAAGGTACAACAACAATTCCGCTTAATATAACTTCAGCCGACAGTGATGCAATAATTACTGTAAACGGCAGAGAGATTGAAAGCGGAAAGGACATTGACTTTGCAATGTCAACACAAAAGGAAAGATTCGACATTAATGTTGTAAGCGCAATAAGCGGTATTAACAAGTCGTTCGTTGTATATGCTGAAAGCGATGCAGACAAGCCTTATGAACCGTTCATCAATCATATTATGATTGATCCGACAATCAACCAGACAGGCAAGGATGCAACATTCTTCACAGCGTTTGACGAAAAAGTATTTGTTTACAGTGCCGTTAATGACGGTGCTACACCGTACTTGTTTGCTAAGAGCGATGACCCGGATGTTTACATTGAAGTAATCAATGAAACAATGAGAGATTACTCATTGCAAGAAGGTATAGGTTCATACTTGGCACAGTCTATAGGCGAAAGCGGACAGGCAACATTCACATTCCGTGCAACTAAGTTTACTGAAAGCGGATACGAGCTTATTAATGAATATGTAGTAACTGTTTATAATACAGACGCACCTATCTTAACTGATTTGTGGACAGATAATGCTACTATGAAGACTAAGTTCTCACCGATAGTAAGAAATTATGATGTTGAAATAGGTAAGGATACCGAAGCATTTACCGTACATACAAAGAATACTTATGAAAATGCACAAGTAAGTATGAGTATCGACGGCGGAGCTTATGTAGACGGTGACGTAAGAACATTTGATAAACTTCCTCTTGATACTAAGAACTTTACCGTAACGGTTAAGATAACAGTTGACGAAAAAGACGGAATTTATGTTCTGAATGTAACTCGTCTTGATAAGTTAATTCCTGAGGCATTCCTTGAAAACATTGAACTTGAGGATGAAACAGCTGCAGGCGACGGATTATATGAAATGACTCCTGCATTTGAAGAAAAAGATGCTGAATATTCTGCTAAGGTTAATTACACAGACAATACAATTACATTGACTGTAACAGCTAAAGATCCGGCAAATGATAAACTTGCCGTTACTACAAGCGACGGTAAGGTTACAACGGTAACAAGCGGCACAGCCACTGAAATTACATTGCCGTCAAGCTTCCTTGACAGTGAACATTCAACAGAAACTGTAACGGTAACTGTTGAAAATAAGGACGGTAAGATTGGCAAGTACGAATTGAAGATTACTCGTGATGACAGAGCAAACGGAGATGCAAGACTTGCAAGTCTGACAACCGATAAGTTCGATTTGTCAAAGGTATTTAACCCTGAAATCTTTAGTTATGTTGTTAATATCTCACCTTATGATGAAGATATTACGGTAACAGCAGAAGCTAAAAACCCAACTGACAGTATAGTATTTACTCATAAGGGTAAAAATTCGGCAGAATCAATCGGCAGTGCAAGTGAGAAATTTGAGCTTGACGCGGGTGAAGCTGTAGATTATGTATTCGTAACAGTAGCTGAAACTCCATACACTTATGTAATTAAGATTGTAAGAGAGAACACAGCTTACCTAAGCAACATTATCGTAACAGATACAGTTGATGGAGACGGATACGAAGAACTAAATCCTAAGTTCGATGCAAGTGTAATAAGCTACGATGTTCTTGTAGATCCGCTTGCAACAGAAATCGAATTTACGATTAAGACTACAGAATATAATCCAATCCTAAATATGAGCATTGAAGGCACGCAGGTAGCAAGTAAGTCGGCATCAGAATTAACACATATGTTTGACCTTGCACTTAATCAAAAGTCGTTTACAATCGACTTTGAGATTGTAAGTCAGGTAAGCTCTACGGTAACTAACGGCGGTAAGTATCGTGTAACTGTTACAAGAGATACTGCCGAAACAGTTCCAGAACTTCAAACTTACATAACAGGCAGAGTTCATTCGGTTGCTCAAGGTGACGATACTGCAGAAATAAGAATGTATGACAGCAGCAATAACCTTGTTGCGGTAGATGCGGCAGGAAATACGGTTTACCAAGTTGGTCTGAACGGCAACTTTGAAATCTCGCTTCCTGATGCAGATACATATCATATTGTAATAAGCAGAACAGGTTATTTGGATTATGAAATCACCAACATTGTTTCAACCGAAACTTTTGTGAAAGCTAAATATGACTTTGGTATGATTAGAATTACACCGGGTAACGTTACAGATTATGATGTAAGTGACGGCGTCATAGATTATGTTGATGTTAACTTAGTAAATGTATTCCTATATAACATTATTATGGATGACTATACAGGACAAATTATTAAGGATTCGATAACAACAACTGAAGACGGAACCAAGGATGAAACTAAGGATACTGATAAGAAAGACGATTCGAGTGATAATCCTGAACCTCCGGATAACGGAGCAACGGATAATCCGTCAACGCCGTCAACTCCTGACAGCGGAACAACAGATAATCCGTCAACGCCGTCAACTCCTGACAGCGGAACAACGGATAATCCGTCAACACCGTCAACTCCTGACAGCGGAACAACGGATAACCCTGAAACTCCGAGTGAAACACCGGATACACCATCAACTCCAAGTGATGGAACAAACAGTGGTGACAGTAAGGATGACAGTACAACGACTGATACACCTAATAAAGGTGAAACAGGCGATAATACATCATCAGATACTGAAACGGGAGATAAATCCGATAATACAGAAACACCGTCAGATGGTAATACATCAAGTGATAATACATCAAATGGTGATACATCATCAGACAGCAAGTCAGATAACACAACAGACAGTGCGACGTCAGACAGCAAGTCGGATAGCACAGCAGACAGTGCGACATCAGACAGCAAGTCGGATAGCACAACAGACAGCGTGACATCAGACAGTAAGTCGGACAGCACAACAAACAGTGTGACATCAGACAGTAAGTCGGATAGTAAATCAGACAGTGCTAAGAGTTCAGAATCATCATATTCTGTTTCAACAGCAGTAGCAGGTGTATCTGCTTATACAGAAATCCAATATGGTGATGGCACTAATGCAGCCGGCGCTTATTACGAAGCAAATGGCAAGAAGATAATTTCTTGGATTAACTTTGAGGGCGGACGTGTTGAAAGAGCTGATTGTGATTTTGACGGTGACGGCTCAATCACAACAAAAGACCTTCTGTATGCAGGTATGTATTTTGGAAAGAAGACTCCTGTATTGGATAACCAAGGTCCCGACAAAGTCAAAATAAAAGCATATTAATTAGCTTTAAGGAATCGACAGATTTAATTCTGTCGATTCTTTTTTGTTTTATACATTTTATGTAATTTTATTAAACAGTAATAATTGTAACATTCACACAATATACGATAATGAACTGTAAAGAATAAACGGTGTTTTTCTTGAATAGAAATGTTGACTTTTGGTATAAGTTGGTGTACAATTAAAGTATAGAATTATTCATAATAGGGATAATTGTAGCAGGGGGGGAGAGCATGCATATTGGGAAAAAGAAAATCACAATAAGTGCACTTATTGTGGTTGTTTTTGTATCTGTTATTGTTTGGGCTGCAACATCTTACCCAAATGCAGCTATATCATTCAGTGGCATAAAAATGGTGGCTAACGGTTCAACAACTCAAGGCTTGGAGGTGCGGACATATTCTTGGACTATTTTATGCTGTTAATCCAAGACTATGTCT
>ERZ773162.601-NODE-601-length-40600-cov-6.297275_pt1 | contig 40600 bp, 40 predicted proteins | sample MGYA00511113_ERZ773162 | MGnify/ENA primary metagenome ERZ773162 (study PRJEB29015, sample SAMEA2737807) | human gut metagenome | biome: human gut; feature: human-associated habitat; material: faeces | place: China | collected 2012 ... | reverse complement strand
AGAACCCGAACGAAAGACCCTAAAAAGTAAAGACCCTAAAAAACTTTGAATACCCTATAAAAGTGCAATTCCTTCTATAAAAACTGCCTGCTTTACCGTCATGGTAAATTCCCGGAAATGTCCTCTCCGTATCACGCCTTTCATCGTTTCCCGGCATATGAGCAGCATCAGATCTGCCAGTCCCAGAAACATAGCCACATTCCGATATAAGATCGGTGTGTATATATCCCATCCATACCCACTGCACGCATATGCAAGCGTCAGTGCTACCTGCAGGCAGAGTATATCCAGGATGATAAAATCAACGTGTTTCATCCAGCCGCCCGAATTTCTTTTGTACATACTTCTTCCCCCTTGTCAATTTTTGCCCTGTTCTCCGGATGAAACCTATATTCCAGATAAATCCCTTATCCGTTTCCGGCAAAATCAACGATATTTCGTTTTCGGGTATATTCCGCCAGTTCGTTTTCGTTCTGATAATCTAACGAATTTGGCTTTTTTATTTGACATTGACGGATCATGACCATCTATCTATATTGGTCTTGTAATGGTCTAGCCCACTCAAAGTTAGAAATTTAGAAATTATTTTTATTGTTTTAGGGAAGCAGCAGGCTTTCCCAAACAGGTTCCTGCCGCTTTCCGCCTATCTACAGATTAGTTCTTATGAACCAGTGTAAATATGGCGTTGCCCGGCATCGTAACGTTGATTGTGTTGGTCGCATAATCAACACTGTTTACAGCTGCCATTTCCCATGCATGGGTTGTCTCATTGTAGAAATACAGCTGGATGTTCTGAACGTTGCCCAGGGCTGCAACTGAAATGTTGACAATCACTGCTTCTTTCGTTACAGCGCCGTTTGCATCAGTTGCCTGCAGCTGCTGTGCCGGCATCAGCGGAGAGTATCCAACCATAGCCGGATCACCGGTTACACGGTACAGTGGGATACCTGCATTGATCTCAAATACTTTCTCAGCAACTGCCCAGCTGTTGCCGTCTTTGATCTGCTGATCGGATGCAAATCCAACTGCATTGTTGCTTCCAGAAGTTCCCTGGGAAACAGTGATTCCGTTGGAACCATTCTGTCCGTTGTTCTTGATACCTGTGGTGGTCTTGTTTGTGATGGTTCCTGCATTCACATTCAGACCTGCAGACTTGGAAGACGCGCTTGAGCTATGTCCTCCTCCGTGACTAACCGTCGCGTTTGTGTTCGGGCTTCCGGCAGCCATGGCCAGAGTGCCAGGCACCGCCATGATAGCGGCTGCTACCAGAAGTGCTGCGTACTTCTTTTTCATTGTACTTCCCTTTCCTTTCCAGCTTTTTAAGCCTGCGCCTTTTAAGCTTTTTCTTTATAAAAAAGATTGATAACAATCTCTTTTAACTCATCCATATCCGGATAAAATTCTTCGAATTTACCCTGATAAATCTCTCCCGACAGCTCGATAAAATCGCCGTCCTCCATGGTTTTCGGGCTGTTTAACATTGCAAGTCCCATGTCCATGTACTGGTCTTTTGCCATATTGGTGATCGCCTTTTCCTGGATGCCATCTACCAGGCGCGTAATCGTTGTTTTATCCGCTGTCTGGCTTTCTTTGGCTTTCTGAATAAAGGATTTCAGATATCCTTTCTGACGGTGCAGGCGCACTGTAGCAGAACCATCTTCGTTGATATCTCGGAACCGGATGTATTTCTCCGTCAGGTCACCGATCAGAGTGACGGTTTCTCCCATCTTGAAATCGTCAGGATATTTCTCTGCGACCATCTCATCTTCAACCGTGATGGGTACGCCGCCGACCGCGTCGTTAAAATAGGGGATGGAGTCCATATTGACGGCAAAGTATCCGTCTATCTGAAGTCCAAATAGCAGCTTAGAAAGCGCTCCCACTGTCAGTTCACAGCTTTTTTCGCGTCCGTCCCCGAACGCATAGGCAAGTGTCAGCTGCTTCGTCTCGGTTCCGATTGGATTTCCAAAATAATCAAAAACCTCGATCTCTGTCATCGTATTTCTCGGAATTAACACAATCTGTGCCTCATCCTTGGCAGCGTCCTGCGCCACTAAAAAGAGTGCATCGGCGTCTCCGCCTTTTCCGGCGACGTTCTGGGCTTCCATCTCCCCCTTGGTATCAACACCTATGCAGAGAATCGCCCGCATCGCCGTGTTGCGGCGGTATTTTTTGCCATTCCAGGTCAAAATTCCATTTGCAAGGTCTTCTTCCTCCTGGCTTTTTGCCTGATCACGGGCTTCAATCGCACGGATTGCCGCTTCTCTTTCTTGATATTTCTGATAAACATGAATGCCGCCCGCTACACAGGCGATTCCTGCCACCGCCCAGGCGATCCACCGGATCATTTTCTGCTTTCTCATTTGACTGGCTCGTTTTCATAATATTTTGTATATTTCGAATATTTACCATAGTATCTGTGATAGTAGCCGCTGCCTGCCATGTCCACACGGTTCAGCACCGCGCCGAGAATCCGGCAGCCGGTCCGCTCCAGCTGGCTTTTGGCTTTCTGCACCAGACGGTAGCTAAGCGCACCGCTCTCGACTACCAGGATCGCTCCGTCGCAACGCTGTGCGATGATCGCACCGTCAATGACACTTCCGAGCGGCGGCGTATCGATGATGATCGTGTCGTACTCATTTCTCGCCCACGCAATCAGCTTACTAAATGCATCCTCGCTCAGAAGCTCTGCCGGATTCGGTGCCATCGGACCAGAGAAAATGATATCCAGGTTCGGCAGGTTCGTGTGATACAGAACCTCCCCTAAAAGCCGCTGCCCGGTCAGGTACTGTGTCAGTCCGAAAATCTGCTGTCCGCCCCCGAAACGGGCTACCAACACGGATTTACGGATATCCGCATCGATAAATAACACGCGTCCCTCGGTCTGTGCCATCGAGATCGCAAGCTGGGAGGAGGTCTCACTCTTTCCTTCATCCGACATTGCACTGGTCAGCATGATGACCTTGAGCCCATTTCCGGAAAACTGGATGTTGGTACGGAGTGTCTTCATTGCTTCCTCATACTGATAATCTCTTTTCTCATCCTGTATGATCTGGATGAATCCGTTCTGAATTGCCATGGTCTCCTACCTTTCCTTCTTATCTTTTCCGGCAAATGGATTGATGATATCCCAGATACCAGAGGTACGTTTTACTTTCTTCTCGCCCCGTTCGTGGATCTTGCTCTCTGGGAGTGCTGCCAGTACCGGCAGTTCCAGATATTTCTCCACATCTTCTTCCGAACGGATGGTATCATTCAGGATAACCGTCAGTGTAATGTATCCGCACACGATCACTGCGGCAATCAGTGCGCCGATCAGCGCGTTTTTCGTATTGCTCGGGCTGGTTTTCTGGTTTGCCACCTCACCGCTCTCGATGAGTTTCGGCGGCGTCATTTCCATGATCTCGCCGACATAGTCGGATGCCACCTTTGCGGTCATATCGACAATTTTTTTTGCCATCTCCGCATCCGGATCCAGTGCAGAAATGTTTAAAATACGAGTATCCGACGGGTTCTCCACCTTAATTTTTCTGACCAGTTCTTTATAATCCATATCCAGATGAAGCTTATCAACCACCTCTTCCATAACGGAACGACCGGTGATGATCGTCTTGTAATCCTGTGTCAGCTGCGTGCCGATCTGCAGATCGGCTAACGAGGTCAGCGTTGTCTCTTTCGTCAGTACATAAATCTTCGCCGTTGAGCTGTACTGCGGTGTGAGCAGAAAATAGCTGTATGCTCCGCCGATTCCGGCTCCGAGCACCGCCACTGCAATGATGACCCAGAGTTTCCGGAGTAATGCATAAAAGATTTCACCCAGATCGATTACTTCCTCGTCTTCCCATTCTTGTCCTTGATTTTTTCTCTTTTCCATACCTTCCTTTTCCCTTTTCGTATTGTTTTTATCTGTCAGACATTGTTACAATGTTACGGTTCACGCATACATGCTCGGTAACGGAATTTGTCAATGTTCTGTAACCACGTGATTTCGAAAAACATTTGCATTTTTTCGCAAACATCTATTCTTTTACAATTTCTCATCCAGTATGATCTTTTCCGGATTTTCGATCGACAGCTGTCTGGCAAGCTCACTGCCTCCCTTTTTCCGGATCCATGCGATGGCTTTCGCACTGTTGGGAACCCGGTGGCGGTTGCCATGCATGTCGGTTCCCAGGAAACTGATGTAACCGGCTAGAAGTGTCCGGCGGCACCACCTCCGGTCCAGGCGCTCCCTTATTTTCCAGAAATAGCTCAGTTTCGTGAGGCTTCCGTAGTTCATCTGGAGATACGCGCCTTCCTTCATTAGCTCTTCCAGGCGTCCTTTTTCCCGCAGACACTGGTACCGCTCGATATGTGCCAGCACAGGCAGATAGCCCGCCATCGTCAGCTCCCGGACAGCGCCCTCGATCTGGCTCCAGGAGGATGTCGGCAGAAACTCGGTCAGCACGTACCGGCTGCCCGCCAGTGTCAGAAGCTTTCCTTCCCGAAGCATCTCGACCATGCCTTCGAAGTATTGGATTTCCTGCCCCCGGTAGAGTTCAAGATCGGGCATCGCCTTCTGTACACGAGCCGCCAACTTCTCCATAAGCTCTTGTATCTGCTGCGGTTTTGTCCGCCAGTGATACGCTACATAGTGTGGGGTGGCTATCACCTTCCGGACGCCCTGCTTATAAGATCTCCGAAGCATCCGGTAACTGAGTGCCATTTTCTCTGCCCCATCATCTATCCCCGGGAGCACGTGTGTATGGATATCCACCACACCCAGCTCTATCTTGTCCGGTCTTCTCTGCGTTTTGCGCGCCATTGCACTTTTCTCCTTAGTCAGTCATTTTTCTGTCTGAATACACACGAAATAGACAGCTTACACCATCGTTTTTTGCTGTCCACCTACTTCGTCCTGTTCTGATATTGCTCTAAAAATGTGTCATAATACTTTTTCTCTGCTTCCAATCTGGCTTTTACTGCATCCTCATAGTCCACAAATGTCCCAAGGTTATAAACTTTTCCCTGGAACCCGATGCTGGCACGCCATTTTCCATTTTCTCTCCGGTATACACCTCGGTGTCCACTGGTGTTGTTCACTGCCTCTTTCCGGCTCGCGATCCGCTCCAGACAGGTATTTTCTGCAAAATGGATGGATTTGCGCATATTTACTTTTCTCTGTTCCTGCCTAAGGCAGCCACAGCTTCTGGTTTTTCCAAAGCGCAGGTTTTCTTTCTGACAGACACAAAGCTTGCCACAGTCACATTGACAGAACCACAGGTCTCCCTGGGCTGCCAGTTTGCCTCCCTCTGCAGAAGCCCCGCCTTCTTTTACCACCTCTAAAAGAGGAGAATATTTCTCCCACGGACCAAGAACCTGTAGGCGTCCATAGCGCTTGCCTGTCAGATCCAGCCAGCCGTGTACCTGTTTTCTTTTTCGATAGCAGCCGCAACTTTTGGTGTGTCCTGTCTTCAGATGCGTCCCGGCTACAGAACATATAGTTCCGCAGTCGCATTGACAAAGCCAGTAGGAATGTATGCTTTTCCTCGTATCATCTCTTTTTAAAACCAGAAGATGATCGAACTTCATCCCAACGAGGTTTTCACGTCCCATATACTCCCCCTGTACCACATAATATGTATTATGTGGTACATAAGGGGAATACAGAAATAATCAGAGGTATTTCTTTTTCAAAAATGCTGGATTTTACTGAATTTTTCAAAATCCCTGCAACTCATAAGTTTATAAAATCATGCTGATATGCTTCTAATGGATTGATTTTTTTGTTTTTAGGTGGTAGTATCATATTGATTATAAAAACAGGAGAAGACCGCGCACCACATAATACATATTATGTCGTTCGTATTCTCCCCCTGTTTTTTTCGGAAAACAAATCAAGTTCCAGTGACTTTTTGCAAACTTCCTCGCTGGTAAGCATCGTATAACGGCGCGTCGTCTCTATGCTGCTATGCCCCAGATAGTCTGCCAGCCTGACCAGATCTTTTTCCTGTTCATAAAAACACCGCGCAAACAGATGGCGCAGATTATGGGGAAATACTTTTGTTTCCGCCACCCTCGCGCCTCTGCATAGTTTTTTCATTTCCTTCCATATATTTTTCCGATCCATCGGTTTTCCGGACACTGTGCAGAAAATACACCCCGATTTGATCCGGTATTTCCGACAGTAATCCCGCAAAATCATTTCCAGTGTCCTCGGTATCAGGATGATCCGCTGCTTTCCCTTAAAATGAATCTCTATCTTCTTTTTTTTGAGCGCTTCCACGGTCAGGCAGCCCAGTTCGCCGATCCGCATTCCGGTTCCGGCGATCGCCTGCAGGAGACACCGAAGCCTCTCTTTCCCCTCTCTCCCCGCCGTCTGCAGCAGCCTGCGGTATTCTTCCCGCGTCAGATCTTTTTCTGCATCCCGGAAAATCTGCCTCTGCTGGCGGCAGGTCTTCATGCAAAGTTCGTTTCTCCCGAGCCACTTAAAAAAATGGTTGAGCGCAGTCAGCATGGAATTGGCGCTTGTGATTTTATACTGCGCCAGGAGTTCTTTTTTATATCTCAAAACCTCCGCTCTCTCCAGCTCCCGTCCTCCCATATATCCGACGAAGGCTCTTACGTCCCTCAGATACTTTTCGATCGTGTTTTCACTCATCTCTCGTTCAATCAAATATTCTTTATATGCCTGAAGGCAGTCCAAACTATCGTTCATCGTGTTCCTCCTATTATGCCGTCCTGTTTTTCTGACAATATAAAACAAAATCCCAGAAAAGTGGGTACTTCTATCATACCTCTTTTTCCATATCTCCATACAGAAATGCTTTCATGTCTTATGATATCATGCCATGTATTTTTGTGCAATAATGATCTTTTATATGTTTATAGCATATTTATATTTTGCATAATTAGTTTTGCGCAGTTTTCTTTGTTTTTATCTTGTTCAACCTTCTGTCTGCTACAAGTTCAAAAAAGGATGTGTTGCAGTAGCGATTTAAAAATCGCTACTGCAACACATCCTTAATTTTTCTTGAATTGCAATTCAATCATGCTACTTGTTAATTGTCAATTGTTTTTCTAATCTTTATGATTATCTGTCTTTAACTCCTGATCCAATTCAAGACAGATAGATGCATTTCCTGTGACCAGATCCTTCAACCATGTTTTTCCATATTCGGTCGGAATATCCACATAAACGGGCATTCCATCCGTATTATAAATACATGTTTTTGCTTTTTGAAATGTCTTTGTTCCAGTTAAGATTTCTGCCGTTCTTATGTTTATCCCTCCCCTCATATGACTTGTTCTTATTTCATAAAAAATTGCGTCCTATGGAACAAAAACTCAAATTTGCTATTTTTATCCCCAATACTTTCTATTTTAACTTTATCATATATGCATCTATTCCAAAACCACTTCGACGCAAACGGTCAAGCTTCGACCTAATTGGTATCTGGGGATCAAAAAAATGCCGCCTTACGCAACATTTTTCTGAATCCGAATCTTATATTTAATTTATAATCACACCTCCAGCTTCCGCTTCTTTGCCAGCTTCTTCATCTCCTCCGCATTCTGCCGCACGGTCTCGGTGATCTCCGCGCCGCCCAGCAGTCTCGCAAGCTCGTCCACCATCGCCTCGCGGTCTAAGGCGCGGATGGAGGTTGCCGTCCGTCCATCGGACGCGGATTTGCGAATCTCGAAGTGCTGGTCCGCCATCGCCGCGATCTGCGGCAGGTGCGTGATGCAGATGACCTGACGGCATTTGGAGAGGATCCGCAGCTTCTCCGATACCATCTGTGCAGTCCGCCCGCTGATACCGGTGTCAATCTCATCAAAAATCAACGTTGGAACCTGATCGGTCTCCGCCAGCACCGTCTTGATTGCCAGCATGATACGCGACAGCTCACCGCCGGACGCCACCATACCGAGCGGCCGAACCGGTTCGCCCGGATTCGTGGAAATCAGGAATTCCGGCTCGTCGATACCGCCCGCCGTGAAATGATCCAGCCGCCTAAACTCCATCTCAAACTGCACATCAAGGAAATTCAGTTCCCGAAGCCCGTCTGCGATCTTCTCCACCAGCTCCCCGGCAAACTGCTTACGCGCTGCTGACAATGCCTCGGAATGTTCTTTCAATACTGCTTCCGCCTGTTCCAGTTCTTTTTCCGCCTGTTCCCGAAGTTCATCGTAATTCTCCAGTTCCTGCAGTCGCGCTTTCTTTTCTTCCAACGCCTGAAGTACCTCCGGGATCGTCTTCCCATACTTGGTTTCCAGGCTCCGGATCAGGTCAAGCCGCTCCTGTGTCTCCTGAAATGCCGCTTCGTCAAAGGTCATATCGTCCATATATCCGGCGATCTCCCTGGAAAGATCCGAAAGAAGGGAATCTACATCGCACAGCTCGTCACGGATCCCCTTCAATCCCTCGTCAAATGCCATCGCACCATCGATCTCACGGAACGCCCGCGACACCGCATCGCCGGACACCGCGTCATATGCCTGTGAAAGACTCTCAGCGATCCGTCTGGCATTGGAAAACCGCTTAAAATCGGCTGCCACCTTTTCCTCTTCGCCATCCTTTAACGCGGCATTTTCAATCTCCTCGATCTCAAACTGGCAGAAATCCATCTCCCGCAGTCTCGTCTCCTGATCGGATGCAAATGCGGCACATTTCTGTTTTAACTGCATATACAAGCGATAGGCAGCTTCCGTATTCTGTTTGAATGAGAGAAGTTTCTCCCCGCCATACGCATCGAGGATTTCCAGATGTTTTGACGCATTCACCAGCGACTGGTGTTCATGCTGTCCGTGCAGATCGATCAGAAGACCCGTGATCTCCCGCAGCCTTGCAGCCGTTACCGTCTCGTCGTTGATGCGGCTGATGCTCCGGGTCGGTGTGATTTTCTTAGAAATGATTAAAATTCCCTCTTCATCAGGGTAAACATCGTGTTCCTTCAGCTGCTCGCGCTTTCTCTCATCATCGATGGAGAAAACCAGTTCAATGTAGGCGCTGTCGCAGCCCCGGCGGATCATCTCTTTCGGTGCTTTTCCGCCCAGCGCAATCTGGACCGAACCGATGATGATCGATTTTCCGGCTCCCGTCTCACCGGTCAGAATGTTGAGTCCGTCCCCGAACTCCACCTCCGCCGAATCGATCAGAGCCAGATTTTTCACTCGTAAATGATAAAGCATCCGCTTTCCGTTCCTCCTTATCAGCGGTTCCCGCAAAAAATGCGTGAACCCACCTTCCCTCATCCCGCAATCAGCTTGCGGATCTTGTCCATCAGCACGATCGTATCGTCCACCGTACGGACTGCACACATGACCGTATCGTCCCCGGCGATGCAGCCGACAATCTCTGAAAAATGGATGGCGTCGAGCGCTGCCGCGACTGCCATCGCCATGCCTGACACCGTCTTGATGACAAGGATGTTCTGCGCCATATCCATGGAAACGAAGCTATCGTGCAGAATACGGGTATATTTATCATTGAACGCCGTCTGAGGATGGAAAACTGCATATTTCTGTCCGCCGTTTTCTGTCTGGATCTTAGACAGCTTTAACTCCCGGATATCCCTGGAAACCGTTGCCTGCGTGACATTGTATCCCTCTTTATTCAGATATTCCGCCAGCTCTTCCTGCGTTTCAATCTCATATTTTCCAATCAATTCCACAATCTTGCTGTGACGTTCCATTTTCATGGCTCTGACTCCTTTTATATCTGTTTCATTTTGTTCCGTATATTTTCCAAAAATGGCACCTGTTTGAGCTGAATCAATGTCGTCTCGATCTCTGATTTTGCTATCTCGATTGTATCACCCGGCTCAATATCAACCACCGTATCGCCGTCAAAGCTCAGCGAAACCTTCGTCCGCCCGGTCGTCTGAATCCGCAGGCTCAAATGGTTATCCGGCGGCAGAACGATGCTGCGCGAATTGAGTGAATGCGGGCAGAGCGGTGTCAATACCATCAGATCCGCCTCCGGCGCCACGATCGGACCGCCCGCTGACAGGTTGTATGCCGTCGAACCGGTCGGGGTCGCAACCACCATGCCGTCCGCCGAATACTCGTTAAACAGCTGTCCATTGACAGCCAGCTCAAACCGGAACGCATCGATTCCCATACGGTTTAGGACGATATCATTCAACGCGATATCCTCCATGACGACCTTCCCGCCAGAAATCACGCACCCCTTGAGCATCATCCGACTTTCCAGACGGTAGTGATCTTCCATCAGATCCCGCATGGCAGGCAGAATGTCCTCCTCATGCCCGATCTGCGTCAGATACCCCAGATGCCCCATATTGATGCCAAACAGTGGAATCTTCCGTCCCGCCAGATCACGCGCCGCCTGAATCAGCGTTCCATCACCGCCCAGACAGATCACACAATCTGTATCCTCCGGCACCGTCCGGCGATCGGTATAGCGGTATGCCGCAGCCACTTCTGCGTCCCTGCGAAGTCCATCATGGCGATCCAGACGGATGCAGCGGCAGCCCTGTTCTGCAAAAAAGCTGCAAATCAGATCGGCTGCCTCCTCTACGCGCGGCTTTTCGCGGTTTACAATCAGATAGAAATTTCTCATGTTTTGTCTAACTCCCTGTGAGCTTCCTCAACAACCTGTTCCGGTGAAACCGGACACTCTTTTTCCGCTTTTGCAAGTGCTTCCTCACCAGTCACAGTTTCCTCCGATGCCTGCTCCGGTTTATGCAGGTACAGGAGGTACTCGATATTTCCCTCCGGTCCCTTGATCGGGGAAAATTCCAGATTCCGGATCTCAAAACCGATCTCTGCCGCATATGCCATCACCATCTGAATGACCTCCAGATGCGTGCTCTTCTCGCGGACAACGCCCTTCTTTCCGACTTTCTCACGTCCCGCCTCGAACTGCGGCTTGATCAGTGCAACCACCTCGCCGCCCGGGCTTAAAATCTCCTTGACCGGACCTAAAACCTTCGTCAGGGAAATAAAGGAAACGTCGATCGAAGAGAAATCTACCGGCTCGCCGATATCCTCCGGTGTCACATAACGGATGTTTGTCTTCTCCATGCAGACCACACGCGGATCATTGCGAAGTTTCCACGCCAGCTGTCCATGTCCTACATCGACCGAAAACACCTTGACCGCGCCATTCTGCAGCATACAGTCGGTAAATCCACCTGTGGACGCGCCGACATCCATACAGACCTTTTGATCCAGCGTCACTCCGAAATGCGTCATCGCCTTCTCCAGTTTCAGACCTCCGCGGCTCACATATTTTAAGGTAGATCCACGTACCTCGATCTTCGCATTTTCATCGAAGGTCGTACCCGCCTTGTCTTCTTTCTGATCTTCTACATATACAATCCCGGACATGATGATCGCTTTCGCCTTCTCACGGGATTCTGCCAGACCTCTCTTGACGAGAAGTACATCTAACCGTTCTTTCATTCTATGTTCTTCCTTCCGCTGCTGCCACTCTTTTGTTTCCCATCATGCTTCCGCGTCAGTCTCCAGCACACCTTCACGTTTCAGCTGCGCCAGAATCGAATCACTGTCAATTCCCAGCTCATTCCGGAGCACCGACACATTTCCGTGTTCGACGTAGGCATCCGGCAGCGCTATATTAACTACCTTGATCTGCGGATAATGCTTCTGTACATAATCCGTCACCCGCTCGCCGTAACCGCCGCGCAGGACATTTTCCTCCAGTGTCACGATCGTATGGTGCGTTCCTGCCAGATGGTCGATCACGTCGGTATCCATCGGTTTCACAAACCGCCCGTTGACCAGCGTACACGGCTGCCCGACACTCTTTAATTTCTCCCGGATATGCTCTGCCGTGCTGACCATGCTTCCGACTGCCAGAAGCGCCGTTCCTCTCTCCTCATACAACATCTCGCTGACGCCATACTCGACCGGTGCCAGAAATTCCTTCAAGCCCCGGTACGCCTCGCCCCTCGGATAACGGATCGCAATCGGTCCATCGTAGGAGATGGCAAACTGCAGCATCTTTTCCAGTTCCCAGCGGTTTTTCGGCGCCATCACGCTCATATTCGGCACAGAGGAGAGGAATGTCAGATCAAAAATACCCTGATGCGTCTCCCCATCGCTTCCGACCAGTCCCGCGCGATCCACGCAGAACACAACCGGAAGATTCTGGATACAGACATCGTGAATGACCTGATCATATGCCCTCTGTAAAAAAGACGAATACACCGCCACCACCGGTTTCAGACCGGCTGCCGCCATACCCGCCGCCGAGGTAACCGCGTGTTCCTCCGCGATTCCCACATCGAAAAAGCGGTCCGGATATTCTTTCGAGAACCGTTTGAGCCCCGTTCCATCCGGCATCGCCGCCGTCACCGCCACGATCTTCGGATTTTCCGCTGCCAGACGGCAGATTTCTCTGGAAAATACATCTGTATAGCCCGGATGTTCCTTTTTCCGGAGCGGTTTTCCCGTTTCAATATCAAATGGTTCAACTCCGTGAAATGCCGACGGATTCTTCTCCGCCGGACGGTATCCCTTGCCCTTTTTCGTAATCACATGGATCAGCACCGCGCGGTTGATCTTTTTCGCCTCGCTGAAAATACGGATCAACCCCTTAATATCATGTCCATCCACCGGTCCCAGATACGTGATTCCCATATTTTCAAACCACATGCCCGGAATCAGAAGCTGCTTGATGCTGTTCTTTGTCCGGAGCAGCGTGCCGACCAGATCCGAACCGATCATCGGGATCCGCGATAACGTGCCCGCCACATTCTTCTTCAACAGATTGTAGCCCTCATCTGCACGAAGATTATTCAGATACCGCGACATACCGCCGACATTTTCCGAAATGGACATATTATTATCATTTAAAACAATAATAAAATTCGTCTTGAGCCGTCCCGCATTGTTGAGCGCCTCATACGCCATGCCGCCGGTCAGCGCGCCGTCCCCGATTACGGAAACGATCGAATAATCCTCGCCCAGCAGATCGCGCCCCTGCGCCATCCCCAGCCCTGCCGAGATCGAAGTTGAACTGTGTCCCGTATCGAACGCATCAAACGGGCTTTCCTTCCGCTTCGGGAAACCGCTCAAGCCCCCATACTGGCGCAGCCCATCAAAATTATCCTTCCGCCCGCTTAAAATCTTGTGCGTATAGGACTGGTGCCCCACATCCCAGATAATCTTATCCTTCGGAAGATTCAGCGCGCAGAACATTGCAATCGTCAGTTCCACCACGCCTAAATTGGACGCCAAATGACCGCCTGTCCGGCTTGTCGTCTCGATCAGAAACTCGCGGATTTCCGCCGCCAGCTCCTTGCGTTCTTCCTCGCTCAACCGTTTTACATCCTCCGGTCCTTTTATCGTATCTAATACCATTCTTTCATCCCCCAAACCGTTTTCCACATCCGCTGTCGTCCCCGGTCTTCGATTGGATTTTTTATTTTTCACGGCTGACCAGCATCTCGATCAGCTCTTCGAGGAATTCATTCTTTCCAGGCAGAGAATAGAGGATATCAACCGCCGTCTCCGAAAGCTGTTTGACATCATGCTTCGATTTCTCGATTCCCTCCAATGTCACATAAGTGGTTTTATTGTTTTTCTCATCGCTCAGAACCGGTTTTCCAAGCACCTCCTGGCTGCTGGTAACGTCGAGAATATCATCCTGGATCTGGAACGCCAGACCGATCGCCGCCGCCATACGCTCTACTGTCCCGCACTCAGCTTCGCTCGCGCCCGCCATCACGGCTCCGATCACCATCGACGCCTCCAAAAGTGCTCCCGTCTTTAAACGGTAGATAAAATCCAGCTTATCCTTCGGAATCGGCTGATTCGTCAGTTCCACATCCACCGTCTGACCGCCGATCATGCCGTAAATACCCGTTTTTTCGGATAAAATCTGGATACAGCGTCCCACCTTTGCCGCATCTGGCGTCATCGCAAATGCCTTTGCCGCCGTCTCGATCGCGTAGATCAGAAGGGCATCTCCCGCCAGAACTGCCATATCATACCCATATGCAACCCAGGTCGTCTTTTTTCCACGGCGGTACTCGTCATTGTCCATACATGGAAGATCGTCATGAATCAGGGAAGATGTATGAATCATCTCGATCGCCGCCATCAGCGGCTCAATCTCTTTTCCCTGACCGCCAAACAGACGATATACCTCACGCATCAGAATCGGACGAAGGCGTTTGCCGCCTGCCTTCACGCTGTAATTCATCGCTTCAAAGATCGTTTTCTGATGCCCTTCCTCTGCCGGAAGATAAGAATATACAATCTCTTCCGCTTCTTTGACTGCCTGTGCCAGCCGTTCCTTTGCATTTTCCATCTCTGTCACGCCTCCGTCTCCTCGCCGTTTACGACCATAATCTGTTTTTCAACCTTATCTATCTTTTCACTGCAGGCGCGGACCAGACGCATTCCCGCCTCATACGACGCAAACGATTCTTCCAGCGTGCTGCGGCTGTCCTCCAGCGTCCGCATAATGCCATCCAGACGGTCAAACATTTCCTCGATCGAAAGTTCTTCCTTATTTTCTGCCATCGATCCTGCCTCCTGTTTTATCTAATATACTCTCGGAATCTTTCCTGAAAGAAAACGTGTTCTCAAATCTCTCTGTTATGATTCACACGCAACACAATGAACCACTTTTTTTCCCAGGCAGGTTTTCCTGATAAACCTCCCGGATCTCCGCCTCCACGCGTCCATCCGGCAGACGGACGGTCAGCGTATCCCCAGCTTGCAATCCTGTCACTGTCTCCACACGTTTTCCATCTGCATCCGTCACGAACCCATATCCGCCGCTTATCTTTTTTAACGGGGATAGACCATCCATCCGGCTGCACACCAGTTCCAGACGATGGCGCAGATCGGACACCTTTTTCTCCATCTGGCGCGCCATCTTAACTCTCGCATCTTCCAGATACTGCCGTCTCTCATTTAACTGGCTCTGCGGACTGTGAAGCTGCAGGCGCAGACGAAACTGCTCCAGACGATAGGCATACTGCTCCGCCTTCTGCTCCATCCGCTTCGTCATCTGCTGTGCCGCCGCAATGCACTGCTGCTCAAACAGGTGGTAATCAAAAACCGCCAGTTCTGCCGCCGCCGAAGGAGTCGGGGCACGCAGATCCGCCACATAGTCCGCGATCGTAACGTCTGTCTCATGCCCGACCGCCGAGATTACCGGCGTCCGGCACGCAAAAATCGCCCGCGCCACACTCTCTTCATTGAACGCCCACAGATCCTCAATCGAACCGCCTCCGCGCCCGACGATCAGCACATCCAGATGCAGCGCATCCAGGGTCTGGATCGCCCGCACGATACTCGGCGCTGCCCCTGCTCCCTGCACCAGTGCCGGGCAGAGGACAAGCTGCACGTAAGGATTCCGCCGTCCCGAGATATTGATAATATCCCGGATTGCTGCGCCGGTGCTCGCCGTCACGATACCGACCGTTTTTGCATACTTTGGGATCGGCGTTTTATATTCCGGGGAAAACATCCCCATTTCTTCTAATTCATTTCTCAGTTTTTCAAAGCGCCGGAATAAATCGCCCGTGCCGTCCAGCGTGATCTCGCTGGCATAGAGCTGGTATCTTCCATCCCGCTCATACACTTCGATGCTGCCCTTGACGACCACCTGCTGTCCTTCTTCCAGACGGAATGTAAGTCCCTTCCGCCTACTGGCAAACATAACTGCCTGCATCGCTCCCAGACCGTCTTTCAAGGTAAAATAAATATGACCGGACGTATGATATTTGCAGTTAGAAACCTCGCCCTTGACCGAAATCCGGTTCAGGGCAAAGTCCTGTGCGAACATATTTTTAATGTATGCATTAACCTGCGAAACCGAATATACGCCAGCCATCGCTTATACCAGCTTCGCTAAAATGCCGTTGATAAATGCCGGTGAATCATCGCCGCCGAACTTCTTCGCCAGCTCGACCGCCTCATTGATCGCTACCTTCTCCGGTACATCGTCATCATGCTTGATCTCATATAATGCCAGGCGCAGGATCGTCAGTTCCACCTTGCCCATACGGCGGGTAGTCCATCCCTGTGCAACCCCATCGATTGCCTTGTCAAGCTCCGGAAGCACATCCAGAATCTTCTCAACCTTGCTCTTTACGTATCCGCCGTCAAAGGTGTCTAACATCGGATTATGGATGATATCGCCGATTCCGCTCGGAACATCGTCCTCCTCTTTCGGCTCTGTAAAATATACATCCACCTGCTCCTGCATCTCATCCGTCGGGTAAAAATCCGCACAGAAAAGCAGCTTAAAGCAATGTTCTCTCAGTTCTCTTCTGGTCATACTAATCCTCCTGTTACCTGTTTCTATCCGTCTGATACGCCCGATTTGCTGCCTCGGTATCGCAAATATCCCTTTCGTAATCCGCCGCAATCGTTTTCTGAATATCCACAGTCTTTCCTGCATAATTGTTATATTTCTACTATTCTAATGTATCATTATACCGTATCCCCGGTTTTTTCACAAGAGTTTGAGAAAAAGAATCCGCCAAAGTTACTGTTCACGGGTAGGCACTTTTGGAACCGAAAGTGCCGTAAGAAAACGTGGTGGCAGCAGGAATTTGCCGTATTTAAATGCGAAGCCACGGCAAATTCCGTTACTGGGCACGTATGCGTGAACAGTAACCCGCCAAAAAAGCGGCATCCCTGCTGAAGCAGAAACGCCGCTTTTATATCGTTTACAATCTTATCGATTGCTTATGCTATCCAATTTTTATTCATCCACGCTGTAGTTCGGAGCCTCTTTTGTGATGTGGATATCATGCGGATGGCTCTCTTTTAAGGATGCTGCGGAAATCTTGATGAAACGTCCGGTCTCCTGAAGAGTCGGAATATCCGATGCGCCGCAGTAACCCATACCAGCACGCAGACCGCCGAGCATCTGGAATACGGTATCTTCTACCATTCCCTTGTATGCAACACGTCCTTCTACACCCTCCGGAACGAGTTTCTTCGCATCGCTCTGGAAGTAACGATCCTTGCTGCCGTTCTCCATCGCTGCGATGGAACCCATGCCGCGGTATACTTTGTATTTTCTTCCCTGGTACAGCTCAAAAGTTCCCGGGCTCTCATCGCATCCTGCAAACATGGAACCCATCATGCAGACGCTGCCGCCTGCTGCGATCGCCTTCGTCAGATCGCCAGAATACTTGATACCGCCGTCTGCGATGATCGGAATGCCGTACTCTTTGGCAACTGCGTAGCAGTCCATAACAGCGGTGATCTGCGGAACGCCGATACCTGCTACGACACGGGTCGTACAGATGGAACCCGGTCCGATACCAACCTTGACCGCGTCAACGCCTGCCTCGATGAGAGCTTTTGTCGCCTCTCCGGTCGCTACGTTACCTGCTATTACCTGCAGATCCGGATATGCTTCCTTGATCATTCTGACACAGTGAAGAACATTTTCAGAATGTCCATGTGCAGAGTCGAGAACAACTACGTCTACTTTTGCTTTCACCAGGGCTTCCACACGATCCAGCACGTTTGCAGTGATACCTACTGCCGCACCGCAGAGCAGACGTCCCTGTGCATCCTTTGCAGAGAACGGATACTTGATCTGTTTCTCAATATCCTTGATAGTAATAAGACCCTTGAGGTTAAAATCCTTGTCCACGATCGGAAGCTTCTCGACACGTGCCTTGGCAAGAATCTTCTTTGCCTCCGTCAGGGTGATGCCCTCCGGAGCGGTAACCAGATGCTCAGAAGTCATGCACTCTTTAATCTTCTTGGAGAAATCTTCCTCGAACTTGAGGTCACGGTTTGTGATAATACCAACCAGTTTTCTTCCCTCTGTGATCGGAACACCGGAAATCCGGAACTTGCCCATCAGCTCATCCGCATCCTTTAATGTATGCTCTGGGGATAAATAAAACGGGTCAGTGATTACACCATTCTCAGAACGTTTTACTTTATCGACCTCCTCAGCCTGCGCCTCGATCGACATGTTCTTGTGAATAATACCAATTCCACCCTGTCTTGCCATTGCAATCGCCATGCGGTGCTCTGTAACCGTATCCATGCCGGCACTCATCAGGGGGATGTTCAGCTGAATCTTCTTGGTCAGATGTGTCGTCAGGTTTACCTGATTCGGAATAACCTCAGAATAGGACGGCACAAGCAGGACATCATCAAATGTAATGCCATCGCCAATAATCTTACCCATTATATTACCCTCACTTTCGTAAATTTTAAACACCGGACATTGAAAACTGTCTGATGTTAATAATTGATTTTAGCAAGTTTTTTGAAATATGTCAACCGGAGAATAAAGGGGTTGACGATAGAATTTACTTACGCTATTTAATTAGTGTGTCTTATAAATAATGTCAATCAGATAAGTATTAATAATGCAGTCATCCTTAGCCTCATTTCCCTGCCAATTTTTTCACCCAAAAAGAAGGACTGCCACACCTTCGCATAGCAGTCCTTCTCTCCCCTGGCAGCTGCCTGTCAGAGATTCTTTCTATAAATTACCATTTTTATTTTCTACATTCGATACTGCATCTCTGATGTAACATCTTCCGTCATTTTCCGGCTCTCTTACTTACATCATGCCGCCCATGCCAGCGCCTGCTGCCGGACCTGCCGGTGCATCTTCTTTGATGTTGGCAACTGCGGACTCGGTTGTAAGCAGGGTAGATGCAACGCTGGTTGCGTTCTGCAGGGCACTTCTGGTTACCTTTGCCGGATCCAGGATGCCTGCTTCTACCATATCTACGTATTCCTCATTGTAAGCATCGTAACCTACGCCTACCGGGGACTCTTTTACCTTGTTGATGATAACAGAGCCTTCCAGACCTGCGTTTGCTGCGATGTGGAACAGAGGAGCTTCCAGAGCTTTCAGGACGATACGGCCGCCGGTCTTCTCGTCGCCTTCCAGTCCGTCTACTACCTTCTGAACTTCTGCTGCTGCGTGAACATATGCAGATCCGCCGCCTGCGATGATGCCTTCCTCAACAGCTGCCTTTGCTGCGGACAGGGCATCTTCCATACGCATCTTAGCTTCCTTCATCTCAGCCTCGGTCGCTGCACCAACACGGATAACAGCTACGCCGCCAGCCATCTTAGCCAGTCTCTCCTGCAGTTTCTCACGATCAAAATCAGAAGTGGTTTCCTCAATCTGAGCCTTAATCTGAGCCACACGGTCTGCGATGGCTTTCTTATCGCCGCAGCCATCTACGATGATGGTGTTCTCTTTCTGAACCTTAACGGATTTCGCACGACCAAGCTGATCCATGGTGGTATCCTTTAATTCAAGTCCCAGTTCCTCGGAAATAACAGTACCGCCGGTCAGGATTGCGATATCCTTTAACATTTCTTTTCTTCTATCGCCGTAACCCGGAGCCTTCACACCAACAACGGTGAAAGTACCTCTCAGCTTATTGACAATCAGGGTGGTCAGCGCCTCGCCCTCAATGTCCTCAGCGATGATGAGCAGCTTGGAACCAGACTGTACCAGCTGTTCCAGCAGCGGCAGAATCTCCTGAATGTTGGAGATCTTCTTATCGGTAATTAAGATGTACGGATCGTCCAGAACGGCTTCCATCTTCTCCATATCAGTTGCCATGTATGCAGATACATAGCCACGGTCAAACTGCATGCCTTCTACCAGATCAAGCTCAGTCTTCATAGTCTTGGACTCTTCAATGGTAATAACGCCGTCTTTGGAAACCTTCTCCATCGCGTCTGCTACCATCTGACCTACTTCCTCATCAGCGGAAGAGATAGCAGCGACTCTTGCGATATCTGCCTGGCTCTTAACGTCCTTCTTCATGCCTTTGATTGCCTCTACGGCTGCATCTGTGGCCTTCTTCATACCCTTTCTCATGATGATCGGGTTAGCACCTGCTGCCAGGTTCTTCATACCTTCGTTGATCATCGCCTGGGCCAGAACGGTTGCGGTTGTAGTACCATCACCAGCTGCATCGTTGGTCTTGGTTGCTACTTCCTTCACCAGCTGTGCGCCCATGTTCTCAAACGGGTCTGCCAGCTCGATCTCCTTCGCAATGGTCACACCATCGTTGGTAATGAGCGGAGCGCCGAAGGATTTATCCAGAACTACGTTTCTGCCTTTCGGTCCTAATGTAACTCTTACGGTATCTGCTAACTGATTTACGCCCGCTTCCAGAGCTTTTCTGGCTTCTACGCCATATTTAATTTCCTTTGCCATGGTTATCAACCTCCATAATTTTCTTGAATAAACGTTCCGATCAGCATCTGTCTTCCAGACATCCTGCCCATCGATTAACCGATAACAGCCAGAATATCATTCTGTTTTACAATGACATATTTCTCATTGTCCAGCTCAACTTCTGTGCCTGAGTATTTCGAATAGATAACTTTATCGCCAACCTTTACCTGCATCGTGATTTCTTTTCCATCTACCACTCCGCCAGGACCAACCGCGATTACCTCTGCCTGCTGCGGTTTCTCTTTTGCCTGACCCGGAAGAACGATACCTGATTTGGTCGTCTCCTCTGCAACTAACTGCTTTAATACAACTCTGTCAAATAATGGTGTTAACTTCATTATTGGCTCCTCCTTATCCATCCAAATTTATTCCATCTGATTGCTTTTCTTTCGTAATCAGATATGTATCTTCTTCTTACGAAGTATGTTATAACACGTTCTGTTAGCACCGTCAAGTGTTGAGTGCTAAAATTTTAGTAAATTTTACGGGGAGAACTGAAATATTCCATTTCTCCCCGTTCTATTAATTGCTCTCCTCAAATGCCTTAATCGCCGCAACCGTTTTCTCATAACACTCTTTTACCGCTGCAAAATCTGCCTCGTATCCGGTCAGTTCTCTGCCTCTCAGTTTTTCGGTCAGCGCTGCGCTTACCTCATAGAAGGCATCAAAGCCCAGGTTCAGACAGATTCCTTTCAGGGTATGTGCCGCGCGGAATGCTTTCTCCGCATCCTTTTCTTTTAATCCATCCTCCAGATCCTGAAAGCTGGAATCGCTCAGAAACTTGATGGCAAATTTTTCCACCAGCGCCACACCTCCAAAGCGTTTCTGAACTCCTTCAAAATCCCCGCCCATTTCTTTGTAGCATTCCTGAATTGTCATGACAGCCTCCTGTTATTTCTCTTCCTCAGTTTTCATACGGCTCAGCTCCTCGCCCGCAGTTCCATACTCTTTTTCAATCGCCTGCGTCACCGCGCCGAAAAACTTCTTCTGTGAATTGTCATAATGTTCAAATTTCTTATTTTTTCGCTCCGGATCACTCATCTCACTCCGGTATGCTGCCTCCTGCAGCTCCTTTTTAATAGGATCCTGAATCTCACACAGGCACTCAAGCAGGAGCGGGTTAAATGTACCACACTCTCCGTTGCAGATCATCTGCACCGCCTCCTCATGAGAATAAGCCTTTTTATAGACGCGCTCACTTGTCAGCGCATCATACACATCCGCCAGCGCCACCACCTGCGCTGAGATCGGGATCTCCTCCCCTTTTAGACCATCTGGATATCCTTTTCCATCATAGCGCTCATGGTGCCAACGGCAGATCTGGTACGCCACTTTCATCAGCGGCTCATCCTCATACATCTGAAGATTCGCAAGCATGTCCGCACCGATCACTGTATGTTTTTCCATGATCTTACGCTCCTCCGGCGTCAGACGACCCGGTTTATTCAAAATCTTCTCGTCAATTCCGATCTTTCCGATGTCATGCAGGGATGATGCCGTGCTGATCAGCATCCGGTTCGACCAGGACAAGGGATATTTGTCCGTCTTCTTGACGAGCTGTTCCAGAATCATCGTCGTCAATATATTAATATTGAGTACGTGCATACCGCTCTCGCCATTTCGAAATTCCACGATCTCGCTCAGAACACTGATCAGCATCCGGCTATTCTTCTCTTTCTCAAAAACCTGGTTCGTCACCATTGCCACCAGGCGGCGCTGTTTCGCATACAATTTGATCGTATTTAAGACACGCCGGTGTACAACCTCCATATCGAACGGGCGCTTGATATAATCAGAAACTCCCCACTCATACGCCTGCTTGATGACCTCGCCCGAATCTTCGCCCGAAATCATGATAACCGGGATATCCCCGATCAGGTTGTTGCGGTTCATGTATTCCAGAACCCCGAAGCCGTTCATCCCCGGCATGACGATATCGAGAAGAATCAGGGAAATCTTCGTCTCATAACGGTTCAGCATGTCGAGACATGCTGAACCATTTTCTGCCTCCAGAATCTCGAATTCGCCTTTCAGCATTTCTGAGAGAATCATACGGTTCATCTCCGAATCGTCCACGATCAAAATGCGGTAACGACTCGCATTGCGCCGCCCGGCTGCCACGATCTCCTCCGGTGTCCACTGTCCATCTTTCTCAGTCACAATCATGTTCTTGGAGGTCTTCGCCTGATACATAAATTCGTCCGCCCGGCACATCGCCTTCCCGACTGTCTCCCCGTTCGTCAGCGTACCGCCGATGCTGACTGACAATTTCAGTTGCGGATATCCTTCAACACTCATGTTGCAGATCAGATCCTGTATCCGATGCAGCTTCTCAACAAATGCCTCCAGACTGATGCCCGGCATCACAAGCAGGAATTCATCCCCGCCATAACGCACCAAGCGGTCCGTCTTACGGATACAGCTTATAATCGCCGCCGACACCGTCACCAGCACTTTATCGCCCGCCACATGCCCATATATATCATTGTAGGTCTTAAAATCATCCAGATCGAGCATCGCGATACCGGCATCCATCCGCTGCTCTTTTAACTGATCTTCAAAATATCTCCGGCTGTAGCTCCTCGTCAGTGCATCCGCATACAGCTCGCGCCTGTAGTGTGCAAATTTCTTAACGAGTGCTTCTCTTCCCTCTGCGTCAAGAAGTGTCTCATCATCCAGACAGGAAATCATCTCCACCACACAGGGAACTCCATCCACCTCCAGATACTTCGCGATGACCTGATACATCTTCAGACCGATAAATTCAAGCTTCATGCACTGTCCCTTCATCGCAAGCGCGCGCTGTGCCGCACAATTCTCACAATTCTTTCCTTTTTCCCAGAACGAATAGCATTTGCAGTCCTCGGATCGGAGTTCCCCGTTCCTCACGTCCATCTTATGGAGTAGATCTTTATCTAAAATACGTACAACCGTAAATATCCTTTCCATCTGTGCAATCATTTGTTCCAATTCCTGCGCCGTCATCTTTGTATTCAAATTCATCATTTTATTTTTATCACCACCTAGCAAATATATAATTTTATTCTACATGATTTCCGGTATGACAACAAGCATTTTTCTCATGCTTCCTGTACATAATTACCGCCCCTGTGTTACTGTTCACGCATACGTACCCCGTAACACGTGATTCACACACTTCCCGTTGTTCACAAAAGATTCCCTTTATTTTTTAGGCGTTTCGTATTACAATAAGGATATCGAATCGTATAGAGAGGAGTATCAACCATGGCAAAAAAACATTTTGGTAAATTACTGACACTGGCAGCTATCGTCGGCGCTGCAGCAGCTGGTGTTTCTTACGTCTTACAGTATAAATCATTCCACAAGGAACTGGATGAGGATTTCCACGACTTTGAAGATGATTTCGATGATTTTGACGATGCCGGCGATAAAGAAGCTTCCAAGGCTTCTGATACAGCTGCCTCCGAACGCAGCTATGTTTCCTTAAATCCGGAGAAAAAGGAAGCTCCGGCTGAGACTCCAGAGGAAACTTCTGAACATTCTGAGGAAAGCGAAAAAGCTCCGGCTGATGCAGATGTCTCTTCCGAAGAACCAGTCAAAACAGAAACCGTCCGCGCAGATGCTCCGGTTTCCGAGGACGGCGAATCTTCTTCCGAGAAAGAAGATTCCGACGCAGCCCCGGATGACAGCACAACCGTGACGGTTGAGGAAATCACAGAATAACACAGGAGGATTCTTTGCATGATACAAAGTCTTCTCCGCGCGATGGAACTTCTGGAACTTTTAAAAGAAGCCAACCACAAATATTCCATCGCAGAACTTTCCGAATCAACCGGGCTTCCGCCCAGCACAATCCACCGGATTTTGCAGACATTTTGTGAAAAAAAATACGTGATCCGCGATGAACACGCGCACACCTACCAGCTTGGTCCCGCCCTCATCTCTCTCGGTCGGGCGGCGGCTGACAATGTGCGGATTCAGGATGCGGCGCTTCCGATTCTCAAGAACCTCTCCTACTGTACCCGTGAGGATTCCTATCTGATCATCCAGGTTGGCGACAAGGGACTGGTACTTGACAAAACGGACGGTCCGAACCACCTCAAGGTCGTCGAAGAATTTGGCTATGAGATGGATCTGCACTGCGGTGCGATCCGCAAAGCGCTTCTGGCTTTCCAGAGCGACGAATACATCCGCCGCTATCTGGACACACGCTTAACCCGTCCTGAGGCATTTCCAAAGGCGGATCCCGCAGAATTGGCAGAAGAACTCCGCACCATCCGTGAGAAGGGCATTGCCGTTTCCCACGGCGAATACGTCCCGGATGCAGTCGGGATCGGTGCTCCCATTTACGGTATTGACGGACGCATTTCCGCTTCGGTCGGAATCATCGCACCGTATTCCCGTATTGAAGATGACACACATCTTCTGCACCTGCAGGATCAGGTCCGCCACAGTGCGGCAGAATTATCCTATTATATGGGACATACATTTAAGCAGGAGAAATAAAGGAGATTTCACTTTATGATTAATAAACGCTTATTTTTAGCAGGCTTAACAACCGGTCTTCTCTCCCTCTCCGTCGCTTTCCCGGCGATGGCAGGAAGCTGGAAAAATGGAGCTGGTGACAATGCTGCCCGCTGGTGGTACGACAACGGTGACAACACCTGGGCGGCAAATGGCTGGCGCTGGATCGACGGCAACCAGGACGGCGTCAGCGAATGCTACTATTTCGACGCCGAAGGCTGGCTTCTAACCTCCACCACGACACCGGACGGCTACACTGTAAACGCAGACGGCGCCTGGACGGTAAACGGCATCGCTCAGAGCCGCCAGACCGCGGCTTCCAATGAATTCGATAACGAAAGCTGGGACGATTTCCAGAACAGCTCCTCCAAAAAGACGAAAAAAACAGCCACCAGCTCCAGCAGGACGCCAGATTCCGGAAGCTCTGACTCCAGCACCGGCTCATCCGAAGATTCTTCCAGCGATGATAGCAGCAATTCCAACGGAAGCTCCGGCAGCCACAGCAATTCCGGAAGCTCCGGTCCGTCCAAAGAAACCTCTTCTACTTCCGGAGACAAAAAGCCGGATGCTCCAAAGAAGAACTCCAAACAGGAACCAGGCAGCGGCTACCGCCAGGGGTCTGTGACGGATGAGCAAATTGCAAATAATAGTTCTTCTGACTCCACTAAGGAATAAATAAATGTATGCCGCAAGGCGCACCAAACAAACGCCCCCGCAAGAAAATCTCCTGCGGGGGCGTTTCTATCTCATCATTCAGTTTCCCAAACGAATCTTCTATTATTTCTGAAGTGCAAGAACGTCAGCGAATGCCTGAATAGCAGTGCTTGCCTGACCGAAGTCTCTCATCTGCTGGTCGATACCCAGTTTGATGTGCGGAACGCCTGCATCGTTCAGAGCTTTCTTCAGGTATGGATACTCCATCTCCTCCGGATCACAGAACTGCTGCATAAACAGTACCAGACCCTGAGCGCCGCTCTCTTTAACCATGTTAGCTACGAACTCACCACGACGGTTCTTGTCAGATTCCGGATCGTACAGAAGTACTTCGTAATCGATGTTAGCGAACTGTTTAGCCAGTGCTCTAACCGGATCCAGCTCGTCTTCCGGAGCGTCTACACGGAAGGAACGTGTCTCATGTGCTACATCATCTGCAGCGATAGCGATGTTGTTCTCTTCGAAGATAGAAAGCAGCTTCGGATTATCACAGATAATACCGGAGGTAACAACCTTGGTTCCCTTCCAGTCACAGACAGGAAGTTTAGCCAGCTCTGCGTTCAGCTCGTTCAGCTTTGCAGTGTATTCCGGCTTCTCCATGAAGTAGAATGCCTTCAGAACTGCGGAACGTTTGGTTGGTGTGATAACATCACAGTGCTCGTTAGCCAGTTTTACGAACTCACGGCGAGCTGCACGGCTCTTGTTGTATACAACGATAGCATCCTGGATGTCAGAATCAGTAATCTTTCTTCCAGCGATCTCTTCCAGATCAGCTTTTACATGGTTGTACTGATCGATACAGAACTGAAGACCAAACTCTTCGAAACGGTTCTGCGGATGAGCTAAGAAGATAACTTTCATCTTGTCGCCCATAGCTACACGGAAGTTCTGGCTCATCGGACGAAGAGTATCACAGATAGTAGGTGTGATAATACCGTCTAACTGATCCATAGTTCCATCCAGCAGCATCTCCAGAGCTAACTGAGCGATGGTGCAGTAGAAAGTAGCGCAGTACTCTTTTGCACGGCTGATGGTCTTAGTGTTGGAACCCCACATACCCATCGGAACGATACCAGCGGCATATACAAGCTCTTCCGGAGCGTAGTAAGGAAGAACACCAACTACTTTTTTGCCCTGAGCTTTATATTCAGCAAGCTGCTGCTTCGGAGTTGCAGCTTTTACCTTAAATTCTTCTAATAATGCGTTAACACTCATGGTTATTTAGCCTCCTTTGCCTGCTTATTTGCTTCCATTGCCTCAACCAGACCCTCTACACGAGTCTCGTACTGAGCAGCATTGAAGTTACGCGGGTCAGCCTGATCGCCGTCGAAACCAGCACACGGGATACCCAGGTCAGCAGTAAAGCGACGCTGCATCTCAGCCATGTAACCACTCCACGGTTTACAGCTTCTGTTGTAGTGAACCAGAACGCCATCTACCTTGTTATCACGGCAGATGCCTTCACGCCAGTCAACACCCTGCTCGATGCAGACAGAGTTCGGAGCTTTGTAGTAAGCACGAGCCATCTCATCGATGTTGTTGTAAACGAAACCAAATGCCGGAGCATATACAACGGCAGTAACGTTTACACCGTGGGTCTTCAGCGGTTTGAACAGAGCCGGCAGTTTCGGCCAGCACGGAATACCCTCGAACATAACACGGTATTTCTCCGGGAACGGAGTTGTGGTCTCACCCTTCTTAACTGTCTCTTCCAGGTCTTTTGCAAGTAATTCAAAAGCATCACCAGCAGCTACAGTAGCACGTGCAGTTACAACGTCTGCCATGTGGTTGAACAGGTCAAATCCACTGTATGGAGCCGGTTTGTACTGCAGGAAATCACAGACTTTCAGCCAAGCCTTAGCGGTACGGTTAGCGTTTGCACAAGCCTGCTCGAACTTCTTCTCGTCGAACTTCTTGCCTGTCAGCTCTTCCAGCTGTTTGATCGCTTTGTCGAACTGAGCGCGAACGTATTTAACATTCTCGTCATGAACTTCTACTGTATTGTTGTACGGGATATCGATCATGATCAGCGGAATGTTGCACATACGAGCGATGTTCTCATACCATTTTGTCATACAGTTACAGATGTTGTTGCAGCAAAGAACGAAATCCGGCTGCGGAATACGCATCTGACGAATCGGAGAAATAGCCTCAAGACGTTTCTCTTTTTCCGGACCATCCGGGAGTTTTTCAATCTCAAGCAGGTTGTCCAGCTGCAGATACGGAGTCTGAGTCTTCGGATCCTTCTTCGGTTTTCCGTCTTCACCCATCACTACGTTGCCGTCAGCATCTTTTAATGGTTTACCTGTGCTCGGATCGATGATGTATTCACCAGTCTCCGGATCATACTTACGGGATACACGTACACCAGCTGCATATGCAAGGCTGATACGAGCGTAACCGCAGATATCGTTGTCATATCCAAGATCCTCAGCTGCCTGGCACATCAGCTCACCGTAACGGTTAGCTGCGATACCAGCTGCCTGGTTCTCCGGATACATAACGTGTAAATCAAATGCTGCTGCAAGCTCACACGGGAATTTGGAAGAAGACCATCCAACTAACTCGCCTCTTGCTTTGGCCTCACGCGCCTCTTTGTGTACGTCATCTACGACTTTACGAAGCGCAAGAACACCAGGACTAACTTGTTTTGCCATAATAATTATCCTCCATTCTTAAAAATTAACTTAGTTACTTCTGACGGCTGGCTACCTGATATGCCATCAGGGCTGCGCCAAGCGCGCCGTTATACTGTGTCAGCGGGGATGTACAAATCTTTACGCCAAGCTCAGCCTCAAGCGCATCTACTACGCCCTGGTTCTGAGCCACACCGCCTGTCATAACGACATCCGGCACTACACCGATTCGGTGGGCAAGACCCGTGACACGATGAGCCACTGAACGATGAATACCGGCAATGATATCACATTTATCCGTTCCCATCGACAACTGGCTTATAACCTCACTCTCTGCAAAAACCGTACAGGTGGAACTGATTCCTACCTGCTTCTTGGACATAGCGCCAAGACGGCCTAGATCACTTACCTCAACTTCGAGAACGCGAGCCATAACATCCAGAAATCTTCCGGTTCCGGCTGCACACTTATCGTTCATCTGGAAGTTTGTCATGACACCGTCCTCAACGCGAAGAACCTTCACGTCCTGACCGCCGATGTCAATTACGGTATGAACCTTCGGGAAAAGGAAATAAGCGCCCTTTGCATGACATGACAGCTCACTCATCTGCTTATCGGCAATTCCGTCCATCAGAGATGTACGTCCATAACCGGTAGCCAGTGTGAATGCCATATCTTCTTTCTTGAGGCCTGCATCTTCCAGAACTGCCTCGATGGCACGGCTTGGACCGCTGGTACCTGCTCCAACGTCAATCAGAGACTTACCTACGATCTCCTTGCCATCCTTCAGGATGATACATTTGGAAGCTGTAGAGCCTACGTCGATACCTAAAGTGAAAATTTCGCTCATGATGTATCTTTTTCCTTTCAATACTGACTTTCTATGCCTGATTTTTGTTTCAACGATGTTTTGGCAGATCCGTGCTATCACATCGTCTCCACCCATCATAATACCACAAAATCAACTAAAAGTCGCTGTAAAATCTTGAAAATGTTATAAAATAATTCTTAACAAAACTATTACTTATTACTTATCTGCCTGAGTATACCAATAAATCGAGCAAAGGTTCCAGTTCCTTTGCCCGATTTATCTGCAAGCATCCGGCAAAACGGTTCATTTCCAGTCATACAGACAAGCCGCTTCGCCAGAGCCTCACACTATTCACACTATCAATTTGTTACTTATCACTATTTACACTATCACTGTCAGCCGCGTACTTACGCGCCTTCTCTTTTTAAAATGTTATCTTAGCGGCACCTATCACAATGCCGTTTTAATTTGATAATTATTTACCGTAGTTGATGAACTCACGAGTAGATCTCGGAGCCAGCATCTGATGCATCGGGCAGATAGCCTGAGCATTCTGATAATAAGCCTCGGTAAATGCCTGGATGTACGGACGAAGATCGGTCAGATCTACGATCTCATCAACCATACCCTGTTTTGTACAATATTTCGGACGAGATTTGTCTGTGTACATCTGGATCATAGCGTTCATCTTGTCGATGATCGGCTGAAGCGGCTCGCCAGCTTTTTTAGCTTTAACAAGCTTTCTGGAGTACATAGCGTTTGCAGCGGTCTCACCCGGCATTACGTAGTACTCGCAAGCACCTGTACCGATAGAGAATACGTTGGTGTTGTTGCCCTGCGGACCACCCAGAACGTAGTGAGCAGCAGCACTTGCCTTACGAAGAGTAACCTCCAGAGACGGAAGCTTAGCATTCTCGATAGAGTAGATCAGGGACTGACCTAAACCAAGCAGCTCTGCCTTCTCAGCGTCATCGCCTACATCGATACCTGTGGTATCCTGCAGCCAGATAACCGGTGTCTTATCACGAGCACACAGAGTAACGAACTCGTTCATCTTAATCAGACCCTGACGGTACAGCTTACCACCGATACCTACAGAACCCTGTTTGTACTCCGGATAGTTCATGAGTAAGCCCTGTACGTTAGCGATAACACCAACCAGAAGGCCGTTAACTTTTGCAAGACCAGCAACGATCTCCGGACCGTAGCCTTTCTTGTACTCGAAGAACTCACTGTTATCGAACAGACGGCCGATTACATCGTAGATGTCGTACGGACGTTTCTGGTTCATCGGGATGATGCTGTACAGATCCTCAGCCGGAAGCTGCGGAGCCTTCGGGCTGTCAACACGGAAGAACTCCAGGTTGAAGCACGGAAGGTAGTTGATGTACTTCTTGATTCCCTCGATAACGCCTAAATCATCCTCGTAAACTTCACGGAAGAATCCGGTCTCATCATAGTGGATCGGCACGGAACCCGGAGCCGGAACGTGATGTTTGCTGTTCTCGATCTGAGCGTTAACGATCTGCTCTGCTGCTTCCTCATCGATGTAACCCTTCGGGTTCATACCGGAAAGGATACCAGCGCCACCAACTGCCATGTTCGCATCTTTATGAGCGATCAGGATAGTCGGGGAAATGCTGTGGTAACCACCACCTGCCGGGTTGGTTCCGTAGATACCTACGATAACCGGAACACCAAGCTGGTTTAACTCAGCGTTGCGGAAGAACGGTGTACCACCACCACGACGGTTCGGGTATACTTTGTCCTGATTCGGGAACTCAACGCCTGAGCAGTTTAACAGGTATACTAACGGCAGATGCAGCATCTTAGCGGTATCTGCAGCACGGAGCAGGTTATCTGCCTGTCCCGGAACCCAAGCACCAGCCATCTTCTTGTTATCAGAAGCGATGATGTAAACCCATTTGCCATTTACACGGCCAAGACCATTCAGAACGTTAGTTGTCTGGAAACGGTTGTCTTCCGGATTGTAAAGGCTGTTTAACGGGCACCATGTACCTGGATCGATCAGGGCGTTGATACGCTGTGTAGCAGAAAGCTGTCCACGTGCGTTTAACTTCTCTTCGGTTGTGATACCAGCATCAAGAGCCTGCTTAATGGACTCATGGATGTCGTTCTCAACAGCCTTCAGTTCCTGCTCGTTTTCCGGATTCGGATTAACCAGAGCTTTACCAACGGTAGGCATATTCTGGAAATATCCTGGCATTGAATACATATTCATGTCTTCTTTTCTCCTTATAAAATAAAAAATAAAAATGGTTATAAATGAATTGCTTGCGGGACAGTTCGTCTCCTGTCCCGCCTGCAATCAGTAACTAATTAATCGACAGAAATGATATCTGTCTTGATTCCCTATGGAAGGCTAATTACTTAGTCTCCTTCGGAACTTTGATGAATGCCTGACCTGGGTCGATCTCTTCACGAATAACGCGGATGATCTCCGGATCCGGACCTTCCATCAGCTGAGCTCTGGAGGTATCGATCTCGAAACCAGTGTTCTCCTGAACCATTTCCGGAGAGGAGAATGGATAGTAGTAAGCCAGGTACATTCTCTTGGTCTCTTCGTCGAATTTCATGATACCAAGATCGGTAACTACCATCTGCGGTCCACGGTTGCCCGGAAGACCTGCTCTCTCACGTCCGCCAGGGCCGTCCATCCAGCCACAGCTTGTGATGTAGTCAACATGCTCCATGAATCTTCTCTTCTGATGCTGCATCATGATGATGGTGTTGCAGAAGGTAGCGATTCCGTTTGCACCGCCAGAACCGGTGAAACGTGTGGTAGGTTTAACATAATCACCCTTACCAAAGATACAGGTAGAGTTAACGTTTCCGTACGGGTCGATCTGAGCGCCACCGATGAATGCGATCATACGATCAGCATCATGTAACCACTCATTAGCCTCGAAACCTACGAAACGAACGTTTGGCCACTGTACTGCACAGTGAGCCATGAAACGGTTGTCACCTACAGAACGCGGAACCTCAATCGGAGAACAATCCATAAGACCACTCTCTACGATCGGATGGCAGCTCGGGCAAACAACACGTTTTGCCAGGGATGCACCGATTAACGGAAGACCGGTACCAACGATAACGATCTGATTTTCTTTAATATTTTTTGCGATGGCGTAAGCCTGCATTTCCTGCTTTGTATACTTTGTATAATCAGCCATTTTAGATTTTCCCTCCCTCAATTAATGTCTGGTAGAATAGCCAAGATGCGGCTCATTCTTAAGGTTCATGAGGCGAGCGCCGCCCAGTACGTTGAGCAGATCATCCTGATCCTTGCATCCATATACATACTTCTGAAGGTAATCCTTGAAGGTCTCCGGAATCTTGGTGCCGTCAGCAGCATCTTTTGCAGCCTGTGCAGCAACTTCTGCAGCTTTTGCAAGCTTCTCATCTTCCGGCTTAGCAGCAGCAGCCTTAGCAGCTTTGTCTGCAGCCTTCTGAAGCTGTGCCTTAGCATCCTCAGCGTCAAGGTACTTGGAAGCCTTGTCGTACTCTTTCAAGCCCTTATCATCATCATCATAATAGCCGTAGCACTGTGCCGGCCAAGCACCGTACGGTGCACGAACAACGGCGTCTACACACTCACCAAAGATTCTTGTCTTGGTTGGGTCACGACGGATATACTCATCACTTACGATCTCCTCGCAGGTAACGATACAACGTTTTGCAGCTACAGCGATATCTACGTCATGGAACTCATCACCATCGATGATACAGGTTCCATCCGGAGATGCCTGCTGAACATGGATGATAGCGCAGTCAAGCTTCGGAACCGGAACAGCCAGCAGCTTCTCGCCTGGCTCAAGCGGGTTCTCGATCTCTACGCATTTCAGGTTGTCAACACCTTCCATGGTTCTTCTCTTCTCTTCGCTGATACCCCAGAACTTAACAAGTCCGGAGCCCTGCATCATACGTACCGGCAGGTACGGAAGACCCAGAGATGCAGCATGAAGCTGAAGCATCAGAACGTCCTGAGAATAATCCTCATATGTAAGCTCACCCTTCTCGATAGCTGCACGGAAACGACGAGCTACGTTGGTGTAACCAGAGTTTGCAGTATAGCAGTTGATGTAGGCTCTCACACGGCCCTCACCGATTAACGCATCCCAGTCACCACCTGCCGGGCCAGACCAGCCTACAAAACCAGTTTTACCCTGACGAAGGATCTCGTAAACTGCTGCATACGGTTTACGGTTTGTTGTAAATCCGCCGAGACAAAGTACATCGTTGTCACATACATACTTTTCTACAGCATCGTGTAAAGACATTACTTTATTAGCCACAATAAAGCCTCCTTTAAAAAAATTTTCTATAACTACCTATATAAATAAGTAAAAACGGGATCCGGTACTTCCGGCGCTGCGGTCTTTCGCAGGCCAGATGCAGCCAGATCCCGGCTGCAACAGCCAAAAATCAATATTCGATTAACCGAAAATCAGCATGAAGAAACCTGCTGCTACGGCAGAACCGATAACACCTGCTACGTTTGGTCCCATAGCATGCATCAGAAGGAAGTTGGTCGGATTCTCTTTCGCACCAACTGTCTGAGCAACACGGGCAGCCATCGGTACAGCAGATACACCTGCAGAACCGATTAACGGGTTGATCTTGCCGCCGGTTACAGCGCAAAGCACCTTACCAAGGAGAACACCTCCGATGGTAGCGAATGCGAATGCAAGCAGACCCATGCAGATAATAGCGATGGTCTGAATACGCAGGAAGATCTCACCGTTTGCGGTCGCACCTACGGTAGTACCAAGCATGATAGTTACGATGTTGCACAGTGCGTTCTGAGCTGTGTCAGAAAGACGCTCTGTAACGCCAGACTCACGAAGCAGGTTACCAAGCATCAGCATACCAAGCAGCGGAGCTACAGACGGAAGAAGCAGGGAACAGAACAGTACTACGAATACCGGGAATACGATCTTCTCTACCTTGCTTACCTTACGGAGCTGCTTCATAACGATGGAACGCTCTTTCTTAGTAGTAAGAAGCTTCATGATCGGCGGCTGAATCAGCGGAATCAGCGCCATGTAGGAATAAGCGGCAACGGCGATCGGAGCAACCAGATCCGGTGCCAGGTTGTTAGCTACATAGATAGCGGTCGGACCGTCTGCACCACCGATGATACCGATAGCGGCAGCCTCGCCTACTGTGAATAAGCCAGTTGCATTTGCCAGCATGAATGCGATATAAATACCAAACTGTGCAGCTGCACCAAGCAGTAAGCTGATCGGGTTAGCAATCAGCGGACCAAAGTCTGTCATGGCACCTACTGCCATGAAGATCAGACACGGAAACAAACTGGACTTAACACCGCCATAGATGATACGCAGAACACCTGCGGTATACCACGGCTCGCCTTCCTTCATCAGGTCAGCTAACGGCAGGTTTGCCAGGAACATACCAAATGCAATCGGAAGCAGAAGAAGCGGCTCGAACTGCTTTTTAATTGCCAGGTATAATAATACAAAAGCAATGAGAATCATTACACAGCTTCTCCAGGTCAATGCTGCGAAACCTGACTGTGCAAGAAGCTCTTTTAATATTTCAAAAAAGTTCATTACCTAACCTCCTAGTTCAGAGCAACCAGAGCAGCTCCTGTATCAACAGAATCGCCAGCCTTAACAAGGATCTTGCTGACTGTACCGTCTGCCGGAGCAACGATCTCAGTCTCCATCTTCATGGCTTCCATAATAACTACTACTTCGCCAAATTTAACTGCCTGTCCTTCAGATACTTTGATGTTCAGGATTTTACCTGGCATCGGAGCTTCTACGGTAGTTGCGCCCGCCGGAGCTGCTGCCGCCGGAGCCGGTGCTGCTGCCGGTGCTGGAGCTGGAGCTGGAGCTGGAGCCGGTGCTGCTGCCGGAGCCGGTGCTGCCGGTCTCTGTACCGGTGCGGATGCTGGAAGAACCGGAGCTGCCGGAGCTGCTACACCATTACGATCCAGAGATTTGTAAGCTTCTAATTTTTCTACTTCAACTTCGTATTTCTTTCCATTGATCGTAGCAACATATTTCATAATTCTTTACGTCCTTTCGAATGTTTATCATTACTGTTCACACATGTGTGCCCAGTAATGGGATTTTGCCGATGCTTTGTATTCCAAATCGGCAAAATCTGTTGCCTGAACTGTATCATACAGAATTTTCAGTTCAGAAAATTCCTTTTTGTAAACAGTTGCTATTTATCATAGTATCGTCTATTAGTTCAGGGTAACCAGTGCTGCACCTGTGTCAACGGCGTCGCCTGCTTTGACAAGAATCTGTGCTACTGTACCGTCTGCCGGAGCAACGATTTCAGTTTCCATCTTCATAGCTTCCATCACGATGACGGTCTCACCAAACTTAACTGCCTGTCCTGCAGATACTTTGATGTTCAGGATTTTACCTGGCATCGGAGCCTCTACGGTAGTTGCACCTGCTGCCGGTGCTGCCGCCGGAGCTGCTGCTGGTGCAGGAGCCGGTGCTGCTGGTGCAGGCGCCGGTGCTGGAGCTGCCGGTGCTGCCGGTGCTGCCGGTGCTGCTGCTGGAGCCGGTGCTGCTGCCGGAGCCTCGCCGTAACGCGGCATTGGCTCGTATGCATCGATTCTTTCAAGTTCTACTTCGTACTGTTTTCCATTGAGGGTAGCCGTATACTTCATAACTGCTCTAACCTTCCTTTCGATTTCCTTTCATTCCTGTTTCTCATTACTTAACTTCTGTCACGCTCAAGATCTTAAACTTGTCTGTCGGCAATCCGAGGTCATCCCCGATCGTTGCCATCAGCACGGCAAGTAATTCCTTATCAGCTTCATCCGACACAGCCGGTGCTGCTTTCTGTGCTGCGGCCGGGGCCTTAGCACCATCAGAAACAACGGAGCGGAGAATCTTGGAAATTACCATAATTGCCAGAGCCAGACAGATCAGAGCCAGGAAAACTACCGAAAGACCCAGCAGAGAAACGATAACTGACTGCCCGAAAGGCATAGTTGGTTCAGTCCACATTGTGCATTGCACCTCCTTATTTATTTTAGGTTCTGCTTTCTTTGTGAAAAATTATACTTATAAAATTCCACCAGTAAGATTCCGTATTGTGGAATGCATTCCATTTTTGAAAGCAATTTATAAGGGGCTTTTCCCCTTAACTGTAACAAGTGAAGCCACAGATTGACATGATCAGCTCACTTTACTTAAATTATAACAGTAACCCCCCTGATTGTCAACCAAGCCTTTCATAAATTATGCACAAAAAGCAGGGTGTTTTATTAGCAAAAACAACCTGCTTTTTATAGGTTATTACTACATTTTTCTACATTTTTCTTAATAACCCCCGGAAGAATCGCCAAGACCTCTCAAGCATTTTGCTCATATTCTAAAATGTATTCTGAAAGTCCCGTTCTCTCCTTTTTTCATCAGAACAAAGCCGCTTTTTTCTGTATTTTTTTATACATTTTCAAGAGTTGTTCTCGATTTATTTCGGAAGCTTGAAAGAGCTCTTCAGCGAAACAATCCGGTTGAAAACCGGTTTGCCCGGCTCGCTGTCGCGGCAGTCCACGCAGAAGTATCCATTGCGGACGAACTGAAAGCTCTCAAATGCTTTTGCCTCTTTCAGACCCGGCTCTAAGTAACACTCTTTCAGAACGCGCAGGGAATTCGGATTTAAGTTCAGCGTTCCATCTGCATTGAGTTTGCCCTTTTCCTCGTCTACCAGGTTCTCATAGAGACGTACTTCTGCTTTCAGTGCAGTCTGTGCTGCTACCCAGTGAATCGTACCTTTTACCTTTCTTGCATTGAAGCCGGAACCACTCTTCGTCTCTGGATCGTAGGTACAGTGAACAACCGTTACATTACCGTCTGCATCTTTCTCGAATCCGGTGCAGGTAACAAAGTACGCGTTCATCAGGCGGACCTCATTGCCCGGGAAGAGACGGAAGTATTTCTTCGGTGGTTCTTCCATAAAGTCCTCGCGTTCGATGTAAAGTTCTCTGCCAAATGGAATCTTTCTGGAACCAAGTTCCTCGTTCTCCATATTGTTTGGTGCATCCAGCTCCTCGATCTGTCCTTCCGGATAGTTGTCGATAACAAGCTTGACCGGGTCAAGAATTGCCATCACACGGGACTTCTTTAATTTCAGATCCTCGCGCAGGCAGTACTCTAACATTGCACTGTCGATGGAATTATCTGCTTTGGAGACACCTGCCAGCTCTACAAAGCGGCGGATGGATTCCGGCGTGTAACCTCTGCGGCGCAGCGCTGCGATGGTTACCAGACGCGGGTCATCCCAGCCATCTACAATCTTATCTTCTACCAGTTTCTTGATATAACGTTTTCCGGTAATGACGTTGGTCAGATACATCTTCGCAAACTCAATCTGGCGCGGCGGGTTCTCAAACTCGCACTCTCTTACGACCCAGTCATAGAGCGGTCTGTGATCCTCAAATTCCAGCGTACAAATCGAATGCGTGATGTGCTCAATCGCATCCTCAATCGGATGAGCGAAATCGTACATCGGGTAAATGCACCATTTGTCCCCGGTGTTGTGATGATGCATATGGGCTACACGATAAATAACCGGATCACGCATATTGATGTTCGGGGATGCCATATCAATTTTCGCACGCAGTACCTTTTCGCCATCCGCATATTTGCCTTCTTTCATCTCCTCAAAGAGCTGTAAGTTCTCCTCGATGCTGCGGTTGCGGTATGGGCTTTCCTTACCAGGATTGTTAAAATCACCGCGGTACTCGCGGATCTGATCAGCTGTCAGATCGCAGACGAATGCTTTTCCCTTTTTAATAAGAAGAACTGCACACTCATACATCTGCTGGAAATAGTTGGATGCAAAAAACAGGCGGTCCTCAAAATCAGCGCCCAGCCATTTTACATCCTCGATGATTGACTCAACAAACTCCGTCTTCTCCTTCGTCGGGTTGGTGTCATCAAAACGGAGATTGAATTTTCCGCTGTATTCTTTTGCCAGTCCAGAGTTCAGAATAATCGATTTAGCGTGTCCAATATGAAGATATCCGTTCGGTTCCGGAGGAAATCTCGTCTGGACATGATCGTAAACGCCCTCTGCCAGATCTTTGTCAATCTCGCGCTCGATAAAGTTCTTGGAGACAGCCTCTTCCTTCTCCTCTCCCTCTGCCAATGGTTTTTTATTTTCTTCCATATACATTCCCTCCGTTGTTTCTTTTCGTAAATTGATACTGTTGTTTGAGTCAAATCAAACAGTTTTATTTTTTATCATATCACATTTTGGAGTTTTCGAAAAGGGGATATTTGCCCACAAAAAAGGAAGCGCCGCGGGAGGACACTTCCTTTTCTGATTTTCAATTTTTAAGCATCTTTATTATGGCAATTTAAGATGTCCTGCGTTCGCAGGTAATTGTACTTCTTCTTATTATATATGTGTTTTTATGCGATTTTACTTATGCGTTTGCAAGAGCCTCGCCCAGTGCCTCGCACTCAGCACCTGCTGCCTCGTCCGGCGTTGCGTTGCAGATTACCGGCTCGCAAGCCATGGTTACGCCCAGAGTCATGCAGTCGCTCTCCCAGGTACGCATCCACTCGCCGTCGCCCCATCCGTAAGAACCGAATAATGCAATCTTTTTGCCAGAGAGAACCGGGCTAACCTCGTCGAACATCGGCTGGAACTCAGACTCCTCTAACTGTTCAGCCCCCATAGACGGGCAGCCAAATGCGATTCTGTCATACTCGCCAGCTTTGTCAGCGCCAAACTCTGCGGAAGTAAATAAATCAGCCTCGCCACCCGCTTTCTTAACGCCCTCTGCTACGTAATTTGCCATAGCCTCTGTGTTTCCCGTTCCGCTCCAGTATACAATTGCTACCTTGCTCATTTTTATTTCCTCCTTGTGAATAATTTACTTACTTAGATTTATTATGCGGCTTTTACAAGCTGAATAATCGGTGTCCCCTGACGGTATTTCTCCCGGCACACTTCCGTGCATTCCCGGTATGAATCAAACCGCCGTTTTGCTTCCTGCGGGTCGCCATACGTCTTCCAGTAACCGCTGCAGGTATAATTTTTTCCCTGATTTTCAATGAATCCAACAACATCCTCAAGCGGATACCCCAGGAAAATGCCAATCTCATGTGGAAAATCATGTTCCAGACAAAGCCGGTTGGAAAGCTGCTTCAAAAAGCCATCGACCGTCTTCTGCATCTGGTAACCAGACTTTTTTAAAAAGTGCTGTACAGATATTTTACCCAGAATAAAGCGAAGCCATTCCTCGCGGTACACCAGAATCAGAAACGCGCCCGTCCGGCTGCACTCTTTAAGCGCCCGCACCTGAAGCCCCGACGGTTCCAGCTCCCGGTTCCAGAAATCAAGCGCTTCCAGGAGTTTATCACGGTTCTGCGGCTGATAGCGGAACAAGTTCGACGGTTTGATGCCACGAAGAGTCGGCGCACACACCTCTACGAATACTTCTTCAAACAATCGTTCCATCTTCCTGCCTCCTGACTGCTTCTCTTAGTTAGCCATATCTACCTTTAGTTAGATATAGCTAACTATCTTTTAAAAAATAAAAGGCTTTTTCTGCCTTCTATTTTCCTTTTCACGGGTTAGTCTTATCTAACTTCAATGAGACTATATCATGAATCACTTACCACGTCAAGCAAATTTTGTTCATTTTTGCTTACTGAGTTTTTTTATCAGTAACATCATTTTCTATCTTTTGGGACGATAAATAATCTCATTCACCGTATACACCGTCACAAATGCCTTCGGATCTGTTTTTAATATATACGGCATGAGCTGTGCATATTCGTTTTTATCTACGATCGTGATAATTTCCGTCTTCGGCTCATTGTCAAACGCGCCGAATCCCTGATAGATCGTCGCGCCGCTATGAAGCGTATGCAGGATAAACTGGCGTATCTCTTCTTCTTTTTCCGAGATAATGCAAACTCTCTTTTTCAGATTCAGACCGAAAATAAAACGATCCAACACAATTCCGTTTAAGTATGTGCCCAGAATGCCCAGCACCACCAGTTTTTTATCGCTGAAAAACACGGATGAGAGCGCCACACACATGCCTGGAAGCGCCATCGCTTTTCCCAGCTCCATATGGAAATATTTGTTTAAGAACTTTGCCACGATGTCCAGACCGCCCGACGAGGCATTCATCCGGAACAAAAGAGCCAGACCAACGCTGACAACAAAGATATAGCAGACCGTATCCATCATCGCATCCTGGTTGATCGACACAAAATCCGGAAAAACCTGCTCAAACACCCACAGAAAAACCGGCAGAATCAGTGACGTATACACCGTCTTGACGCCGAACTCGCGTCCGATAAAGAGAAAGCCCACCACCAGAAGCGCCGCATTTAAAATAAAGGTCAGCACTGAAATCGGCAGCGGTATCACATTTCCCAAAAGCATCGCCAGACCGGAAATACTCCCCACCGATACACCGCTCGGAATCAGAAAGAAATAGACGGCTGCCGCCACGACAAAGGTCGCCGCTGTGATCATTGTGTACTCCCCGATTACGCGCATGGACTTTTTTGCCATAACTTAAAACCTCCTCATATTACAATTTCGCGCGAGCGCGCATCATTGGCACGTTAGCGCCTTTTTGTGTAATAGAGACTTCCAAGGGATTTCCCATTACACAAAAAGACACATCGCGTCTGCAATGTGTCTTCGTAATGAGGCATCGGGGATTCGAACCCCGGACAACTTGATTAAAAGTCAAGTGCTCTA